>Ga0335069_10007515_pt1 | contig 15723 bp, 14 predicted proteins | sample Lox_Sample_11_FD_206714 | JGI IMG/M metagenome (GOLD analysis project Ga0335069, IMG submission 206714) | Soil microbial communities from Loxahatchee National Wildlife Refuge, Florida, United States - Lox_Sample_1.1 | ecosystem: Environmental > Terrestrial > Soil > Wetlands | place: USA... | reverse complement strand
GCGGCGGCGCCATCGGTCTGGCCCCCGCGCGACGCGGAAAGCTCCTCCCGAAGTGCCTTCACTTCGTTCGCCAGAGTTCGGTTCTCCGCCTCCAGGCGATCCAGGCGCTCCAGGACGCGTGCCATCTCGGGGCTCGGCTGCGCGCTCAACAGAAACGGCCACGCCAGCGCGGCCATCGAAACCAACCTAATGCTTCGTGCCATTGAGAAGTTGCTCCAGTGCGCGGCGCACCTGCGCCGGTGAAAACGGCTTCGTGAAATACGCATCGGCGCCCAGCGCCGCCACGCGTCGCGGCGTATCGGGATCGGTATCGGCGCTGACCACGATAATCGGGGTCGAGCGCAGCCGCTCATCGCCGCGAATCCGCTGGATCAGCTCAAAGCCGTCCATGCGTGGCATGTTCAGGTCCGTAACCACTGCCTGCACAGACGTCGGCGCATCCAGGATACGCAGCGCCTCCACGCCCGACGCCGCCTGCACCACGGTCACGCCCGGAATTCCCAGAAACGCCATTTCCAGCATGGCCGCGCTGTTTTCGGAATCCTCGACAATCAGGATCGCGCAGCCATCCCCGCCCTCGAGCTCGACAGGCATTCTGCTATTTTCCTCCAGGAAAGACCTGAGCGTCCCGCGTTCAACTGTAAAATCCACGCCTGTGTCGCGGGGAGCGGCCTACGGAACGAAGCGGTAACCCACTCCGTGCACGGTCAGAAAATGGCGCGGCGTATTCGGTTCGGGTTCCAGTTTTTGCCGCAGTTTCACCACGTGCGCATCCACCGTGCGCGTGTTCGGAAAGAACTCGTACCCCCATACCGAATTCAGGATCATGTCGCGCGTCAAGGGGCGGTCGGGGTTGTGCAGGAAATAGCAAAGCAGGTTGTATTCCGCCGGCGTGAACTTGAGCTCCTCGCCCTTGCGTCGCACGATTCGCCGCTCGAAATCCACCTCGGTGTCGGAAAAATGCAGCACCTTGCGCGCGTCCGGCGACGTGCGGCGCAAAACCGCCCGGATGCGTGCCATCAGCTCGCGCGTGCCGAACGGTTTCACCACGTAGTCGTCGGCTCCGATCTCCAGCAGCAGGACCTTGTCGAGCTCATCGCCCGCCGCGCTCAGCACGATGATCGCCGTGGCCACGCTCGCCGCCCGAAGTTGTTTGCAGATCTCGACGCCGCTCATCCCGGGAAGCCGCAGGTCCACGAGCGCCAGATCGGGCTTGATCGTGATGGCCTTTTCGAAGCCTTCGCGCCCGTCTCCCGTGAGCACGGCGCGGAAGCCTTCCTGCTCGAGCATGACCCCGATGGTGTCGCGCAGGCTTTCGTCGTCATCGATTACGAGGATGGTCTGCATGGGGATCTGAGTCTGATTGTATCCTGGCCGCCGGGCGCCCGAACCTCCCGCGGATGCTGCTAAACTTGATCCAAAGCCGCCTCGGAGGGGTGGGACGCATGCAAGTCACGGTCATTGGAACCGGCTATGTCGGCACCGTCACCGGTGTCTGCCTGGCCTATTTGGGTCACCAGGTCACCTGCGTCGATACCGACGCCGCCAAGATCGAAAAGCTGGCCCGCGGCGAGTCGCCGATCTACGAGCCGCTGCTGGAGCAAATGATGGCCCTGGCGCGCGAGCGCGGCGGAGTGAGCTTCCAGACGGCCCTGGACGATGCTGTCCGCGACAGTGACGTCACCTTCATCGCCGTGGGTACGCCTCCCCTGCCGTCCGGCGAAGCCAACCTGGTCTACCTCGAAGCCGCCGCGAAGGCCATTGGCCAGGCCATGGATGCCGCGAGATTCCGCGTGGTGGTCAACAAGTCCACGGTTCCGGTCGGGTCCGGCAACCTCGTGGAGACGCTGGTGCGCGAGGGCATTCGCGAGGCTGGCCGGGCCGAGGCCATTCGCTTCGGTGTGGCCAGCAATCCCGAGTTCCTGCGCGAAGGCTCGGCGGTCTCGGATTCGCTCTACCCGGATCGCATCGTGGTCGGCGGAGATGCCGCCACCCTGTCCGTAATGCGCGAGCTCTACGAGCCGATCGTCGCCCAGGCGTTCCCCGAGCCACCCGGCGTACCGCGCCCCGCGTCCATGGTCTCGGTCCCGCTGCTCGCCACCTCCCTTACCAGCGCCGAGATGATTAAGTACGCTGCCAACGCGTTCCTCGCGATGAAGATCGGATTCGCCAACGAAATGGCCAACATCTGCGAGCGCGTCGGTGCCGAGGCGCCCGAAGTCATGGCCGGCATCGGCCTGGACTCCCGCATCGGCTCCAGGTTCCTGAATCCCGGCGTGGGCTGGGGCGGGAGTTGCTTCGGCAAGGACATCCACGCGCTGATCCACACCGCGCGCGAATACGGCTATTCGAGCCGTCTTCTGGAAGCGACTCTCGAAGTCAACGCGGCGCAGCGGCAGATGGTGATCCAGAAGCTCCAGGAAAAGCTGTTCATCCTGAAAGGCCGCACGATCGGACTGCTCGGCCTGGCGTTCAAGCCCGATACCGACGACCTTCGCGATGCGCCCAGCCTGCACATCGCTGAGCGCCTGCTGCAAATGGGCGCCCGCGTCAAGGCCTACGACCCTGTGGCGAATGCTGCCTGTTCCCGGCAGCGGCCGGATTTGAAAATCCGCTACTGCGAATCCGCCCGGGACCTCGCCGCCGGCAGCGACGCGCTCGTCCTCGTCACCGAGTGGCGCGAGTTCCACGACCTGGACCTGCCCGCGCTTGCGTCCTCGATGAACTCTCCCGTGCTGGTGGACGGCCGCAATTTCTTCATCCCCGAGACGGTGCGTGCCGCGGGCTTCGACTACACCGGCATCGGTCGCGCGGCCCGCTCGCGCGCCACTTCACTGACTCCGGCATGACCGCGTCTCGCAAGGCTGCGTGGATTCTGGCGGCTTGCCTGGTCATTTCCGCGATGGCAGTCATGTATCCGATCTATGTCATCCGGCCGTTCCGTGCGCAAGGGCCGGGCGAGCTGGCTGCCGCGCTGGTTGTCGTCCGGATCCGGCCCTGGATCACGATCCTGTCCGGGCTCGCTGGTGCAGCAGTGGCCGTCTGGTATTGGCGCGTTCAGTCGGACAAACTCGGGCGCAGCCTGGCAGTGGCTGGCGCCGTGGCAACGGTGATCCTGGCGCTGCTCGCCCGGGTCAACGTGTACGAGCTGATGTTCCACCCTGTGGATCGTCCCGCATTTGCCGAAGCCCAGCGAAGCCGGCTCGATGCCGATGAAAAGGTGATCGCGGTTCAGATCGGACCCGAAGCCCGTGCCTACCCGGTCCGCATCATCTCCTATCACCACATCGTCAACGATGTCGTAGGCGGCGCGGCGATCGCCGCGACGTATTGAACGCTCTGTCACACCGGTCTGGTGTGGAGCAGAGACATCGACGGCTTGCGGCTGACCTTTCACCTCGCCGGCATCAACAACCAGAACTTCCTCATGCGCGACGAGCAGACCGGAACCTACTGGCAGCAGATCAGCGGAGCCGCCATATCGGGTCCGCTCAAGGGACGCCGCCTGTCGCCCGTTCCTTCCGACGAGCTCAATTTCGCGAGCTGGAAATCGGAAGAACCCGGCGGCACGGTCTTGCAGGATGTTCCCGAGTACGTGTCCGGCTATTCCCGCAAAGACTGGGACGTGCGGATGAAGCGCGTTCCTACCGTGATCGGTTTTCCGGAACACGGTCTCGAGGCCCGCTCCCTGATGCTGGGCATCGAATCCGGGCCGGCCAGCCGCGCGTTCCTCTACGAGCAGGTGCTCGCCGAAAAGCTGGTTAAGGACCACATCGGCGGCGACCCGATCCTGATCGTCGTCGGCCCCGACGGGCAATCCGTGCGCTCATTCCGCGACCGCATCCCCGGCGTTCCCGGCACGCCCGACTTCTACCGTGTGACCGGCGACTCCTCGCACGGCCTCCTCATCGACAGCGCCACCGGCAGTTCGTGGAACTTCCAGGGCTGCGCGGTCTCCGGTCCGTCACGGGAAACCTGCCTGGAGCGTATCGCCCTAATCAAAGACTACTGGTTCGATTGGCGCAACTACCACCCCCAAACCACCGTCTGGAAACAGCGAAGCCCATAGTCTCGGCTCACCGCCCGAATGCCTCAAGCGCCTTCCCGTCCGCGCGACTTTCACTCCGGAAGCGCGCCGGCGGAAAACGATACTCCCGCTTGAAGGCCCGATTGAACGCGGCTTCGGACTCATACCCAACCTCCGCCGCGACTTCTGCAACACTCCGGCTGCTGGATCTCAGCATCTGTGCGCCCAGTTGCAGCCGCCACCGCGTTAAATAGGATATGGGTGGTTCGCCCAGATAATGCCGGAAGCGCTCCGCCAGGACCGATCGTGATAGCCCCGCCTCCCGCGCCAGATCGGCGATCGTCCAGGGCCGCGCGGGATGCCGATGCACCAACGCCAACGCCTTCCCGACGTCGGGGTCGCGCGCGCCTGCCAGCCAGCCCGTCTGCTCGGGCGGCAGCTCTGCGATGTAGCGCCGCAGCGTTTCGACGAACAGCAGCTCCGAAAGCTTCGCCAGCACAGCCTCTCCGCCCGCGCGCGAGGCATCGGCCTCCTGCACCGAGAACCGAATGGAACTCTCCAGCCACTGCCCCGCCGCGCCGTCACGAATGTTGACCTTGAAGACGGCCGGGAGCCCGGCCAGAAACACCCGGCTCAATTGCGGGTCGCAGGACATGTAGCCGCAGACGAACTTTGTGACTTCGCCGCCTCCGCCCGCGCGAGCCAGCTTGACGCCCTGAGCGAAGATGCGGTGCAGTTGGCCCTCCTGGTCCACTGGTTCGACCTCGGCGCCGTTGCCCATGATGTGCGAGTCGCCGTGGGGGAAGATGACCACGTCGCCGGCAGTGAGAGGAACCCGCTTGCCGTCCCCCAGTCCGGCGAATCCCCGGCCCTCCGTAAGCAGGTGGTAAATGATGACGTGCCCGCCGCCCGGTGCGAAATGCGGCGCCAGCACGCTCGATGGCGGTGCGCGCAGGCTCCAGGGTGCGGTAAACTCCGCGTTGTAGTAGATAGCCCCCTCGAGTTTGACCACCTTCAGAACTTCGGAAAGGACATCCATTTCATTCTCCAGGACGCCGGGCAAAGTGCGCCGGACGGGCGGGCAAGCAGTTCCCATCATAGCGTCGGCCGGTCAAACAAGCGGGACGCCGGGATAAAGGTCCGCATCGAAGCGTGCCTCATACTGGAGCCGGTTGATCGAGTCAACCGAATTCACCGAGAGGGGAAACAAACAAATGAGCACGCTTGCATTGACACCTGATATCGAGAGCCTGAAGTCGCGCCTGCGAACCACCTGGATGGCCGGAGACTACGATCGCTTCTCACGCTACATGGAAAAGGACGCACGATCCTTCTACGAGCGCCTGGACGTGCCGCCGGGAGCGCATCTGCTGGACGTAGCCTGCGGTTCGGGCCAATTGGCCCTGATCGCAGCTCGCGAAGGCGTGCACGTGATCGGCGTGGACATCGCCGAAAACCTCATCGAGCGCGCTCAGGCACGCTCGATGGCGGAAAACCTCCCGGCCCGTTTCCGGGTCGCGGACGCGGAAGCCCTTCCCTTCGCGGACGCCGGCTTCGACGTGGTCGTGAGCCTGATCGGCGCCATGTTCGCTCCGCGTCCCGACCTGGTCGCAAGAGAGCTCGCAAGGGTCTGTGTTCCCGGCGGAACCATCGCCATGGCCAACTGGACGGCCGGCGGCTTCGTGGGAAAGATGTTCAGCACGATCGGAAAGTTCATTGCTCCTTCGGGAATGCCTTCGCCGCTTCTGTGGGGCGACGAAGCCGTGATCAGGGAGCGATTCGGTGCGCAGGTCTGTGAGCTGAAGCTCGCTCGGCGAGACTATACTTTCGACTACCCGTTCCCGCCTGCCGATGTCGTGAACTTCTTCCGCCTTTACTACGGGCCCGTGAATCGCGCGTTCGGTTCACTCGACCACGCTGGCCGAACCAGCCTTCACCAGGAGCTGGAGGCGTTGTGGACGGCTCACAATCGGGCGCGCGAAGGCTTCACCTTGGTTACAGCCGAGTGCCTCGAAGTGATCGCCACTCGCGCCTAGCAGGCTTCTGCTGCCAGCCGCGGATCAACGCCGATGGACGCCGATAACCAATTTGTTTTCAATCGGCGTTTATCAGCGTTCATCTGCGGCCAATTCTTCAATTTGCCCGCGGCAAATCCGCGCTCGCTCAAAAAATAACGCGCCACAGCCGGCCCACTCATCATCACCGGGAAGTTGACTGGAGGCTCGGAAACCATGTCGCCCACAACCCTGAAACCCCGCGTGGAGCAGGACCTTCTGGGATCCCGCGAAGTGCCCGCCGGCGCATACTACGGAATCCAGACCCTGCGGGGGATGGAAAACTTCCACATCTCCGGAGTGCCGCTGTCGCACTATCCGGAGCTGATCCAAGCCCTCGCCATGATCAAAATGGCGGCCGCTCGCGCCAACCACCAGTGCGGCCAACTCGCCCCTGAGATCGCGGAGGCCATTGAAGCCGCGTGCCGCGAACTGATCGGGGGCAGCCTTCACGATCAGTTCCAGCTCGATGTCTTCCAGGGCGGCGCCGGCACATCCACCAACATGAACGCCAACGAGGTGATCGCCAACCGCGCCATCGAACTCAGGGGAAAACAAAAGGGCGAGTACGAGTACTGCGACCCGCACGATCACGTCAACGCCGCCCAGTCCACCAACGACGCCTATCCCTCCGCGCTTCACATCGCCCTGGCTCTTGGCAACCGCAAACTGATCCGCGAACTCAAAAGTCTGGCCGGCTCCTTCCGGCGCAAAGCCCGGGAGTTCGACCACATCGTCAAGATGGGACGCACCCAACTTCAGGACGCCGTACCCATGACCCTGGGCCAGGAATTCGAGGCCTTCGCGCGGAGCCTGGAAGACGAGATCGACGCCCTCGAGCGCGTCGAAGCCGTGCTCCACGAGGTCAATATGGGGGGCACCGCCATAGGCACCGGCTTGAACGCTCCGGCGGGCTTCGCCGAAAGCTGCACGGCCCACCTGGCAACCATCACCGGCATGCCGATCCGGCTGGCCCAGAACCTTGTCGAAGCCACCCAGGATACCCAGGCCTTCGTCCTCTACTCCTCCGTGCTGAAGAGTCTCAGCATCAAAGCCTCCAAAATCTGCAACGACCTCCGCCTACTGTCCTCCGGTCCCCGCGCCGGACTCCACGAGATCAATCTGCCTCCGATGCAACCCGGATCGTCCATCATGCCCGGCAAAGTGAACCCGGTCATCCCCGAAGTCGTGAACCAGGTCTGCTACCGCGTCATTGGAAGCGACCTCACGGTCACCCTCGCCGCCGAGGCGGGCCAGCTTCAGTTGAACGTGATGGAGCCTGTGATCGCCGCCTGCCTGCTCGAGAGCCAGACGCTCCTGTACAACGCCGCCCGGACTCTGCGCGACCGCTGCATCGATGGCATCACGGCCAATGAGGACGTCTGCCGCCTGCTGCTGGAGCGCAGTATCGGGACGGTCACCGCACTGAATCCGGTCATCGGGTACGAGAAGGCGACCGAATTGGCCGCGGAAGCGCTCCGCACCGGCAAGGGCATCGTCGAGCTGGTACGCGAGAAGAAAATCTTGAGTGAGGAGCAACTCACCCGCACCCTCGATCCGGCATCCATGACTGGAACCCGCCGGAGGACGTGAGAGAGGGAGATGATCTGGTTCGACCTGATTGTCGTCCTGATCTGCATCGTCTGGGGCGCGCGCCTGGGTGGCATCGGATTGGGCACCGTGGCCGCACTCGGCCTCAGCTTCTTTGTTTTCGGCCTGGGGCGCGACCCCGGCCAATTTCCCGGTGAGGTGCTCCTCATCGTCCTCTGCGTGGTCACCCTGGCGGCGGCGTTGCAGGCGGCCGGGGGGCTGGATCTCATGGTCTCCGTCGCGGAGAAACTGCTGCGACGCCACCCGCGCCAGGTCACGCTCCTGGCTCCGCTCATCTCTTACCTGTTCACCTTCGTTTCGGGAACCGGGCACGTTTCCTACTCTCTTCTGCCGATCATTGCCGAGGTCTCCCGGAAGGTCAAAGAGCGGCCGGAGAGGCCGCTCGCGATTTCCGTGATCGCCTCGCAAGCCGCGGTGACCGCCAGTCCCATGTCCGCAGCCACCGCCGGTATGGTGGCGCTGTTCTCCAAACAGGGCCGCTTCGGCCTGACCGACGTGCTACTGGTGTGTATCCCCTCCACCCTCATCGGCGTGATCGCCGGCGCGCTCTCCGTGAAAAAAATGGGCGTGGAACTCGAACAGGACCCGGTCTATCTCAAGCGGCTCGAGCGGGGCGAACTGCCGGCCGAGACGACTGCTTCGGCGCGCGCGGTTCCCCCGGGCGCCAAGTGGTCCGTGCTGTTGTTCCTCGGTGCCGTCGTGCTCATCACGTTGCTGGGACTGGTGCCGGGGCTGCGGCCCGATGTAGTTGTGAACGGACAAGCGGGGAAGCTCAGCATGGTCTTCTCGATCTCCCTGGTCACACTGGCGGCCACGGCGCTGATCCTCTTCGTGTCGAAGGTCAAACCCGATGCGGTGGTCACCGGAAGCGTCATGAAGGCCGGCATCGTCGCCGTCATCTCCATCCTGGGTATCGCGTGGCTGGGCTCGACCTTCTTCGAGAGCCACCGCCCGGAAATCCTGGGTGCCATTTCCGCCTACGTTCGCCAGTATCCCTGGCTGTTCTCCTTCGCACTCTTTCTGCTGTCGATCCTGCTCTACAGCCAGGCAGCCACAGTCGCCGCGTTGATGGGAGTCGGCCTGCAACTCGGCGTCAGCCCGCCCTTACTGATTGCGATGTTTCCCGCCTGCAACGGCTATTTTTTCCTGCCCACCTATGCCACCATCGTCGCCGCCATCCAGTTCGATTCCACCGGAACCACGGGCATCGGACGCTGGATACTGAACCACAGCTTTATGCGGGCCGGCCTGGTCACCACCATCGTTTCGCTGTCGGTCGGACTGTTTCTCGCGAAGGTCATATACGGCTGGTGAGCACCGCGGACGACGTCCGCCCGTCCGGAAAAAAAGAACCGCGCGAGCCCCCCATGCATCTCTGTCCGCGGCTACGTAGCCGAATGGAGAGAACAGCCATGCTCAGGAGAGAAGCGCTGCGCTGGTTCGCCGCGGCAATCTGCTGCTGTAGTTCTGCCGCCGCCCAGCCTGCCGGCAAACTGCCCGCTGTAAAAATCATCGCCACCGGAGGAACTATCGCCGGAGAGGCGGCCACGTCGGCGCAGTCCGGCTACACCTCCGGGCAGGTAGGGGTGGATGCCCTGATCAAAGCCGTTCCCACGCTGAGTAAAGTGGCCCGGGTCAGCGGCGAGCAGATCTCCAATGTCGGCAGCCAGGACATGTCCGACGCCATCTGGCTCAAGCTGGCCAAACGCATCAATCAGCTTGCCGCATCGCCCGATGTCGATGGAATCGCGATCACTCACGGCACGGACACCATGGAAGAAACAGCCTACTTCCTCAACCTGGTTGTGAAGACCCGGAAGCCGGTAGTGCTCACCGGTTCGATGCGCCCCTCCACCGCCTTGAGTGCGGACGGCCCTCTGAACATCTACAATGCCGTCGCTGTTGCCGCCGATGCGCTGGCCGCCGGCCGCGGCGTGCTGGTAGCGATCAACGACCAGATCCACAGCGCGCACGACATCACCAAGACCCATACCACCGCAACCGACACCTTCATGTCCCCCTATCACGGTCTGATTGGAACCACCGCCTACGGCGCCAACCAATACTACCGCTATCCGTTCAAGCAGCACACCACCGAGACTCCCTTCAATGTGGAATCCGTGGACAGCCTGCCGCGGGTGGATATCCTCTACATCTATGAAGACATGCCGGGCGATCCGGTGGATGCCGCGGTGAAAGCGGGCGCCAAGGGAATCGTCCTCGCTGGCGTCGGCAACGGCAATATGCCCAAAGCGGCCATGGAAGCGGCCGGCCGCGCCGCCAAGGCCGGTGTGGTCGTGGTGCGCGCATCCAGGGTGCCCCTGGGCTTCGTCGGACGCAACGTCGAAGTCGACGATGACAAGCTGAACTTCGTCGCCTCCGAAGAGCTGAATCCGCCGAAGGCTCGGGTGCTGCTCCGGCTCGCACTGATGAAGACCACGGATCCCAAACAGATCCAGACGATGTTCAACACCTACTGAGGAGAAAAGATGTCTGCGAGGAACCAGATTCTGCGCCAAGCCGGCTTGGGCTTGCTGCTCGCCACCATGTTGATAGGTCAGGCGCGAAGTCCAGTAGCGCCGACCCCGGAGTCGGTCCAGGCCACGGTCCGCGAGGCTTACGAGAAGTTCAAAGGCGACACCACCGGCAAGAATGCCGACTACATCCCGTTCCTGGCCAAGGTCCCGTCCCACCTCTTCGGAATCGTCGGTATGACCACCGACGGGCAGACATTCACCGCCGGCGATATCGACTATGCCTTCTCCATACAGTCCATCTCGAAGGTCTTCACGCTGGCGCTGGCCATGGAGGAACTGGGCGCGGCGGAGGTCTTCAAGAAGATCGGCTGCGAGCCTACGGGACGGCCTTTCAACGCAGTCGCGGCCGTGGAGGATCTCCCGGGACGGACCGGAAACCCGTTCGTCAACGCCGGCGCCATCGCCACCACCAGCCTGATCCGCGGAGCCAACGCGTCAGAGAAATGGAACAAGATTCTGTCTTTCTACAGCCGCGTGGCCGGCTCCAGGCTCGAATTGATCGACGAAGTCTATAAGTCGGAGGCCGCCACCAACGCTCACAACCGCGGCATCGCCGTCCTGCTGGAAAGCTACGAGCGCATGTACTCGGATCCCCTGGCGGCCACCGATATCTACACCAAACAGTGCTCGGTCGGGGTGACCGCCAAACAACTGGCCATGATGGGTGCCACCCTGGCCGACAACGGCCGCAATCCCCTGACCGGCCAGCAGGTGATCCAGCGCGAGAATGTCCCCCATATCCTCGCGGCCATGACCATGGCCGGCTTGTACGACGGCTCCGGAGGGTGGGCCTGGACTGTCGGACTGCCGGCGAAGAGCGGCGTGGGCGGCGGCCTGCTGGCCATCGTCCCCGGTAAGGGAGCGATCGTCGGCTTCGCCCCTCCGCTCGATCAGGCGGGCAACAGCGTCAAGGCGCAGAAGGCTATCGCCTACATCGCCGATAAGCTGGGCCTCAATCTCTTCTCGCCGCGCTCCGTGGGCTTGAACTGATGAGACCGCAAACCAGGCTGGTTCCGATCTTCCTCCTGTTGTTGGGGTCCGTTGTTCCCTGCCATCCGCAGGCGCAGCCGCCGCCGGATGCGTTTCTCTTCAACGACTCTCACTTCCACCTCACCAACTACATCCAGGAGGGCGTCGGCATCCGGGAATTTCTCAAGATCATGGGAACCAGGACCGGGCGCGTGGCTCTGTTCGGGATCCCGTTGCAGCAGCAGTGGTCCTACCGGAATAGCGGGGACACCGCACCCACTTACTATCTCGACACCGACGCGCCCCTCTACTATTACTCCTTCACCGACGCATCTATCGCGCAAACATTCCTCTCGCTTGCCCCCGAAGACCGAAAACGCTTCGACCCCATGATCACCGGCTTCAATCCGGCCGACATGTACGCCGCCGACCACATCCGGCGAGTCCTGCTGACATTCCCCGGAGTGTTCTCCGGCATCGGCGAATTCACCATCCACAAGGAGTTTGTCTCCTCCAAGGTCGCGGGCGAGGTCGCCAGCCTCCAGGACCCCGCTCTCGACCGCATTCTCGATTTCGCCGGCGAGGTGGGACTGGCCGTCATCCTGCACAGCGACATCGACGTGCCCTTTCCCAAGCCGGGTGCGCCGCCAATGTATCTCGCGCAGATGAAGGCGCTGTTGCGGAAGCACCCTTCGGCCACGATCATCTGGGCCCACACCGGTGTCGGCCGCGTCATCCGTCCGGTGGAAAACCACGGCGCCATGTTGGAGGAAATCCTCCGCGACCCGGCCCTCCGCCACGTGCATTTTGACATCTCGTGGGACCTGGTAGCCCGGTATATCGTCGCTTCCGAGCAGTCGATCAAATCCTCCGCGGAGTTGATCAACCGCTATCCGGACCGGTTCCTCTTCGGAACCGATGAGGTCGCCCCTCGTACTCAGGAGCAGTACGGCAAAGTATTCGAAATGTACGCGCCTCTGTGGCAAGCGCTCGGTTCGGAAGCCAGTGAAAAGGTACGCAAAGGGAACTACGAAAGGATCTTTGACAGTGCGCGCAGTAGGGTACGCGCATGGGAACACGCTCATCTCGCCGCGACCGTCCGCTGAGTTCCTGTCATTGGTGCCTGCGGTCCTGCTTCTCGGAACCTCTCCCGCACTCGCCCAGGGAAATCGCCCGAGCATTGTCCCTTCATCACTATGGAACTTGTAGATCCGTGCCGTGTGGATCGCATCAGTATCGTGAGGTGTGCTATGCCCGGACGAAGCATCGCAAAGACGATTGCCGTTTTGCTCGCACTCGCCGCGTGTCTGGCACCCCTGTCGTTCGCCCGTGCCGCCAGGGATACGCTCGTGATGCGGAATGGCGATCGCATCACGTGCGAGGTGAAGGGTCTCGACAACGGGGTGCTCCGGGTCAACCTGGATTATGTCGATGGCACGATCTCCATTGACTGGCTCAAGGTGGCTCGCCTGGAGAGCGATTACCTGTTCCTGGTCACGCTTCAGGACGGCTCCGCGTACTCCGCCAAAGTGATCAGCCCGGAAACCGCCGAGGGCGACGTCGTCAAGCTTTCCATTCAGCCGGAGGGAGAGCAGCAGTCCTTCCTGGTGGACCGGTCGGCAGTGGTGCGCATCGGACAGACCGCGGATAACTTCATGCAACGCCTCAGTGGCAAATTCACTGTCGGAGCCACCTACGCCAAAGGCAACAGCACCACCCAATACAATTTCGGCTCGGAGCTCGCTTACCAGCGGACGAACTGGGGAGCGGAGGTGGCCTATAATTCCAATCTGTCCGCCAGCACCGGCGCCACCACCGCGACGCGAAACCAGTTGGATTTCAATGCCTACCGCCTGCTGCGATGGAAAAACTACTTTGTCGGCGGCGTTGCGGGCTTCCTGCAGAGCTCGGTGCAAGGGATCAATCGCCAGACCAATGTCGGCGCGGGTTTGGGTCGTTTTCTGAAGAATACCAATCGCGTCAGTTTCTGGCTTCTCGGCGGTCTCGGGTTCCAGCAGACGAATTACGAGCCGACTGTCATCGACCAGCCGCCCCAAAAAGTCGGAATTGGTGTGGTGTCATCGCGTCTCGACGCCTTTACTTTCAAACAGACGCGTTTCAGTCTCAGCTCCACTGTGTTTCCGGCGCTGACCTCGCAGCCCGGCCGCCTCTTCATCAAGACCAACGCGTCCTATTACCTCAAGCTCTTCCGCAAAATTGACTGGAACCTGTCGTTTTATGGTAGCTGGGACACCCAGCCACCACCCCACTTCAAGGGCAGCGACTACGGCAGCAGTACCGGACTGAGTTACACCTTCGGAAACAAGTGATTCAATCGCCTCATTGCATATTCTGAAGTCCCACGATACCCTTGTTCTGCAGCACCCGAACCACCACGCGCCGGTTCTCTGCCTGTCCTTCCGCGGTCTTGGTATTGCCTACCTGCTGGCTTTCGCCCATCGCGCCCGGCGCCAGCATGTTCGTAAGCGGAACATGGCCGCCCTGCAGCAGGATATTCGTGACGTTGGCCGCTCGCTCCTGGCTCAGCTCCTGATTCAGCGCCGCACTGCCCGCCGAGGATGCATAGCCCACTACCTGGATCATGTAGCCTTCAAACCCTTTGGCCTTCTCCGCCAGTTGAACCAGTTGAGGCCGGTATTTCGAATCCACCCCCGTCATCCCATTCCCGAAGTACACCGTGACTTCATCCAGGATGTAATAGTCGTCCAATTGGCCAAAACGCGCCATGGCCGCCTCGATGGCTGCTTTGTTGGCGGCGATCTTTTCCTGGTTGGCGGCGATTCTCTCGTGCTGCTGTTTCAACGCCTCAGCCTGGGCCTTCAGCTCGGCATTCTGCTTTTCCAGTTCTTCCCGGTTTTGCTGGGCCTGCTTTTCGGTCTCATGCAAACCAGCCTGGATCGCCTGTGCCCGCTCCAGGTCGTTCCCTTTAAACTTGACGGAGGTTGCGACCAGTTGATGCTGGTCGTTGTAGCTGCCCTCGGCCTGGATTTCCAGTCCCGGAATCAGCGCCGCCATCGACATTTCTTTCCGGCGTACCTTGAGCACTCCCTGGATCTGGCCCACTTCAGTCTTGTCGGTCAAAAGCACCACCAGGTGCGGTGAATCCGCCGTCTGGACAATCATGCTGGCTCCGCTTCGCGCTTTAATCATGCCGTTGATCTTCACCGTTTCGGCGAAAGCGGCCAGGCTCATCGAAGTCAGAACCGTTAGCTGCAGAATTCGCATGCATCGTGCCATGAATGCTTACTCCTTTCCTCTTGCCCGTCTGCCGGAACACACCACTCGCCAACGGATCTGAGCGTCGGGAGCGCGCTGAGCAGTCCGAGTCCCTCGCGAGACAGATGATGGGTACCAGGGAGAGGCTGGATTTTTTCTGGCTCGCCGGAAGGCAGCAGTATCCGCGGCGGCGATTCCCCTGTCAAATGTTAGTGCTAACCCTGGTGGAATCAGCGCCCACCGGAACCGTTCGCCAGTCGACCGCCCGGGATGAGATGGGTAGTTCTCTAACGTATCGGCCATCGAGAGCGGTAAACCCTGAGAATCCAGTCGAACCCTAGTACCGCGTATCGCGGTTACCCTCTCCGAAAGCCTCAATTGATATCCAGGGGCTAATGCCATTGGTTAACGAAACTGTTATTACCCTTGATTATGAGATAGTTGATAAGAATATAGACCGTCATTTTTCGAGCATTTTCGAGTATAATTGGCTCAATAGTACTGAGAGTACTTGCGTGCAGTGCTTGTATTGCAAAAGGGAGATCGGCGCTTTTCGACTCCTGAGGGATCGCGAGTACTGCTCTGCCGAGCACCGTAGGAAACACGGCAGCCGGTTGGGCAGAGCCGTCCATCAGATGTCGGAACCGGAACCTGCTCCGGCGGGAGTGGCGGATTTTGTCCGCTCGATGCCCGTTCAGCCACCGAGCACGCAAAGCATCATGGCCGCCTGGATGCACGTCGCCGATTCGTCGTGCACCGTCGATTGGAGCGCCTGGCCTCTGGAAGTGCGTGCAGTCGCTTGCGGCGAGCCTCGCAGCCTGAACCGGCTTCAAACCACCGGCCCCGGCGACATGTGCGCAGCGGTCCAGGACTGGAGCTGCCCGGTTCGCCTGCCCGCGTTTGCAGTCGAATTCGCGCTCCAGCCCCCACCGGCCGGGGCGCCCGAAGCCATCGAGCCGATTCCGCCGGAATGCCGGTCCTGGATGCAGCCTCCGCAACCGGAACCGGTTGCCAGGTTCGTCCGGCACTCCTTTGCGCCTGCGCCCGCTCAACGCGTCCGCGTTCCCGCCTTCGCGCCGGAATCCCGGCCGCTTATCCCGGAGCCGGCCCGAGCCTGGCAGAACTGTCCCGGCCCGGAACCGGTCGCCAGCTTCGTGCAGCCATCGGTCGCACTCGACCCGGTGAGACTGATTGCTCCGGCTTCGCTGGGGATTTCGGTGCCTGCGTTGCATGGTCCGGCGCCATCCGGGGTTCCGCTCCGCGCACCGCAGGCGGAGCCGGTGGCCGC
>Ga0335069_10007514_pt1 | contig 15724 bp, 8 predicted proteins | sample Lox_Sample_11_FD_206714 | JGI IMG/M metagenome (GOLD analysis project Ga0335069, IMG submission 206714) | Soil microbial communities from Loxahatchee National Wildlife Refuge, Florida, United States - Lox_Sample_1.1 | ecosystem: Environmental > Terrestrial > Soil > Wetlands | place: USA: Florida... | reverse complement strand
ACGGTCGAGCAGATCTGCCAGGCGGCGGACGTCGCTCGCGGCACCTTCTTCCTCCACTTCGGGGCCAAGTCGGCGCTGCTCCACGAGTGGAACCGCCAGCTCGCGAGCGACTTCCGACAGCGGCTGTCCGAGCCGCGCGGCAGCGCGGCGGCCGAGTATCGCATGCTGGTGGACCACGTGGGGCGGCATTGGGTGCGCCACGCAGACGTGATGGGGGCCATGCTGCGCGACTTCCTCACCCACCCGCGCGCCGAGGCGCGCGACGAGTCGGACCTGCGCGCGCTGGTCGAGGAGATCGTGCGGCGCGGACAGGTGCGCGGGGAGTTTCGCAGCAACGTGTCGCCGCGACTGGCAGCCACCGCGCTGCTGACGACCGCCGCCGCGACGCTCGCGGGGGCGGTGTTCCGCGAGGGCGAGGCCTCGCCCGACGAGATCCGCAACCAGCTCCTCCACGCGGCGCTGCACGGGCTCGTGCAGCCGAAGCCCCGAATCAAGTGGCAGCCCTCGGACACGGCAAGGGCGCGCGTGTGAACGAGCGCGCGCTCGTCGTCGGAGGGAGCGTCGCGGGTCTGGCCAGCGCGCTCGCGCTCGCGCGCGCGGGTGTGCGCGTGCTCGTGCTCGAGAAGGACGCGGAGCCGCTGCCCGCGAGCCCCGCCGCGGCCTTCGCCGGCTGGCAGCGCCAGGGCGTCCCGCAGGCCCGACACTCGCACGCGTTCCTGGCGCGACTGCTCGAGCTCTTGCGGGCGCGCGAGCCGTCGCTGCTCGACGCGCTGCGCGCCCACGGCGCGGAGGAGATCCGCTTCGTGGACGTGGTGAAGAAGGCGCTGCCCGGCGCCGCGCTGCTCCCCGAGGACGACGCGATCGCCGTGCTCGCCTGCCGGCGCACGACCTTCGAGTGGGCGCTGCGCCGACACGTCGCGGCGCTGCCCGAGGTCGAGATCCGGAGCGGGGTCGCGGTGACGGGACTCCTGGCGGACGCGGGCGCGGGCGGCGCGCCTCCGCGCGTGCGAGGCGCCCTCGCCGGCCTGCAGCGCTTCGAGGCGGATCTCGTCGTCGACGCTTCCGGACGTCGCTCGCGACTTCGCCACTGGCTGGCCGCGATCGGCGCGCGCCGGCCGCGCGAGCACTCGGAGCCGTGCGGGATCTTCTACAGCTCTCGCTTCTACCGCGCGCGCGCGGGATCGCCGCCGCCGTCCCTCGACGGCCCGATGGGCGCCGATTACGGATTCCTGAAGGTCGGCGTCTTCCCCGGCGACGCGCGGAGCTGGTCGGTGACCCTGGCCGCGAGCCCCGACGACCCGCCGCTGCGCGCGCTGACGCGAGCCGACGCCTTCGAGGCGCTCGCGTCCGCGCTGCCGCTGACGGCGCCGTGGGTCGATCCGGTGATGGCCGAGGCGCAGGGCGACGTCCACGCGATGACGGGCCTTCGCAACACGCGCCGGTTTCTGGTCGAGGACGGCGAGCCCCTCGCGCTCGGCGTCGCGGCGGTCGGCGACGCGCTGATCCACACCAATCCGATCGTGGGGCGCGGCTGCACGCTCGCGTTCGTCAACTCCTACTTGCTGGCCGACGCGTGGCGCGAGAGCGCCGGGGCGCCTCGCGAGTTCGCGCTCGCGCTCGAATCGGCGGTCGAGCGCGAGATCGTGCCCTGGTACGAGGCGATGCTGGCGCAGGACCGCGACGCGATCCGCGTGATGCAGATGCTGCGCGACGGCGAGGATCCGTACCGCGTGAACCGCGACGACGGCAGCGTCGACCCTGCCGCCTGGCTGCGCGTGCTGCTCCGCGACGGCTTCGTGCCGGCGCTGCGCGAGGACGCTGCGGTGCTCCGCACCTTCCTGCGCCTCTTCAACCTGCTCGACGCGCCGAGCGACCTGATGAAGGACCCGGGCCTGCTCGCGCGCGTGCTCGCGAGCTACGCGCGCCGCGACACCCGCGCGGATCCGCCGCAGCCGACACGCGCGGAGGTCGTCACGCGACTCGCTGCGCTCGCATGAGGAAATCCCACCAGGGCGCGCGCGCCGCGGCGAAACATCATGTCATGATCGGATCGAACCTCCGAACCCGCCACTCGAATCGGGAAGGAGAGACCATGAGATCACGATCCCCTCGCGCTCGCCCTCGTGCTGACTTCGCTCGCGACGGGCGCCGCCGTCGCCTGCGACCGGGAGGGCCCCGCGGAGCGAGCCGGAAAGGCGATCGACCAGGCGGCCGAGGACGCGAGCGAAGCGGCCAAGGACGCGGGGAAGGCCGTCGAGGACGCCTCGGAGACCGCTCGCGAGAAGGCGCACGACGCCACTGACTAGCCCATCTCGCCTCGGCTGATCGACCGAGTCTCCGAATCAGCCGCCTGGCCGATTCAAATCGTGTGTCGCGAGTGGCAAGATGGCGCCGGACAGGAACTCCATGCGCCACGAGTCACGCGCCTCCTACTGGTATTCCATCGCATCGACGTGTCTGGCTGCTGCGCCGCTGATGGCAGCCAGCGCGCTCGCAGAGCCGCCGTCGGAAGCCTGGCTGGCTGATGCACAACGTCAGATCGAAGCGCGCGAGTACCATGCAAGCGAGACGCCGCATGGACTCCAGGCACCCAACCGCGCCCACGACCTGCGCACGTTCTTCGACGCGAGCGGGATCCGCGTCCAGGACCGCACGGCTCCGGGCGATGTGCGGCTGCTATCGCTGTCGCTCGCCGGATTCGGTCGAGGGAAGCGCCTCGCCTCGGTCCCGCCAGGCGCGCTGAAGAGTCACGAAGAGCGCGCGGAGATCGCGCGCGACGCGCTCGTCGAGTGGTACGAGAACTCGCCTGCGGGCCTCGAGCAGGGTTTCACCGTGACAAAGCGCCCGGGCGGAAGAGGTCCGCTCGCGCTGGAGCTCGCGGTCGAGGGCGCATCGCCGTCACTCTCTGGTGACGCCATTCTCTTCACGACCCATCCCGGTCGCAAGCTGCGCTACGACCACCTCACCGTCGCGGACGCCTCGGGCCGCGCGCTCGTGGCGCGCCTGGCCGTCCCGACACCGCAGCGCGTGCGGATCGAGGTGGAGGACGCGGGAGCGAAGTACCCGCTGACGATCGATCCGCTCCTGACCGGGACCGCGGACACGGAGCTCGACGGGATCCAGTCGGGCGCGAGATTCGGAACGAGCGTCGCCATCGCGGGCGACGTGAATGGCGACGGCTATGCGGACGTGATCGTCGGCGCGGATAGCTACGACGCCGGGGACGCGGACGAAGGCGCGGCGTTCATCTTCCTCGGCAGCGCGGCGGGCATCGCGAGCGCACAGGCCACCGGTGCCGCGACGATCATCCAATCCAATCAGTTCAGAGCCAATCTGGGTTACAGCGTCGCCGGAGCGGGCGACGTCAACGGCGACGGCTATGCCGATGTGATCGTGGGCGCCTACGCATACGACTCCGGAGAGACCGACGAAGGCGCGGCGTTCATCTTCCTCGGCGGTCCTTCGGGAATCGCCAATGGCGACCCCTCCAGCGCCGCCACGCGAATCCAGTCCAATCAGACCGGCGCGCGGCTCGGAATCAGCGTGGCCGGGGCCGGCGATGTGAACGGCGACGGCTACGCCGACGTGATCGTCGGCGCGGATATGTACGACGCGGGTCAGACCGACGAGGGAGCGGCATTCATCTACCTCGGCGGGCCGTCGGGGATCGCCGACGGCAATCCCGCGACCGCCAACACCCAGCTGGAGTCCAATCAATCCTCCTCGGGGTTCGGCAACCGCGTGGCCGGTGCAGGAGACACGAACGGCGATGGCTATGACGACGTGATCGTCGGCGCCTGGCGTTACAGCGCGGGCGAGACCAACGAGGGAGCGGCCTTCCTGTTCCGGGGGAGCTCGACGGGGATCGCGAACGGCAATCCCTCCACATCGCCTACTCGCTTCGAAGCGAATCAAAACAGTGCCGCGTTCGGATACAGCGTCGCCGGCGCCGGAGACGTGAACGGCGACGGCTATGCCGACGTGATCATCGGCGCGGTCGGCTACGACTCGGGCCAGACCGACGAAGGCGCCGCGTTCGTGTTCCACGGAGGCCCCGGTGTGATGCCGAACGGGAATCCGGGAAACGCTGCAGCCGTGCTGGAAGCCAATCAAGCATCGGCTTCGATGGGAGCGTCCGTCGCGGGCGCAGGCGACGTGAACGGCGACGGCTACGCCGATGTCATCGTGGGCGAATCGTTCTACACCAACGGGCAGGGCGCCGAAGGCGGTGCGTTCATCTTCCTGGGCGGCCCCGCCGGCGTCGGCAACGGCAACCCCTCGACGGCCTTCGCGCGCCTCGAATCGAACCACGCGGCAGCGCTCTTCGGCACGTCGGTCGCGGGAGGTGGCGACGTCGATGGCGACGGTTTCGCCGACGTCATCGTGGGAGCGACCAACTTCGGCGATGGTGGTGCGGCGTTCGTGTACCGAGGCGGCAATCGAGGAATCGTCGACGGGAATCTCACCACGGCGGCCGCGATGATCAGCTCGACGTTCGAGATCAAGAGCGCCGCGAGCGCCGGAGACGTGAACGGGGATGGCTACGACGACATCATCGTCGGGGTCCCGAACTTCCCCTCCGGCGGGCTCGGGGATTCGGGCGCGGCCTTCATCTTCTACGGCAGCGCGACCGGAATCGGCTCGGCCGACGTGACCAGCGCACCCGGCGTGATCCATTCCGATCAAGCCGGCGCGCTACTCGGCTGGCGGGTCGCGAGCGCGGGTGACGTCAACGGCGACGGCTACGCGGACGTGATCGTCAGCGCGTTCCGCTACGACTCGGGTGAGACCGACGAGGGCGCCGCCTTCGTCTTCCACGGCGGACCCGGCGGCATCGGCGTCGTCGACGTCAGCAACGCCGCCGCGAAGATCGAGTCCGACCAGGCGGGTGCGCTGCTCTCCAGCGTCGCGAGTGCCGGCGACGTCAACGGCGACGGCTACTCCGACGTCATCGTCGCCGCTCCACTCTACTCCGACGGTCAGACCAATGAGGGAGCGGTCTGGGTGTTCCACGGGAGCGCCACGGGTATCGGCAACCGAACCCCGGCCAACGCCGATGCTCGCATCGAGTCGGACCAGCCCTACGCGTTGCTAGGGATGGCATGTTGGGACGATCTCTCCGCCGGTTGCATCGGAAACATCGGAGACGTAGCGAGCGCGGGGGACGTCAACGGAGACGGCTACTCCGACGTGATCGTCGGCGCCCCGATGTACAACAACGGCGGGCTCACGGCTGCAGGCGTCGCGCTCGTGTTCCACGGCGGTCCCAACGGCATCCGCGGCGGCAGCCCCGCCAATGCGGACTCCGTGATCATGGGCAACGTGAGCGGCACGGGCCTCGGAGTGGTATCCGGCGCGGGCGACATCGACGGCGATGGCTATGCAGATGTGATCGTCGGCGCTCTCGGGTACCACAGTCTTGGCTACAGCCCCGCGCCGGGCGCTGCGTTCATATTCCGCGGGAGCGCCGCGGGGATCGGCAACGGTCTCGGCGCCGCGGACAGCCTCTTGTACTCGACGGACGGTCAAGCGAAGCTCGGGAGCGTCGCCGGCGTGGGAGACACGAATGGCGACGGCTACGCCGACGTGCTCGTCGGGGCGCCCCGATACAGCGACGGAGAGCTCGCCGAGGGCGTCGCCTTCGCGTTCCAGGGAAGCAGCGCAGGCATCCCAACCGGGGACGTGGCAGTACTCGCATCCGGTCGGATCGAGTCGAACACCACCACCGCGATGATGGGGCTGCTCGTGGCCGCTGCGGGCGACGTGAACGGCGACGGCTTCGCCGATGTGCTGGTCGGAATGCCGACGATGGCCGACTCCACTGCCACCAGCAGGCCGGTCATGCTCTACTACGGAAACGCCAACGGCACAGGGAGAACCGTGAGCTCCCGACAGCTGCGCGTGAGCTCCCAGACCCCCGTCAGGCCGTGGGGCCTGTCGCACGATCTGAATGGCTTCCGGGTGTCGCTCACTGCGACGCATCCAGCCGGGCGGGGTCGCGTGAAGCTCGAGGTACAGGCCTGCCCGAACGGCCAACCCTTCGGCCACGCGAGCTGCTCCCACTTCGTGAGCCCGACCTGGATGGCTGTCAGCGCGATCCCTTCCGGTGTCGTGCTCGGGCAGACGTTGTCGGGACTGAACTCCGGGACGCTCTACCACTGGCGCGCGCGCGTGCTCTACGCGCCGGACAACGTGACGAAGCCGGGAATCACTTCGCCGCCGAATCCCGCGCACGGCCCGTGGCGACGGCTCTCGAGCCAGGCCTTCGAAGCAGATGTGCGCGCCGACGACGACAGCGATGCGGACGGCATCGCGGACTCGATCGAACGCGCCGGCCCGAACGACGGCGACGGCAACGGCGACGGAATCCCGGACAGCGAGCAGGCCACGGTGGCGTCGTTGCCGGACGGCGTCAGCGGCAACTACGTGACCATCGAGAAGACGAGCGGTTGCATTTCCCTCGGCCAGGTCACGGCTCGCAGCGAAGCGGACATGCCGCAGCAGGATCCGGGATACAGCTATCCCCGTGGCATCATCGGCTTCGAGCTGAGCTGCGGGGCGGGCGACACGGGAACGGTCACGATCCTCTATCGCGGCTCGCCAGCGCCGGTCCCGCCTTATCGCAAGTACGGACCGACGACACCCGGCAATCCCGCGACCGCACAGTGGTACGACTTCCCGGGCGCGACGTACGGAAGCCGCCTCGTCGGCAGCGTCTCGGTGCCGACGGTGACGCTCACACTGGTCGACGGCGGGCTCGGGGACTCCACGGGCGTCGATGGCGTGATCGTCGATCCGGGAGGTCCCGCGATGGCGCAGGTGCCGGCGCTGCCGGCTTTCGCGATCGCCGCACTCGCGCTGCTGCTCGGCGCGAGCGCTGCCGTCGCGCTGCGCTCTCGCCGATCGACGCGCGCCTGAGACAGAGCGATCGGAACGGTACGCACGACGCGACGGACTAACGCGCGAGCCGGGCGGTCGCGGCGGCGCACGCTCGCACCAGCTCGCCGGGCGCCAGCTCGAGCTCGAGGCCCCAGCGCCCGCGGAGACGAAGATCGTCTCGAACTCGAGAGCGCTCGCGTCGACGTACACGGGAGGCGGACGCTTCGGTCCGAGCGGGCTGATTCCGCCCACGCGGTAGCCGGTGGCGCGCTCCGCGTCGCGGGGATCCGCCATCTCCGCGCTCCGTGCGCCGGCCGCGGCCGCCAGCGCCTTCGGGTCGAGGTGACGCGGAAGGGGAATCACCGCGACGACGAGGCCCGGGCCGCCGACGAGTCGCACGATCAGCGTCTTGAAGACACGCTCCGCCGCGACGCCGAGCGCGGTGGGGAACGCGTCCGTCCCGGCGTCGTGCGGTAGATCGAACTCGTGCAGCGTGAATGCGATGCTCGCGGCGCGAGTCGCGCGTAGGGCGGGCGTGGCGGCGCGAGTCGAAGAGGGGATGACGCTACTCCGCGTTCCAGATGTCGCGGTAGAGCAGCCAGCAGCCGCCGACGCGCTTCCACACGACCACGTAGCGCCTGGCTCTGGCCGCCGTCCTTCGCGACGAGCCGCACCGAGCCGGTCTCGCTGGCGAGATCGCCGGACGACTCGACCTCCAGCGTGTCGAGGCGAACGTCCTTCACACCCGAGTCGATGGTCTTCTGCCAGAACGCGGCGATCGCCTCGCGCCCGCTCACCGGCGCGCCTGGCGCGATCACCCGCGCGTCCTCGCTGTGGAGGAGCGAGACCCCTTCGCGTCGCCGTTTCCCCTCCCCTCGCGATCGAGATTACCGCCAGGTCGACTCGATGCAGCTCGACGCGAGCGAGCGCGCGACTCGCGCGAGCGGTGGTAGCCTGTGCGCCTTCGACGGAGGCCCACCCCCATGCCCATGCCGAAGGATCTCGGAGTCATCGACCTCATGATGGGGATCCCGACTCCGAACCCGCCGCGTCAGTACGACTTCATGCGGCCGCTCTTCCGCGACAAGGAGAGCCTGTCCCAGTTCGAGTTCCCCGTGGAGTACATGTTCAAGGACGTGCCGAAGACGGGCCGGCACGAGGACTACGTCAAGTACACGCTCGACAAGATGGACCAGTTCCACATCGAGCGGGCGATGATCGGCGTCTCGCTCGAGAACGAGACCGGCCAGCGCGCGCTGAAGGACCACCCCGACCGCTTCATCCCGTCGGGCAACGTGGATCCCAACAAGGGCATGGAAGGCGTGCGCCAGATGGTGCGCGAGTACGAGGCCTTCGGGATCAAGGCGGTCGGCGCGTTCCCGTGCGGCTACGTGCCGCAGGTGCCGATCAACGACAAGGCCTTCTACCCGATCTACGCGAAGTGCGTCGAGCTCGACATCCCGATCTTCTGCTGCGCGGGCGTGCCGGGGCCGCGCATCCCGATGGCGCCGCAGAAGGTCGAGCTCGTCGACGAGGTGTGCTGGTTCTTCCCGGAGCTGAAGTTCGTGTTCAGGCACGGCTGCGAGCCGTGGGCCGACCTCGCGGTGAAGCTGATGCTCAAGTGGCCCAACCTCTACTACTCGACCTCGGCCTTCGCGCCGAAGTACTACCCGAAGGCGATCATCGACTACGCCAACACGCGCGGCGCCGACAAGGTCCTCTACGCCGGCTACTTCCCGATGGGCCTCTCGCTCGAGCGCATCTTCGGCGACATGCCGCACGTCCCCTTCAAGGACGAGGTGTGGCCGAAGTTCCTGCGCGGCAACGCCATCAAGCTCCTCAAGCTGGACGCGTGATGCGGCTCTCCTGCGGCTTCCCGCCGACCGCTTCCGCGCCCGAGCACGCGGCGCTCGCCGAGGAGCTCGGCTACGAGCGAGTCTGGTTCTACGACTCGCCCGCGCTCTACGGCGACGTGTGGGTCGCGCTCGCGCGCGCGGCGGACGCGACGCGCCGGATCGGACTCGGCACGGCCGTGCTGGTGCCGAATCTCCGACACGTCGTCGCGACGGCCGCTGCGATCGGCACGATCGAAGAGCTCGCGCCCGGGCGTCTCGTCGTCGCACTCGGCACCGGCTTCACCGGCCGCATGGTGATGGGACAGAAGCCGCTCTCGTGGAAGTTCGTCGAGCGGTACGTGACGCAGCTGCGCGGCCTGCTCGCCGGCGAGGAGGTGGAGGTCGAGGGGCGCGCGTGCAAGCTGATCCACCCCGAGGGCTTCCTCGCCAAGCGCCCGATCGCGACGCCGATCGCGATCGCCGCCAACGGCGCGAAGGGAATCGAGGTGGCAAAGCGGCTCGGCACGGGTGTGATGTGCGCGGGCGTCGTCCCGACCGGTGCGCGCGACGCGCGCTATCTCGCCTTCGGCACCGCGCTCGACCCGGGCGAGAAGGTCGACTCGCCGCGCGTGCTCGCTGCGATCGGCGGCGCGATCGCGGTCGTCTACCACGGGACCTACGAGGCCGGCGGCGCAGCGGTCGACAACCTGACCGGCGGACGCGGCTGGCGCGAGGAGATCGAGCGCTTCCCGGCCGGATCGCGCCACCTGCACGTGCACGAGGGCCACTGCGTCGAAGCCAACGCGATCGATCGCCGCCACATGAGCCCGGCGCTGGCCGGTGTCACCTTCACCGGCACGCCGGACGAGCTGCGCCAGCGCGCCGCGGGGCTCGCCACGCAGGGCGTCGGCGAGATCGTCTACGCGCCGATGGGCCCCGATCTGCCGCGCGAGCTGCGCGCGATGAAGGCGGCGCTCGGAGGTTGAGCATGTCGAGCAACCCCTTCGACCCGGCCCGCTTCGACCTGCGCAACACGAGCCCGGAGCTCCGCGCCGGCGTCGCCTCGCTCGAGGCGATGCGCATCCCGATGCTCGACCACGTGCTGACGCACGAAGAGGCGACCGCGATGCGCCGGGCCGGTCTCATCCCCGGCATGCCGATCGCGCCGCCGCCGCGCCGGAAGCCGGAGCTGCGGACGATCCAGGGTCCCGCCGGGCGTCTCGATCTCCGCTGCTTCCGGCCCGAGAGCGGACGGCCGCGCGCGACGATGCTCCACATCCACGGCGGCGGCTGGTTCACGGGCTCGGCCGACATGATGGACGTCGCGCTCGAGGCGCGCGCCGACGCGCTCGGCATCGCGATCGCGAGCGTCGAGTACCGGCTCGCGCCGGAGCACCCTTATCCGGCGGCGCCGGACGACTGCGAGGCGGCGGCGGCGTGGCTCGCCAAGAACGCGCGCTCGGAGCTCGGCGCCGACCTCGCGCTCGTCGGCGGCGAGTCGGCGGGCGGCCATCTCTCGGCCGTCACCGTCGTGCGTATGCGCGATCGCCACGGCTTCCGCTTCGCCGGCGCCAACCTCGTGTACGGCGTCTACGACCTCGGCGGCGTGCCGAGCCACCGCCAGTTCGACGGCCGCAACCTGCTGCTCGACGGCCCGAGCCTCGAGGTCGCGATCCGCATGTTCGTGCCCGACGCCTCGCGCCGCCGCGACCCGGACGTCTCGCCGCTCTACGCGAATCTCGCGGGGCTGTGCCCCGCGCTCTTCACGATCGGCACGCTCGACCCGCTGCGCGACCACACGCTCTTCCTGTATGCCGAGTGGATCGCGCAGGGAAGCCCGGCGGAGATCCAGATCTTCCCGGGCGGCACGCACGGCTTCGACATGTTCCCGTGCCCCGAGCGGCAGCAGGCGCACGCCGCGATCGACGCCTTCCTCGCGCGCTGCCTCGACGCTGCGGGGTTGCGCTAGCGGCGCGCGAGTCCAGTCGCGACAGGCGTATGCTGTCGCGGCGCGAGGGTTCATGTGGCGCCAGCATCACGACCAAGACCCCGACGCGTGTCGCGCCTGCGGCGAGATCGCGCTGCCCGCGGCGTCGTTCTGCGCGAGCTGCGGGGCGTCGCTTCGCCCCGAGTGCTTCGCGTGCAGCCGCGAGATCCCGCGCGAGGCGCGCTTCTGTCCGTGGTGCGGCAGCTACGTCGCGGCGGCGCGCGGACCGAACGAGCCGGCGAGCGACCTGCCGGCGACGGAAGAGATCCCGCGCGGCGAGCGCCGCATCGCCACCGCGCTCTTCGCGGATCTGGTCGAGTACACGACCTTGACCGAGGTGCTCGATCCCGAGGAGGTCGCCAGCGCGATGAATCGCCTGAAGCACACGGCGACGCGCATCGTCGAGGGCTACGGCGGCACGCTCAATCAATTCGCGGGCGACGAGGTGATGGCGCTCTTCGGTGTGCCGCGCGCGCACGACGATGATCCGGTCCGCGCGGTGCGCGCCGCCTTCGCGCTGCACGCCGCCGTGCGCGATCTCGGTGACGAGCTCGCGCCGCGGCTCCGCCGCAGCCTGCGTCTGCACACCGCCATCAACACGGGCCTCATGATCATCCAGCACCGCGACCGCCGCGACGGCGTCTACGGCGTGACGGGCGACACGATCAACACCGCCGCGCGTCTCGCCCGCGAAGCCACGCGCGACGAGGTACTGGCGGGACCCGACACCTGGCGGGCGATCCGCGATCACTTCGAGGGGGAGAGTCTCGGGCCGTTGCGGCTGCGCGGGAAGGCCGAGCCGATCGCGGCGTATCGCGTGCTGCGGCCCGCTGCGCGCAGGCGTCCGTCGCCCGAGCGCGATTTCGAAGGGCTGCGCGGCCGGCACGCCGAGCTCGAGACCTTGCGCGTCGCCTTCGACGTCGCTTGCGGTGGGCGCGCGCAGCTCGTCGCGGTGTCGGGAGAGCCGGGCGTCGGCAAGACGCGCCTCTTCCAGGAGTTCGCGGCCAGCGTCTCGCCGCAGCAACTCGTGCTGCGCGGGCAGTGCCCTTCCTTCGGCGCGGTGGCCCCGTACCAGCCCTTCCGCGACGTGCTGCGCGACGCGCTGCTGCCGTCCGGAGGACACGGCCCCGAGCTCGAGCGCGCCGTCTCGCGCGTGCGCGCGCTCGGCTCCGGCTGCGAGGCGCACCTGCCCTCGCTGCTCGCGCTGCTCTCGCTCCCGGTGCGATCGTCCGCGAATCCCGCCGAGGTGGTCAGCGATCGGCTGCACGAGGCGAACCTGCTGGCGCTGCACGCGCTGCTCCGCGCGCTCGCGCGCGAGCGCAGCGTGGTGCTCGTGCTCGAGGACTGGCACTGGGCCGACCCGGCGTCGGAGTCGGCGCTCGAGCACCTGGCGCGCAGCCTCGACTGCGAGCGCCTGCTCGTGCTCGTGAACTTCCGCTCGCAGCACGAGCCCTCCTGGGCTTCGCGCGCGCTGCGGGTCGACCTCGCGCCGCTCGGCGTCGAGGACACGCGCGCGATCGTGCAGCGCTTCCTCGGCGAGGTCTCCGATTCGATCCTGCGTCGCATCCAGGAGCGCACCGGCGGCAACCCGCTCTTCATCGAGGAGCTGTGCCAGAGCGTGCGCGATCTCGGGGTCGATCCCGGCATGGCGCCGCAGCGCGTGATCGCCGACCTCGTCCCCGACACGGTCGCCGCCGTCGTGCGCGCGCGCATCGACCGCCTGACGCCCGCGCAGGTCCACGTGCTGAAGCTCGCGTCGGTGCTCGGCGAGGAGTTCCCGCGCGCGCTGCTCGAGAAGCTCTGCGGCACGGAGCGGAGCATCGACGCGGCGCTCGAGGGCCTGGTGCGCGCGGAGCTCTTGCAGGAGCGCGCCGACAGCGCCACCTGCCGCTTCAAGCACGCGATCGTGCAGGAGGTGGCCTACGCGATGCTGCTGCACCAGCGGCGCCGCTCGCTGCACGCCGCGGCCGGGCGTCTGATCGAGGAGCGCGCCGGCGCGCGCGTCGAGGAGCAGATCGAGCGTCTCGCCCACCACTTTGCGCGCAGCGACGAGCGCGAGAAGGCCGTGTTCTACCTCGAGCGCGCGGGCGACAAGGCGGCGGCATCCGGGGCGATAGTGCAGGCGCTCGGTCACTACCGCGAAGCGGTCGCCATCGTCGACGAGCTGGTGTCGACACCCGGGCAGATGAAGCGCCGCATCGAGCTCTCGCAGAAGCTCGCGAGCGTCGCGATCTACCGGCCCGGGCTCGGCGTGCGCGCGGTGCTCGAGCGTTCGTGCCTGCTCGCGCAGCAGCTCGGCGACACGCGCGCGGAACGGCGCTGTCTCTATTGGGTGGGCTGGCTCGACGCATCGCTCGGCCGCTGGCGCGACGCGCTCGCCGGATTCGAGCGCTGCGTGGAGCTCGCGACCGCCGAGGGCGACCGCCGACTGCTGGCACGGGTCGACTCGAACATCGGGCAGGCGCTCTACCACATGGGAGAGTTCGACTCCGCGGTGATCCATCTCGAGCGCTCGATCGAGCGCCGGCGCGCGACGCCGAGCGACCCCGCGTCGGGACCCGTGGCGGCGCAAGCGCTTGCCTATCTCGCGCTGATCGACGCCGAGCGCGGCCATTTCGACCTCGCCGAGAAGCGGTTCGACCAGGCGCTCGAGCTCGCCGAGATCTCCGGTCGACTCCAGCTCGAGGGCGCACTGCGCTGCATCCGCCTCGTCGCCGAAGCGTTCCGCGGAAGCTTCTCGGCCTGCACGGCGGCGGCGGACGAGCTCGCGTCGCGCGCACGGCGCATCGGCTCGACCTACATGCTGGCGATGAGCCATTCGCTGGGCGGCTACGCGCGGTACATGCTCGGAGAGCACTCCGACGGCGTCGCGGCGATGCGGGAAGGTGTTGGCATGCTCGAAGGTGCGGAGAACGTGCTCACTCTCTCGCTGCCCCAGGCGTGTCTGGCCGGCGCGCTCTCGGCGATCGGATCGCTCGACGAAGCCGAGAGCCTCGCGCTGCGCGCGCTCGAGCGCTCCGAGCGGCTCCTCGACCGCATGGGCGAGCCGGCCGCGCGGCGCGTGCTCTTCTCGGTCGCGGCTCGCCGCGCTCCGAAGGGCGGACCTGAGGTGGACGCGGCGCTCGAAACGGCCGTCGCCACCGCGCGTCGCTTCGGCTCTCCGCGCGAGGAGGCGCTCACCTGGCTGCGGGCCGCGGAGCTGATGGCCGAAGCCTGGTCGCCGGCGTGGCGCCGCGAGGTGCTGCTCGACTGCGCCACGCGCTTCGAGACGCTCCAGATGCCGTGGTTCCGCGAGCGCGTCGAGGAGATGCTGGCGCGAGACCCCTCCTAACTCTTGCCGGATCGACTTCGCGTCGGCCGACTTTCGTCGGCCTCCATTCTTTGCCGGGCCTTCGCGCGAGCTATTCGCTCGCGCTCGGGCTACCGGCCTTCGCTCGGCGAGCCTTTGCGATCTCCGCTCGGCTTCGCCTCGCTGCGCGTCGGCCGACTTTCGTCGGCCTCCTTGCGTAGCGCCGGCAGCACGCGCGTCGCGAGGAACTCGATGTTCCGCGCGAAGTCGTCGGCGGTCGCGTAGCGGGTTCCCGCGACGATCCGCGCGACGCCGAGCTCGGCGAGCGCCGCGACGCGATCGGGCGCGCGCCCGGGCTCGCGCGGATCGAAGCCGGTGAAGGCGACTACCTCCGGTGTCGGCCGTCCGGCCTGCTGCGCGAGCTCGCGCAGCCGCGCGATCTGCGGCACAAGATGCGCGGGCTCGCCGGTCATCGGCATCCAGCCGTCGCCGAAGCGCACCGCGCGGCGGAGCGCCGCCTCGCCGGAGCCGCCGACGTAGATCGGCGGGCGTGCCGGCCGCGGCAGGAAGAGGAACGGCTGGCCGTGCGCCGCGACCATGTCGCCTTCGAAGCAGCGCCGCCAGAAGGCGAGCGTCTCGTCGGTCGTGCGTCCGCGCTGCGATCGCGAGACGCCGAGCGCGCGGAATTCCGCGTCCATCCACCCGACGCCGACACCGAGCCGCAACCTGCCGCCCGAGAGCTCCTGCACCGTCGCGATCGCCTTCGCGGTCGGCAGCGCCGGCCGATAGGGCACGATCAGCACGCCGGTGCCGAGGCCGATTCGCTGCGTGTGGCCCGCGAGCCAGGCGAGCGCCGTCAGCGGATCGAGGTAGCGGCCGCCCGAGCCCTCGGCGTCGTCGGGCGGGATCGCGATGTGGTCCTGGATCCAGAGATCGGCGAGGCCCGCCGACTCGGCCGCGCGCGCGCAGGCGAGGAAGGTCGCGGGCTCGGACTGCGGGCCCATGCTGCGGATCGCGACGCCGAGCTGCACGACTACTCCTTCGCGCGAGCCGGCGCGGGCAGAAGCTGCTCCTGCGCCATCGACGCGAGCAGGCGCCCGTCGCGCGCGCGCACCGTGCGGCGCGTGAAGCCGCGGCCGCCGTGCGCGACGTCGCAGAGCGTCGTCACGAGCCGCCAGTCGTCCCACGGCTCGTCGCGATGCACCCAGAGCAGCTGATCCAGACTCGTGTAGCCGAAGGGCTCGAACGGACCTCCGAGCCGGCGCGCGATCGGCAGGTGCGATTGCATGTCGGCCAGGAACGCCAGCGCCGCGACGTGCAGCGCGCGTTCCTTCGGAAGCGCGACGCGCGGCCGAGCCCAGCCCTGGTAGCGCGAGCTCGGCGCGGTGCGCCAGGGCGTGCCGCCGACGAAGCGCCACTCGATCGCCGACCCGATCGGTCCCGGCGCCTTCGCGTCCCAGCGCTCCGCCCGCGCGATCTCCTCCTCGCTCGGGAGCGACTCGGGCTCGGGCGGCGCGTCGGCGCCGCGCTCCGGCTCCTCGAACTCCGCGCCTTCCGCGGGCTCCGCGAAGCTCGCCATCAGCTCGCAGCAGACGCGCTCGCCCTCGCAGACCTCGACGCGCCGGTGCGCGAAGCGACGTCCGTCGCGGACGCGCGAGACGCGCAGCAGCGCGGGCTCGGTCCTCGGAACGGCGCGCAGGAAGTAGACGTGCAACGAGTGGAGCGAGAGCTCGG
>Ga0335069_10007513_pt1 | contig 15724 bp, 14 predicted proteins | sample Lox_Sample_11_FD_206714 | JGI IMG/M metagenome (GOLD analysis project Ga0335069, IMG submission 206714) | Soil microbial communities from Loxahatchee National Wildlife Refuge, Florida, United States - Lox_Sample_1.1 | ecosystem: Environmental > Terrestrial > Soil > Wetlands | place: USA... | reverse complement strand
TTTTTTACCCTGCGTGACTGATACTTGACCGAACGGCCCCTCTTGTACGCTACTGCTGCTGGTCATTCGAATTTCCAGATGCAAATCATTTGCACTTTGGAATAGCGTATCTACCTTGCTGCCCTGCATGATGTCGAAATTCGTCAGGCTGAGCTGTTCGGTCATATCGCCAGGAACGGTCATCAATATAATAGAGGCGGCGCTGGCGTTTAGGTTGACCGATTGGGCACCGTCTGAGGCTACTGGGGCGAAACGAATCGCACCGAAATAACCGCCTGGCTTGGCATTAGTCGGTACGGTAATCGTCACCTTGATTTCCTGGACAGTATTGGCGGGGATAGTAACGTTTTTCAGTGGCACCATGTAGCGCTTCAGGCTGTGCGTTGGCGCGTACTTGTCCGCGTCTAGAATCAGTGCCGGAGTACCGCGTTCGTCACCTGCAATAAAGTCGTTCTCGATTGGCTGAATCGTCATTGGCGCGTTCGTAAGGTTGGTTACCTTTACGCCAAGTGTGGCACTGGTACCCGCCGGGACTGTTATATCACTTCGAACGGGCGATAGTTTTAAAGTGTTGGCGTTATTAACCGTAGAGCTAGGTGAAACAGCAAATGCCTGGCCGCCACAAATAAGCACAGCAAACAAACCGAATGCTAGCGTAGCAACGATACCCACGCGTGACAGGTGTTTTTTCACGTATCTACTCCCCATAAAAGTTGTTGTTCTTATGGTACCAGATTCATGGCCGTTTGCAAATGCAATGCCAACAACAATTCAAAAAATACCACCGCCGATATGGCGGTGGTATTCGCATACCTTACAACTGACTAGAATGTACCAGTTGCAATTAGGTTGAGTGATGCCGAGTAGTTACCAGCAGGAGTAAGATTGCCAATATTAGCACCGAATGTCAGGTTTGCCGTTCCGTCACTAACTGGACCAGTAACATTATAGATTGGATCACCGTAGGTGCTTGTTACGCCAGTAGCGTCACCGCTAACCCAGCCCAAGTAATAGTCCGTCGTATTGTAGCTACCTTCCGCAGTTGGCGTCACGCCGGCGGCTCTGCCCAAGTTGGCTAATGTGAGGCCGAACTTTGAGTCACCCGTGTTGATGGCACCGTGGCTCGTAATCGGTACTATACCACAACCAGCCGCGAACGAGCTTGCCCCTTGGCGTGCCAGTCCGCCACAACCAGTAGTGTTGCTCTTGAGGCTGACGACCGCGCCACCTGAGGCGTTGGTAGAAAGCTGCGTTTTGACAGTACCTGTACTCAGGGCGGTTGTCAGAATACCACCAGTACCAAGCGTCAAACTAGGTGAAGTCAGGGTGCCCGTACAACCACTACCAATCGTGTCACCGCTAGCAGCAGCACAGAAGGTAAGCGTTTCCAGTGCTTGACCACTAACACTGAAGCCGTCGGTGACCGCCAGGGCTACCGAACCGTCGTCAAGGTAGCTACCAAGATTATCTGGTGCTGTGTAGTTGAAGTTTCCTGGTCCAGGTACAGGATCATTACCGTCTATATAGGTAACGATGCGAGCGTAGAACGTGCCGTTAGATAGGCCGGTGCCGCTAGGGTTAACGATACCCGTTAGGACATTGTCGACATTCGTGCTGGCAGCAAAAGCCACGGTTGGAACAACCTTTACAGTGTTTGCAGCTAATGACGTGGCGACGCCGCCAGACGACATCCCGACGCCACTTGTGTCTAGCCCGCTAGGCGCAGTACAGGTGGTGTTTATTGCCGCGGTAGTACAAAAGTCAACTACATACGCCCCCGTAGAGCTTGTTGCCGCTGGCGTTTTAAACTTTACTTCATAACTAACAGCAGTAGCGGATTTAGTCGAACTACTGAGCGCAATTGAACGGTTCGTGACCGTTGCGGCCCCCGCTAATGACGTTGTTGTTGCAGCTAGCACAAGTGTGCCGGCCGCTAATATTGATCCAACCCTACGGTTGAATAGTCTAAAGGATCTCATGCCCCTTCTCTCCTCACAAATTTTTAAACTATTTGTTTTGTTTAGTAACAAATATAGTGTAACACGATACAGCTAATGTTTGTCAACAACTTTTTTGACAAGTTTTCCACAGGTTCTACAGAAAGGTTACTTCTCTTGGTAGCTGTCACGGTCTTTGAGCATCTTGTTGTGCAGCGATACAAGTTGGCTGCGACGTCCCAACCAAAAAGCCGGCAGCAGCAGTACGAGCGCCATGCCTGTCGGTATCCAGAGAATTTGCGGCGGCGAGGTAGTCTTGCCTGCTGTATTCGGCGCCGATGGCGTGCTGCTATTGTCGACCTTGCCGTTCGCAACTGCGACTAACTGCAAAAAGGCGCTCACGCCGTTGGTGTCGGTCACTTTGATATTGACCTGGTAGATACCAGCTTGTTTGTAAGCATGTGAAATAGTCACGATTCCAGCCAGCGCCTGGCTTTTCAGCTGGGCTGGCGTGCCGTCACCCCAGTCGATACTGAACGCATACGGTCCGGTACCACCCGATAATTGCAGCGGCCAGCTCAGCTCACTACCCGCCGCGGCCGACCGTCGGCCATATGAGCTAGTCAGGGTCATCAATACGCCAAACGCCGATAGGTGCAGATCGGTATAGGTGACCGTCACAGTATTTGATGTCGGCCCCGCCTGCCCTATGTCGTCATAGTCGATGACGGTTAGCTCGTTAGTACCCGCAAACAGACTGACTTGTACACTGAAACTGCCGTTTTTACACATCACCGCACCCACCATCACGCCGTTGTCATACACCTGCACAAGCAGGCCGTCCGGACATATTCCATTGACGGTTATCGGTGATGTTGAGTATGCCGCACCGTTACCCGGTGTTGATATCGTTGCGCCCTGCGACGGAGGCGGCGTCGGTTTGGTTGCCTCCAGACCATATGAACCAGGGATTGGCGTAGGCGTAGGTAGCGGGTTAAGTGTCGACGCTGAAGCAGACCTTGCATATATAGACAGTGTCAGCAAACATACACCGATCACCATCGGAAATGCCCACCAGGCGTTAGGACGAATCTTGTGTATCATGCTAGTGATTATTGTAACTCGCACAAGCGGGTTACAAAAGGGTTCAAGCTATTTATTATGCGATGATCGTTTCGGTTGGTAGCCTAACTTTTTGCGTACGAAGCGCCATGCGCGCCAGACAACATAGGCGAAGACCGCGAGTACAACCAGACATAGTAGCATAAACCACCCTGGCAGGTACCAGAACGAGGTGTTACTCAGGATTTCTTGCGTTTCATTTCCATTTTGCCCATAAAACAAGTCCAGCGCTGCCGAATAGCGTCCAGGCCACATGCCGGGTGATACACAGGTCGCCGCTTGTGTCTTGGTGCCGCTAAAGCTAACGTCTTGCGACTTGAGCTTGATACAGGCAGTAAACGTGCGCGTCTGGCCAATCAAGGCAAGTGATCCGTTTGGGTTAACGTTGTCGATGACGTATGTGTGGCCGAACATGTCCTTGAGCGTAATGCTGCCAACTGGGGCCTCAGCAACGTTACCGTTGTTGAGTAGCGTGTAGGCCACATTAACGGGCTCCTTTGCAGAGATGAACGAATAGTCTGCATTCTCGTTAGGCGTAGCTATATGATAAATACCAAACTTTTTCAATTTTAGGTCCTCATGAACCTGGCCAGGAACAGAGGTGAATACCAGGGTGACACCCGATGCACCCAGACCGACATTGCCGCCATTTGGGGCGCCGGCAGAATAGACTATTGCACTGTAATAGCTACCGGCACCTTGCTTGGCAGGGATAGCAACATTCATTTCGAGAGTTTTACTGCCACCTGCAGGAATTGTGACACTCTCTGGAATAGTCAAAAATGGCTTCAGAGACCACGTGGTCTGCGGTGCGTCCTGTGCCAGGAATAGTTTTGGCGTACCGGTATCATCAGTAAAGGTAAAATCAGCGACTCGAAGTGATAGTTCAAGCGGATTTTTGGAATCAAGGTTAGTAATTAATAATTTGTCTTTGACCGATTTACCTGGTTCGATGACGTAGTTCTTTTTTGGTGCGATGCTCAGCGAGGCCGACGTCGCGGCATAGGCAGGTACGGCAGGCAGTGCATAGACGGCAGCAATCAGAACAGCCATAGCGGCGGCAGCAATGCTTTTAAAGCGTTTCATTTCTGTATTCCCTCACAATTTACTTTATAAGTATTAGCAGTATTGTACCATTAAAATCGGCCGCTGCCTATGTACGTAATCGTTGTGCTATACACACCGGGGCCTAAATCTTTGCTGGAGTTTACAATGTAGCTGACGGTGAACTTTTTGATCAGACTGACGTTCGGAGCATACGCTACGACATCACCTGATGAGAATTTGTACTCGTTCGGCACCCCATATCCAGGCGACACGACGGCGTTAGTAGACGCACCTTCAGGGTCGTTGCCGATGGCGGGGGCGGTGTTCGCTACGAGATTTATTCCAAATTGATTCGTGCCTTGTTCACTGGCGGTTGGCGTCAATGGCGAGTCTACTACGTGTGTACCGGCAGCCATCGGCGGGCCATTGGCTGTGATCGTAAAGCCGCCCGACGCATTAGTACCCACCGCCATTTGCGACTGCGCAGTCAGAGTTGACTGAGGACCGAGTGTCCCCATGTCCTTATAATACGAATCACTTGTGGAACTGCAATCATCGGCGACCTGTTCAGCAACACAAAACACCAGTAAGGGTGGCACCTGCGTCTCGAGCATTATAGCGTTCGTCGCCTGCCCCCTGACTGAACCAACGTCAATTTGCGGCCCCGTGCCATCAGTTGTACCCAGTGTCTTTAGGCGGATTGCGAACGCCGTGCTAGTGTCAGAAGGGTTCATAACATTGTCGAACGTGTACGACGAATTACCCGCCGCCGTCGGTGAGGTCGGCGTACGCGTGAGGATGATGTGATTTGTCGACTGGGACAAAATCGAAAAGCCGGTATCACCTGTTTGGTTGCTGAGTACAGCATGTGACACATCCAGGCCTGCAGGCGGGTCGCACGGCATATACGGAATCGGGTCCATACAAAACAGCATATCGACCGAGCCAACCGGATCTGGGCTGAGGTACTGATACGACAACGTGTATGAAGTCGTCGCGCTCGGCTCAGTGCTCAGCATAAACAGGCCGCGATCCTGCAGGCGCGTGACCGCTGCTGCGGGTGCAGAAAACATTACTGCCGCCACCAATAACGCCAAAACCTCTTCAGACCATAAATACCTTAGCCGAAAGGTAAGCGCGTGAAACCTAAACAACCTATGTTGCATAGCTGTTATTGTACTAGACTATAAGCATAATAGTAAAACCGACCCAGTGGTAGGGTCGGTTTTACTTTTCTCACTAAATCGCTTCAGTTTAAATAACGGGTCTAATACTGAGGAGATGCGATGTAGTTAACCTTGGTCGTGTAGATACCGGCTGGGGTGGTCGCTGCGATGTTGGCGATATAGCGCATCTTAGCAGTGACACAGTCGACAACCGCATTGTTTTCAGTCGCGAGTGCTACTGGAATCGTATCTGAGTTTGCATCGAAGGCAAACTTCGTGTTGACCGATCCTAATCCACTGTCAATGACGCCCGTGCCATCCGCGTAGTTTGTCTGCGGAACCAGCGGTAAAAGCTGCGGATCGTGGTAGGTGTTGTTTGCGGCAGTGTTATCTGCGTCGAAGGTGGCTAGCGATACCAGGCCGTCGTCAACACCATGTTCAAGTTTTATTCCATCTCCAGTATCTTGTGCCTGTGCGTAGTTGACGGCGTATGGTGAACCCGGAGCACCGCTAGTGTCGCTATTATCAAGCGCAAGTCCGAACTGCTCACCGCCATGGTGTGGAGCCTGTTTGGAAGCACCAATCGGAGCAATTTGGTCACCTTCCGTGTTGGACAGGGTGTGGCCGGAATAGTAGACTGTCGCACCGGCGCTAGAGTTGGAACTGAGCCGCCAGAAGGAGTGGGTGGCAAAGGTTTTCGTAGTGCTTAGTGAACTCTCCGAAGATTGGTCACCAAGTTGCAGTACGTTCGCCGGTGAAGTCGGGGTCGGCCCTGTTAAAATCGCGTCACAAGGTCCGTGCTTAGTTGTGCCTGTTCCCGCTGTGTTACCATATGCCAATTCATAGGTGCTTGGCGTCTGCGGAGAAGAGTTACCGTTGTCAGTAGGTGCTACGTCCGGATCAAATGTACCGACCGAAAAGTCCATGGTTTCCAAGACCTTGGTGGTAATCTGGATTGACTGGTTCATGACGTTTGCGACTGTCACACCACCGTCGATGACATTGGTGTCGACAGCAGGTTCAAGACCCGACAAGTCCACCTCACCGACTCCGGGCGAAGAGGCATTATAGTACTTGTTGTAGGTGTTAATCTTCACGAAGAATGCGCCGGAACCAGGGTTGGTCCTGTAGTTGTTGGTCGTACCGAAGAAGAGAACTTTAATCGGCGTGTCAAAAGGAACGTCAAGAGCGGCACCGGGGGACGTTTTAGTGAGGATGAGGTAGTTATTCGTACCTCTATGGATATTAGGGCCTGATGTGGCATCCTCGACGTTCTGCGCGGTCAATGTCCAGCCGGTAGACTGCGTCCAAGTGCCAGCGTTGTCGTACATGACAAGAAAGTTGCCTGCGACAGCATGTGCGGCATATTGACCAGTCGTAATAGGGTGACTAACACCGTCAATCACACCACTTAGTGGGTCAGTCACGCCAGGGACTGATGAAACATTGCCATTCGGGTTTGTTGTGAATGATGTGTCGCCTACAACCGTACTAAAGTCACTACTGCCGACCTCTGCTGGACTGCTTATGTGATAGTTGAGGTCAGACGTCGTCGCGGTGTCAGTTCCGGGAGTAGCGTCGTCACCAGGGACCCAACATGCACCTGCAGAATGCGTACAGTACTGGAATGAAATTGACTTAATGTGACCATTGGCGGTACTGTTGTGAAATGCAAATATATCGCCCGTCTTCTTACCGTTAGCGCCGCTGTTTGGCGGTGCGTAGGTACTGTTACCAGAACCGTCAGTATATGACCAGCCCGGTGATGAGCTTGAGAGCGTCAAGCTACGCTTTGTCAGCGGGTTCAGCGCGTCAGCGTATGCCGACATCGCTGGCAATACCGCCGACCCGACAGATGCAACCACGAGGGCAACTGCCGCGCCGAGCGATGTGCCGCGCTGAGCGAGTGATTTGAGTTTATGTATACTCATAATTCTCCTTATTGTTTATTTTAACGACCCTTCGACAAGGGATACGAGTGAATTTTACCATTAGCACGATAAAAATTGCAATAGATTTTCCACAACAATTTTTACATTTTCATGATTTTATACACACCAACTAATACGTCGGAGTCACGACGGCCGAGAAATCACCTGTATAATGGCCGGCCGGCGTCAGATTCGAGATGTTCACAATCATACTAATCATATAGTCGGTGCGGCCTGATTGGGTCGAACTGTGGGCAACCGTATCACCGTTAACATATTTAAAGTGGTTCGCCGTGTCGTAGCCGCTATTGACGACGCCAAAACTGGTTTGGCCGTCTGGTATCTGCTGCGGATCCGACCCGACACTAGGGCTGGTGTTGGCGACGACGTTCATTCCAAACTGTTCGGTACCAGCATAGGACGCTGTCGGTGAGGCGAGTGCTGTAAGTGTGTGACTACCATATTTTGGCGGATCGCCGGTGATTTGCAGCGTATACCCATCGCTCAGATAGCTGAGCACCCGCACGATGGCGGTTTTGGTAGCGGTATGTGTCGTGTCCAGGTCGCCCAGGTTAGATGTGCCGGGATCAACAATCATCTCCAGTGTCGGCTGGTCGGTAGTGACCGAACCGAAGGAGGCCAGATAGTTAGCAGCGTCACTTGTGCCCGTTCCTGCATCGCCAATCGACGCTTTGGCACAATAATTGCCCGAACAGCTATTCATTTGTCCGGCATTGAACTGTGTTTCGGTGACCGAGTAGTGTGTCGAACTGGATGTTTGAGCAAACGCCGCCGGCGCGCCAAAAACAGCAATGACTGCTGCCAGCAGCATATATCGTGAGTACCGCCACAACCCTTGTCTTTGCATAAGCTTTATACACGTATTATCACTTATAGATAATAAAAACTCAACTGGCCATAGATTCATGTATATAGTAAACTTTACCTAAGCATAACCGTATAATCATTAGACTATGGAGCCAAACAAAGACACTACCCCGCCAGCCGAAGGCGAAAAACCCGCGGAAGAGCAGCCAAAGGACGAGCAAGACTCCCCGGCTGATGCCCTCAGTCGTACCCCGGAGGATCTGGAAAAAGAGGAGACTGAAACAGCGGCGGCTGCCGGCGAAGATCCCAAAGCAACCTCCGCTGTTGATGCGACAGAGAAAAAGGTTTCCGGCTTTAAGAAGTTTTGGCGCAAAGTAAACGTCTACTTCCTGTTCTTTGTATTGCTAGTCGTTGTCGCTGGCGCTACGACGATTGTTAATTACCTTAACAGCCAAAAGGCCCCCGTCGCGCCAACCATTGCCACCCAGGGACTAACCCAAGACACCCTGAAACAGCTGGCGAACACCGACGCGACCGTCGGTAACGCGGCGCAAACACTCACCATCCAGGGCAACGCTATTATAGCCGGACAAACACTCGCGCGCGGTAATCTGAACGTTGCCGGCAATTTGCAGACCGGCGGCAGCATCCAAGGCCCCAATCTCACGATTTCAGGCACGTCCAACCTCGGCACCGCGCAAATCAACAACCTGCAAGTCGCCCAAAATGTCGCCATCCAAGGTACCACTACCATGCGCGACCTCAACGTATCAGGCGCGTCGACATTCAGCGGCGCCATCACCGCCTCGCAGATTACCGTCACGCGGCTGATCGTGAGCGGCAACGGCTCGCTGCAAGTGCCGGGCCACATGAGCTTTGCCGGACCGTCACCTGCCCGGACCTCTGTTAACGCGACTGCACTTGGTGTTGGCGGCTCGGCATCGATTAGCGGTTCGGACACCTCGGGCACGATCAACGTCAATACCGGCAACAATCCTGCGCCTGGCTGCTACGCGCAGTTTACCTTTAACGATAAGTTCCCTTCTACGCCCCGCGTCATCGTCGGCCCCGTCGATGTCGGCGCCGGGCAAACTCAGTTCTATGTTGTGCGCGGCGTCACCGGATTTAGCATCTGCAGCGCCAATGCGGCACCGGCGAATGCTGTATTCGCGTATGATTACTTCATCACATTTTAATAACGACTCGCCCACCTGAGTGCAGCATCATACGTCAACAAATACCGACACATGATCGGCTTTCACATGCATCAACGCCCGGGAGATTTTGACAACCTCAGGCCCGTGGAGTGATTGAATTTTCAGATTGCAGGGCACGAGCATACATATAAAGTTACGGTGATGCGGCAGAATATCGAACGGACCCGTCTGGTTAACGGCGCTGACGCTGTATGCCTCGCCTTCAAAATATTTTTTAAAGGGCGCATATACCTTGACGGTCATAATCGGCTTATTGGGATCGCGCCGCGGATCATCGGGCGTCGCAACATCGGCCGATTGATCTGCGTCAGCCGCTTTTGCTTCCTCTGCCATTAGGCAATAATTTCCTCAATGCCTTTCAGCGTGTCGTCGCGCGTGTGGTGCTCACCAGGAATGCCGGTCATTTTTTCCATCACGTTGAACTGCTGGCTGAAATACTGGATTAACTTTTTGGCTTTGTTGTAGTCGTCGCGGTCCTCGGCCGATAGTTCGGACTCGCCGATGATGGCAATGATGCCTTTAAGCGATTCATACTTTTGCAAGATCGCCTCGACGCGAGTATGCAGCACATAGTGGCGCTCGCCCACGATTTCGGTTGTCAGCAGCGACGAGCTTGACGCCATAATATCGACGGCCGGTCGAATACCCTGAGCGGCCACGGCTCGGCTGAGTACAATCGTGGAATCCAGTTCGTGACCAATTAACTGCACGGCCGGGTCGGACATATCGTCGGCGGGGACATAAATGGTCTGCAAGGCAGTGATCGAACCGTTTTCGTTGGTCGTCAGACGGTCCTCCATGGCCTTGATATCAGAGAAAATCGTCGGCTGGTAGCCACCCTCGGCGGGCGTCTGGTCGATGATCGTCGACAGCTCGTTTTTGGCCTGAATATAGCGATACATGTTGTCGGCGAACAGTAGGATGTCCTTTTTCTGATCGTCACGGAACCACTCTGCCAGGGTAATGGCGCTGAGGGCAATCAGCGATCGCTGAACGGGGTTTTCATTCATCTGGCCAAAGAACATGGCCGTGGTTTTGAGCAGGTCGTTGTCGTCAAGCGTTTTGTACAACTCGTGACCCTCACGAATGCGCTCACCGATACCGGCAAAAATACTCAGCGCGCCGGACCCCGTCGCGACGTTGTTGATCATTTCCATCGTCAGGACGGTCTTACCGACACCGGCACCACCGATAATACCGATCTTGCGGCCTTTGACGAATGGGGTAAAGAAGTCGAGGACCTTGATGCCGGTCTCGAGGATCTCGTCGGGTCGGCTGGCAAGTGATGTTTCCTGAAAATCAGGGCGGAAAATTGATTTTTTGGACATTTTATCAAGCACTGCTTGATCGAGTTGCGGTTTGCCGTCGATCGGACGCCCCATGGCATCCCATACCCGGCCAACCATCTCGTTGCCAACAGGAATCTCTAGGCTGTGGCCGCTGCGAGTGACACTATCACCTTTTTTGATACTGCGGTCGCCGGCGATATTCAAACAGATTGCCGTGTCACCATGATCGAGGCTATAGACAAGCAGCGGCGTCTTGGCCTCGTTGTCGACAAAGAGCATTTCGTTGACATCGGGCGCGTCACTCTCGAACTGGACCTTGATAACCAGATCCTTTAAAACCCGGATCACTCCCTTGCCAACAGCCACTACTCAGCACCTCCTGCACGTATTTTCTTTAGCCCAGCCAGACTTTCCTTCAAACGCACGTCGACCAGTGCACGCTTGGCGCGGCTGTACTGCGTGTGCAGGTCGTTAGCCGTCTCGATCGAACGCTCTTTGGCAGCCGTCATGGCGCGGAAGCGACTGGCAACCTGCGCCAGGCGGCTGTCATAAATAAACTGCGCGAGCGTCAACCGCAAAATTGATGATTCCAGGTAGGCGGCCACGGCATAGGGGCTCGGCTCAAAAATATAATTCTTTTCGGTGATCAAATCACCACCCACCGCGTCAAGGTCGGCGACCCTTCCCTTACTTGAGACGACTTCACCAAGGTCAACGTCCTTGATTACCTGCTGGCTCAAGGAGATATAGTCCTGGTAAAATATGCGGCTATTGCTGTATTTTTTGATGATTTCCATCAGCGGATCGACATTAATGTAATCTTTTTTCGGCAGGTCGAAATACACGTCATATTTGATATGCACCTGTGACAGTTGTTGCGCGCCGTGGTGGCCGATGACCAGAACGTCGTTCTTTTCGGCGTCATAGTATTCGCGGAATTTCTTGATCAAGCGCTGGTCGATGTCACCACTCAAACCGCCGCTCGCCGTAATCAAAATCATCAGTTCCCGGTCATTCGGTTTTTCGTCGGCTGCCCGGCCATAATTGAACATCACGTCCATACGAATCTGCTTATAGATGTTCCAGACCTCGTCAAAAAACTGGTTACTGATCAGCACCTTGTTCTTGGTCTTGGCAATCTGCATACTCGACAGGCTTTCGAACGCACTCGTCAGACTGACGATGGTACGCATCGCGCCCTCCTCGGCCTTGATTTCTAGCGGCCGTTTCATAACTCGCGTCCACCTATCATTTCTTTATCGTCTCCTTGATAGCTTCCTCGACTTGCCCGAATGCCTTGGCCATGACTGCCGCGTCCTTTTCGCCGTCTCCCGCTTTGGCAGCCTCCCCGCGGGGTTTGGTCGCATCGATAGTCTTATCATCGACTTTCTCGGCTGGCTGCACGGCTGGTTTCTCGGCTGGCTTGGCGTCTTTCTTGTCGACCTCGGCTGGCTTGGCCTCGGCCGGTGCGCCGCCCTCTGCGGCAGCGGCTTCGGCTTTGGCAATTTCGGCAGCTTTCTTTTCGTCAATTGTCGTCACTTTGGCTTTCAACTGATCACGGAGTTCGTCAAAATTACCCTTGAGGTCCTTGTCCTCCTGTAACTGCGCAGCAAACTCCTTTACGTGAACCTTGAGGTTGGCCAGGTCGATGATTTCCTGGGGCTTGGAGTTCAGTACGATATCCAGCAGGAACTGCTGATCCACCAGGTTGTAGCCCTCACCAATCGCCTGATTCATGATTTTAAAAAGCATCTTGCCCTTGTCGTAGTCGGATTGAGCGTCCGGTGATAATTCGGTACCAAAGTGGGCGTATTCCTCGGCCACACGATAGCCTGCCAGTGTTTTGTTGAGCGCCGCCGCGAGTCCCTTTTGCCGCTTGTTTTGGCCGACACCACCGACACGCGTCACCGACAAGCCGGTACTGATCGCCGGCCGCATGGTTTCCTTGAAAATCTTACTGTCCAAGATCCACTGGCCGTCTGTCATAGACATAACGTTGGTCGGCAAATACGCCGTGATGTCGCCGCCCGGGGCATAGATAATCGGCAGAATAGTCTGCGCGGCGCCATTACTATCCAAACGACCCGCCCGCTCCACTAAACTGGAGTGGGTAAAGAACATGTCGCCCGGATATGAGTCACGGCCCGGCGAGACACCAGCGATCAGTGAGATTTCACGGTAGGCCTGAGCATGACTGGTCAGGTCATCATAGATCACCAGGGTGTCCATGCCGAGTTTTTGCCAAAAAAACTCGCCGTGCGCGGCACCGACATACGGCGCGAGATACGTCGATACTAATGACTCGAACATGTTCGTCACGATGATGATAGCCTTTTGCATGGCTTCGTTTTTCTCGAGACGGTCCACCAGCTGAGCCACGTCGCGCTGACGCTTGGCAATCAGGACATAGATGACTGTAATATCGGTGTTCTTTTGGTTAATGGCGATCTGTGTCGTCATGGCCGTCTTGCCCACCTTGCCGTCGCCCAGCACCGCCATACGCTGCCCACGCACGAGCGAGAAGTTGATGTCGAGTACCGTAATGCCTGTCTCCAGCTGGGTATCGAGGAGTCGGCGTTCGTACAACATCGGCGCACTGTGAAATATGTCCCACTCGCCATCCGGCTCAATCGCGCCCTTGCCGTCAATGGGCTCGCCAAAGATATTCACCACCCGTCCGACAAAGTTCTTGCCAACTTTCGTCAACAGCTCGTTTTGCTGGATAACCGCCACCATGCCGATATGCAGCACGGTCGTGCCCAGTTTCATGACCATCACGTAATCTTCGTAGACGTGGTGGACGTACCCGCGGCTTTCGTCTTCGAACCTAATGAGCGCGTGCACGTTACAAGGCTGTAGACCCTTAACTTTGACCAGGAACGAATCAATACCGATAATCTCACCTACCGGATTGCCGTCGGCGACCAACTTGTCGAACAGTTTCGCCTCAGCCACGAAGCGCCTCCAGTTCCTTGACCAGCAATCCATGCTGGCCCTCCAGCTTGGCGCGCAGGCTGAGATCGAGCACTTTATTCGATGTCCGCAGATACACGCCTCCGACAAGCGCCGGCTGCAACCCGACCGAAATGACCGCTTGCTGATGCACGGAAGTTCGCAGCCACCTCGACAGTTGCTGCAGGCTCTCGCTGTCGGTCGGCCCCGCGAACGTCATATGGATAATTGGCACTCTATCCTTCATCAAACGCATCTGTTTGATCAGTGCCGGGCGGATTTTGTCATCATTCAATACCAGATTATTTTGAGTCAAAAAATCTTCCATCATCGCCGAAAGTACAGGCGTCGCCTGCTGCGACGCACCCGCCTTGTCGCGCGCCGCGATGGTCGTGAACTCGTTATCGACCCGCTCGACCTCAGTAACCAAGCGGGACACATCAACCTTGCTAATCACGCTTGGCGGCAACACAAATTCAGCATAATTTAGCTCTGTTGTCTCGTTCATAATTTGATATCGTCCACGATTTCCTGTTTGTTTGCTTCCAGCTGCTGGAGAATTGCCGGCAACTGCGCCTTCATATCGTATTGTTCACCCAACGCACCCAACAGGTAGTGTTCGATGACTTGCGCCATGTTTTCCTGGAACGTATTCACCAGCATTGCCTCTTGGGTGGCGAGGTTGGTTTGCAGCAGCGCGGCCAGCTGTTCATGCTGTTCCTGCAGGGCCTGCACGGATTTATTCAGCCACGCCAAGGTTTGAGCCTGGGCATCCTTCATAGCAAGAACCCGATCGGCGTTTTCCTTGAACGCGTTCGTCAGGATCGCCTCTTGGTCAGCCACCTTTCGCGATAGCATCGTGACATCCCTTTCCAGCGACTCACCGAGCTGCTGATGCTGCTCCTGTACTGTCTTGACGCTATGGTTCAGCGACTCAATAGCAATATCTTGCGCCTCTTTGATCGATCTGGTGTATTCGGTCAGCTGCACATCGAGTTGTTTGGTGACATGCTCTTTCAGCTCGGCGTTCATGTTGGCAATGGCATAATCCAGCTGCGTGGTGATATGCTCTTTCAGCTCGGTGTCAACTTTGGCAACAGTAGCATCGAGGTCTTTCCTGAAAAGGACCCCGTTCTCCTCGATTATTTTTTCGAAATACAAACGACCATGGTTACGAAGCTCCTCGCGGAAATTTTCGTCCATGAAACGCTGTTCAATGGCCGCCGCTTGGTCCTGCGTCGACTGCTGTTTCGCCTGTGGTTTGTTTTGAAATAATCCCACCTTAATTTTCCCTACCCTTGCTTATAACCTTAGTAGTAAATATACCGCAAATAGGCCAATTATTAAAATCAGGAAGCTGGTCAAAATAATCTCGAGTAGGGCGCGGAAGATCGACTTTTTTGACAGCGGATTACGGCCGATTGAGATGATACTATTGCGCACCCCGGCGTAGACCACGGCGATGGCCGTCACCAGACTAATCAGCGTTATCGCCATACTGAGGTAGATACGGACCGGGCTTACTGTTTTTTCGGCAATCAACTGCCCGAGCCGCTGCAGAATCTGCGGCAAGTCGGCTTTGGTACTTTTGATGTTCGGGTTGCGCTGAATATTGATAGTGACCGGAATCATACCCAACGTCACGGTCTTGTTCGCCTTGCCGGTCGTGTCCTTGAGTGTCGTCGTGCCCAGGGTCACACCCTTGCCGTCAAAGGCCCCGACCGCGCGGCCAAAGACTGTTTTATCGTCGGTGCTGGCTTTCATAGCAACACCGTCAACGGCCGACAAGGTGACGTAGTCACCGGCGACAATCGGGCCGCCTTGCGTACTCACCAGCGTGTTATACGTGCCCGACGAGGCCACGTACGCTATGTTGTTTTCCGTTGCACTATCGCTCGAAACTGTCACCGGCTGTTGGTTGCGATCGACCGTCACGCCGAACATGTTTTGCAGCTGCGCTTGAGTGGCGATTTTGACGTGGTTCGAGTTCTTGCCGTCCAGCTGCACGATGGTGCCAATGTCGAGGGCCGTGTCAGCAGTTAACGCTTGTATACCTCCTCCGCCGCCAACGCCAGTCGCAAATGCCGGCAGAGCGCTGCCCGCAACGACACCAACAAAAACGGTCAAACTCAGGATAATTCGTGACGCCTTCACTGTTTACTCATACTCCCCTGTTATACGCTTGGGTTCATTATACCATAACCTATTTGTCCAATGTTTTAGCCAAAACGCGTC
>Ga0335069_10007511_pt1 | contig 15726 bp, 10 predicted proteins | sample Lox_Sample_11_FD_206714 | JGI IMG/M metagenome (GOLD analysis project Ga0335069, IMG submission 206714) | Soil microbial communities from Loxahatchee National Wildlife Refuge, Florida, United States - Lox_Sample_1.1 | ecosystem: Environmental > Terrestrial > Soil > Wetlands | place: USA... | reverse complement strand
CAGACCCGCTGGACTCACCTGAACCGCGACTACAGCATGCTGACCCAGATCGAGGCGATCCTCCTCGACGGCCACTTCGTCCTCGAACATGGCGCGCGCGCCCGTTCCGGCGAATTCTTTAACTTCCATGGGACCGCGGGACTGTGGCGGCGGCAGGCCATCACGGACGCCGGCGGCTGGCAGCACGACACGCTCACGGAGGATACCGACCTGAGCTACCGCTCGCAGATGGCCGGCTGGAAGTTCAAGTACCTGCCCGAGATCGAGTGTCCCGCCGAGCTGCCCATCGAGATGACCGCATTCAAGACCCAGCAGGCCCGCTGGGCCAAGGGGCTCATCCAGACCAGCATCAAGGTCCTCCCTATGCTGTTCCGCTGCAACATCGGGCGAGGCAAGAAGATCGAGGCCGTCTATCACCTCACGGCCAACTTGAGCTATCCGCTGATGATCATTATGACCGCCCTGCTGATCCCCAGCATGATCGTCCGCTTCTACCAGGGCTGGTTCCAGATGCTGCTCATCGACGTGCCGCTGTTCACGGCCTCCAGCCTGTCGATCGCTGTCTTCTACCTCGTCAGCCAGAGAGTCCTGTTTCCAAAGACATGGATGAAGACTTTCCTGTATCTGCCGTTCCTGATGGCGCTGGGCATCGGGCTCACCGTGACCAATTCGAAGGCGGTGATGGAAGCGCTTCTGGGCATCAAAAGCGCCTTCGCGCGCACGCCCAAGTACCGGGTGGCCAAGAAAGGCGAAAAGTCGCAGGCGGCCAAATATCGCAAGCGCCTGGTGCTGGCCCCGTGGATTGAACTGCTTATCGGCGCCTACTTCTTCCTCGCCATCCTCTACTGCTTCTCCAATCACAACTACTTCACCGCGCCGTTTCTCATTCTGTTCGTAGTTGGCTATTGGTACACCGGCCTTATGTCCCTGCTCCAGGGGCGGTTCGAGCGCTGGCGCGGCGGGTCCGCGAACGCGGAAGAATCGAGCCACAAGCCGTTCCCCGTGGGTGTCTGAGAAGCCCTTCCATGATCCAGGGTGCGACCAGGGTGCGACCAGGGTGTGAGAAGTCCGGCGCTGCCCGAGGCTGGGCGAGGATTCCTTTTGGGGCCTGCCGGACGCCGGGCGGCCCCGGGATACAGGCCCAGCGAAGCCGCTCAAGAAATAGGCAAGTTGTTTTCGGGGGGCAGGTCAGTGACTCTTACTTCCCCCAAGGACGAAGACCTGTCGCTGTGGACCCCGGCGCCGGAATAGTCAATTGGCCGCGTGGCTTCCGGGCACAGTAAACGGAAGACTGCCGTCGTGGAATCGCAGAGCTTTGTGGGAATCGAAGTCCGAACTGGATCCTGCTGAATTCGCCGGGATCTGGTGGACGCGGTAGGAATCGAACCTACAACCTGTCGGTTAAGAGCCGAATGCTCTGCCAGTTGAGCTACGCGTCCCTGGGAATGAAAGCCGTGCGGATGAGGTTCTCAGACACGGCCTGCGCACGCAGAATTTCAGTACGCACTTTTGAAAATATAGCACATCGACGACGTGATTCCAAAGCCGCGGCAGGGCTTCTCGAAAGTCCTGAACGCGTCGCCTTTGGTTGGTACGAGTTGAGATGTGCGGCATCCCCGGTCAGGCGCAAAAAACAAAGACGCGCCGAACTCAGGGCACCCGGATAGAGTCGCACCAGCAAACGGCCGGAGACCTAGAAGGTGAACGCGAGACCGGCGCTGACGCCGCGCTGCGCCTGCGCAAAAAGCAGAAGCGACCCGTCGGTAAGCACGAACGGACGACCGCCCTGATCCAGCAGGTTGCGCACATCGACCATGGCATCCAGGCCGCGCGCGCTGTCACGGCCACCGCAGACGGGCTGGCGCAGATAGAGATTCAGGTAAGGCTCTTCCGCATGCTCTGCGTACGGAGCTACGCGGGTGACGGTATCTTCAGGCTGCCACCGGTAACTGGCGCGCCAGCGGGTGCCGGTGCCGTCCAGAGTGCCGGAGAGCGAAAGGGAGTACATCTGCTCCCGCTTCGGATGGGCCTCGGAGACGATCTGGCTCAACGCCGCCGGGTGATCGGATGCGGCGAGCACCAGGGCATCGCCATTGGCGTAGCTGAGGCGGATATGGTTACCGCGCGGCATCCTCCGCTCCACGGTCGCCATCACTCCCGTGCTCGAATACCCTGGGGCGGCAACGCGCAGCAGGCCGCTGGAACCGTCGTACAGCACTTCGGGACCGACCGCCGCACTGCCGCGGCTCATCCCTTCGACAACCGGGTTGTCCACCGTGTCGGCATAGAACACCACGGACACTCCGGAAGCATCGGTCCGGCGTTCCCAGCTGACTTCCTGGTGCAGACCGCGCTCCACCGCGAGGCGCGCATTTCGTATGGAAAGAGCGGGCAGCCAGGCGCCGGCCTGAGAGTCGTCGAGGTTCTGCACCCCGGGCACGGCGGTGGCCATGCGATAGCTCACCGTCGAATCGCCCTTGCGCCAGCCGAAGGTCATGAAGGGCAGCACCGCAGCAACGGTGTTGGGAGAACCGTGGGCAAACCGGGCCACCACGTGCGCCGCCCCAGCCTCGGCATGAAACTCGTCGCCCATGTTCATGGTTTCCCAAGTGCGCATGGTGGCCTCGTTAAGGCCATCGGCGCCAGCACCCTCAATTTCAGGGTGAATGGAAACCGCCGCCAGCGATTGCACGGAACCGGCGAATCCGAGTTCCTGGCGAAATCCCAGCATGGACTCCATGCTGGCGTCAGTCCCCGGTTCAAAGTCCACGCGCGCCAGCAGTTCGCGGCTATTGGAGGGAGTGTCTTCCACCTCCATGGCAATCCGCTGCCCATCTTCGCCAAAGGTTCCCGAGCGGCCGGTGGCCAGGAGCCGGGCTTTGAGCTTCGGCCTGGAGCGCCCGTCGGAAACCACCACCAGCGGCCCGTCTTCGAGCCAGCGGAGCAGGGGGCGATTGGCGGCGGAGCGAAGCGTCCACGCCCAATCATCCTTGCGGGCATCGGCCGAACGCGGCTCGGCGGGCAGCCATTGCATCACCTCGTAGAGCGTGTTCAGCGTCAGGTTGACGACCGTATTCGCCTGGACCCGCACGTTCTCGCGCAGCGAGGGCAGGAACATGGTTCCCATCGCCTTCACCGCATAGCGGCCGGGGGGCACCGTGGAAAATGCAAAGCGCCCCCTGGAATTGGTATAGGCGCTGGTGATCAAGGAAAGGTCGGGACGCAGAAGCTGCACCTCGGCGCCGATCTGCGGCACGCCGGAGGAGTTGCGCACCACGCCGGAGACCGAGCCCGGGCCGGCACCGCGGACGGGAGCTGCGCCCGTGGCGATCAGGGCGATGAACAACGCGAGATGGAGCCTGCGCAATATCACGTGTTTGTGTGACCCGGCGGCGTCCCTGGCGGAAACTCCAGCAATTTCGCCCGCGCCGGTTCCTGGTCTCTAGCCCGGTAACCGCTCCGCGCGGGAGGATGCATACTATTCCACGACAAAAGGTGCCGATTGCGCAATCTCTTGTTTCGAGATTTCGTCATTTACTTTGATCGTCACCTTGTATTTGCCTGGCTGGAGACCGGCCATGGGCAGCGATCTCTCCACCGTGAGCTGATCGCTATGAGCCCCCAAGTCCTTTGAATCCAGCCGCTTCTCGAAAATCACGTTGTTGGTGACGGCATCCACAATCTGGTACGTCACGGTTGCCGCGTTGCTTTTGGTGGCGTCATTGATCTGGAGGTTGTAGACCTGCATCCAGAAGCTGAGGTCCTGACTGCGCTTGAAGCTGATGGGGGTGGCCTGGTTGGGACTCACCCGCGGACAGATCTTGGTGTTCCCGATCACGCAATTGCCCGCGCCGATCGAATGCGAATCCACCGCCGCCATCTGGTCGGCCAGGATCAGCGTCGAGGTAGCCAGCTGGTCATCGTGGTAGGCCGGCACTTCCAGGCTCCGCGCATACAAACCGATGTGATCCGGGTTGTGCACGTCCTTGATGGCAATATCCAGCCGGTAGGAGCCCGGCTGCAGGGGAAGCGCCTTCCAGTAGATCGACCTGCGGTCCAGGCTCTTCTCCAGCAGTTCGGCCGGCTGCTCCACCTCCACCGTGTCCTCGAACGTCTGCACGGTCCGGTGAGTGATGGTGGTGACCTTGCCCAGGATGTTCACCACGCCCCTGGCGACGCCCTCCTTGGTCTCGAAGGTGATATCGCGGTTCCGGATCTGGAGGGTCACGGGCACCAGCACGGTGTTTTCCGTCACCTTGATGAAGTCGGTGCGCACGTCGAATGGGAAGGGCGGACCATTCAGGATCTTGTGCTCCGACATGAACCCTTCCAGGTCCTTGAATTTGACCGGGGGCGGCGCAAACAGCTTGGCGGCCGTTTCCAGTCGATCGAACTCCTTCGAGCCCTGGCTCGAGGACAATGGCCCGGTGCCCAGGCTCTCCACTCCACCATGGAAGCGGTCAGCCTTCTTGGCCATGCCCATCTGTTCCCACTGCGTCTGTCCCATGCCGGGAACGTGCAGCAGAGCGTCCTTCTCGCTGCGATCGATGGTGAAGTGGTAGTCGCCGCACATGCAGGTATCGACAAACTCGATATCGATGTTGTCGCCGACGCCTTCGAGATAGCGGTAGTGCCACACTTCAAAGGGGAACGTGGACGTTTCGCCGCCCCCTTCCTCCATGGGACGGGAGTAGGCGCCGCCCGAGGGATGCGAATCAATCGAATCCGGTTTGCCGAACGAAATATAGATGTGGCCGCGGTCCGTCTTCCAGCCCGGCTTGCCGGCCGCGAAATGCTCGTTGGCATAGGCAATGCGACGATAGTGTTCTTCGCGGAACTCATTCTCCGGCGAATCCGGGTTGGGATTGCGGCGCAGCCAGAAGGTCTCGATGAACGCTTCGCGCTCTTCGTCGTTGCTCAGGTTCTTGAACGCTCTACGCTCTTCGTCGGAGATGATGTAAGGAACTTCCTGTTCGAGCCAGGTCTTGTAGGCGCCCTTCAACTCCTGCCGGACAGCCTTCTGGGCCTGGAATTTTTCCTTGTCGGAGCGTTCCCGCTTGAGCGGATCCATGTCCTGCTCCTGGCTCGACGCCGGCTGGGCCTGCGCCGAAGAGCCCGCGGACTGCTGAGAAATGAGCCGGAGGGAAGAGACCGGGATCAAGCCGCAGACCAATGCGACGGCAAGAAACGAACAGCGGTTGAACGTCATGCGGTTGAAACTCCTGGATTGCCCCTATTTTACGGGTCCCAACACCGCCCGGCAAGACTACGCTCCCACTTGGCTGATGGTTGGACGCGAGGGCCGAGGTAAAAGTAATCGAAACATCATGAAACAATGCCGCCGGCGTTCTCTCGCCATGTGAGACCACATGGGCTGCAGCATCGTCCATAAGACAGGCCATTCCTGATCACCGCTCGATTCCCCGAAGCTTCCCAGACCGGGACCGGGAAATGGGGAACATTTTCTGGTGTGCGTACGACGGCCGCCAGGGGAGAACGCGGGGACAGGAACGGGCAGAGTCCGGGGCACAAAGCACTGGCATACTGCGCTGATTCCAAGAGGATTAAGCGGATTCATTCAATCTCAATCCGCGCCACGGAACCCGAAAGCAGAAGTTTGCGTAAACTGTTACGAAGCACCCCTGGGGAGTAGGCACCAAACATGAAGAAGATCCTTCTCATTGCTCTCGCCATTCTGGTCGCCGCCGGACTTGTGACGTTCATGGTGGTCAAGCAGCAGTCCGGATACACCAAGGTACTGACCGCGAAGATCGTTCGCCAGGACTTGTCGACGGTGGTCAGCGGCACCGGCCAGATCAAGCCCAAGACCTACGTCAATGTGGGCGCCACGTCCTTTGGCCGCATCACGCATCTTTATGTAAAAGAGGGCGACCACGTGAAGAGGGGGCAGACCATCGCCACCGTGGAAAGCGTGCAGCCCGAGGCCAACGTGCAGGCCCAGCAGGCCCAGATCGCCACCACAAAGACCGATGTGAACTCCTACGTGGCCGCGGAGAAGACGGCCCAGGCCAACCTGGAGCGCGCCCAGGCCGATCTGGAGCAGAAGAAGCTGGACTGGGAGCGTGCCCAGAGCCTCTTCAAGGCCGGCATTATGGCCAAACAGGATTTCGACGCCAAGAAGGCCGCCTATGACACCGACGTAGCCACCATTGCACAGATGCAGGCCGCGCTGGCGCAGGCAAAGGCGCAGACCGAATCGGCCCGCTCCCGCGTCAATAACGCTGTGGCGCAGCTTCGCTTCAACCAGGACGCGCTGAACAAGACCGTATCGGAGGCTCCGTTCGATGGCATCGTCACCAATCTCCCGGTGCGCGAGGGCGAGACGGTGGTCGTAGGCATCCAGAACGCCGAGGGCTCCACCCTGATGACCATCGCCGATATGAGCGTGGTGACGGCCGAAGTCAAGGTGGACGAGACCGATATCGTCAACGTGCAGATCGGGCAGCCCGCCGATGTCACGGTGGACGCGCTCCCCGGCAAGGTATTCAAGGGCCATGTGACGCTGGTCGGCGATCAGGCCCTGCTGCGTTCCAGCGGCGTCGCCACCTCGCAGTCGACCAGCGGCACCGAAGAAGCCAAGGACTTCAAGGTTGTGGTCACACTCGACCAGCCCAACGAGGAACTGCGTCCCGGACTCTCCACCACCGCCAAGATCACCACCGCCCATAAGAATGGTGTTCTGTCGCTGCCCATTCAGGCGCTCACCATCAAGACTCCGGAAAAACCCGCCAACTCGGGCGGTGTGGAGGCAGCCTCGTCCAGTTCCTCCTCGAACCCGCAGGATCAGCAGGGCGTGTACGTGCTCAACAAGGACCCACACGGCAAGCTCCGCGTCGCCTTCGTTCCGGTCAAGACAGGCATCACCGGCGCGACCGACATCGAAGTGGTCTCCGGCCTCAAGGAAGGCGATGAGATCGTCACCGGACCGTACAAGACGCTGCGGGGGTTGAAAGACAAGTCCCTGGTGAAGCGCGACACGGCCAAACCGGCTTCTCCGGCCGCCAGCAACTCGTAAGCATCCAACCAGACGTGATTTGTGCCCGAAAAGGGAACCGTTCGTCTGATCAAGCGTATCTATCTGGTATGCGTGTACGTGAATCCGCTCGCCCGCGCCGGAAGTCACGGACGGCAGCAAGGCAGAGGAAGACATGGGGATGGCACTAGACAGCATCAGCATTGAAGAGATGGCGCACCCGGCACCGCCGCCCAACGGCGACATAATCGTGGTCGAGGATCTCTGGCGCACCTACGACATGGGCGCCGAGCAGCAGGTGCACGCGCTGCGCGGCATCAGCCTGCGCATCCGCCTCAACGAGTACGTAGCCATCATGGGACCTTCCGGCTCGGGCAAGTCCACCCTGATGAATCTGATCGGCTGCCTGGACACGCCGACCCAGGGCCGCTACTGGCTCAACGGGCAGCTGGTGAGTGAACTGGACGACGACCAGCTGGCGCGCATCCGCAACAAGGAGATCGGATTCGTCTTCCAGACCTTCAACCTGCTGGCTCGCGCCACCTCGCTGCACAATGTGGAACTGCCGCTGATCTATAACGGCACGCCCGCGGCCGCGCGCATCGAGCGCGCCAAGCAAGCCCTCTCCGACGTGGGCCTGGAAGGCCGCATGCACCACAAGCCCAACGAGCTTTCCGGCGGACAGCGGCAACGCGTGGCCATCGCCCGCGCGCTGGTCAACAGCCCCTCCATCATTCTTGCCGACGAACCCACCGGCAACCTGGACTCCAAGACCGGCGTGGAGATCATGTCGCTCTTTGACAGCCTGCACGCCAAGGGCAACACCATCGTGCTGGTTACGCATGAGCCGGATATCGCCGAATATGCCCATCGCGTGGTGCATATCCGCGACGGCCAGATCTTCTCCGACGAGCCGTCGAAGCGGTTCCGTTAAACCAACAAGCCGGGATTTGCACATGAACCGGGGAGGCGCCGCCTTCCCGGTTCATGTTTTCTTCCTGCCCGCCGATGAGACAGCTGTTGGCCGGTATGCTTCGATTCGGGCCACGGAAGCGAGGCAGGTTGAGAGCGATGCAGAATGCCGCGCAGTTTTCATCTCCCCTCCTGGTTCCGGGGCCTTCGCTCATCGAAATGGAGCCGGTCTACAGCTCCTCCGTAACCGGAGTCAGCGCTTCCTGGCGCAAGCTTCTGCTGCAGGCGGAGATGGCCGCGCCCCACGTCCAGCTCGCGTCGATTGAAGGCGAGCACGGAGCAGGCAAGCAGACACTCGCCCGCTATCTGCTGAGCCGTTCCCCGCTCACCGGGTCGCCCTTCCAGCGGCGCGACGCGCGGGAGTGGCTGCTGCGCGACGCCGATCCTGCCGCCATCGCCGGATTCACCTACCTCGATCGCGTCGACCTGCTCGCCCCGCCAGGACAGGGCCTGCTGCTCAGCGTTCTCAAGGCTCTTCAGGACCGGCCCGGGAGTCGCGCCTTGCTGGTCGCCTCCTCGCAGACCTCCCTGCGGCAGATGGCGGGCCAGGGGCTTCTGATGCCCGACTTGGCCTTCCGGCTGACCGCCGTGCGGTTCGCCATTCCGCCTCTGCGCATGCGCAGGGAAGACATTCCCCCCATCTCCCAGGCGCTGCTGGACCGCATCTGCGCCCGCTATCAGCACCGCCCCGTCGAACTCGGACCGGGAGCCCTGGCGCGCCTCCTGCAACACTCCTGGCCGGGGAACGTGCGGGAACTGGCCAGCGTGCTCGAATCCGCGCTGTTCGAGGCCGTCAACAACGTAATCCGTCCCTGCGACCTGGCCCTCCCGGTCAATGGCGCGATGACACCGGAGCTGCAACCGGTGGCGCCGATGGCCAGCCTGAGCCTCGATGACGTCATTCGCCGCCACGTCCAGTACGTGCTCGACCTCAACCGCGGCAACAAGCTTCGCGCCGCCCGCCAGCTCGGCATCAGCCGCTCCACCCTTTACCGCATCCTCGGCAACGAAACCATCCTCGCGCACTGACGGGGCCGCCGCGGGCTGTCCAACGCCCGGTTGCTCTACACTCGACGGGTAAGCACTTTCTCCGCGAGGATTCCTTTTTGCGACCGATTCACCTCCCTGCTCTTGCTGCCGCTGTTGTGCTGATTTCTGCCCACCCCGCCGCGCCCGCGCAAAAACTCACCACGGCCCCGCCCGCCGCCAACGCTCCCGTGACCGAGCGCCGCCAGGCCATGAACGCTCTCTTCCAGCAATACTGGGACGCCAGTCTCGAGCGCTCTCCGGAAGTCGCCTCCACCCTCGGCGACAAGCGCTGGAATGACAAGATCAGCAACTACTCCGTGCAGGCGCAGAATGCCTGGCTCGAACAGGAGCAGAACTTCATGATGAAGCTCGCCGCCATCGACGCGGCCGGCTTCACCGACGCGGAGAAGATGAGCCGAGAGATGCTGCTGCGCCAGTTCGCCGACGACATCGAAGCCGCGGATTTCAAGGAGTGGGAGATGCCCGTCAACCAGATGGGCGGCATCTATTCGGCCTGGCCCGACCTCGCCGCCCACCTCGGCTTTCAGGACGTGAAGGACTACGACGACTGGATCGCGCGGCTCAAGGCCATTCCCACCGCCTTTCAGCAGGTCACCGATAACATGGCGCTGGGCATCGCGGATCACCGCGTCCCCCCGAAGTTCCTGCTGCAGCAAACCCTCGACCAGGTAAAGCAACTGGCGGATCAGAAACCGGAAGACTCGCCCCTCGCCGCCCCGCTCAAGAAGTTCCCGGCATCCATACCCGCGCCCGAGCAGGACCGCATCCGCCAGGAAATGCTTGCCGCAATCGCGAAGAGGGTGCTGCCGGCTTACCAGCATTTCGCGCGCTTCCTTGAGGTCAGCTACATCCCGGCCGGCCGCGACGAGCCCGGCATCTCCGCTATCCCTGACGGCGCAAAGTACTACCAGTTCTGCATCCGCCGCGAAACGACACTCGACCTCACTCCCGAGCAGATTCACCAGACCGGACTCGACGAGGTCAAGCGCGACGAGGCGGAGATGCTGGCGATCGCCCAGAAGCTGGGTTTCAAGGACCTGAGCGCCTTCCGCGCCAGCCTCAAAGACAATCCCAAGCTCAAACCGGCCTCGCCCGAGGCGCTGCTCGACGCCTACCAGGGCCACGTGAACGACATGCAGGCCAAGCTGCCGCAACTCTTCGGCCGCATGCCCCAAAACAAGCTCAATGTCGTCCGCATGCCCGAATACATGGAAAAGACCTCGCCACCCGCGTATTACGATCCCGGCTCGCTCGCCACCGGCCGCCCCGGCCATCTCTGGGTCAACTACTACAACGTGCCCAATCGCAGCCTTCTCAACGTCGAGGCCGTCGCCTACCACGAAGGCCTGCCCGGCCATCACCTCCAGCTCTCCATCGCCGACGAGCAGCAGGACGTTCCCGAATTCCGCAAGCACATCGAATACACGGCCTTTGTCGAGGGCTGGGCGCTCTACTCAGAACGCCTGGGCAAGGACATCGGGCTTTACCAGGATCCGTATTCCGACTTCGGCCGCCTCGACGCCGACATGTGGCGCGCCATCCGCCTCGTCGTCGATACCGGCGTGCACTCCCAGCACTGGACCCGTCAGCAGATGGTGGACTACTTCCACGAGCACTCGTCGCTGGACGAGCCCACGGTGCAGTCGGAGGTGGATCGCTATATCGCATGGCCGGCGCAGGCCCTGGCCTACAAGACCGGACAGATGAAGATCCTGGAGTTGCGAGAGCGGGCGAAAAAGGCGCTGGGCGACAAGTTCGATCTGCGCGCCTTCCATGACCAGGTAGTGGATGCCGGCGCAATGCCCCTTGAAATGCTCGCGGCACGGATCGATTCCTGGATCGCCAGCCAGAAACACTAAAGTCACCGGAATTGAAAGATTGGCGCTCCTGAACTGAAGAATTCAGGCGCCTCTCGGTATAGAATGTCACCAATTTCATTGCGTTGTTGTCAGTTTTCTGCGGCACTACCCCGGACTCGCGATTGTGAAGCGGCTTTTCTCCAAACCGGCTATGGCCGTTGCCGCGGCTGTTGCCGTGGTGGGGGTTCATGCAGCCCTGAATGCGCGATTCCCGCGCCTGAGCGATCCCGTCTCCTACGGCTTCTTCCTGGCATGCTCGCTGTGCGCGATCGTGAACTGCGCACGAGAGTCGATTCGCGGCTCGCTGCACACGCGGCTGCGCTGGGCGCTGGCCGGCTGCGGATTCCTGCTCTGGTTCACCGCCACAGTGCTCGCAGCTTACGCCGAACTTGTGTCGCACGATCCTGTCAACGCGGCGTCGCTCGACGACTTTTTTTACTTTTTCTGCGGGATCCCCTTTCTTCTGGCGATTGTTCTGCCGGATGACGACCGGGGACTTCCGCTGTTTTTGTGGCTGGATGGGCTGCAGACCGCTGCGGCCGGCTACCTGACCTACGTAGCGGTGTTTTCAGTGCTGCCGTTGTCCAAAGCGACAGCTCTCCCGATGCCCGTCGGGAGGCTGGTCATTATGCTCAACATCGAGAGATACACGCTGTGCGCGCTCTCCACGGCGCGCCTGGCGGTCAGTCCGAGGCATACCCGGGAGCGGCAGTTCTTCAGCGTCTTGACCACGTTCCTGTGGGTGTGGACAATCTGCGAAAGCATCTACAACCACCTCGTGCTGCAATTCAACGACGCGGGTGTACTGGACTCGCTGGTTGACGTTCCCTTCCTGGTGTTTCTGATTGCAACCGCAGTGATCAACCGGTCCCCTGCCCCGATGCGCGAAGGGGGACATCGCAAGCCGCTGGTGATCTTCGTGGACCAGGTGCGGCCGGTACTGCTGGCGCTGACGCTGGTGGCGCTGAGCGGCATGGTGGCCGGCCAGCATTTCCGGGTTGCCATGGGGGTGATCGTCGGGGCCTTTGCCATCTACGGCGTGCGCTCGGCGATGCTGCAGAGCAGGCTGATGCGCACGCAGATCGACCTGGAAGACGCGCGCGACCGGCTGGAGGAACTCACCCTGCTGGATCCGCTGACCGGGATCGCCAACCGGCGGTGCTTCGACCAGAGGCTGATGATGGAGTGGGGCCGGGCGCAGCGCACGCGCAGCAGCCTGTCGCTGCTGATGATCGATATCGACCACTTCAAGGATTTCAACGACACGCTGGGGCACCTGGCCGGCGACGAATGCCTGGCCAGCGTGGCGAAGACGATGCAGAAAGCCCTCAACCGGCCGGCCGACCTGCTGGCACGCTATGGCGGCGAGGAATTTGTGGTCCTGCTTCCCGAAACCGACGACCGCGGCGCCTTCCGTGTCGCCGAAAGGCTGCAGACCGTCCTCTCCAGCACCAGGCCTCTGCCGGGGATCGAGCGGCAGGTGACGGTCAGCATTGGCGGCGCCACTCTGGCCGGTCCCGGCCGGTCCACCGCGGAGCAACTGCTCGAAACCGCCGATCGCGCGCTCTACCTTGCCAAGCAGAACGGCCGCAATCGCAATGAGTTTCTTCGCATGCAGGCGTTGCCGCCCCACTGACGCGCAACCCGGATTGACGCCAAAGCGCGTGGTGCGCGTATCCTGTCTTCAGCACCATCACCCCCTTCGAGACAAGGATCGACATGGCGGAGACAGCCGTTGAGGCCACTGCAATTCCCGCGCAACTGCCCCATGTGACCGTGGCTGTGCTGGGCGCCGGCAAGATGGGCGGCATCCTTCTGCAGGCTTTTCTCAAGCAGAACCTCTTTGCTCCCGACCAGATTCACGCCACCGTGGCGCACGCCGAGCGCGCCCTGGCGCTGAGCACGCAATGGGGAGTGGACGTGAGCACCGATAACCTGGAGGCGGCGCGCAAGGCCGACCTGATCCTGCTCGGGGTCAAGCCGTTCCAGGTTCCCGATCTCGTCGAGCAGATCAAGCCCGCGCTCACCCCGGCCAAGACCATTGTCTCGTTCGCCGCCAGCGTGAAGACGCGCGCCATTGAAGAAGCGGCCGGTATTGAGATCGCCGTGATTCGCGCCATGCCCAACACGCCGTCGGCGCTGGGCGCCGGCGCCGCCGGCCTGTGCCGCGGACGCTTCGTCAAGCCCGAGCAGATGGAACTCGCCGTGCGTATTTTCGAGACCGTCGGCCGCGCCGTGATCGTCGACGAGAAGCACATGGACGCGGTCACCGGCCTCTCCGCCTCCGGCCCCGCCTACATCTACATCGTCATTGAGGCGCTGGCCGAGGCAGGCGTGAAGGTGGGCCTGCCCCGCGACACCGCCACGCAGCTCGCCGCGCAAACCGTCTTCGGCGCCGGCAAGATGGTGCTCGAAACCGGCTATCACCCGGCGCTCCTCAAGGACGCGGTGACCACGCCCGCCGGATGCACCGTCGACGGCATCCTCGAACTGGAAGAAGGCGGCCTGCGCGTCACGCTCATCAAAGCCGTGATGCGGGCAACCGAACGCGCCAAACAGCTAGCGGCAGGATAGAACCTCACGGAATAGGACCAACGATGAGAATCGAAAAGCCGCTGGTTGTTGTTTTCCAGAATGACGAAGGATTAATCCAGACTCACCTTTGGCCCGGTGAACGCAATTATCAACAGTACGGGATTCTGATTGCAGACATAGTGCGTCACGTCGCCAACGCGTTCAAAGTGCATGAGAATGATGTATGGGAATGGGTGGATAAAGAACGCTATCACCAGACGAGCCCAGTGACGGAGCGAAAGCCAAACTGACGGCGGTTATCAACCGTATGAGACCGCACGCTCCCGAAGTGGAGTCTAAAGGCGTCAACTTGTCCATCGAACGCCCAACATGGCTCCCCGCCTACATCCCTGAACTCCAGGGGTTGCGCGGCATTGCCGTGCTCGCGGTCGTGCTCTATCACTCGCACCCGCGGCTCGAACATACGCCCTTCTACGATGCTTCCCTGTGGGGCTGGGCGGGCGTCAACCTTTTCTTCGTTCTATCCGGCTTCCTCATCACGTCCATCCTGATTGAAGCCCGCACCCAGCCGCATTACTTTCGCAACTTCTACGGCCGGCGCGCGCTGCGCATCTGGCCCGTCTATCTTCTCGCGCTTGCCATCTGCTATCTCAAAGCCGACTGGTTCGTGGGCTCGCCGGTGGATCAGGCCATTCGCAGCGCGCCGTGGTGGGCCTACCTGCTCTTCGTGCAGAACCTGTTTCATCTGGATCTGCCCGCAGGTCTCGGACCCACCTGGTCGCTGGCCATCGAAGAACAGTATTACCTCCTCTGGGCGCCGCTGGTGCGTTTTCTTCGCAAGCCGTGGATGCTGGCGGGCGCGCTCGTCACAGCGCTCATCGCGTCGCCGCTGTTCCGCATGACCCACTTTGCATGGATCACGCGCACGCACACCCTTACGCACCTCGACGGCATTGCCATGGGCAGCCTCATCGCCCTCGCCCTCTACACCATCGCATTGCGCCGCCGCACCTGGCTCGCCATCGGCATCTGTGGGCTCTTCATCGGGTTCATTCTGGCGGCAACGATTGCCGGCGGCACCGCTCTTCTCGACACCGCGCTGACCTGCGGATTCGGAGGCGCGGTGCTCGCCGCCATTGCATCCACCGGCGCCCGCAATCCTCTCAACGTCATCCTGCGCCGCGGACCGCTTCCCTTCTACGGTCGCATCAGCTACGGCATGTACATGACCCACATCATGATCTTCATTTACTTCGGGTGGTTCGATCAGCGCATGGACGCTTACGGAATCGCCGGCAACCTGGCCGTGGTCGCGCTGCGCCTGGCCGCCTCCACAGCCGGCGCCACCCTCCTCTGGTATGCATTCGAGTCGCGCATTCTGAGACTGAAGCGCTTCTTCGAACGATGAGCGGGCTCACTGCAGCCGGCCAGTCCTCTCTCTGTGATATCAGTCACTCCGACTCGGCCGTCCGGCTGCTAGCCTGAATTGTCGTAGCTACGAGGTTTTCATGTCATCGTTTCCAGTTCTGGTTTTGAATAGCGGTTCATCGTCGATCAAGTTCGGCATCTACGAAACGGCCGGCGGGCAGCGCACCAAGCTCTTTGAGGGAGCGGTCGACGGCATCGGCACCGATCTCGGCAAGTTCTGGATGAAGGACGGAGAGGGCAACAAGCTCGTCGACGAAACGCCGTCCCTGCCCTCGCGTGCCGTCGCGTTCGCCCTCGTCGTGGACGCGCTCCACTCCGGCAAGTTCCCGGCGCCCGCCGGCATCGGCCACCGCGTCGTCTGCGGGGGGCCGAATATCAGCGAGAATCAGCGCATCACGCCGGAGGTGATCGACGAGATCGACAGCCACGCCGAGCTTGCGCCGCTGCACACGCCCATCGCGGTTTACATCATGCGCGAGGCCCTCAGGCTCTTCCCCGGCATCCCCAACTTCGCCGTTCTCGACACCTACTTCCACCGCACCATGTCCGAGCTGGTGAAGGCCATGCCCATCCCCGCTGAGTTCGTTGCCATGGGCGTGCGCCGCTACGGGTATCACGGCACCTCGTACGAATCCATCGTCCATCAGCTCCAGCCTGACGTGCCCGAGAAGCTGATCGTCGCGCACCTCGGCAACGGCGCCTCCATCACCGCGATCCGCAATGGCCGCTGCATCGATACCTCCATGGGACTCACTCCCACGGGCGGCCTTATCAGCGGCTCGCGCACCGGCGATATCGATCCCGGGGTGGTCCTCTTCATGCTCAACAAGATCGTGGAGACGGGCGTAAGCGCGAAAGAGGCCGCTGACAAGCTCGAGACCCTGGTGA
>Ga0335069_10007510_pt1 | contig 15726 bp, 13 predicted proteins | sample Lox_Sample_11_FD_206714 | JGI IMG/M metagenome (GOLD analysis project Ga0335069, IMG submission 206714) | Soil microbial communities from Loxahatchee National Wildlife Refuge, Florida, United States - Lox_Sample_1.1 | ecosystem: Environmental > Terrestrial > Soil > Wetlands | place: USA... | reverse complement strand
CGGGGTGATCAGCATGACCGTGTCGTCGCTGCGCATGCCCAGCGCGGCGACCTCGGCCATGGTGTGCAGGTAGATGCCCCGGTGGGAGTAGTAGATGCCCTTGGGGCGGCCGGTGGTCCCGGTGGTGTAACAGGCGCTGTAGGCGGAGGTTTCATCGATCACCGGCCAGTCGATGCCGGCGTCCGCTGCCGTCAGCAGTTCCTCGAAATAGTGGACGTTGGGCAGCGTCGTAGAGATCGCCCCGGGCGGCTTGTCGGACATGACGACCCAGCCGCGGACCTTCGGCGCGTACCGGGCCAGCTGCTCGGCGACCGGGAGCAGCGTCTCGTCGACCAGCACCCAGGACGCGCCGCTGTGATCGGTGACATAACCCAGCTCCGCTGGGACCAGCCGGAGGTTCATCTGCAGCATGACCGCGGCGAGTCCGGGGATCGCCCAGTACAGCTCGAAGTGGCGCCTGCTGTTCCAGTCCAGCACCCCCACCACGTCGCCCGGCCCGACACCGAGACCGCGCAGCACGCTGGCGGCCTTCTGAATCCGGGCGTAGGCGTCGGCGTAGGTGTAGCGGTCCCAGCCGCCGTCCGGTCTGCGGTAGACGATCTCCTGTTCGGGGTAGGTCCGCGCCGCGTGCCGGATCAAGGTGGTGGTGTTGAGCTGGTAGTGGTCGCCGTGCGTGGACGTCAGGCCCCTGACGATTGCACTAGCCATGACGGTGCTCCTCACAGCCGCTCGATCATGGTGACACGGAGTGAGGCCAGGCCCATCACTTCCGTGCTATACGATCGTATAGCATAACATTCAGATGTACAGTATTTTGAGCGGACGTAAGGTGCCGAAGATACGGGAGGCGGGATGAGGACACCGGTAGATCCTCGCGCCAGCGGCGAGGACCTGACCGCGAAGGCGCGGATCCGCAACACCGCGATGGACCTCTACGCCGAATACGGCGAGGACCGCACGTCCATGCGGGCGATCGCAGCCGCCGCAGGCGTGACAGTAGGGCTGCTTGTCCACCACTTCGGAACCAAAGACCGGCTTCGGGACGCGGTCGAACAGCTGGTCGTCGACTATTTCGCCCAGGCAATCGCGCAGGTGCCAGTCACCGGCACCCCCGCGGAGATCGGCGCCGCCCGCGACGCGGCCGTGCAGGAGATGCTCGCGGCCAATCCTGCGGTGGTGAATTACCTGCGCCGGACGGTCCTTGATCCCATCCCCTCTGGAGGGCGCCTGCTCGAACGGCTCACCGAACTGGCGCGCAAGGAGGTCACCCAGCTTCGCGCCACCGGATTCGCCTCGACCACCAGACCCGAATCCAGCCAGGTCATCGATGTGATGGTCCGCCAGCTCGGGCACCTGTTCCTGCAGCCGATGATCGACGCCGTGTGGCGCCAGCTCGCCGAACCCGGCGCGACCGACGCGGACAAGCCCATCCTCGAGGTCCGAGCCCGCCGCTCACCACAGGCAACAGGCGCCGCGACATGACCAGCGTCCGCCTATCTGGCGAGGCGGGTGCGGATGGCGGTCCGGGCGCGGGTGATCACGTGGAAGTCGCCGTGGAGGACGCTGACGATGTTGGTTCCGGCCAGGATGACCCCTAGCTCGAAGGCGAGCTGGTCGGCGTCCGTGCCGTCCGGCAGCTCACGCCGGCCCGCCGCAGTGCGGGCTTCGGCCGCGAGCAGGTCGCGCCACTGTTGCTGGATGCGGGCTACTTCGTCGTGGACGCGGCCTGCTTGCGCGCCGACCTCGGCGGCTGCGGCGACGAAGAAGCATCCTCCGGGGAAGACCCGCCGCTCGACATAGGACAGATAGCCCTCGCACAGGGCGAGCAGGCGCGCTCGTCCCGGCTCAGCCGAGCCGAAGGCTGGTCGGACGACTTCGGTGATGAAGCTATCCCGGGCCGCGTTGACCGTGGCCAGCTGGAGCTCTTCCTTGGAGCCGAACAGGGCATGCACGCTGCTCTTGGGCAGGCCGGCCGCCTCGGCGAGGCGGCCGATGGACAGGCCTTCCAGGCCTTCTACCGTCGCCAGTTTCGCCGCCTGCTCGACGACCCGGGCCCGGGAGCGCTGCCCCGGCGCCCGGGTCCGCCTGGGGCGCAGCTGGTCCTGGTGTGTCATCGGCTCGTTCCTTCCTCCTGCCCTTGATCTTAGACGAACGATCGTCTATAAAACTTATACGTACGTTCGTCCAAAAAGGAGGCGCCATGGCGTCCGCCGAGGACATCGAGACTGACTATCTGGTCGTGGGGGCCGGCGCGGCGGGGCTGGCGTTCACCGATGCGCTGATCGCCGCATCGGGCGCCGACGTGGTGCTGGTGGACCGGCGGCATGGCCCGGGTGGTCACTGGAATGACGCGTACCCGTTCGTGCGACTGCACCAGCCGTCGGCGTTCTACGGGGTCAACTCGCGAGTCCTGGGCCGCGACTCGATCGACCGCACAGGTCCGAACGCGGGTTTGTACGAGCGGGCGACGGCGGCGGAGATCTGCGCTTACTACCAGCGGGTGCTGGAGGACCTGCTGGCCTCGGGCCAGGTCCGTTTCTTCGGCATGTCCGACTGCGCGCTCGGGGGGCCGAAGGGGCGCCAGTTCGTATCCCGGCTGAGTGGTGAGGCGACCGAGGTTCGGGTGCGGCGGCGCGTCGTCGATGCCCGGTACCTGGAGACGTCCATCCCGGCGATCCACACCCCGTCCTTCAGCGCGGAGCCGGGAGTGCGGCTGATCCCCGTCAACGACCTGGCCAGGCTGGCCGAGGCGGCGAGCGGGTACACGATCATCGGCAGTGGCAAGACGGCGATGGACGCCTGCACCTGGCTGCTCGGCGCCGGGGTGCCGCCGGAGGCGATCCGCTGGATCAGGCCACGCGACGCCTGGCTGCTGGACCGGGCGTTCCAGCAGCCGCTCGGTCTCCTCCCCTGGCTCATCGAGGGGCAGTCGCTCTGCCTTGAGGCGGCGGCGCAGGCCGAGGACATCGGCGACCTGTTCGGCCGGCTTGAGGACTGCGGGCAGCTTGTCCGGCTCGACCCGGCGATCGAGCCCACGATGTACCGGTGCGCGACCGTCAGCCAGGACGAACTCGGCAGCCTGCGGCGGATCCAGAACGTCGTCCGCCTCGGCCGGGTGATGCACATCGCGCCGGACCAGATCGTACTGGAGGAAGGTTCGGTCCCGACCGACGGCGGCCAGGTTCACGTGGATTGCTCAGCGGCCGGCCTGCGGCTCGCGCCTGCCCGCCCGGTATTCGCCGACGGCCGGATCACCTTGCAGCAGATCCGGACTTGCCAGCCGGCCTTCAACGCCGCGCTGACCGGATACGTCGAAGCCTCACGCCACGACGATGCGGAAAAGAACCTGCTCTGCCCGCCCCACCCCTACCCTGACACCGCCACCGACTGGATCCCGGCGACCTGCATCGCCCAGCGGACCCTGGCCACCTGGCTGGGCGACCCTGACCTGTCAGCATGGATGGAAAAGGCGCGGCTCAACGCCGCACGCGGCATCGGCGATCACCACGCTGACCCGCGGATGAAATCAGCGCTCACCCGCATGTTCGCGAACTGGGAGCCAGCCCTGGCCAAGCTCGAGACATTCCAGGCCACCCCGGGCAGCCGCGCCGCGCACCGACCACGCCAGAACCGGGCGTTCGCCTTATTCGTCAGGGACCGATGACGTCAGCCGGCTGGTCAGGTGGTGTCCGGTGGTGCGCTCTCGCTCGTAGTGCTCGGCCAGCAGATCGTGGCCGAAGTCGTTCCGGTAGTCGCGCCACACGGAGTGGATGTGATTCCCCTCGTCGATCGCGTTGTCGAACTCGATCAGCAGGTGGCTGCCCTGTATCCGGTAGTAGTGCGGTGTCCCGCGGCGGGTACCGCCGGCCCAGCAGAACCACAGGTTGCCAGGCCCCTCGCGCTCGACCCGGGCGAGCTGCTTGAGCGCCAGCTCATCCGGCATCCGCCGCAGGTACGTCCCGGCGAGGTCGATCAGGGCATCGCCCAGCGGGGTGGCCAGCGCCGACCCGCACACCCCTTTCGGCTCGTCCTTGGAGAACTTCAGCGCCTCCCGGTCCGCCTCGGTGAGCCGGTACGAGGGGATTCCCAGGTCGATGACGTCGGGGTACTCGACCTTGCCGATGAAAGCGACCTGGCGGGTCGCGTAATCAGCCGGTGCCACGGTGTGGATCACGGCCTCGTCACGCTGTTGCGTCGGCAGGGCGTCCAGCAGCGCGAACGCCTGATCTTCCTCCGGCGCCAGCGGCTTGAGCAAGCCAGCATGAGCCGGCTGGGCGCCCATGCCGCACGGAGTCACCGCGAGATAGCGCTGCCCGACGATGGTATAGCTCAGCGATAGGTGATGGCCCAGCCAGCGCCATCCCCACGTGTCCTCGAAGCCCGGCCGGCCGAAGAAGGCCAGGAAATACTGGTCGGCGTGGCGGAAATCGCCCGCGACCACTCCGAGGCGGTGCTGCTCACGCTCCCGGAGCATGTTCTCCATGGCCATGATCTGCAGCGCCTGGCTGTACCCCTGCTCGCTCAAGCCCGCGGCCAGCAAGCTCTGCGCCAGGGTGCGCTGGTGCGCGTCCAGCCGGGAGAGCGGGATTCCCTGACGGTCGGGCTTGGGAACGAAATCCCAGTTCACCCGGCCCGGATCGGCCATCGGAAACTCGCATGCGCGCCGCTGGCCACCGTCCATGCTGTAGAGCAGCGCCCACGTGGTCACCAGCATCCGGCCGATGGTCTGCGGAGCCTCGAACGTGCCCGATTCGCTGTTCGCCATCTCACACCATTCCCGCCAGCCAGCAGCCACCGTGGCTGGTGCCGGTCAGGAGAGCAGCCAGTAGACCTCCGTCCACTGCTGAGCCGGGTCGTCGTGGTGCGGTCCGTAGACTTCCCAGCGGGTGCCGGCCGGCCGGTGCCCGTGTGCGGCGCACCAGCCCAGAACGGCGTCGTGGGCCGCCCCCACGTCCCCGAAGGGGCCATGATGGACGGTCATGGCCGCGGTCCCGGCGGGCAGCGCGGATGCCACCACGCGGCCGGTGAGCGGGCACGGCTGGTCGAGCAGGACGCCGACCTCGACGTTCGGCACGTCGTCGCGGTAGAGCATGATGTTGCGGCATCCGCGATAGATCCCGCCCGCGCGCAGGCAGTCCCACACCTCGCCGAGAAGCTCCCCCCACAGCGCGGGGAACTCCAGCCACGTCGTCGTGGCGGCCACGACGGCGGTCCGGCGGGACCCGACATCGGTGCGGCTCACCTCGTAGTCCATCGGTCATCATCGCCCTGCGGCTAGCGCGCTCTCCGGATGTTGACAATCCTGCGTTTGCGCAAACCCTCGAGCCATTCCTGCCCGCTGAGCAGTCGCGTGGTCTTGCCCGACGTGACCTCGCCCGCGGCGGAAATTGCCATGGCAACGCTGGCGGCGGTCATATCATCGGGCGCCTCGTACACGACAAGCACGTCATACTCGCCAAACGGAAAGCCAGCCACCACGATCTTGGCCCCCAGGTCCTCCAGTGTCGGCTTGATCGCTTCCACGGGGTCGTGCGGCTCATTGAGCTGAGCTGCCATCGACTTTGCGGTGTAAGAGGCCTGGTACATGTAAAGCGTCATTGAGATTCCCCCGAGGCAAAGGGCTGGGGCCACTGCGGTTTAAAGATCGTAGACCCGGCCCGGACGGGTGCACCAGCCTCCGCTTGGCCCGTAGCCGCCGGTCTCCAGGAGTTCTCCATTATTCCTCCAAGCTTGAGGGCTGCCCCGGCAGGCACATTGGGTGAAGCCGAACGATCCAAGGGAGAACGCCATGAGTCCGAACCAGAGCCGCCGCGATGTCGTCGTGGTGGGCGGGCGAGTCGCCGGATCGGCTACCGCCATGCTGCTGGCTCGCCTCGGGCATGACGTGGTGGTCGTGGACCAGGCGTCCTTCCCCAGCGACACCACCTCGACGCATTCGATCGCACGCAGCGGCGTGGTCCAGCTCCAGCGCTGGGGGCTGCTCGACGCGGTCCTGGATAGCGGCGCCCCGGCCATCAGGCAGGTCACGTTCCACGCCCTTGGTGAGTCGGTGAGCCGCACGATCAAGCACAAGGCCGGGGTCGGCCTGGTCGTCTCGCCCCGGCGGTACGTGCTGGACACGATCCTCGCGACCGCTGCCGAGCAGGCCGGCGCCGACGTGCGCTACGGCGTCACCGTGACCGGCGTTCGGCGGGACCCCCACGGCCGGGTGGCGGGGGTATCCGGGCATGACCGCAGCGGCGCTCCCGTCGACATCGGCGCCCGGTACGTGATCGGCGCCGACGGCCTGCGGTCGCGGGTGGCCCGTTCGGCCGGCGCCGCGATCAACGAGGCACGCCCGGCGGGCGGCGCGACCCAGTACGCCTACTACGCGGGCATCCGGTGGACCGGCATCGAGCTCTTCGTCGCCGAACGAACCTTCGCCGGAGTGTTCCCGACCCACCACGGGCAGGCCTGCATCTGGGTCTGCACCCCGTCGGCCGACGCCAAGGCGGCCCGCCGCAGGACCGGGTCCCGGGTAGAGGCCTTCGGCGAGCTGCTGGAACGTTCTGCCCCGCAGCTGACCGAGCGGCTGCGCCACGCTCGCCGGACCTCGCCGGTGCAGGGCATGCTCCGCATGCCCAATCAGGTGCGCCAGGCGTTCGGCCCGGGCTGGGCGCTAGTGGGAGACGCCGGCTATCACCGTGACGCCGTCACCGCGCACGGTATCAGCGATGCGTTCCGCGACGCCGAGCTCCTAGCCGTCGCGATTGACCAGGCGCTCGGCGCCGGGGCCGGGGAGACCGCGGCCCTCGCGCTTTATCAGCGGCAGCGCGACCGGGCGCTGCGGGAGATCTTCGAGATCACCTGCCGTCTCGCCGCCTATCCGGCGGTGCCGGCCTTCATCGAGCTCCAGAAGCAGCTGAGCGCCGCCATCGACTCCGAAGCGGCGGCGCTGGCGTCATGGCCGGTCCCAGGCGACCGCCTGCTGGCCAGTGCCTGACACGAGCACAACCACCACTCATCAACCCACACCAAGGAAAGGCACCAAGATGAGCACCACCGAAATGACCGCCGCCGACACCAGCGACACGATGCGCAACGGCGTCGACACCGCCACCCTGTTCGCCACCCTCGACGCGGTGAAGCAGGCGCCCGAGGCGGCCAGGTTCCAGTTCCGCGCCCACAATCAGTGGGTCAGCGGCACGCACAACCGCACCACCATCGCGGACTACTTCGGCGTCGGCGAGGAGCGCACGCACGAGCGTACGTTCGTGTTCGACGCCGACCACCCGGCCGTCCTGGTAGGCCAGGACCACGGGCCGACTCCGGCCGAGTTCGTGCTGCACGCGCTGGTCGCTTGCATCACCTCCGGCCTGGCCAACATCGCCGCCGCCCGGCGGGTCAGGCTCACCGAGGTCCGTTCCACGGTCACCGGCGACATCGACCTCAACGGTATCCTCGGGCTCAATCCCGAGGTGCGGAACGGCTATGAGAAGATCACCGTGCGCTTCACGATCAAGGGCGACGCTCCGGCCGAGAAGCTGCGCGAGATCGTGGAGCAGTCGCGGGCCCGCTCGGCGGTCTACGACGTCATCACCAACGGAGTGCCAGTCGCCATCGAGGTGGACACCCCCTGACGCTCGGGACACGCGGACCGCACGATTTGAGCATCGTGCGGTCCGCGGTGCACGATGACCCATGTGGGGGTTCGATTCGGTGATTGCGAGCTGAGCGTCGAGCGCATCGAGCTGCGACGCGCCGGCCAGATCGTCGATGTGGAACCCCAGGTCTTCGACGTGCTGGCCTATCTGCTGAGCCATCGCGAGCGGGTGGTGCCGAAGACCGAGCTTCTCGACCAGATCTGGGGTAACCGGTTCGTTTCCGAGTCGGCGCTGTCCAGCCGGATCAAGTCCGCGCGCCGCGCCGTGGGCGACACCGGCAGAGATCAGCGGATCATCAAGACGGTCTACGGCCGTGGCTACCGGTTCGTGGCCGACGCGAACGAGCAGCCCGCCACCGCCGACCCGGCCATCGAGGGCACCATGGCACCGGAGCACCGGGTGCTGCGGGCCGTCGGCGATCTCGCCGCGGGCACCGGAGCGGCGATCCAGATCAGCGGCGGCCCCGGATCGGGAAAGACCGAGCTGCTCCACCGGGTGGCACAGACCGCCAGGCGTCAGGCGCTGACCGTGGGACTGTCGGCGCTCACGCCGACCGGCCGCAGTCCCTACGCGCGCATCGCCGAGGCTCTGAAGGAGATGGCCCAGGCAGACCCCGGACTGCTTGATGCGGTCTCGGCCGGATGCCGGGCCGAACTCAAGCGAGCCTTCGACGGATACCTGCCCACGACCCGTCAGCACTGGTTCGTGGCTGTGCGCGAGTTCCTCGTCGTCGCCGCGGAGCAGCGGGGCGCGGTGCTCCTGCTCGACGATCTCCACCTGGCTCATAACGAAGCCTGGCTGCTCGCCGAGGATATGGCCCGGCTGACCCGCACGCACCGGCTGGCCGTCATCGTCGCTCAGCGGCCGGACGCCCGGACGCGGGCCGGCTTCGAGGTCGTCGAGCTGGCCGATGGTCACCGGCCACCGGCGGATCAGGACGCGACGGTCGATCTGCCTGCCGGGGTGGCCCAGGCTCTGCAGGCCGTCGGGCACCAGTTTGCCGATCCGGTCCTCGCGGCGCGGCTGGCGGCGCAGCTCGCCTCCGACCCGCGGCCAGCGGTCATGAACGAGATCGCGACGCGACTCGCCGAGCTCGGTGCCGCTCCGGCGCAGGTCGCCGAGCTTCTGCTCGCCGCGGATGAGCCGACCATGGCCGCCCCGTACGCACTGGAGGCGGCGCGGCTAGCAGCCGCATCCGGACTCCACGCAGAGGTGCTGCGCTGGACCGAAGCGGTCCGTGACCACGTAGACGGCCAGGCGGAGCCCGCGCTGCTGTCACTGCGGGCGGATGCGCTGGCGGCCGTCGGCGACCACGCCGCGGTGCCGGCCTACCGCAAGGCGCTGGCGACAGCAAGCCCCGATCAGGCGCCGGGCCTGCGGACGCGGCTGGCGCGCGCCGCGGTGCTCACCGGGGACCTCGCCTCGGCCGAGGAGGCGCTCGCCGGGCTCGAACCGAGCGGAGGGCCAGACGACGGCGCAATCCTCCTGGCGCGGGGCATGCTGGCCTACTTCTCCGGCGATATCGACGGCGCTGACGCGGCGGTCGAGGCGGCTCGCGCCATGGCCCTGGCGCCGGGGGCGCCGAACCGCCTGCTCGACGTCATCACCCTTCAGGGCATGATCGCCCACAACCGCGGCGAGTGGTTCGACCGGCTCCGTCGTGAGCTCCGCGCCACGACCGAGAACCCGGAGCTTGCCTCGGCGGTGTTCGATTCGCATCTGTGCGTCGCCGAGTACCTGCTTTACGGGCCGACGCCCTATGACGAGGTGGCGGCCCTGACGCGCCAGCTGCGCGAACAGGCCGAGCGGACAGGCGCGCGACGCGGGGTGGCGTTCGCGGTGACGGTAGCCGGGGAGGCGGCTTTGCTCGCCGGCGACCTGGACGCGGCCCGGGCCGATCTCGCCGAAGCGCTGGCCCTGCACACGAAGATGGGAGCCGACACCGGCGCGGCGCATACGCTGCAGCGGCTGGCCGAGGTCGAGCTGGCCGCGGGCGACCGCGCGGCCGCTGAGCGGCTGCTGCGGCGCGCGCTTCCGCTCGCACGCTGGTCGCCGCTGGCCCGCCATCTGCTGCAGCGAATCTACGGGACGCTCATCTCCGCGGCCCCGGACACCGATGCTGCACTGGCAGTCGTCGATGAGGCGGCGGAGCGGCTGGACGAGCCGTTCTCATGCATTTTCTGCCAGGTCATGATCGCGGTGCCGGCCTCGATCGCGTGCACCGAGGGAGGGCGCCTGGACGAGGCTCGCTCCTGGCTCGCCCAGGCCGAGAGGTCGGCATCGACCTGGCAGGGCACGGCGTGGCAGGGGGCGGTCGCCGAGGCGCGAGCCCACCTCGTTCGGGCCGAGGGAGACCGTGCCGCCGCCGACCGCCTCCTGGCTGAGGCGGCATCGCTGTTCGAACTCGCCGGGCAGCCGCTCGACGCCCAGCGCTGTCTCGACGCCACCGATCCCTGACCGGCTTCATCGCCGCCCGCGTGAGCCGGGCCGTGACCGGCGGCGCAGCACCCACACCGTGGCCAGCGCGAAGACGCCTGCGAACGCGGCGAGCACCAGCCACCGGCCGGCGACGGATCCGGAGAAGGTGCCGCCGTAGGCGCGCATGGCCGGGAGCGCGCCGGTGAACTGGTCGAGCCCTAGGGCCCGCCCCAGCGCTTCGAACGAGAAACGGTTGGCCAGGCCCAGGCTGAGCCAGCGCCCGGGAGCCGCCATGTCGGCGACGGGAACAACCGCGCCGGCGAAGAGCACCTGGGGGAAGCACAGCATCGGCAGGGCGAGCGCGGCCTGCGCGGCGTTGGAGACAGTCGCCGAGGCCAGCAGGCCGAGAGCCAACGCCGACAGCGCCTCCACCATCAGGGTGACCAGCAGCGAGGAGTACACGTTCCAGCCAACGGCGGGAAGCCGGTCGAGCGCGCGCAGCACCCCGAGGAGAACGGCGGTCACCGCGGCCAGCACCGGCACCAGCACGCCGATCTTGGCCGCGACGTAGGCACCGGCGCTCAGTCCGGAACGGTGTTCGCGCCTGAAGATCGCCTGCTCCCCGACGATCTGGAGCAGTCCGTAGGTGAGGCCGAAAAAGAAGCCGGCAAAGGCCACCCAGAAGACGATCTGGGCCGGCCCGACGTCGGCCGAACTTTGGGCCTGGAATGCGCCTGGCTGGAACAGCACCGCCATCATCGCCGTGACCAGCACAGGCGAGCCGAGCAATACGGCGAGGGTGAGCCGGTTACGGACCAGGATTTCGGCGTTGCGTCGGGTGAGCAGCCACCATTGCCGCAGGACGCCCGGCCCATGCGGGTCGTCCGGACGTACCGGCCGGGCCACGGCCTCGGCCGGCTGGGCCGGGGCCGTGGCCGGCTGGCGCCAGGCGGCGAATCGCTCCGCCCACGCGCGTGGCGTGTCCTCGCTGGCGAGCCGGCGGTAGACCTCGGCCAGGTCGTCGACGCCGAAGTACCGCCGCGCCTGGGCAGGCGTACCAGCGAAGGCCAGGTGACCGTTCCGGGCCAGGAAGACCACCTGGTCACACCGGTCGATGCTGGCCGGCTCGTGGGTGGTGAGGACGACCGTGACCCCCCGGCGGGTGAGCTGGCGCAGCATCCGCACGACCTCCGCCGACGTCGAGGGGTCCAGGCCCGAGGTGGGTTCGTCCAGGAAGAAGGTGCCTGGCCGGGTGAGCAGTTCGGCTGCGATGCTGGCGCGCTTGCGCTGACCCCCGGATAGCATCCGGACCGCGACATCACGCCGGTCGGACAGGTCCAGTTCGCGCAGTATGTCGTCGACCACCCGGTTGGCCTGCTCGGACGATGTGCCCGCGGGCAGGCGGAGGCGTGCCGCGTACTGCAGCGTGCGGCGCAGCGGCATTTCGCCGTGGATGATGTCATCTTGCGGGACGTAGCCGACGCCCGAGCGGCGGGCGGCGCCCGCATCGACCCGAACGCCGTCGTAATTGACCTGGCCAGCCGAGGGCGCCCGCAACCCCGCGAGGATCTCGAGCAGGGTGGTCTTTCCCGCTCCGCTGCCGCCCGCGAGAGCAACCAGCGCACCCGGCTCGATGGAGAGGGACACCTCGTGCAGGATCTGGCGCTCCGCGGCGCGCTGGCTGACACTGATCACGTCGATGCGGGCCCCGACGGTTCGGCTGATCCGCGATGGCACGGGCGGGCGGGACGCGACCGCGGCGTCCGCAGGATGAAGCGTGACCTCCGTCATGACAATCTCCCTAAGTTGTGGCCGGCTTCGTCCGGCTGTCACAGCCATCGTCGGGATATCGGAGCGGCAACTCTTGGAGCGAGCCTGGAGAGATCGTGGAGAAGGGCCGGACCGGAAGCCACGTGATCCGTGCCACTTTTCACCGCCCGGCGAGCCTGCCATGGTCACGGGTCCGTCTCCAGTAGATTCGTGCCGTGCCTAATGGTCCGCCGACAACCAACCGGTTGCCCGGCGGACCGCGAGATGGCCGGGCGGGCGCCCGGCCTCGCACGACCCAGGTGGCCGTTCTGGCCATCCTGGTCTTCGCGGTCACCACGGTCGCTGGCTGGCGGGGTACCGGACACCCCAGCGGCGCAGCGCCCTATGTCGCCTCGGCCCCTGAATCGCCGGCCGGGCGGGTGACGGCAGAATCGGCCAACGGGCGGCCGATTGCCCATCCATTGCCGCCCGGCGCGTCCGCGATGTCGCGGTTCGTCGCGGCGGCCGCCAGCAGACCGGTACTCAGTCCCAGCGCCCGCCGGTCCTGCCCGCCTGCGGCGTCCGCCTGTGCGGACCTGAGCACCGACCTCACCTGGCTGCAGTCAGACGGCAAGATCACCTACGGCCCGGTGCGCATGAAGCCGGGGCTGCCCAGGACGCCGCGCGGTACCTTCCACGTCCAGTGGAAGGCCGGGGCTCACTACGTGAGCACCGAATTCGGTGAGCCGATGCCGTACGCCGTGTTCTTTGCCCCGGGCGGCATCGCCTTCCACGGCGGAAGCCTCACCAAGAAATCGCATGGCTGCATCCACTTGGACATCGACAGCGCCCGGTACTATGACGACCACCTGCCGGTCGGAGCCGAGGTCGTCGTATTTTGAGTTCTGAGATTCACGCAGGCCCGTTACGATAACGTGTCAAGCAGGATTGAGCCGACACGCCGTGGAAATGCTCCTGTCAACCGGTCTCAACCTCTAGTTTCAGGACATGTCCATAAATCATCACCCGCGGTTTGAGGAACTGGCTGTGCCGACCTCTGCGCGACGCCAATATGAGGGTCGGCCACTTCAGCGTCAGCGTGTAACAAATCTGCGTACAGAATCGCTAGATAACGGCCCGCCCGCCGCCCCGCCCAGGACGCCGGGCATGGAAGACACTCCTTTGTACTGGCAAACCGTTCAGGCGATGGCGGCCGGTAAGTGGCGGCGGGACAGATAAACCCAGGCCCGCCGAACGAGGTGCGTTGTTACTGTCGGCTGTCACAGTCGACGAGCCTGCTTTCGGCATGCCCTCCTAGCACGACGGGTTGGCGTTGTTCGCCGTCTTCACCTGATCGAAGTCGCCGTAGCCGTTAAGAACACCATCTCCGCCTGACCATTGCCACATCAGCTGGCAGGCAGCCGGGGCGTTGGCGAACCACTGCGCGCTCTCGTTGGAAGCCGAGAATCCGTTCGGGAAATTCACCTTGGACTGCTCGCTGTGGAACGTCCATTCGGCCGTGTGCTCAATCACCCCGCCGCCGAAGATTCCGGTCCACGAACCGTACGAGCGGCCGCCCGCGGAATAGACCCCGGCTAGGTAGGGAGAGTGGGCGTCGATGTAGTTCCTGAACCCGGAGAAGGTGGCGTAGTCCACCTCCGGGGCGATGTAGCTCGCTTTTGTCCGGCCGCCGCACGGACCGTTCCAGACGGTGTTCCAGCCGTTTTCGTCCGGTGCCGCGCCGTTGTTCTCGATGTCGAAGAAGATGTAGCGGAAGGAGAAGAACTTGCCGTTCAGGCGGGCGATGGCCTGCTTGGCCTGCGCAGCTCCCCAGGCCTCCGCCTCCGCGTACGTCCCGTTGTAGTGCGGATCGCGGCCGGGCCCGGCCGCGAACCAGTAACCCGCGGCACCGAGGCCGGTGTGGTAGTTCACGAAGTTATCGTTAGCCATGTTGTAGTTGGCCTGGTTCCAGGCGAGTCCGCTACTCGAGCAGCCCTCCCAGTTCAGCCACGAGCCCATCATTCCCATGTACTCCCCGTAGGGCTTGATGGTGCCGTTGCCGCAGCTACCGACCGGCTCGAGGTAGGGACCGCGGCCGCACGCGGTCGGGGCGGAACTATCTGTCCCGTAGTAATAGCCCGCCGAATCACCTCGGTACGCCTTCCCGGCCGGATTGGCGTGCACCGATCGAAGCGCGCTGCGGGCGATCGTCATGGCCGTGCGGCTGGGACTGCTCGGAAGATACGACAGGATCCGCACTGCCCCGCAGAGGTTTACCGGCGCGGCGATCCTGACCGTTCGGCCCGTGCCGAGGGCGGCCGCGGACGGATAGACCGTTACCGACGTCAGCCGGCGGCAGGACCGGCTGCCCGCTTGCGGCGCCAGCAGCGCGATGGAGACCGACCCGCCGTGCCGCAGGGTCAACGCGGTTTTCTGGGCCATACCGCGTTGATAGGTGGCCAGCAGTACCTTCTCGGCCTGGAGCGCGGCGATATCCGGAATGAGCTTGGCTACCTGGCTGGCACCTCTGGTCTTATGCACGCGCACCGCAGGCCAGCTTCCGGGGAGCACGCAGGTGCCGCCGCCGTTGGTGAGCCGCAGCTCGACAATGGAGCCGCCAGGACCGGATGTGGTTGAGGAGACGCGTGCCCGGAGCGCCGCCGCGGTACATGCGGGAGGCTCCGGGGCCGAGGTCGCCGGGAACGGCGGCGGGGCGGAGGACATACTCAGCCTCTTGATCTGGCCGCTTAGCGTCCGCATCGCGTAGAACGGGGACAGTTGCAGCCGGCCGCCCACGCACGCGGCAAAGAAGCCGGCGGGCTGGCGGACAGTTACCGGACGATCTGTGCCCGGCAGCGTCAGCCCGAGCGTCCACTCGGTGACGCATCCGGGCGAGGCGGTCGGGGACATCGCCGTCACCACGGCGCTCTGGCCGGGATGGAGGACGACCCGCGAGTCGGGGACGGGCGCGAGGTTGCCGAACTTCACATCACTAATGCGGGCAGCGACAGCCTTTCCGGTAGTGGTGCGAACCATTACGCGCGGCCAGCCGCGAAGTGAACATGTGGTGCTGCCGGCATTGCGGAATACCACGTTCCATGCGTGCTTCCCCATCCCCACAGCCGGGTCCCCGGGGATGGCGGCCGGGACGCTGATACGCAATTGGCTGGCCTGGCACTGGGCGGGAGCAGATCGGACCTGAGCAGATCGGGGTGCAGCCGCCGAACCGGAAGCGGACGTCCAAGCTGACGCCTGACCCGCGGTAAGCGTAGCGATTACCACCGAGGCCAATGCTGCCCATAGGGCGGTGCATAGCGGGAGAGCCCCCCGGACCATATTCGGAATACCTCCGGCCGATAAGTAACAATGGCAGGCTGGCAGCACGGATTGACCGGTGGGCTCACCCGAAGTGGCCACCGGCGACCAGGCCCCAGCTCCGGTCTGTCCGGCTTCGCGCGGGAATGGCAGTCCTCTCCGCCGTCTACGCCAGCGCCGGCAATCAGATATCCCCGCGGGCGGCCACCTAATTCCAGCGCCTGGCGATGGCTCCCGTTTTACCTGGTAAATTCCCGCGAGGCCCGGCGACACGCCGGGGATCTGCCAAGCTGGGGCTGTGAATCCGGCGGAACTGGGAACGGCTGTGGCGCTGCCCGATCCGGCGCTCGTCGTGCTGGTCGGCGCGTCCGGGGCCGGGAAATCGGTCTGGGCGGCGGAGCACTACCGCACGGATGAGGTCGTCTCATCGGACCAGGGCTCCGGCGTGTTCCGTGAATGTCCGTATTCGTCGTCTCCCTTCCCCAGCTGACCGACCCCGAGGACGTCCTGCGACTCACCCCGGTCGCCGCGGCCTTCGCCTGATTCACCCGCGCCGGGGGAGTCCGCATCACGGGGGGCGCGAGATGCTGGATAGCGGGCA
>Ga0335069_10007509_pt1 | contig 15727 bp, 15 predicted proteins | sample Lox_Sample_11_FD_206714 | JGI IMG/M metagenome (GOLD analysis project Ga0335069, IMG submission 206714) | Soil microbial communities from Loxahatchee National Wildlife Refuge, Florida, United States - Lox_Sample_1.1 | ecosystem: Environmental > Terrestrial > Soil > Wetlands | place: USA... | reverse complement strand
CGCCAACCTGCACGGAACATTACGAGTCGGACAGGAAGTCGCGATTCCGTTCCGTTGCGTCAGCTTACAATGTCTGTGTGCAACTCTGCGGCGCGCGGTGCCGCCCCCCGGAGGTCTTCCGCTCACGGATCGAGTGCGCCGGGCAGCCGATTGCCGGCATCTCGGCCGGATCGGCTTGCCCGCCGCGGGCGGGCTCGGCGCCGTTCAGACGCCCCGCTTCACCAGCATCTGCTTGATCTCGCCGATCGCCTGGGCCGGATTGAGGCTTTTCGGGCAGGTCGCCGCGCAGTTCATGATGGTGTGGCAGCGGTAGAGGCGGAACGGGTCCTCCAGATCGTCGAGCCGCTCGGGCGTCATCTCGTCCCGGCTGTCGGCGATCCAGCGATAGGCCTGCAACAGCGCCGCCGGACCGAGATAGCGGTCGGAGTTCCACCAATAGCTCGGGCACGCGGTCGAGCACGACGCGCACAGGATGCACTCGTAGAGCCCGTCCAGCTTGGCGCGCTCTTCGGGTGATTGGCGCCATTCGGTCTCCGGCTCGGCCGTCTTGGTCTGCAGGTACGGCTTGATGGAAGCGTGCTGCGCGTAGAAATGCGTGAGATCGGGCACGAGGTCCTTCACCACCGGCATGTGCGGGAGCGGAAAGATCTTGACCGGCCCCGAGATGTCGGTGATCGCCTTGGTGCAGGCCAGCGTGTTGGCGCCCGCGATGTTCATCGAGCACGAGCCGCACACGCCTTCGCGGCACGAGCGGCGGAAGGTCAGCGTCGGGTCGATCTCGTTCTTGATCTTGATGAGGGCGTCGAGAACCATCGGCCCGCAGGTCGAAAGGTCCACCTCGTAGGTGTCGATGCGGGGATTGCCGCCGTCTTGCGGATCGTAGCGGTAGATGCGGAATTCCTTGACCTGCTTGGCCTTCCGGCCGTTCCCGCCTTTGGGGCCTTCCCACGTCTTGCCCTTCTTGGGCTTGGAGCCGCGCGGCAGGACGAATTGGACCATCTGATTCTCCGGAGGCAGGACGGCGGGAGGCATGGCTTAGCAAAGGGCGTGCGGCGCCGCAAATGCCTTTCCTCCCCCGTTTACGGGGGAGGTGGATTGCGAAAGAAGTTCGCAAGCCGGAGGGGGCTCACGCCCTGGCTTGGTCCTCCAGTCTCAAGATCGTCTCGAACCCCCCGAAGATCATCCGGTTGCCGTCGAACGGCGGGGCGCCGGTCCCGAATTCGTCGGCCTCCATCGCCGCGTGCATGCGCGCATGCCCGGCTTCGCGCGTCGTCTTGTCGGGCCATTCGATCCAGGCGAACACCACCGTCTCGTCGACCTTGGCCTGGACCGCCCGCTTGAAATCCGTCAGCTTGCCGTCGGGCACGTCTTCGCCCCAGCACTCGACGAGGCGCGTGGCGCCAAACTCGATGAACCGCTTGCCGACGGCCTTGGCCATGTCGACATAGGCCAGCTTGTTGGCGGTCGGCACGGCGATCACGAAACCGTCGACATAGGGCATGGGGCTGCTCCATCGCCTCGATTATCATGCATTCACACTACTTATATAGGCAAGTGCAAGACGCCTCTGTCAAACGCAAATTGAACTTGTCACCCCCGGCTGACTGTCCGAAGCTGCAGAGTAGCGAAGGACGGGAGGGGAAGGGAGCCCAGGATTCACCGGCAAGATGATCTCGAAATTGGCCGCACATCAGGAGCATGCGGGTTGCCATCGTCGCCACCTGGACTCCCTTCCCTTCGCGCTGCGATGCAGCGCTCAGCCGGGGGTGACAGTTATTTTTTGAGCCGATGCAACTCAGCGATCGCGCTGAAAGACCCAGCGCAGAGTGCCGACGAACGCACTTGCCAGTAGCCACGTCACGATAACCAGCGCCAGCCCCGCGCAAATGGGCGCTGCCAGTTCCAGCAATCCACCCGTGCCCAGATGTTCGATGAACCGGACATCTGCCTGCATCGTCACCCACCCGAACAAGGTTCGATGACCGAGCAGTCCCAGCGGAAGGAAGAACTCAACGTACCCCAGCACAACCATCAGCCCGCGATAGAGCAGACTGAATCCATCAGCCTCGGCCATTTCGTCCCCCCGAAAACAAGCTCGTCGGCGGAATGATACGCTCGGCGGCAGCTTAAACCACGCCCAACCTCTTTCCCACCTTCTCGAACGTCTCAAGCGCGAACGCGATCTGCTCGTCCTTGAGCGCCGCGTTCATCTGGATGCGCAACCGCGCCGTGCCTTCGGGCACCACGGGATAGCCGAAGCCGGTGATGAAGATGCCTTCGTTGAGCAGCTCCTGGCTCATCCGAATCGCAAATGCCGTGTCGCCGACGATGATCGGGATGATGGCGCTGTCGCCTTCGAGCGGTTTGAACCCTCGCTTTTTGAGACCGTCGCGCATCGTGCGCGTCAGCGCGTGAAGCCGCTCCACGCGCTGCGGCTCGCGCTCCAGGATTTCGATCGCCTTCTTGGCCGAGGCCGCAATCGATGTGGGCAGCGCATTGGAGAAGATCTGCGGCCGCGAAACCTGGCTCAGGTAATCGATCAGCGCCTGCGAGCCTGCCACATAGCCGCCCGCCGCCCCGCCCAGCGCCTTGCCCAGCGTGCCGGTGACGATGGCGATGTTACTTTCGACGCCGTGGTATTCGCAGGTGCCGCGGCCGTGCTTGCCCATCACGCCGACGCCGTGGGAATCGTCGAGGATCACGCTGGCGTTGTAGCGGCGCGCGAGCGTCAGGAGGTCGGGCAGTTTGGCGACGTCGCCTTCCATCGAGAACACGCCGTCGGTCACGATGAAGATGCGCCGCGCCTCCTTCACCTCCGCCAGTTTTTGGCGCAGGTCGTCCATGTCGGAATGGGCGTAGACGAGCCGCTTGGCCTTCGAGGCGCGGCAGCCGTCGATCAGCGAGGCGTGGTTGAGCGCATCGGAGACAATGGCGTCCTGCTCTCCCGCCACCGCCGGGATCAGGCCGGTGTTCGCCGCCCAGCACGACACGTAAGTGAGCGCCGCGCGGGTTCGCGACAGGCGTGCCAGCGTCTGCTCGATGTCCTGGTGGATCGAGAACGTGCCGCAGATGAAGCGCACGGACGCGGTCCCGGCGCCGTATTCGCCCAACGCCTTCTTGGCCGCCTCCACCACTTCGGGATGGTCGGCAAGCCCCAGATAGTTGTTCGACGACAGCACCAGCACGCGGCCCTTCTTCTCGGCCATCGTGACTTCGGTGCCCATCGGGCTGGTGATGTGGCGGAAGCTCTTCAGCGTTCCGGCCTTCGTCATGGCCTCCAGATCGGCATGCAGGGATTCGTCGAGCGACAGCGTCATAGCATGCTCCAATCGAGGACCACCTTGCCGGAATTGCCCGAGCGCATCACGTCGAAGCCCTTCTGGAATTCGTGGTAGGGGAAACGGTGGGTGATCACCGGCATGATGTCCATGCCCGCCTGGATCATGCTGGTCAGCTTGTACCAGGTCTCGCCGAACATGCGGCCGTAGATGCCGCGGATGGTCAGCCCCTTGAACACCACCGTGTTCCAGTCGATGCCGGTCTGCTCGGGCTGGATGCCGAGCATGGCGATCTTGCCGCCGTTGGCCATGGTGTCGAGCATCTGTCGGAAGCCCGCCGGATTGCCGCTCATCTCAAGGCCGACGTCGAAGCCCTCCTGCATGCCGAGGCGGGCCATCACCTCGCGCAGGTCCTCGTTCTTCACGTTCACGACGGCCGTGGCGCCGAGCTTGTCGGCAAGGCCAAGGCGATAGTCGTTGATGTCCGTCACTACCACGTAGCGCGCGCCCGCCTTCACTGCCATCGGCACCGCCGAAATCCCGATCGGCCCCGCCCCGGTGATCAGCACGTCCTCGCCGACGAGGTCGAACGACAGCGCCGTGTGGGCGGCGTTGCCCAGCGGATCGTAGATCGCGTAAAGCTCCGCTGGGATCTGCGCGTTGCAGTGCCAGATGTTCAGCGCCGGCACCACCACGTATTCCGCGAACGCGCCGTTGCGGTTGACGCCCACGCCGAGCGTGTTGGCGCACAGGTGACGCCGGCCCGCGAGACAATTGCGGCAGTGGCCGCAGATGATGTGCCCCTCGGCGCTGACCAGATCCCCGACCTTGTGCCCGTGCACGTTGGAGCCTACGGCGACGATGCGCCCGACGAATTCGTGGCCGGTGACGGTTCCGATCCTGATCGTCTTCTGAGCCCAGGCGTCCCAGTTGTAGATGTGGACGTCGGTTCCGCAGATGCCCGTCTTCAGCACCTTGATGAGAACGTCGTCAATTCCGTATTCGGGTTCGGGAACGTCCTTGAGCCAGATGCCTTCGCCGGCCTCGGCTTTTACGAGAGCCTTCATTGCGTGCTCCTTGAAGGGCAAAAAAAGCCCGGGGCGCATGGAAATAAACCTGCCGCCGCCGGGGTGCAAGGCAGCTTCGTGCGCAAGAGGCCTGCGTCACGATCTTGTCGCCGGGGCGGGCCTGGGGTTCGGATGATGCGTTCTGCTAAAGCGGAAGGCCCAACGCTTTCAGGTCCCGCCGGAGCATGGTGGAATCGGTGAACAACAGGCTGCGGATTCCCGCCGCCTCTGCGGCCGCGACGTTGCGCGGGCTGTCATCGACGAATGCCAGCGCGCTTGCCGGCAGCCCGAAGGCCTCGATCGCGATGCGATAGAGTTTCGGGTCCGGTTTCGCGCAACGGTGCTCGCCGGAAACCACCACCTGCTCGAACAGCGCCAACTCCGGGAACAGCTCGCGCGCCACCGGAAAGGTTTCGTGGCTCCAGTTGGTGAGGGCGAAGACGCGAATGCCCGCCGCCTTGAGGTCGCCGATCACCTCCACCGTACCGGGGATGATTCCGCCAAGCATCTCCTTCCATCTGCCGTAGAAGGCGCGAATCTCGTATTCCCGTTCGGGATGCAGGCGGGCGAGGTCCTCGGTGGCTTCGCGAAGCGGACGGCCCGCATCCTGCTGCTCGTTCCACTCGCGCGTGCAGATGCGCGCTAGGAAGTCGCTGGCGGCGGCCTCATCGGCGAATACCTTGCGATAGAGGTACATCGGGTTCCAGTCGATGAGCACCCCGCCGAGATCGAAAATCACGCCCTGCACGTTCTGCACAAGCCACCTCCGCCGGAGACCGGCCCGAGCTGGGGCTGTCCGGCGCAACTGACATAACCCGGAAGGCGAAAGCGGACGAGTGGCGGAAATCGCGTGACAGCGTCGCGGCGGCGGGAGGGGGAACGCCCGCGTTCCCCCTCCTCCAAGGATCAGCCTGCCGTCTGGTCCGTCATCCGGTACCAGTCGATCCGGCGGGTGAAGTACATGGTCCCCGCCAGTGCCGCGAACAGGACGCACGATCCCGTCAGCAGTGCGTTGTCCTCGGACTGCAGGATCAGGTAGAGGAGCCCGTACAGCGCCGAAAGAACGAAGGCGATGACCGAGGCCCGTCCCCAGCCCGCCAGCGCGCTCGCTGCGTAGAGCGAGGTGAGCACCACGGTCGCCGTGGCCGCGGCCGCGTAGGCAAGCGCAAAGCCCATGTGTTCGGCGATCGACAGCAGCAACAGGTAGAACAGCACCTGCGCCGCGCCGACCAGAGCGTATTGCACGGCATGTACGCGCCGCTGCGCCACCGTCTCGACCACGAAGAACACCAGGAACGACAGTGCCACGAACAGAATCGCGTATTTCAGCGCCCGCGCCACGAGCTGGTAGTGATCGACCGGCTGGTAGAACTTCGCACCGAACGGCTGCGACAGGATGGATTGCAGCGCGTCTTGGGCATTGCTGAACGATTGGCCGAACCCCCGCGCCAGATACGGCACGGTCCACGACGCGCTGAACCCGTCTTGGCTTACGCGCCGCTCGGTCGGAAGAAACGCCCCGAAGAAGCTCGGCGACGGCCACGGCGAATCCACCGTCGCCACGGTGCGGCGGCCGAGCGGCGACAGGCTGAACTCGCGCGAGCCGCGCAGCACGAAATCCGTGCCCAGCTTGAGGTCGGTTGATCCAGTCAGGTCGAGTTTCGCCTGGATGCCGGTCATCCCCTGCGCCGGTTCGAACGGGATGCTGCGTCCGTTCACGTCGAGGCTGACATTGTCGGCCAGGCCGCGCGCGTCGGAAACGAGCACCGCGACGGAGGCCGCGTTCCACGCGACCTTGGCGTCGGGCGGCACCCAGGCCTCCATCGCCTGCTTGCCGAACGCTGCGTGCAGGTCGATCGCGGCGCGATAGACCGGCACGGGGAAGATGCCGCGATAGCGCGCTTCCGTGTTGGCGTGCACTTTGTATTTCAAGTCGTCCGGCAGGACGACGGCGGTGAAATGCTGGGTTGTCTGAACCTGCTTGCCGTCGATGATGTCGGTGTGCTGGAGCGTGTAGGGAAGCAGAAGCACCGGCCCGGCGACGACCTGCGTACCGCCGTAGCCCTGGGCGATATCGGCGGCCGCGCCTTCGGCGGTCTGCTGGCGGTCGGACAAGGCGAGTTGGACGAGGAACAGCGGCACCGCCATCGCGACAGTGAGAATGACGATGACGAGCAGCTTGAGTGCCGGCGAACGCGCCGCGCGGGATGAAGCTGAAGGCGTCGAGCTTTCAGGAGCCATCGAAAACCCCTCCGTTGGCTGTCAAACGATCTCGTTTTGAGCCTTGCCGGCCGATTGCGGGCGAACGCAAGCTTACATACTTTGTACTTCAAAGTAAACTGCAATACAAAGCTTCTGCAAGACCGTCGTCGCCGCATGACGTGACACATTGCTAGGGGAAGGACTCAGAACCGCATCGTTCGAATGCGATGCTCGAGCCGGATCGTGGCGCAATCGCGGCGCGCACCGCGTGAAGTCAGTGAATTCGCGTCCATCCGCGCCGCGGTCAAGGGAGCGTTACGCTGGTTGCATGGCGTTGCGCTTGACCGCGCGCCCGCCGCCCGGGACTGTGCCTCCAGGACCGGAGGGAGGAAATCGTGTCCGAGACACATGGAAGCCGCGAAGCCGAGCGGGCGCTGCAACGCGCCTATGATGCCGCCCTCGCCTATTTGCGCGGCGCCCACGATGAATCGAATCATGTCGCGGTCACCCAGGCGGAAATGCGCACCCGCCTCGGCACGGCGCTGCCGGAAAAAGGAGAGCCCTCCGAAGCCGTGATCGCCGCGCTCGCCGAAGCGGCGAAGGGCGCCATCTCGCCGACAACCGGCGGGCGGTTCTTCGCCTACGTGATCGGCGGCACGCATCCGGCCGGCGTGGCGGCCGAATTCCTCAACGCCGCCTGGGACGATCATCCCGGCACGCCGCTCGTCAGTCCGTTCGGCTGCGCCATCGACGGGCTCGCCGGCGAGTGGGTCCTCGATCTTCTCGATCTGCCGCGGCAGTCCAGCGTCGGTATCGTCACCGGCGCCAGCATGGGCAATTTCGTCGGCATCGTCGCCGCGCGTCACGCCCTGCTGGCGCGGCTCGGCTGGGATGTGGAAGCGGATGGCCTCTTCGGCGCACCGCCGATCACCGTGATGATCGGCGAAGAAGCCCACCCGAACATGCTGAAGGGCCTGCGCATGGCGGGCCTCGGCGCGGGCCGCCTCGTCCGCATCGAAGCCGACCGGAACGGCGCGATGCGCGCCGGCCTGCTTCAGATCGCCCTGCGCGCTTCGTCCGGCCCGGTCCTCGTCTGCGCCCAGGCGGGAAACATCTGCACCGGCGCCCACGATCCGTTCGAGGAGATCGCTCCCGCCTGTCGCGAGCGCGGCGCCTGGCTGCATGTCGACGGCGCGTTCGGATTGTGGGCGCGCGTCAGTCCGGAGTTGTCGCGGCACATCCGCGGCGTCGATCTCGCCGATTCCTGGGCTACCGACGCGCACAAGATGCTCAACACGCCCTACGATGCCGGTTTCGGAATCGTGCGCGATGAGTCCGCGCACACCGCCGCGATGGGAATCTCGGCGAGCTACCTCGCCCAGCAGGCCGGTGCTCGCGATCCCTCGCATTATGTGCCGGAGCTGTCGCGCCGCGCCCGCGGCACGCCGATCTACGCGACCCTGCGCGCCCTCGGCCGCCAGGGCGTGCGCGAGATGGTCGAACGCTGCTGCGCCAATGCGCGCCGCATGGCCGAACTCCTGACGGCGCATCCGGGGATCGCATGCCTCAACGAAGTCGTGTTCAACCAGGCCATCTTCCGCTTCGCCCCGGCGCCCGGCGCCGGCGACGCCGCAACCGACGCGCTGACGGCCGAGGTCGTCCGGCGCACCTTCGAAAGCGGCGAATGCTGGGTGCAGACCTCGCAATGGCGCGGCAAGACCGTAATGCGCTTCTCGGTCGCCGGCCGCGCCACGACCGCGGCCGACATCGACCGCTCGGCCGCTGCGATCCTCAAAGCGTACAATGAGGCACGCGAGGCATAGAGCGGCGTGCGCAAAAGTCTGCGCGGTTTTGCGCCAGAAACGCCGCGATAATCAAAGAACCAGAGCCAAGCGCCGATTCTCTCTGAAGGCGCTTTGCTCTAGCCAACGATCACGGCGCCTTTGGCAGGGCGCGCACCTGGGCCTGGGTCATGTTGGTGAAATAGCCGCCGCCCTGGTCCCTCGGCTGAAGCTGGCTTACCGGCATCAGAAGCCTGATCGCGCCGATGCCGAGACGTTGCTGCGCGGCCACGACTGCGACGCGCGCCCCGCTGCCGTCCTTGGTCATCGCGGCGACCTTGCCCACCATGTTCCCCGTGGAGGTGTAGATCATCTGCCCGGTGAGATCCGCGTTCGCCGGAATCGTCGGCGACTGATCGGTGCCGGTGCTGTCCGGCTGCGCCGCCTGCGCCGTCTGCGCAGCATGCGATGTGCGGTGCTTTGCCAGCGCCGGACCGGTCCAGCAGCCCATGATCGAAGCCGCAGCCAGGGCGGCAATGATTCCTCTCATCGTCTCCTCTCGCTCAGTTGCGCGTACGAAGGCGATGAGGGTCATACAAACCGGAAAATCGCGCAAGAGCGCAAGTCCGGCGCCCGCGTCAACATAGGCCGTAAGATGTGCTTACGTTTGGCCGGGCTTACGCGGCGTCGCGTTCATCCGCCCACGATCTGCTCGAAGAACCAGCCGATCTCGGCGGTTTCGTTCTTGAGCTGCCCGCCCACGACGATCTGCTCGGTGCGGCGCACGGCATCGTTGCCGAGATAGACGCTTTCCTCGATCACCGCCGGCATGCTGGAGCGGAAGCGCCAGCCTTCGCCGTTGGCCAGCTTCAGGATGATGTCGCCGCTTTGGGCGCTCGAAACGCGCACGTCGGGATGCAGGTGGAAGCGCAGAGCGTAACCGATCGCCTGCCTGCGCTCGCGCACGGGCACGATGCGGTCGCTGCCGGTCAGCGCCAGCCCTTGCGGCGACAACGTCAACTCGCGCTCGTGGCGAATGCCGAAGGGATGCATGTAGCCGTCGTGGCTGGCGATGGCGACGGTGCCCTTTTCCGTGTCCACGCGGCGCGTCTCGATGTTCTGGGGTCCGTGTATCAGGCGCGGGCCGACGCGCTTCTTCACCCAGCCGTCCCTGATCACGACGGCGCTCGAGGTGTCGGAAACCGTCGCCGTCGAATGGGCCGCGGTGGCACGCAGCGCGGCCTCCCAGCGGCGGTGACAGGCAAGCGCGGCCGAACCGCAATTCACCACGATGCGCTGCGGTCCCGCCGAAAGCTCGAACGCCAGGCAGCCTGCGTGCGCGCCCGTGGAATACGCGCCCGGCGGCGGCGTGCCGCAATCGAAGATCACCAGCGTGCGGTTGGCCGTGAGGCGGTGGTAGCCCGAGTGGCGCGCGTAGGCGAACGGCTGGCCCTTTACGTCGTCGCGCTGGAGCAGCGCTGCGATCATCCGTGCATCGCCCTCCGCTCCGCCGTTGAACAGCGCCAGTGCGCCGTCGCCGTGACGGAAGAAGCGGATCATCGGCGCCATCCGGTCGTGGGCGCTGCGCAGGCCCTGTGGGATCACGTTGCTGGTCGCCGACAGGGCCTCCATCACCATCGCCACCTGCCGGAACGCCATGACGAGGTTTTCCGGCGAGCGGCTCAAGTGGCCGCCGTCGGGCAGGATCTGCCGCCCCAGCTCGTCTTCCAGGCGCGCCAGCCCTGCGTACAACCGTTTCGGACTGTCGCTCATGCACGCTCCGGAAAGCGCCAGAGCCGCCGCCGCTTCCAGCGCCGGCAGACCATCGGGCGCCTCGCCCACGACGCGCGCCAGCATGCGCGATTGCTCGCGCAGGGAGACGAACACCTTCGACCGCCACAGCATCTCGGAGTTCGACAGCACGAAGCGGCCGTGGGCGAAGATGTTGGTCAGCCGCCGTCCCATGACCTGCGGCAGCCAGCCTGGCTCGCTGTATTTCGCGTTCCGTTTGAGCCACTGCGTGATGAGATTGGTGGCGAGGGTGCGCGCGGCGTCGCCGCCCGCCGCCGACAAGGGCGGCAGCCAGTCGAAGCCGTGCAGCGCTTCGAGCCAGTCGGCGGATGGCGAAGGCCGCTCGAAGATCGAACGGTCGTTGGCATCCACGACCTCGCCCTCGAACTTGAAGCGTCCGCGCAGCAGCGCATCGGCGTCGTCGAGGCGGCGCGGCAGGGTGTCGTGGGGCTGGAAGGCGACACGGTCGGCAAGCGGCCCGGTCAGCAGCAGCCGGTAAAGCCAGGTGCTGCGGTACCACCGGCGCACTCCGGCGAAGCCGCGCCACAAAGCGACCTTTAGCGCCTCCGGCAGGAGCCCCAGCGGCGGCCTGGACGACTTTGTGCGGGCCGCGGCCACGACGCTAGCCTCGCAGGGCCGCGATATTGGCGGCGTAGCACTTGGGTCCGCCCTTGAACACGGCGGTTCCGGCCACGAGCACATTGGCCCCCGCATTGACGCACCGCTTGGCCGTTTGCGGCGTGATCCCGCCATCCACTTCCAGCGCGATGTCCCGCCCCGTCTTGGCGATGCGTTCCGCCGCCGCCTCGATCTTCCTGAGCTGGCTTGCGATGAACGACTGCCCGCCGAATCCGGGATTCACGGTCATGATGAGGACGAGGTCGACCAGATCGAGCACGCAGTCGATGTGATCGACCGGCGTGCCCGGGTTGAGCACGATGCCCGGCCTTTTGCCCAGGCTCTTGATCAGTTGCAGCGAGCGGTGGATGTGCGGCCCGGCTTCGGGATGGATCGTGATGCCGTTGGCTCCGGCCCCGGCGAACGCCTCCAGATAGGGATCGACCGGCGCGATCATCAAGTGCACGTCGAACGGAATTTTCGCGTGCGGCCTCAAGGCCTTCACGATCGGCGGGCCGATCGTGATGTTGGGCACGAAATGGCCGTCCATGACGTCGACATGGATCATGTCGGCGCCGGCCTTTTCGAGCGCCTCGATCTCCTCGCCCAGGCGCGAAAAATCGGCAGAGAGAATCGAAGGCGAAATGCGGACGGGCTGAACCATGTCGCGGAATTAAGTGCCGGATTCGATTGGCCGCCGCAAGGCACGTTCGACGGTTTGGCGCGCCGTCAACAGAACAATCAGACACGGCACCCACGCAAGCCGCGACTGGTAGCGGTCGTGCGGTCCCGAAAACAGGCCGCAGACCAGCGCGTTGCCGATCAGGGCCACCAGCACGAAGGCGGGCAGCGACGCCACGTTCCATCGCCGCCTGAGCGCGGCGCGCCACATCACGACGCCGAGCCAGACCTGGGCCAACAGGGCGAATGGGTATTGCACCACGTTCACGGCCGGCCAGCTCAAAAGCCCGCGCTGCTGTCGCGCGGCCAGATAGTGCTTGTACTGCTTCGGCATGAAGCCCCGGAACAGGGGCCCGAGCACCCACTCCTGCGGTTCCACGCCGTCGCCCGTGCGGAACATGAAATACTGCCGGAACGAGCCCCACAGCCCGAGCGCGGCGGCCCGCAGCGGGTATCGTTTCAGGCCCTCCGCCGCCAGCGTCGCGTATTCCTCCCGGTCTCCGTAGAACCGGCCCAGCCGGTTGAAGGGGGAGTACGGCGCCCACAGGTATTCGTCCGCCGTCTGGGGCAGATGGTCCTTGTAGGCGCAGAGCTTGAAGTGCCGCGTCGGGCAGAGTTCGTCGAGGGTGGGGCCGATCACGCCCTCGCCCATCAGCCGCGCTGTCAGGAACACCACGCCGGAGCGGCTCACGAACACCTGCTTGGTGAGCGAGTAGTTCGCAACTAGCACCATTCCCACGCCGATCCCGAACGCCAGCGCCGGAACGATCAGATTCGGCCTCGGCAGCCGCAGCTTCGGCCGGATCGTCGCCGCGATGCGCGCGGCGAGCACCACCAGCACGAGACCCGCACTCAGTCCGAGATGCGAGGGATGTGCCGCCGATGCGAAGCCGGCAACCGGCACGAGCAGCAGCGCGCGCGCCCATCCCACCTTTCTCAGCCGGAACGCAAGCGGGTACATCGTCAGCACCAGCACGGCTGTGAAGCAGTCGGGCTCGATCTGGCCGACGAACCAGGCGATGCTGGTGAGGATCGAAAGGGCGGCGCACACGCCGAGCAGCTTCCACAGCGTGGTGCGCGGCCACAGCGCGCGGGAGAATTCGACGATCGCGAACGCGGTCAGGGCCGACTGCGCCCAGGCCACGTACCACATGTCGGCGCGGCCCTGGACCGCGTGCAGGAACAGCGAATAGACCGGCGACCGCTCCGGTACGAAGACCTTGGCAAAGCCCTCCAGCACATAGGCGCCGGAATCGAAGAACAGGAACGGAAAGCCGTTCCACGCCGCCGCATAGAGAAACAGAGGCGTCAGGATCAGGATTGCTGCGATCTCGCCCGCCAGGTCCGACAGGTGCAGCGGCGGAAGCCGAAGCCGCGCCCGCGTCAGGCCGGCCACTTCGGCCGGGCGAAACACCCCCGCGTGCGAATCACTCATCTGGCCGCCTTCCGAACCGCGCGGACAATGGCCTACCGGAGGCGGTGTGCGCAAACCGCCAATTGCCTCGGTTTTCCCGGCTTCTTCGGTTGACTTGGAGGTTTACAAACCTACACTCCGCCCGTTTTTGCCCCCTCTCTGACTTGAGGCTCTGGATGGCGGAGGAACCGCAGAGGCAGGCGTCGCGCCCGCTTTCCCCCTTTCTCACGATCTACCGCTGGCCGATCACGATGGCGACCTCGATCGTCCACCGCATGACGGGCGTGGCGCTGGCCGGCGGCGTGCTCATCGTCGCCTGGTGGCTGTGGGCGGCGGCGAACGGGCCGGAGACGTACAACTTCTTCAGCGACGTGATCGCGACCCCGCTCGGGCAGATCGTCCTGTTCGGGTTCGTGTGGTCGCTCGCCTATCATTGCGTGAACGGCATCCGCCATCTGGCCTGGGACTTGGGTTACGGCTTCGCCGTGCCGACCGCGAACGCCACGGGCATGCTGGTGTTCGCGCTGTCGATCCTCTTGACCGCCGCGGCGTTCGCCGTCGCATGGCTCGACTTCGGAGGCTATTACCGATGAGCCTCGAAACGCCTCTCCACAAAGCCCAGGGACTGGGGCCCTCGCATTCCGGCGTCGGACATTTCTGGACCCAGCGGGTCACGGCGGTGGCGCTGGTGCCGCTGGCGGTCTGGTTCGCCGTCTCCGCGCTCGGCCTTGTCGGCGCGCGCGAGGCAAGCGTGCTGATCTTCCTGTCGAACCCGCTCAACGCAGTGCTGATGGCGGCGTTCATGCTGATCTCGCTCTACCACATGACTCTCGGCCTGCAGGAAGTGATACTCGATTACATTCCGCATCCGGGATTCAAGTTCTTCCTCATGCTCGTCAACTGGGGCTTCGCGCTCGCCGTCGCGGCGGCCTGCGTGCTGTCGCTCTTGAGGATTGCCGTCGGAACCTGACATGACCGCTTATCCCACCACCGATCATACCTTCGACGTCGTCGTTGTCGGCGCCGGCGGCGCGGGCCTGCGCGCCACGCTCGAATGCGCGCGGCTCGGCCTCAAGACCGCGTGCGTGACCAAGGTCTTTCCCACCCGCAGCCACACGGTTGCGGCGCAGGGCGGGGTCGCCGCCGCGCTCGGCAACATGGGCGAGGACGACTGGCGCTGGCACATGTACGACACGGTGAAGGGCTCCGACTGGCTGGGCGACCAGGACGCCATCGAATACCTCTGCCGCAACGCGCCCGAAGCCGTCTACGAGCTCGAGCATTTCGGCGTGCCGTTCTCGCGCACCGCCGACGGCAAGATCTACCAGCGCGCCTTCGGCGGCATGACGAGCCACTTCGGCAAGGGCATCGCCCAGCGCACTGCGGCGGCGGCCGACCGCACCGGCCACGCCATGCTGCACACGCTCTACGGCCAGTGCGTCAAGCACGAAGTGCGCTTCTTCGTCGAGTACTTCGCGCTCGACCTCATCACCGACGAGAACGGCGTGCGCGGCATCATGGCGTGGTGCCTCGACGACGGCACCATCCACCGCTTCCGCGCCCACAAGGTCATCCTGGCCACCGGCGGCTACGGACGCATCTACTTCACCTGCACCGGCGGCCACACCCAGACCGGCGACGGCAACGCCATGGTGCTGCGCGCCGGCCTGCCGCTGCAGGACATGGAGTTCATCCAGTTCCATCCCACCGGCGTCTACGGCGTGGGCGTGCTCATCACCGAAGGCGTGCGCGGCGAAGGCGGCTTCCTCACCAATTCCGAGGGCGAGCGGTTCATGGAGCGCTATGCGCCCAACGCCAAGGACCTCGCCTCGCGCGACGTGGTCAGCCGCGCCATCACCATCGAGATCCGCGAAGGCCGCGGCTGCGGCCCCAACAAGGACTACGTGCTGCTGCACATGGAGCATCTCGACCCCAAGATCATCCACGAGCGCCTGCCCGGCATCACCGAAAGCGCGCGCATCTTCGCGGGCGTCGACGTCACCAAGGAGCCCATCCCGGTGCAGCCGACCGTCCACTACAACATGGGCGGCATCCCCACCAACTACATGGGCGAGGCGCTGACGCTCTACGACGGCAATCCCGACGCGGTGGTGCCGGGCCTGATGGCGGTGGGCGAAGGCGCCTGCGTTTCGGTGCACGGCGCCAACCGGCTGGGCTCGAACTCGCTGATCGATCTCGTGGTGTTCGGCAAGGCGGCAGGCGACCAGGCGGCGAAATCGATCGGCGGACCGAACCAGAAGCATCCCGACCTGCCCAAGGGCGCGGGCGACGACGCGCTGGCCCGTCTCGACCGGTTCCGGTATGCCAAGGGCGGCACGCGCACGGCCGACATGCGCCTTGCCATGCAGAAGGCGATGCAGGAAGACGCCGCCGTGTTCCGCACCGGCGAGGTGCTGGCCAAGGGCAAGGCGCGCATCCAGGAGATCTATCGCGGCATCGGCGACATTGCGGTTTCCGACCGCAGCCTGATCTGGAACACCGATCTGGTGGAGACGCTGGAATACGAGAACCTGATCGCGCAGGCGGCGGTTTCGATTTCAAGCGCGCTCAACCGCACCGAAAGCCGCGGCGCGCACGCGCGCGAAGACTTCCCCGATCGCGACGACAAGAACTGGATGAAGCACACGCTGTCGTGGTTCGATCCGGCCACCGGCGAGGTGAAACTCGACTACCGCCCGGTGCACAGCTTCACCCTCTCCAACGACGTCGAATACATCCCGCCGAAGGCGAGGACGTATTAGGGGGCCTCATCTCCTCCAATTTGAAGAAACGCCGACGTCCGGCGAACAAACTGTCTTGAATTGCGGTGAAGTACTAGAACGCATCAACCCAACCTGTTGGCAATGGAATAGGAGCGATGTTTGGAGGGGGATC
>Ga0335069_10007508_pt1 | contig 15727 bp, 15 predicted proteins | sample Lox_Sample_11_FD_206714 | JGI IMG/M metagenome (GOLD analysis project Ga0335069, IMG submission 206714) | Soil microbial communities from Loxahatchee National Wildlife Refuge, Florida, United States - Lox_Sample_1.1 | ecosystem: Environmental > Terrestrial > Soil > Wetlands | place: USA... | reverse complement strand
GGCCGAGCGCGTCGACAGCGCCGCCGGCCATGTACTGGCTGATGATGTACGGCTGGCCGTTGTCGTCGCCGACATCATGGATGGTGACGATGTTCGGATGATCGCCGAGGCGGCCCATCGCTTGTGCCTCGCGACGCACGCGCGCCAGCCCCTGCGCGTCGAGGCCTTCCGTCTTGATGATCGCGACCGCGACGTCGCGATCGAGGCGCTCGTCATGTGCCAGATACACGCGTTTGCGTCCGCCTTCGCCAAGGAAGCGGCGCACGACGTAGCGGCCGCCGGCGACGGAAGCGGGGAGTGGCGGGGTCTGCGGTTCGGGGGCGGTTGCGGGCACGGCGGCAGCCTGCTCCGCGCCTGCACGGACGGCGGCGTCAAGGAACGTCCGCGCGTCTGCGTTCTCTGGGGCCAGCGCCAGGACCGCGTTCGACCTGTCGCGCACGCTCTCCCAGTCCAGGCGTGCGATCGCTGCTTCCGCCTCGTCGAGGAGGCGGTCAATCTGCCGTTGGACGCGTTCGCTAGGCATCGACTTCTCTTTCTCCGGCGGGCGATGGGAGGAGGATGTATAGGGCGCGGAGAACGCGCCGGTCAAGCGCCGCGTGGGGGCTCGCCCGCATCTGCCGCGCCCGCGGTGATGTGGTCGATCCCAATCGCCCCATCGGCCCCTACTTCGAGCGCTTCTGTGCCATCGGCGGCCGGCTGGGTGGGATGTAGTTGCTCGCGCTGCTCACACGCTTAGGAACCATGCGACCGCCTAACGATCTCCGTAAATGGGGGCCCGCTTCTGCAGGAAGGCGCTGATGCCTTCCACGAAGTCGCCGGTGCGTGTGCAGAGGATCTGATTGCGGTCCTCCATGGCGATCACCTGCTCGAGGCCGCCGGCATCGAGACTGGCGTTGAGGCACTCCTTGGTGAGCCGCAAGCCGAGCGGCGAGTTGCGGAGCATGTCATCGGCCAAGGCCTGCGCCGCGGCCGGCAGCTCGGCGTCGGGCACGACGCGTGACACCAGGCCGAGCCGCTCGGCGCGGTGCGCATCGATGAAGTTGCCGGTCAGGAGCAGCTCCGCCGCCACCGAGGCGCCGACCATGCGTGGCAGGAAGTAGCTGACTCAGACGTCGCACGCGGACAACCCGATGCGGATGAAGGCCGCGTTCATGCGTGCCGACTCGCCGGCGATGCGCACGTCGGCGCCGAGCGCCAAGGCGAAGCCGCCGCCGCAGGCGGGACCGTGGACGCAGGCGATGATCGGCTGCGGGGCGCGGCGCATCAGGATGACCAGCTCGCTGATCTGCCGCTGGCTGCGCAGCCCCGCCTGGACCGACCCGGTGGCGGCATCGTCGCCTGCCGGTCGACTTTCCTTCAGGTCGAGGCCGGCACAGAACGCGCGTCCGGCGCCGCGCAGCACGACGACGCGCGTGTCCGGATCTTCGCTCAGCCCCGACAAGAAGTGCCGGAGCTCGCGCACCAGGAGGCCGTTCATCGCGTTGAGCGCGTCGGGTCGGTTGAGCGTGAGCCAGGTGACGTGGTCACGGCGTTCGACCTGCAGTGTCGTGTAATCCATGCAATGCTCCTTCCGGTGTCGGTTGCCGTGGCTCTATGCCGGCCGCCCTGCGGGCGTCAATAGCGCGGCGCGAACGGCGCGCGCGGGGGCCCCGGGGGAGGCGTACGGCGCTCGACTCTAGCCGCGGCGCCGGCTCGGTGTCACAATCGTCGGCGTGCAGCGCAGCGATACCCGCATCCTGACGACCCACGCCGGCAGCCTGCCGCGTCCGAAAGCCCTGGTCGAGCTGTTCGTCCGGCACAGCCGGCGCGAGCCGCTGGAGCGCGCCGTGCTCGACGCGGCGATCGAGGACTCGACGCGACGCGTCGTGGCGCGCCAGCTCGAGGTCGGCATCGACGTCGGCAACAATGGGGAGCAGGCGCGGGAGAGCTTCTTCACCTACGTGCAGCACTGTCTGAGCGGCTTTGCCGGCGAGAGCCAGCGTCCGATCATGCGCGACCTCATCCGCTATCGCAGCTTCGTGGACCTCAAGCTGCCGGACTTCTCGCGCACCATGGTCAACCTGATGAATGCCCCGAAGGCGGTCGGCGAGGTACGCTACGTCAACCGCGAGCCGGTCGAGCGCGAGTGCGCCGACTTTCGACGCGTGTTGGACGGGCATCCGACCCCCTTCCTCGAGACCTTCCTGACCGCCGCATCGCCGGGAATCGTCGCGGCGGCGATGCTCAACGAGTACTACGCCGACTATGCCGAGTACGTCTACGCGCTCGCCGACGCGTTGCGGAGCGAGTACGAGTACATCGTGTCGCAGGGGCATATCTTGCAAGTCGATTGCCCGGACCTCGCCATGGAACGGCACACCTCGTTCGCGGACCAGCCGCTGGCGGCGTTCCTGGAGTTCGTCGACCTCAACATCGCGGCGTTGAACCGCGCCCTCCTCAACATTCCGCGCGATCGGGTTCGCATGCACGTGTGCTGGGGCAACTATGAAGGGCCGCACGATGTCGACGTGCCGCTCGACGACATCCTGCCGCGGCTCTATCAGGCGCGCGTCGGAGCGCTGCTGCTGTCGATGGCCAACCCGCGACATGCGCACGAGTACCGCTGCTTCGCGCGGCATCCGTTGCCCGAGCCGTTGCTGCTCATCGCCGGGGTGATCGATACGACGACGAACTACGTCGAACATCCCGAGGTGGTGGCGGAGCGCCTTGAGCGCGTCGCCGGCATCGTCGGCGACCCCACCCGGGTGCTGGCGGGCACCGACTGCGGCTTCGACACCGCCGCCGGCCTCGGCGAGGTCGCCGAGGAGGTGGTCTGGGAGAAGCTGCGTGCGCTCGCCGCCGGGGCGGCGTTGGCCAGCCGCCGACTCTTCCCGCGCTGAGCAGTTCGCATCGGGCGCCGGGTCGCGATGGGTTGACACCAAATACCGAATGCAATAGATTACCATCCATGACGAGGCGCCCCTCCGAAACCGCCGTGCAGCTCGACCGCCTTGCGGCGCTGTGCCGCGGTCACGGGTTGCCGCTGACGGTGCAGCGGCGCGCCATCCTCGCGGTGCTGGCCGGCCGCGACGACCATCCCACGGCCGACGACGTGTTCGCGGCGGTGCAGCAGCGCCTGCCGGGCGTGTCGCGCACCACCGTGTACCGCGTGCTCGACACCCTGGTGGGTATCGGGGTGGCCTGCAGGGTGGCCCATCCGGGGGCCGCGGTGCGCTTCGACGCCAAGGTGCATCGGCATCATCACCTGGTCTGCCGGCGATGTGGAAGGGTCCGCGACCTGGAGGACCACGCCCTCAACACGCTGCGGCTCCCCAGGGTGCGTCGAGGCGGTTTCGAAGTGGACGACTATTCCATTCATTTCATGGGGCTGTGCGCCGACTGTCGCAGTGGCGGGCGCGGCTCGCATGTGCGCAAGAAGGAGGTTTCGTGATGGTTCGTATCGGTCAACCGGCGCCCGCGTTCCGGGCGCAGGCGTATCAAAACGGCGAATTCAAGGATGTGGCGTTGTCCGACCTGCATGGCCGCTGGGTGGTGCTGGTCTTCTACCCGCTGGACTTCACCTTCGTGTGTCCCACCGAGCTGCGTGCTTTCGCCGAGCACTACGAGGCATTCCGCGCCAGCGGCGCTGACGTCATCGCCGCCAGCGTCGACAGCGTCTACACGCACAAGGCGTGGTTCGAGCGAGATCTGCCCATGGTGCAGTATCCGGTGCTCTCGGACATTACCAAGTCGATCGCCCGCAGCTACGAGGTGCTCGATGAAGCGGGTGGCGTGGCGCTGCGCGGCACCTTCATCATCGACCCCGAGGGTGTGCTGCAATACATGGTCGTTGCCGGGCTCAACTCGGGCCGCTCGACGGACGAGACCCTGCGCGCGCTGCAGGCGCTGCAGACGGGCGAGCTGTGCCCGGCGAACTGGCGTCCGGGGGATCGGACCCTCGGCGCTGCGGCATGAGCGAACGGCGGAACGAAGGGAGGAGAGGTACATGAAGCCGAACATCGGTATCGCAGACAAGAGCCGCGACGGAGTGGTGGCGGTGCTGAATGCCCTCTTGGCGGACGAGTACGTGCTGTACACCAAGACCCGCAACTACCATTGGAACGTGGTCGGGCCGCAGTTCAACGATCTGCACAAGTTCTTCGAAGCGCAGTACTCCGAGGTCGACGACATCGTCGACGAGGTGGCGGAGCGGGCGCGGGCGCTGGGCGGCAACTCGGCCGGCACGCTGACCGAGTTCCTCAAGCTGACGCGGCTGAAAGAACCGAGTGGCCAGCCGGCTGCGTCGAAGATGCTGGCCAACTTGCTCGCCGACCACGAGGCCCTCATCCGTCAGCTACGAGCCGACGCCGAGATCGTTGGCGGGAAGTATGGGGACTCCGGCACCAACGACTTCCTCATCGGGCTGATGGAGCGGCACGAGAAGATGGCGTGGATGCTGCGGGCCTTTCTGGAATGAGCGGCGGCGCGCGGGGCGGCGTCCCGGGCCGCCCCGCGCGCCAATCAGAAGCCGATGCGTCGCATGACGGCGCGCGGTAGCAGTCGGATCACCCACATCACCCAGCGCCAGATTGGTGGCGCGTACACTTCCGGCCGCCCGCGGTCGATGGCGGTGAGCACCACGCGGGCCACCGCGTCGGCTTCACCGGCGAACGGCGGCGGCGTCAGCCCGGCGGTCATGCCGGTTTTCACGAAGCCCGGCTTCACGACGATCGTCTTCAGGCCCTGGGCGCGGAACTTGTGGTCGAGCCCTTCCAGGTAGTGTGACACCCCGGCTTTGGCGGCACCGTAGAGAATCACCGGCTTGCGGCCGCGCTCCCCGGCGACCGAGCTGAACACGCACAGCGTCCCGCCGCCTGCGGCCAGCAAGCGCGCGCGCGCTGCCTCGCAGAATTGGATGGTGTTGGTGAAGTCGGCGGTCAACAACCGGTCGCGCAACTCCGCGTCACGTTCGAGATCCTCCTGAGCGGCGAAGAGGCCTGCCGTGACCACCACGGTGTTGAAGCCGCCCAACCACTCGGCCGCCGCATCCAACGCCGGGCCGAAGGTGTCCGGCCGCAACAGGTCGCACTCCACCGTACCGACGGGACCGCTGGCACCGGTGATCTCCAAGTCGCGCGCGCTGCGTCGCAGATCGCTGAGATCACGGCCCAGCAGCACCAGGCGGTCGCCGCGCGCCGCCATGGCGCGCGCCAAGGCCCGCCCCATGCCCTTGGTGGCGCCGAGGAACACGACGTTCACGGCCGGTCTCCGAGGACGCGGACGGACTGCGCGCTGCGCAGCGTGCAGGCCGGGTCCCACTTTCGTCGCACCCGGGTCCACTCCGCGAGTCGCGGGTCCATGGCGCGGAAGTGGTCGGCACGCGTGAAGGCGTCCTTGGCCAGGTAGATGCGGCCGCCCTCGGCGATGACGAACTCGTTGAGCGTGTCGACCAGGGCCTGGGTGTCGCGGCTGATCGGCAAGTCGAGTGCGTAGGAGATGCCCGGCCTCGGGAACGACAGCATGCCCTTGCCCTCGGCGCCGCAGTCCTTGATGACGCAGAGGAAGACGTTGGCTCGCAGCGTTTGGAGACGTTGCAGAAAGCGGTGGTGCCGCGCGAAGTCGCCGTCGACGGGCAGGACGCATTGGTATTGCGTGAACCCGCGCCGGCCATAGAGTCGGTTCCAGTACCGGACGACGTCCAACGGATAGAAGAAGGTTTCGGGATGGATGATGCCGGTACGAACTGCGGCGCCGTGCTTCCAGTAGTTGAGACGATTGAAGACGCTCACCATCCAGCGCTGCAGGCACCAGTTGGGCAGCGCGAAGGGCAGCGCGGGCGCGCTGTGGAAGCGTGGCTGCTGCGTCGGCGCTTCGCCAGGCTGGGCCCAGCGGCCCTTCATCACCACACCGCGCCCGGCGTAGCCGCCGCTCAACAGGAAGTCGGCCCAACACACCGTGAACGGCCAGGTTTTCGCCTCCTGCAGCTTTACCAGCGTCGTCTCGAAGTCGGGGGTGCGCTCGCTCTCCTGCCAGATCCATGGCGACGGAATCCGCGCCAGCCGAAACTCGACCTCGAGGATGTGGCCGGTCAACCCCATGCCGCCCAGCGTGGCGCGGAACAACTCCGGCTCCGACTGCTCGGAGCACTCGAGGATGCGCCCGTCGGCAACGCGCATCTTCAACGCTGTGACGTGCGCCCCGAAGCAACCGTCACGATGGTGGCTCTTGCCGTGGACATCGGCGGCGACCATGCCGCCCAGGGTGACGTAGTGCGTGCCCGGGGTCACGGGGGTGAACCATCCGAGCGGCAGAAACACACGGTTCAGTCGCCACAGCGGGCAACCTGCCTCGGCGCGCACCACACCAGTGTTGGGATCGAAGCCCAGGAGGCGATCGGCCAGCGTCGATCCCGCCACCACATGCGGACCAGGCGGCGGCAACGACGAATCACCGTACGACCGTCCCAGCCCCCGGCTGAGCACCGCTCCCTGGGTGATCCGCTCCAGGTCCTCGGCGCGCCGCTCCTGACCCTGTGTCTGCGGATAGAGCCCCCAGCCGGTGAGCGTCACCAGCGGCAGCTCCGCGGCGTGGGTCGCGGGTGCCTTTGCCGCGGGCTCCGGCTGACTGCGGGGAGAAGGATGTGCGCTCATCGGCTGCTCGATATCGCAGAAATCGAATCCGGACGAAAGAGGCGGCCAATCACCTACTTTCGTGATGACAACACCGCGCGCCTGTGCACAATGGAGCGGCGCGACCTGCCCGGGGGCATGGGGCGCGAGGCGAGGGAGGATGTGACGTGTCGCTGCGACTCTATGCCATGACGTGTGGCTGGCTCACCGGGCCCAAGGAAGGCTTCCTGGCGGGTGAACGCGGTCCCTTGCGCGTGCCAGTTCCCTGCTACCTCATCGCCCACCCCAAGGGAAAGGTCTTGTTCGATAGCGGGCTGCATCCGGATGCACACTACGATCCAGTGGCCCGCCTCGGTGCCGCCGCCAGCATCTTCCAGGTCGAATTCCACGACCGAGAAGACGTGGCGTCGCGCCTGGCGGCGCTGCAGATCGACGTCACCACCGTAAACTACCTCATCAACTCACACCTGCACTTCGATCACGCCGGCGGCAACGCCATCGTCCCCAACGCCCAGATCATCATCCAACGCCGCGAGTGGGACGCCGGGCAAGACCTCGAGATGATCAAGAAGAACTTCTACGATCCCAAGGACTACGACACCGGGCACGACGTGCGGCCGGTGGAAGGTGAGTACGATCTGTTCGGGGACGGACGCGTCGTTTGCCTGCCGACCTACGGCCACACGCCGGGACATCAATCGCTGCGCGTGCGTCTCGATAGCGGCGACGTCATTCTGGCATCGGATGCGTGCTACCTGCGCCGCACACTCGAGGCGCTGCACTTGCCGTCGGTCGTATACGACAAGGCCACCATGCTCGCTTCGCTCTACCGCCTGCGGCAGCTGCGCGACGACGGGGCACGCATCTTCTTCGGTCACGACCCAGCGTTCTGGGCGACCGTTCCACAAGCCCCCCACGCCATCGTCTGAGCGGCCGGCGACCTCGGTGCGGTGCGGCGCTGGAGCCGCGTATCGTTCCAGCGCCGCCGGCGGCGGCCCTAGAAGTCGTTGGCGTCAACGACCTGCACCTCGACATCGGTCGCGTCATTCTCCGGCACCGGATCAGTGCCCGGCCCGACGACACTGAAGTGCAGCAGGCAACGCGCCGGCATGGTTCGACCCGGTGACAGAAACGCGTCGCGTTGGATCAGCAGTCGGAGCCACGCGACCTTGCGACGACCGCCGCGGACGACGATCGTGTCTTGTGCTCCAGCCTGACGGCGGTCGAAATCGGGCCCGCTTGTCAGCATCTCGGCGGGACAAGTGCCCGGCGCCGCGCTCAGCTGGATCGCATGGCTGTCACCGGAGGCATCGGCGTTGCGCACCCACACGCGAACGGTCTTGAAGATCGACGCGGCGCCCTTGCGGATACGAATGTGCAGCGGCCGATGGGGCACCACGGCCGAGTCATGGCTCGCCGCGCTGGTGGGGGTTGGCGCCGTGGTGGGCGTCCGCGTGCGGGTTGGTAGCGGTGTGCCGCTCGTCGGCGACGGCAGCGGACCACCGACGCCGACGGAGAACTTGCGCGCCACCCGCGTCACGTTGCCCTGCCGATCGGCAACGCTCACCCACAGGTGCGCGTCGGTCACCGCATCGAGCGGCGCCAACAGGGCGATGGCATAGATTCCGTCGGCGGTCTGCGTCAGCAAGCCGGCGAGCTCGTCGCCTGCGGGGTGGCCCTCGATTGCAACGTCAGCGGTGACCGACAGCGATGCGGCGTCGATGCCGCTGTCCGCATCGGCGATGCCGATGCGGATGGTGTCGAGCGGCGCGGCGTTCTGCCCGGGGCTCGGCAGGCTCACCGCAAGCGTCGGGCGAACTTCGTCGAGGAACCATCCGTAGGCGCTGCCCGAGTAGTTGATCGGCGCCCCCAGATCGATCCACCGGGCGATGAGCATCTTCTCGTCGATGCTCAGTGCCGGGACGCCGCTGCTTGGCGGCGGCATGAGCGTACCCGTATAGTCGAGGTCGGCAGCGTTGACGTCGGCGCCCGCTGGCAAGCTGCTCGGATCGCCGGGAACCGATTCGGTCGGATGATCGCTGTCGCTCCAGCCGTCGAGGCGTTGCCCGAAGATCTTCCACATCAGCAAACTGCGCCGGCTCTGGAACATGCGGACATACCGGCTGGCGTTGGTCTGACGCCACACCGGCGTGCCGACGCGGACCAGCGGCGGGTATCCCCACTGCGCGTCTTGATCGTCGGCCAGTCGTTCGTAGTCGCCGGGCAGGCCGATCCCGTAGGTGGCGTAGTCGTCGAGCGCCAGGTTGCCGGGTGGATGCGCGTTGCTCTTGGTGTGGCAGGGTGCGCAGCTGCGTTGCAGAATCGGGCGGATGTCCCGCAGGAACTCGACGGTCACGGCCGGAGCGTTGACGACGCGCAATGCCGGTGCGCCGCTGGCGTCATGCGTGACCAGCGGCGTCGTCGTGGTGAGGTCGGCGACCTGGTACTCCGGGCGCGCCGCGTAGGTGTCCGCGAACTGCAGCGGCTGCTGACTGTGCGCGTGGCAGCCGCCGCAGTCGTTGCGCACTTCGCCGGGACGCACTTGATGCCAGGTCTGCGCCATGGCCAGCACCATGCCGTTGCGATCGATCATCTGAAACGTGAACGGCGTGTCGGCAGGGATCTTGGCCAGGAAGCTGGTGTCGGGATTGCCCTCGGGGTCGAGGATCGGGCTGCCGTCGGGGTTGAACTTGCGTAGTGGAATCTCGCCCAGAATCCGCAAGCGCTCCATCGCGTGGCTGAAGAACAACTGCCCACCGCTGGGGCCGCCGTTGGGGCCGTAGCTGCGGTGCGTGTCCGGCTCCATGGCGAGCAGGCGGACCGCCCAGATGTCACTGTTGCCGTACTTGCCCGCGTCGCTGCCTTGATAGGACCAGTTGCTGCTCTGGCCGTTCTCGCTGGTGTTGAACGCGTCGAGGCCATCGAAGGTGTTCGACCACGGCGGAACGGTGCCGGGGAAACTCTCGCGCTTGTAGAAGCTGCTGGTGCCGACGAGGCCGTACGGTGTCCCGGCCGGCAGCGCGCTGTGCAGCGTCCCGTCGTTCGGCAACCACGGCAGCAGATCCGGTTCGTCGACGCCGTGCACGGCCCGGTACGTCACCACCGGCCGCGGCCACGCTTCGTTGTACGCGGGATTGTTCTTGATGAGCAGCAGACCGCTCGGTGCGTTGATGATATTGCCACCCGGGATGAGGTACAGACCGGAGTCGTCGTAGGGCTGCGAAGTAGGACGATCGAGATCGTTTGCCGGTCCCGGCGTCCACGCGACCAGCAAGTCGTTGTTGGGCGCGGCGCACGGATGGGTGAACTTGCCGACGCGGACGCCGTTGCCGCCGACGGGTGCCGCCTCGTCGTTGCCGTGGGTGAAGGGGACGATCGAGTACATGCCCCAGGGCGTGAAGGGCATGGTGAAGGGATAGGAGAAGCCGGCGCCGACGGTTTGCTGAATGGATGGGTTGTCCGACGGGAAGGCACTGTAGAACGCCGGCGTGCCAGCCGGTGGCCGCACCGGCAGACGGTAGAGGGCGCCGAAGCCGTTGTTGTTGAGGTTGTAGTAGTCGACCACCACGATGTCGTCGTTCGACAGCTGAGTCATGAAGTGGAAGGCCTGGCCCTCACGGAAGGCGCTGACCACGGGCGACCAGTGACGGCCGTCGGGCCAGATCGACCAGATACCCCACATGCGGGTGTCGCGCAGGCCTTGCGTCTCCAAGCTGCTGAACATCAGCCGCCCGTCGTGCAGCGGTGTCGGGTGCAGCGCGCTGCCGATGTTCATCGGCGCGATCGGCGTGACGTTGGCGCCGTCGGCATCCATGACGAAGAGCTGCAAGGTCGGATTGGTCAGCCCGCGCGGCGGCACGAAACCGTTGCGATTGCTGGTGAAGGCGACCTTCCCTCCGGCGAGCGGCGCCGGCCCCAGATTCAAGATGCCGTAGCCGAGATAGTCGAAGCCGGCCGGCGGGTTCAGCGGGTTCGACTCGTCCCAGTTGCCGCTCCCTGTGTTGGGCGTGAACTCGCCGTGGGTCAGCTGTTGGATCTCACGGCTCGCCAGATTGATGCGGAAGATGTCGGACCCGGCATAGGGCAAGCCGCGTTGATTGTTGTAGCCTTGCGGCCGGACATCGTAGAAGTAGCTGTAGTAGACCCACTGGGCATCGAACGAGACGTTGGGATCGGTCACCGCGCCGACGCCGCCGGGTACGAGCACCTCTTCGCTGCCGTCCGGATGCAGCAGCATCAGATCGGCCCCAGGATCGATGCTGGCCGGATGCGCCACCTCAGGCCACGTGGTGTTCGTGGTGTTGCCGAATCGTGGCTGGCGGACGTAGACGATGTCGTAGGTTGGCGCCGCGCCCGCCGGTCGCGGTGCCACGCCCGCGGCGCTAGTCAAAAGAATAGCGACAGTGACAAGACTCGACCGTGCGGGTCCCTCCATTCGCATAGTGGCTCCCCTTACCACGTCAGTGGAGGGTTTGGGGAGCAAGGGAAGTGCCGTCTGGCGGGCGCCCCTTGCAGATTTCGGGTATGAAGACCGGCGCGCCTCATGATCAACGTCCGTCCCGCAACGACAGCCGACTACACCGCCATCCATGCGCTCAACGCGCTGGCGTTCGGCCGCGAGAACGAGGCCACCCTGGTCGAGCGCTTGCGCACGTCGGCGGCGTTCGTCCCCGGGTTGTCGCTGGTCGCCGACGACGCAGGCCGGGTGATCGGGCACCTTCTCCTCACCGCGATTCACATCCGCACGCCGGAGCGCCGTGTGCCGGCGCTGGCGTTGGCGCCGATGGCGGTGCATCCAGACCATCAGCATCGCGGCGTCGGCGCACAGCTCGTGCGCCAGGGCCTCACGCGTTGCCGCCAGCTCGGCCACGGGATTGTGATCGTCGTCGGGCACCCCGACTACTATCCGCGCTTCGGCTTCACGCCGGCGCGCGCGTGGGGGTTGGAAGCACCGTTCCCGGTCCCCGACGACGCCTTCATGGTGCTCGAACTCATCCAGGGTGCGCTCGCGGGCATCGCCGGTATGGTGGAGTATCCGCCGCCGTTTGCGGCGGTGTGACTAGCGCGTCAACGCAGGCGCTTGCCCAGGCTGATGCGGTCTTCGACCGCGAAGCCGAGTCGCCGGTAAAAGTCCACCACGCCGGCGTTCGAGCCGCGCACCTGGAGGTTCACCTTTGGGCAGCCGCGCTGTCGCAGCAGCGCCTCCGCGTCTTGCATCATCCGCCGGCCGAGACCGCATCGCTGCACCTCCGGGGCGACGGCGAGGTAATTGATCCAGCCGCGGTGGCCGTCGTAGCCCACCATCACCGTCGCCACGACCGCACCGGCGAGGGCGCCGACGAGCAGCAGATCGGGTTGCACCTGCAGCTTCAACCGGATGTCCTGTCGCGGATCGTTGGCGGGGACGATCAGGTTGCAACGGTCCCAGAGGGCGATGACAGCGGGCTCGTCGCTGTCCAGATAGGGACGGACAAGCAACGCCTGGGCATCCATGCTCCCTCTTCGCACGCGCGGCGGTTGCTGACAATTGGCCGCGTTTCTTCGTTCGTGACGGCGTCTACCGGTTTGCGCGGGATTTCGATATGGTCGCGCCGATGCGTGGGACGTCAGCCCCGAGCCAGAGCGCGGCGACGGCGGTGGTGGATGCCGCGCGCGGCTTCATCGACGGAATTCGCGCGCGCGCCGATCAGATCGAACGCGATCGACGCCTGCCGCCCGAGCTGATCGAAGCGATTGCCGAAGCCGGCCTGTTCCGGATGTGCGTGCCACGGGCCCTCGGTGGTGGCGAGGTCGACGTGGTGACGATGCTCCGCGCCATCGAGGCGTTCGCCGAGGCCGACGGCTCGGCGGGCTGGTGTCTGATGATCGGTGCTACCAGCGGCTTGCTCGGTGCGTACTTGCCGGAGTCGGCGGCCCGCGAGATCTACGCCGCGCCCCACACCGTGACCGGTGGCGTCTTCGCCCCGCTCGGCACGGCAGTGAGCGTGTCGGGCGGTTACCGAGTGACGGGTCGGTGGGCCTTCGCCAGCGGCTGCGAGCATTGTGCCTGGTTGATGGGTGGCGCCGTCGTGCTGGACGATGGCACGCCGCGGCTGCTGCCGAGCGGTGCACCCGACTCGCGCTTCATGCTGTTCCCGGCCAAGGACGTCGAGATCATCGACACCTGGACGGTCTCCGGCCTGCGCGGCACCGGGAGCCACGACATGGCCGTGCACGATGTCTTCGTGCCTGAGGTGCGATCCGTGTCGCTGCTCAGCGACCGCCCTCGACACCATGGCCCCCTGTACGCGTTGCCGGTCTTCGGCGTTCTGGCGCTCGGCATCGCGGCGGTGGCGCTCGGGATCGCGCGCAACGCCATTGCGGCGCTGAGTCAGGTTGCCGTCAACAAGACGCCGAGCGGGAGTCGCCGGCGACTGGCCGAGCGTGCCACCGTGCAGGCCCAGGTGGCGCAAGCCGAGGCGTCCCTGCGCTCGGCGCGTGCCTGGTTGTTCGATACGGTGGCGGAGACTTGGGTGGCGGCGTGCACCGACGGCGCGATGACCATCGCGCAACGCGGGCTCCTGCGGCTGGCGGCCACCCATGCGACCACCACCTGCGCCGCCGTCGTCGACCTGATGTACAACGCCGGTGGCGGTACCTCGGTCTATGCGAGCAGTCCGCTGCAACGCTGCTTTCGCGATGTGCACGTGGTCACCCAACACATGATGGTGTCGCCGGCGACGCTCGAGCTGACCGGGCGCCTGTTTCTCGGCCTCGACACCGACGCATCGATGCTGTGAGGCGGGCCGAGAGAGTCGCCGGCCGCACGCGATCACTTGACGAGGCACACATGGATGTCTTCGAAGCCATCGATACGACCCGCGCCGTGCGGCGCTTCACCAGCGCGCCGGTCACCGACGACGAAATCATGACCTGCATCCGCGCCGCCGTGCAGGCGCCGAGCGGCGGCAACATTCAGCCGTGGCAGTTCGTGGTGGTGACGGATGCGGCGACCAAAGATGTCCTCGGCGCCATCTACCGGCGCGCCTACGCGCGCTACGAGCCCGCCTTGCAGCGCGCCATGCCGGGGTTTCGGTCGCCGGAGCACCAGGCCAGCTTCGCTCGGATGACGCGCGCCTCGCGCCATCTGGCGGAACACCTGGGCGAGGCACCGGCGCTGGTGCTGGTCTTGATGCCCAATATCTCAATGACGCTGAGCGATGAGCACGGTGCACTCGACGTCGGCACGCCGTTCGCCTCGGTGTATCCCGCCGTGCAGAACTTCATGCTGGCGGCGCGCGGCTTGGGTATCGGCACGACGCTGACGACCGTCTACCGCATCTATCAGGACGAGGTGCGCGCCGCCTGCGCCATCCCGGAGCGCTACGAGGTCGTGGCGCTGATTCCCATGGGACGCCCGCGCAAGCCGTTCGTCGTCGGCCGTCGTCGCGCGGTGGAGGATGTCACGCATTGGCAGCGCTTCGGCAATCGCCGCAACGCGAGCACGACATGAACGTCAAGGAGGCTTTCGACGCCGGGGCGCGCACCTACGATCGGGCGCGCCGACAGTTGGTGCCGCATCTCGATCACTTCTATCAGACCGTGCTCGACCTCGTGCCCTTCGCGCCGGACGCGCCGATCGCGGTGCTCGACCTCGGCGCCGGCACGGGTCTGCTCTCGGCGTTGATTGCGGCGACGTTTCCGCGTGCCGAGCTGACGCTGGTCGACATCTCGGAAGAGATGCTGGCGGTGGCGCGGCAGCGCTTGGCGGGCGAGTCGGCGCGCCTGCGCTTCTCCGTCATGGACTTCAGCGCTGCGGCCCTGCCCGGCCACTACGACCTCGTGGTCTCGGGCCTTGCCATCCACCATCTCGAGGATGCGCAGAAGCGCGCCCTCTTCGGCGCAATCTTCGCGGCCTTGCGTCCGGGTGGGGCGTTTATCAATGCCGATCAGGTGCTCGGCGCGACCGCCGGGGCCGAACGACGCAACCACGCCACCTGGTTGCGCGAGGCACGCGACAACGGCGTGAGTGAGATCGACCTGACGGCGGCGCTGGAACGCATGAAGGCGGACCGCATGGCGCCGCTGGCCGCGCAGCTGGACTGGTTGGCGGCCGCCGGGTTCCGCGACGTCGACTGCAGCTACAAGCATTTCATGTTCGTGGTGTACGCCGGCTTCAAGTGACGCCGCTTGAGTTTTCGGCGCGCGAATGAAATGGGTCTGGCAACGCACGAGGACGGAGGCACGCGATGGTGACGGTGATTGCAAAGCTGAAGGTGAAGGCGGGGAGCGAAGCGGCGTTTCGCGAGGCCGCCGACAAGATGATCGTACACGTCAAGGCGAACGAGCCCGGCACGCTGCGGTACATCCTGCATCGCGCCACCGGCGACCCGACGGAGTTTGTTTTCTACGAGGTCTACGCCGACCAGGCGGCGCTGGCGACGCACGGGAGTAGCGAGCCGATGCAGCAGTTCTTCGGCGCCGCCGGCGGCCTGCTCGACGGACGCCCGGACATCACGCTGTACGAGGAGCTGGCCGGCAAGCAGTAGCGCGGCCCCCGCCGCAGCGGGCCGCCCACGCGCCGGCTGCGGACATCATGAGCGTCGTGGACCTCCAGGCACACCATGAGCTCAGCGGAAACCGAGTATAGCGAGCGGCTGGCGGCGCGCCGCGCCACCGCGCAGCGGCTCGGGCGCCTCGAACGCCGCATCTCGAACAGCCGCCTCGGCGTCTTTCTGGTCGGCGTCGCGGTGGCGTTGGTGGGCTTCGACACGTCGATGTGGTCGCCATGGTGGGTCGTCGTGCCGCTCGCCGTGTTCATGGCCCTGGTGCTCGTGCATGACCGCGTGATTACGGCGCGGGTGCGCGGCGACCGCGCCGTGACGTTCTACGAGCACGGCGTCGCCCGGGTGCAGGATGCGTGGAGCGACCGCGGCGATCCCGGTGAGCGCTTCGTCGATGCGACCCATCCGTACGCCTCCGATCTCGACCTGTTCGGTGCGGGGTCGTTGTTTCAGCTCTTGTGCACGGCGCGCACGCGGAGCGGTGAAGAGACGCTGGCCAATTGGCTGCGCGCGCCGGCCGCGATCGAGGAGGTGCGGGCCCGCCAACGGGCGGTCCCCGAGCTGTGCCCGCGCCTC
>Ga0335069_10007507_pt1 | contig 15727 bp, 12 predicted proteins | sample Lox_Sample_11_FD_206714 | JGI IMG/M metagenome (GOLD analysis project Ga0335069, IMG submission 206714) | Soil microbial communities from Loxahatchee National Wildlife Refuge, Florida, United States - Lox_Sample_1.1 | ecosystem: Environmental > Terrestrial > Soil > Wetlands | place: USA... | reverse complement strand
TCTGCATTCGGGTTCAGAATCCGCACCTCCACGCCCGGCAGCGGCTTGCCGACGGTGTCCGCGCGAAACGGCTTGAGGTCGTTCACCGTGATTGCCGTGCACGCCTCAGTCAGTCCGTAGCCGTTCGCCACTGGAATCCCGAGATCGTAAAAAAATTGCAGCGTCGCAGGATCTGAAAATGCTCCACCGACGATCAACGCCCGCAATTCCCCGCCGAATGCTTTGTGGACTTGCGGCAGGAGCCGCCGGCTTAGGCCCAGTCGTAGGCGTCCTCGCGTAAGCGCCTTGTTGATACCGATCAGCCGGTCCAACATCCAGCGCTTCCCCTTCGGCAGTTCGTCAAACTTGGCTCGCAGCCCGCGCTCCAGGTTCTTGAGCACCATCGGCACCAGGCTCACGTACGTGATGCGGTAGCGCACGAACGCATCGCGCACGAACTCCGGACGCAGCGTTCGCAGATGCACAACACAGGCTCCGCAGACAAACGGCCCGATGAATCCCACCATGAAATCGATGGCATGATTCGTCGGCAAAATGCTCAGGTAACGTACGCCCGGCCAAAATGGATACCACGCCGTCAGCGCGCGGCACTGCTCCAGATAATTGTCGTGCGTCAGCACACAGCCCTTGGGCCTGCCGCCCGTCCCCGACGAATACACGATGCATGCTGCATCCTCGCGCTCGCGTGCTACGAATTGCGGCTCACCCTTCCTGCGGAACTCTTCCCAGCGGTATGCGCCGTGCAAATCGACGCCCGCAGGAGCTTCGGTCACCAGCACGATCTGAGTCGTCAGTTTGGAAAATTCCGGCGATTGGGCGATCGCCCGCCACAAGTAATACTCGACGATCAGGAACCGCGCCCTGGAGTGCACCAGCAACTGCAGATGCTCAGCCGCCGTCAGCTTGTAATCCAGAGGTACGAGCACGCCGCCGCAAAAAAGAACGGAATACGCCGTAATCAGCCATTTCGACTGATTGGTCATGATGATCGCAGCGCGATCCCCGGTGTTCAGCTCCGCATCCTGCAGCGCGCGGCACAGCGGACGCGCCATCTCGCGGAAGTCCGAGTACGTAAGCCGCACCTTTTCGCGGTCGCGGTCTGCCTCGATCAGGCAGGTTTCGTTGGGCCAGCGTTCGAGCGCATCCCGCAACGCCGCGCCCAGGCTGGAATATTGGTTGAGATCAAGCATGAAGGAAATTGACGATTGTCGATTGTAGATTGTTGATTGCCAAAACCCAAAATCTCCCTTTTGCCCAATCAATAATCAAAAATCAACCATCGTCAATTTAGCTTAAAGCCTCGATTGGATTCGCTGCGCCAGCGTCCTAAAGTCCGACACGCCCTGCAGTTCGTAATCCGGCAACTCGATACGGAAATGGTGTTCAAGCCGCGTGAGCAAGTCGAGCGCCTGCAGGCTGTCGATGCCGAGCGTCTTGAAGAAGTCGTCGTCGGGCGCCAACTTCTCTCGGGGCACCTTGAAGTGCGCAGATGCCAAATTGAGAACTTCGTCGAGTGTGGAATCGGTGGTGGGCATAGATCGCTTCGCCTCTCAATTACCAATTACAGATCACAAACTACTAATCCACGGCTCAGGGTAAGTAGGGTGCCGGCCCTTCATTCTCCACGAACTTTCTCAATCCTTCTTCGACGGCGGGACGGCTGAACAGGTCACAGAAAATCTCGATCTCTCGTTTCAACTCCTCATACGGAATCGGCTTCATGAACCGCTTTGCCGCAATTGTCGTCGCGCGGTCGAACTTCCCGATTTGGCTGGCCGTCCCCCGCGCCACACGCAACGCCTCGCCTTCCGCGGCAATCTGGCTTACCAGCCCGATTTGCTGCGCCTTCATGACGTTGAAGCTGCGCCCGGTCAGCAGCAGGTCGCGCACCACAGCATTCCCCAGATCCCGCTTCAGGCGCGGAATCCCGCCGAATCCCGGGATCAATCCCAGCCGCAGTTCCGGAAAGCAGAAACGCGCCATGCGGTCCGCAATAATAATGTCGCACACCAGGGCCAGCTCGAACCCGCCGCCGAATGTCACCCCATGCACCGCCGCAATCGTTGTCAACGGCGCCGCGTCCAGTGTGTTCATCACGCCGTGAATGCGCCCAAGAAACTCCCTCACCCCCCGGACCGCGTCATCTTTCTGCATGCCGCGCGATCCTTCGTACAGCTCGCGCAGGTCCGCGCCCGCCGAGAAACCCGCCTTTTGCGTCGAATGGACGATCAGGGCATGCACCACGGGATACAGATCCGGCAGTGCCTTGGTAAACGTCTCCAGCTCCTCCAGTGTGAGCGAGCCGATCTCGTTGCAGGGATCGCGATGCAGCGCTAGTTCAATCGCGCCGTTCACGATCTGCCACGACAGCGTCTGCCCTTTGAATTCCTTCATGCCGTCTTCGCCGCCCGGTACATTGCCTCGATCTCGCCCGCGAACCGCTCCGAAATCAGGTCTCTCTTCAACTTCCCGTTCGCGGTCAACAATCCGTTCTCGATCGTGAACGGATCGCCTGCCAGGTGATATGCCCGCACCTGCTTATAGTGCGGCAAAGTCGCATTCGCCGAATCGATTGCGGCCTGCGCTGCCTCGCCGCTCACACGCCCCGTGATCAACGCCGCCAGGTATCCGCGCGCGTTTCCTACAAGCACAACCTGGCCCGCCCCAGGCAGATTCTCGGTGATCTTCTCTTCGATTGGTTCCGGCGCAATGTTGTGTCCTGAACCCAGGATAATCAGATTCTTGATGCGCCCAACGATCTTCCAGTTTCCGTTCGCATCGACTTCCCCCTGATCGCCCGTGTGAAACCAGTCACCAACCAGCACCTTCGCCGTCTCTGCCGGACGGTTCCAGTATCCGGGAAAAATATTCGGCCCGCGCGCCAGGATCTCTTCATTTTCGCCGAGTTTCATCTCGACGCCCGTAATCGCCGGTCCGACGCGCCCTGGCACGACACTTCCATCCGGATCGTCCATCGTGCAGATTGCCGTCGTCTCCGTGAGCCCGTACACCTGCAGCACCTGAATCCCCAGCATCGAGTAGTACAGCTGCGTATCGACGCTCAACGGCGCCGACCCGCAAATCAGCGCGCGCAGTTTCGTGCCAATCATTTTCTTCCGGATCGTCGGAAAAACTAGCCGGTTCGCCAAACCCAGCCAGACTCCGTCACCAGCGCGGCTTTTACCCTCCTGCTTCCGCGCCCACGCGCCCTTCGCTCTGGTGTACACCGTGCGCACAAGCCCGCCGGTCTGCCAGAGCTGTTCATCCACTGCCTTCCGCATGCGTTCGAGCAGGGCCGGAACATTCAGGAAGTAATCGGGTGCAGCTGACCTCATGTCTGAAGCAAGCTTGCCAAGATCCGTATTCAGCGCCAGCCGGCTTCCCCGCAACAGGCACGTCAGCAGCATGATCCACGACCCGGCAAAGCAGAACGGCAGGTAGTGGAACACCGAGTCCTGCCGCAGCGGCCGCTTCATCAGCTGATCCAGCCGCCCCGACGTGCAGCCGAGCATGTGGGTGATGTTGCCTGCAGTCAGCGTGACACCCTTTGCTTCGCCCGAGGTCCCCGATGTATAGATGATCGTCACCACATCGCTCTCGCGCAGCGCCACCGCAGCTTCCGAAAGCGGCGCTCGCGAACCTGCAAATACCTGTCCCAGCGTGAAATGCGGCGGCGCTTCGGGCCACTCCTTTACCACCGCATCCGCCAGAATCTGATCCCCGCAGCAGATCAGTGCCGGCGAACAGTCCTTCATCATCGTGACCAGTTCGCTCACTGCCTGCCGCGCATAGAGCGGCACTACGATCAGGCCCTCCGCCATGATCGCCAGATCCATCGCCACCCACTGGATCGAGTTATGCGCCAGCAGCGCGCAACGGTCGCCGCTTTTCAAACGTAGCCGACGGAGATACGCTCGCGCCGTCAAAATCTGATCCAGCAGTTGCCCCGCGGTGAGCGAAATCACGCGCCCATCGCGCAGTTCCTGTAGAACTACGACATCGCGATTCTTCTCCAGGCTCGCGGTGATTTGTTGAAGAAAGGTCATGTTCTTTACTAAGTTGTCATCCAAGCGAAGCAGTAACGAGCAACGCGATGTTCCTGAAAGTCAAAGTTGAGGCGCTTGCGCGGCGTTTGAGCCGCGCCGAAATCCTGAGCGCAGCGAAGTAGCCTCGACTCCCACCCGTACCGGGATAACCAAGCTCAGCTGTAGGCCGCCACCAGCTGCTTCAGCCCGTCGCTCATCGGCGGCAGGTAATCCTCCCAGCCCCATTCGCCCTTCCGCGTCGGGAACTCCGGATACCTCCGCTGCACTTCCTCTTCGAAGTACACACCCATGCGCGCCATCACCTTTAGATTGCGCACAACCGTCCGTGCAATGCCGTCGGCAACCCGCTCGCCCTCACGATCCAAAATCTCCAGCGCCGCCAGCGTCCGCTCCGCCAGGTCAGGATCATCCACGTTCATCAGCAGCTCTTTGTGCCCCCGCTCCACCATCAGGTTGCGGATGCGTTCGTCCATCGTAATTCCCGCCGACGGCACCAGTGCCGGCATTGACGTCACGATTCCGTGATAGCGCGATGACACCATCAGGTGGCACGCCCGCAGAATACTGACCAGCTCGTACATGTTGTACTCTTCCGACGTCAGCACCGGCACGCCGCCCAGCTTTTCCGAAATCTTCTTGCACGGACGCGCGTCCAGCCGCTCGGTCGCCACCATGATCACGAACACATTTTTCTTCTGACGGAACTCCCGCACTGCTTTTGCAATCGAACTCAGATAGTGCTCATAGGCCCGGTCCGCCTCCGGTCCCGAGTTGTGAAAATACGGGCCGCGGTAGTGGCTTTCCTTGTAGGCGCCCGTCACTTTGTGAACAACCAGCTTTCCCACCGACGCCTTCACCGGCCACTCAAACGGATTGATCGGACACACGGCCAGCACCGGCGTCTTGCCGTCCCACCCAAGATCGCGCAGCGCCTTTTGTCCGTACTCCGCGCCCAGCGGCTCGAACGTCCACGCCGTGTCTGTCCCTAGTTCAGTCGGGACTCCCAGTTCACGCAGAATCTTCCGCGACTCTTCGTTGCGCGTAATCACCAGCGAGTGATGGCAATACCGCCCGCACATCTTCGCGATCAACGGATCCATCTTCCCCGCCTCGGCGCCATACCCGACCGACAGCTTGTTCTGTACCGCCGCAATTCCCAGCGACCCGATCATCATTGTCGCCAGCGCGTTCGCGAACTTCGACTTGAACATTGAGCCTTCGCACGCCACCACGCCATGATGTTTCGGAACTTCATTTGCCAGAAACGGCGGGAAGATATCCGGCAGATGCACCTGCGATGTGCCTTCGAAATATCCTCGCGAGCGGTCGAAGTTGAACGTCATCATTGTCAGATCGACGTTCTCCGGCCCAAGAATGCGCCGCACCTGCCGCAACATCTCTTCCACGCGCACATCCGACCCGGTATTCCGTGTCCCGTTATACCCGGCGAACAGCAGCTTGAGTTTTTGTCCGGGTTGCCAGGGCTCTCCCCGGCCCATCATCCACTGCACCTTTTTCCCTTCGATAATGCTGGCTACCCACGCCTCGAGCACGAAATCCATCATGCGGCAGCACCTCCTGCGCCTTCCGGCCAGGGTTGGTACGGATAGCTGAAATCATGGTCGCGGCTGAACTTCAGCAGCGGATAGCTGTACTGCGAGAACGGCGCCGGCTTCCGCCCGAGTTCTGTCGTCACGCGCGTATTGTCGAACACCGTATTCCACAGCAGGTAGGGCAAGAACACTTTCAGCAGCACCGCAGCCTGCCCAATCGGTCCCTTGCGGTTCGAGAGCATGTTCACCGTGCTCGTAAACGGCCCTTCCAGGATCGGGATGAACCAAGGCCGCCGCGTTCCTTGCGCCTGCGACAGAGCTGTCGTCAGTTCACGGAATGTCTGCGAGTCGTTTCCGGAAGAAAGATGATAGATGTCGTGCAGGGGTTCGGACTTCATGTGCAGATCGGCAATCGCATCCGCGACAAAATCCACGTTCACGATATCGATCTTGTCCTCCGGCCGGAACGGCAACACGCGCAGTCCCGCCAGGAATACGAATGCCCGCACCATGTCGAACTGCGTCGTCTCCGGATGCCGGCTGTCCCCGAGCACGATGCTCGGCCGGAACACCGTAATCGGCACTTCCGGCAACAATTGCCGGACCATATGTTCGCAGAATTTCTTGGTCCGCGCGTACGGATCGTAGTCCGACCGCTCCCACTCGATCGACCGGTCTTCCGTCACGACCTCATGGCTGCGCTTCCCCGCCACCGCCACCGTGCTGACTTCGGAGAACCGCTGCAGGCCGTGATAATGATGCGACGACCGCGCCAGCTGAATGACCTCCAGCGTCCCGCGCAGATTGACGTTCAGGCAGCTCTTTTCCGATTTGCGATTGAGCGACGCCGCGCAGTGAATGATCGAATCGGTCGTGTGCACCAGCTTGTCATAATCGTCTGGCCCCATGCCGAAATGCGGTGTGGTCAGATCACCGAGGAAGATCCGGATTCGCGCCTGCCGATGTTCGTAGAATTTCGGAAACGGCATGTGCAGCTGCATCGAGTTCCACAGCCGCACTTCCGCTTCACGCGGATCGCGCGCCCGCACCAGCAGGTTCAGCGTTGAGTCATGACGCTCCAGCAGGTTGGCGGCAACGTGCGCCCCGATATACCCCGTAGCCCCGGTCAGGAATATTGCCACGTTCCACCATTGGTCCCGGTTTTCACCGGCTCGGCGTTGTCCGCCGCTGGCTCTGGTTTCCGCAGTGCTCGCGGCTCCCGCGCTTCCAGCGGCCGGCCCTCGATCAGAGGATACGTCCACCGCCGCAGCGCGGGAATATGAATATCAATCCAGTACTCCCACCAGTCAATCGATGCCGTGGAATATCCGAATGCCCCACGCTCTTCCGGCACAAGCGCGAACGCCAGCTTCTCCACATTGTCGGCAATGAAGTCATGCTCATTGTGCAGGATGAACGGCTCGAACAGCTCGATCAGCTTTTCCACCCGCTGCAGGCTGCGTTCGGTCTTTGTCAGCGGCTTCGGCACAGGTAGTGGCGACATGATCGCCTGAATTGACTTCACGATCATTCTCTGTGCCGGTGCCGACATCCGGTTGTACCGCGCCTTGGAAACCGGGATCGCATCCAGCCGCAACCGCAGCCAGTACTCCAGCCCTTCCTGTGCGCGGTAATGTTTTCGGTGTCCCAGCGACGTCAACTCGATGCAGCGCCCCATGTCGCACGGATTCGTCACCGACGTCGCCAACTGGTACAGCGGATCGTGCCTGCGCTCCACCAGCGCCGCCGCAATCAGCGTCATTCCCGCGCACACCGAATCCACAGGAATGATGTCGAGCCGCTTGCGCTCGTTCGACGGCAGCTGCCGGAACGTCGTCCCCAACAGATACGAGAGTGACGCAGAAGTGTTGATGCCCTCGTTCCAGCCGCGGAACGGTTTCTCCACCGACGTCTCGACAATCGCCGGCCGCACGACGGCGATCGGCAGCCCCTCGCCATACTTTGCAATCAGGGACTCTGCCAGGCTTTTCGTCAGGGTGTAGGTGTTCGGCCAACCCAATTCCTGCGCCCGCTTAATGCCTGCTTCCGTCAGGTACGTCTTCAGCCAGCGGATTCGATTCTTGCGAATCTGATTCTCCAGCGCGGTTCCGCGCAGATCCTTGGCGGCGTGCTCTTTGCCTTGCGCCTGTCGCGTGAGTTCTGCCGTGACCTGCGGACCTTCGGCTTGCGTCTCCGCCGACTCGACTAAATCGTGCAGAGACCGCCATTCTTTTTCTGCATCGAAATCGGCGACGCCTGCCGGCGTAGAGTTCGGGCGCACCTTCTCGCCCACTCTTCCGTCGCGCTGGCCCGCCACGTAGCACGTCGAAAGGTGTAGAAGCGCCCCGTGATCCGATCCGCGAACAAACTCCACCAGGTGATAGGCCGAGTCGACGTTCGCCGCCAGCGCATCCCGCAGATCGGGATTGAAATCCGTCAACCCCGAGCTGTTGACAATCAGGTCCAACTCTTTTTGCAGGCGTGCCGCGACGTCTGGATCCAGCGCAAGACCGGGCTGCGACACGTCGCCCTCGACCACTTCAATCTTCTCGGCAAGAAACTCCGCCAGCCCGTCCCCATGCCGCTCAAATAGTGGATCAAAGACCGGTGAGTCTTCCACCATCTTCTCGAACCGCTTCTGCCCCGGATTCGACTTCTGCCGCCGGATCAGCAGGTACAGCTTGCCGATCTCCGGCAGGCCGAGCAGCATGTTCGCCAGCCACACCTTGCCGATAAAGCCGGTGACCCCGATCAGCATCACCCGCTTCCCGCCCAGCGCTCGTCGGATGGAAAGCGGGCCGCGCTGGCGGTGCTCGTCGAAGTAAACGATCGGACGCCGGCGCACAGGCACGATCCGTTCCGCTGGCACCGCAGCGCCTTCCAGCGCTCTCAATCCACGCAGCCCGAGAGCGCGCACCCAGAGCGCCGGGCTCTGCCGTCCATCCGCGCCAGCCTCGCGAAGGCGCGCCAGAATCCCGCGCGGCCGGATCACCGGGTCCAGCAGCCGCCCGGTCGCAATGCCGTCGCGAAACTCCAGCCGGTTGGCAATGATCCACTTCACACCCAGATGCCGCGCCAGCGGACGCATCACCTGCTCCAGCCCCTGGCTCACGAGCACGATTTCTGCACCCGTTTCCTGCAGCGCCTTCAGCTGCCGCACACCCTCCGGCTTCAGCAGCGGCTTCAGTTTGTACTGGAATTCCTCTTCGCCGAGCAGGTCGAGCCGGTCGCGCGAAATACCGCGCAGCACCGAGTGCACGATCCGAGTGGCCATCTTGCGGTTGATGGCATAGAGCAACGGACGCAGCGCCGCCGACAGCAGCACCAGCCCCCGCCGCAGCCCGCGGGAGGCAAACGTCTGGCTGTTCCAGGCAAAGAACGCGATCGGACGCGTCGTCGTCAGCTCCAGCAGACTCCCTTCCACCCGCCAGTACACTGGCGCGACAGGGCGATTCCGGCCGGATTGTGAGTTTTCCTGGGACACGCAGTTCTCGCGGCTGACAACGCCTCCGAGCGGGAGAGCGGAAACGCTATTGTAACCAAACTGTAACGTACGGAGAAATATTGCCGCGGCCGGAAATGCCCGCGCCGTGGAGTATCGTAGGCTTCATATGTTCATTGCATTCAAGGAGCATTCATGAAGGAATCTCTGCTTTCCGAGTTCGATATGGAAATGGCCAACACCCGTCGCACGCTTGAGCGCATTCCCGACGAGAAATTCGATTGGAAACCGCATCCGAAGTCCGGCACGCTCGGCTGGATGGCCGGCCACCTCGCCAACCTGCCCTATTGGACCGTGGTCACCCTGACCTGGGACTCGCTTGACCTTGCTCCGGCCGGCGCGCCCGTCTGGACGCCCCCCAAGCCCGCCAATCGCAAAGAAGTCCTCGACTTTTTCGACAAACATAAGGCGGAAGCCCGCACTGTCTTGGCTTCCACTCCCGAAGCCGACTATGCCAAGCCCTGGGCCTTGCTCATGGGTGGAAAGGAACTCTTCCGCCACCCGCGCGCCGAGGTGCTCCGCCGCATGGTGCTGAATCATTCCATCCACCATCGCGGACAACTCACCATGTACCTGCGCCTGCTCGATGTTCCCGTGCCCGCGCTTTACGGCCCTTCGGCGGACGAACAGGCTTTCTAAGGGTTTGGGGGCTCAGGCGGGATCGGTAAGCTCCCGCCCTTCTTTCCCCGCGCGAATCAGGAGCGCCACCATGCCGGCCGCGCCGAGCGCCGCGCTTACCAGCAAGAGGCCGCCACGGAATTGTCCTGTGGATGTTCGCACGAGCCCAATCACCCATGGGCCGGCGAAGCCGCCCAGATTCCCGACCGAGTTAATGAAGGCGATGCCGGCCGCGGCTGCCGTCGCCGGAAGAAATCCCGTGGGCATCGCCCAGAACGGACCCATCATCGAGAACACGCCCAGGACGGCAATGCTGATCAGGCAGATCGATGGAGCAACCGAAGTCGAGTATGCCGCGCCCGTCAGAGCCAGCGCCCCTGCAAATGCCGGGAGTGCCGTGTGCCAACGGCGCTCGCCAGTGCGGTCCGAATGCAAGCCCACCAGAACCATGACCACCGCCGCCGCGATATACGGGATCGCCGACAGGAAACCAATCTCAAGTTTGGTCAGCCCTGCCAAACTCTGAATCATCTTCGGCAACCACAGGCTGACGCCGTACGAAACTGTATTCAGCCCGAAGTAGACTCCTGCCAGCATCCATATGCGTCCCATGCGCAGCGCGGCGAACGTACTGGACTGCTTGACGCCCTCCGGCGCAAAACGCCTAGAACTGGATTGGAAAGCTGGCGGTGGGGAGGACACGACTTCAGTTGGGTGCCCCACCCTTCTCGCGTTCTCTGCGAGAGGGTGGGGATTTTCTTCGACAGGACCCGGAACATTTTCTTGTTGTTCCCGACGCAGCGTCTCCAGCAGCCACCCGCGCTCACCGTCCGCCAGCCATGTCACATCTTCTGGACTGTCGGCCAGATAAGCCAGCACAACCACACCGAGAATCACTGCCGGCACTGCCTCCATCAGAAACATCCACTGCCAGCCCGCGAGTGCGCTTGAGTGCAACCCGAGCAGTGCACCCGAAATTGGCCCGCCGACAACTCCCGAAAGAGGCGCTGCCGTCATGAAGCGCGCCACCGTACGCGCCCGCGCGTTCGCTGGGAACCAGCTCTTCAGATAGAAGATCATCCCGGGAAAAAATCCGGCTTCCGCTGCACCCAGCAGGAATCGCAGCGCGTAGAAGCTGCGCGGGCCTTGCGCCAGGGCCATCGAACCGGAAATCATGCCCCAGACCACCATCAACACGGCGATCCAGCGCCGCGCGCCCACCCGCTGCAGGACAAGATTGCTTGGAACCTGGAAGAAGAAGTAGCCGGCGAAGAAAACTCCGGCGCCTGCCCCATAGACCGCGTCAGTAAGGCCGAGTTGCTGCTGCATCTGCAGCGCGGCGAATCCAACATTGATCCGGTCCAGATAGGCAACGATATAAAGAAGAAAGAGAAACGGAACCAGCCGTCGCGTCAGCTTGCGCACGATAATCGTTTCGATGTCGTTGACGAATTTGTCTCTCCCCGTGATACCCCGTGCCCTCCGTGGTTATAATTTTGGCGTTCCCGTCAGAAAATGCTCTTCTCTGCACCCTCTGCGAACTTTCTGCGTTCTCTGCGGTTAAAAGCTTTTCTGGAGTTTCTCCAGAATATCCGCCACAATCCTCTCGACTGCCGCATCCGCCTCCACCACAATCGCGTCCGACGGCTCCTCGAGCGTCGCGAGTTGGCTGTTGAGCATTGACTCTCTCATGTAATGGCCGTGCCGCGCCAGCAACCGTTCTCGAAACAACTCACGCGCCCCCTTCAGATATACGACCCTTACCCCCGGCCCCATCTTTAACCGGTCACGGTAGGCCTGCTTCAGCGCCGAACAAGCCAGCACACCATTCTTGTTCGCCGTAATCCATGACAGGATCAACTCTCGCAGCCGATCCAACCAGGACACGCGATCTTCATCCGTGAGCGGAATCCCGCTCGCCATCTTGGCGACGTTGGCAGCGGGATGATAGTCGTCGGCATCCGCAAACTCCCAACCGAGTTGCGCCGCCAGCGCCTCGCCCACCGTAGTCTTCCCCGACCCAGCCACTCCCATGATCAGGATGATCAAACCAGTCCCTCGTTTGTTCTGGTAGCTAGAAGCCAGAAGCTAGTAGCTACTGCGCTCCATCCAGCACACGTCCCAGTACTTGCCGAACTTGCGCCCGACTTCGGAGAAGATACCTGCTTGCCGGAAGCCAAGCTTCTCGTGCAGCGCCGCAGTCGCGGTGTTCGGCATCGTGTATCCCGCGACGTAGCGATGGACATCCTCGCCGCGAAGCGATTCGAACAGTGCTTCATAGAGCCGGCGCCCAATGCCCTTTCCTGTCACATCGTGCGCGCAGTAGATCGTGGTCTCGACTGTCGTGTCGTAGGCTGCCTTCGGACGCCAGCGCACGGTGCCCGCGTACCCCACAACACCCGCGTCACGTTCGGCCACTAGCAGGCGATAACGCCCTGCGGGCGTGAACTGCTCGAACCAGGCCGCTCGCTTCTCGACCGTGTAGGGTTCCACATCGAACGTGATCGGCGTATGGATCACGTAGTAGTTGTAGATATCGACCAGTCGCGGCAGGTCTGCCCGCTCTGCCGGACGAATCAGAACATCCGCCATGGTTCGGTTCCTCCCGCGTACGGTCCGAGGTGCCCACATGATACCGGGCCGGCACGATCCCTTGCGCCTCCGGGGACGGATGGCGACAGCGCCGGTTCACTCGAAATAAAAGGAAAGTTTACGTAATGAATCGTAAGTGCTAGCATTCGAGCCGAAAGCTTGCGAATTTTCGAGAGGGAGGCAGCATGCGCTTGAAGCTTATCTGCAGATACGCACTTCTGGCAGTCACAGCATTTCTCGTCGCGCTGGCGCAGGAAAAATCCGCCCCATGGATCCCCAACACCGATTGGGGCCACTGGCGGCTTGGACAGAAGGCCGACCTGGAGTTCCTGAAGAAGAACAACATGACCCTCACCTTCGGAAGCGGAGCGCCCAACTTCGAGGAGGTAAGCCGCGAAGAGTTCAATTTCGCGATGGAGAAGGCCAAGGCGAATAACCGCAGCCTGCATGACAGCGGCTACATCGTCCTGCGCTACCTGACCAGTTCCCTGCACGGACAGACGGCCTCCAATAAAGATGAGCCACAGAAAGACCAGATCCGCATGCTGCAGTTCTGGCGCGAGCGCTGGAACGCCTTCGAGGACTACATTGGACCCAAGCCGGCCGAGGATCCGACAACATGGATCACCGTCCGGCCGGATGGAACCTTTCCTCACTACCGTTATGCTCCCTACGGTCAGGAAACGACAACCACCTTTGAAACCTGGGGCTGCCCGAATAATCCTTACTTCACGCGTCTGATGGAAGGTCGTGTGCGCGCACAGGCCGAGACTGGCGTCGACGGCTCCTACATCGACTGGACGCAGATCGCCGGCGGAACCTGCTATTGCGGCTATTGCCGGCGGAATTTCGCCGCCTATCTGAAGAAGAATCTGCCTGCGCAGGTGGCGCGCGCGAAATACGGCACCGATGATTACGACAACATCACACTGCCAAAGAAGCGCGGCGAAGCGTTCTGGAGCGAGTGGGTCACGTTCCGCGGCTACTCCGTTGCGGAGTTTCATCACCGCATGCGCGAGGTCGCCCGGCAGTACAACCCGCATTTCATGATCTCCGGAAATGTGTTTGGAGGATTCGGCTACGGCCCGATCGCCTATGACGCCGCCGGCAACATGGAGACGCTCGGACGGGACGGCTACGACGATTTTGTCTACTCCGAGGTGCAGGAATTCCTAGACTCGGCCCCACGCAAGGACGAGCACGGCACGAAAATCACCAACAGCCCGGCGTTCAAATTTCTGGCTGCCGCCACCCACGGCAAGCCAGTCATCGTGTACGCCACGGAAATCACGCCTCCCATCTTCCCCCATCCGACCGACCAGGCTTTGAGCGCGATGGCGCAGATCAACATCGCCGAAGCGGCCGCTAATCACACGGTGTTTCGCGAAAAGCGGCTGACACCGGAGGGCGCGACGCAGATGTATAAGTTCCTCGCGGCGAATGAGCCCAGCCTGCGCAATGTGCGCATGCATGCCAACGTCGCCGTGCTCGCTTCGCTGCGGCAATATCTCGCCGATGAGTTGAGCTTCGCCTTCAGCACCTCGCGCGTGCTGGCCGATAACGGCATCGCGCACGTCATGCTGACCGAGGATGACTTGACCAGCGCCGCGCTGCAGCATTTCGACCTGATCGTCGTTCCCTACCTTCCGCTGATGAGCACCGAGAACCAGCAGGCGCTCGCGCGCTACGCCAGATCAGGCGGCACGTTGCTCATTCTTGGCGCCAGCGGCAGCAAGGATCAGTACGGCCTGGCGCAGCCTCAGATTCCACTGGCGCAACTGCTGGGCGGAAAGTATCCGGCGCGGGATACCACGAAGCGCACAGGAAAAGGCAAAGTCGTTTTCGTTCCGCTTGCGATTCCACCGTCACGCTTCCTGATCCCGATGAAAGCGCAAGGCGACTACACGACCTTCGGTCCGACCATGGCCGACGTGTTTGCCGACATCCCCGAAGGCTACACGCGGAACCGCATGGACCCCGCGTTGCGTCAGGCGCTGGAACGTGTGTCGGGCAAAATCCCCGCCGAGCTCGGCGGGCGCGTCACGCGCCTCACGTCGCCAGCGCCCTATGTCGAAATCACCACGATGATGGAAAAAGCCGATCGCTGGATGCTTCTCCACATGGTGAACTACGACGTAACCGTGGACGGCGCGATCACGCCCGCACGCGGCCTGAAGGCGCAAGTCTCGATCCCGAGCGGCAAAGCGGTACGCGCGGTCACCTGGAGCGGCACGCTGGGAGAGATGAAGCCGGTGAAATATACGACGGGGACCTCGCGAGGACATCAGGTCGTGAAGCTCGACCTCGACGAGGTGGGCATATACGGCCTGGCCAAGATCGAACTGGAGGATCTGGCGAAGCCGTCGGGCACTTCCTGACACCGGGCTCGGCCTGGAGGTGGATGTGCGAAATGTTCCACGTGGAACATTGTCAGTACTTTTCTGTACGTACATATGTGTGCGTAATAGAGTGCTAAGTGGCACCCTGACAGTGGGTTGCGGCGCCAGGCCAAAGTCGCCACTCAAGGGAAAACTGGGGCTTCCCGGGGGCCGGCCGGTCCCGACGAATTCCCTGGGGCAGACCGCCTACGAGCGTTGCATTTGGCGTTCGACCAGCCGGGCGCAGGCTTCGAGGAACTTCTGCTCGGCGGGAGGAAAGGCATCAGCGAAGTAGCTTTCGACGTCCAGTTCTGCCATGACGCGGCCCTTGACCGTGATGGGCACGACGATATTGGACTTCACGTTGTCGGAGCCGAGGTAGCGGGAATCGGCAGCGACATTATTGATGACGACGGTCTTGCCAGTGGTGGCAGCGGCGCCGCAGAGGCCCTTGTCGATCGGGATGCGCGGAGTGGGCGTGAAGCTGCCGACATAGGGGCCAAGCACGAGCGTGTCACAGGCGGGGGCCTCCATGAGGTAGAAGCCAACCCAGTTGTACCGCGTGGTGTTCTCATGGAGACGCTGCGCCATGTGCTGCATGCAAGACTCGACGCTTACGTTGCCTCGGGCGTAGCTCTCGAACTCCAGAAGCTGCTCATCATGTTTGGACATGAAGATACCGTCGCGATCGACAGGACAGGCGGTATTCTAATGCGCGGTGCGCGACCCCGCTGTGATCCCAACTGGACACGCGTTACTTCGGTGCGGTGCGAAGGCCACTGAAGGCAAAACTCGCAGCAGACCGGAGACACTCTGGAATGTGCGTCCCAAATCGTACCTGACTCCGGCTATTGTCCTACCAGAGCAGCTTCACGCCGAACTGCAGTTCGCGGGCAGCCCGCGCGGTGGTGATGCGGCCAAAGTTCGTGTCCGTCATGACATTGGCGGGGTTGTTGAACTGCGCATGGTTGAAAGCGTTGAACAGTTCGGTGCGCGCTTGCAGGCTCATGGACTCGCGCAGACGGATAACCTTCCCGA
>Ga0335069_10007506_pt1 | contig 15728 bp, 13 predicted proteins | sample Lox_Sample_11_FD_206714 | JGI IMG/M metagenome (GOLD analysis project Ga0335069, IMG submission 206714) | Soil microbial communities from Loxahatchee National Wildlife Refuge, Florida, United States - Lox_Sample_1.1 | ecosystem: Environmental > Terrestrial > Soil > Wetlands | place: USA... | reverse complement strand
ATCGTGTTCGTCGTCGCGATGGTCGTGGGGATGGCGCTGCACGACCGCGTGGCCGGTCACCGCAGCGAGAGCTGACCCAGGTAGTCGCGCTTGCCGACGTCGACGCCGTTGTGGCGCAGGAGGGCGTACACCATCGAGAAGTGGAAGAAGAAGTTCGGCACCGCGTGCTCGACGAAGTAGTCGGGCGCGGTCATCGTCTTGCCTTCCCACCGCGGGTTGCTGATGGTGCGCTTCTCGGCGCCGTCGAAGTCGCTCGCCTTGAACGTCTCGAGGTAGGCGACGACCGTCGCGATGCGTGCGCGCAGGTCGTCGATGGTCTGCTCGGTGTCCGCATGCGCGGGCGGCTCCTTGCCGGCGGTGCGCGCCGCGGCGAACTTGGCGCTGTCGCAGGCCGACTGGACCTGACGCACGAGCGGGAACATGTCCGGCGCGAGTCGCATCTGCAGGAGCACGTTCGCTTCGAACTTCTTGGCTGCGGCGTGAGCCTTGGCCTTCTCGAACCAGCCGTCCATGTTGCGGAGGAGCTTGCGCATCTCGAGCACGATCACGTGGAAGTTCATGCGGCCGAAGCTAGCAGAACGCCCGCGCTGCGCAGGGGGGGGCCCCCGTCTGGCCCCGAGCGACTCGCTGTCAGGCCGAGGCCCGGCGCCGCGGCTTCGACGTCCCCTCGAACTGTGCGGTGAGGGCCGCCAGCGCGTCGAAGAGGAAGTCCGCGCACGCGCGGATGCGCGCCGTGTGCTGCAGGTCCCTGTGCACGACGAGCCAGAGGTCGCGCGAAACGACCTTCTCGGGGCCCACGATGCGTACGAGGTCCGGCTCGGGATCGGCCACGTAGCAGGGGAGGATGCCGAGCCCGATGCCCTTCTTCGTGGCCGCGAGCTGCGCCTCGGTGCTGTTGGACTTGAAGACGATCCGCGCCGCCGGAGCAGTGCGCGCGAGCCAGAGCGACTCGACCCACGTGGCGTCGTCGGCCGAGACGAAGGGGTGGTCGGCCATGTCGCCGGCGTCCACCTTGCCGTACGACTTCGCCGCATAGACGGCGCTCGTGAGGCCGCAGATGCGTCGGATGACGAGCGACGGCTCCTTGGGTCGCATCGTGCGCACGGCGAGGTCGGCCTCGCGCTTGGTCAGGCTCAGCGTGCGGATGTCCGCGATGAGCTCGAGGTCGATGCCTGGCGTGCGCGCGTGGAAGTCGACGAGGAGAGGCGCGAGCACCCGCGCGCTGAAGGCGTCGGCGCCGGTGACGCGCACCGGGCCCCTGAGGTTGGCCTCCTGCCCGGTGGCTTCCCGCTCGAGCGCGAGCGCCTCGTCCTCCATCCGCGCCGCGCGCGGCAGCAGGCGCTCTCCTGCCGGCGAGAGAAAGTAGCCGTCCTGGGTCTGCACGAAGAGGCGCGTACCGAGCGCCTCCTCCAGGCTGCGCATGCGGCGGCTGACGGTGGACTGGTTCACCCCGAGCTGCCGGCCCGCCGCGGTGAGAGACCCCGTGCGGTGCACCGCGAGGAAGTAGCGGGCGTCGTCCCATTCGAACATCTGGCTATGCAATAGTGCATACCACGAACGCACATTCACTTCGTGCCGATGCGCAAATGCGACCCCATGTTGTGGGCATGCAAACGACGAACGTGCTCCTCCTCGGGGTCGGCGCGCTTTCGGTGGCCGCGCAGGCTTCGCTTCCCCGGGTCGCCGAGACCATCGCCCGCTTCTTCGCGCGACGGCACCACCACGAAAGCAAGTGCCACGGGTGACTGGGGCTGGGCTACGACCTGACCGCGTACATCGACTTCTTGGGCGTCGCGAACACGCGCTCCACGATGGGGACGAACGTCTCGAGCGGCAGACACGAACGCTGCCCATCGAACGCCGGGTTGTCGTAGCGCTCCACGAAGCGCGCCGTCCGGTCGTAGAAGGAGTGGTCGCGCAGCCCGTCGCGCATGTTCCGGTCCATGCCGACGTGGTGGAAGAAGTTGTAGCCCTGGAGGACGCCGTGCTTCTCGACCATCCAGTGGTTCTCTTCCGACACGAACGGTCGCAGGATCGCCGCAGCGACTTCCGGGTGATTCCACGTACCGAGAGTGTCGCCGATGTCGTGCAGCAGCGCGCACGTGACGTACTCCTCGTCCTCGCCGGCCTCGAGGGCGAGCGTCGCCGAGAGGCGCGAATGGTGGAGGCGGTCCACGGGGAAGCCGCCGTAGTCGCCGTCGAGCAGCTGCAGGTGCGCGAGGACGCGTCGTGCCAGGCCGCTCGCGAGGCGCAGATACTCGGGCACGATGATGGCCCAGTCCTCCGCGGTGCTCTGGTCCATCGAGCGGAAGTTGGCGCGTGGCTTGTCGTGGGAGCTCATGGCGACCTCGAGGACGGGGCTCAGAGCGCCCCGAAGAACGGCGCTCCCCCCGGAATCGCGTAACCGAGCAAGTATCCCACGTTCGGTGATCCCGTGAGCGGCATCGGCCGAGCCCCCGTGACGTTGGTGAAGTAGCTCCCCCAGAGGTAGTTGACCTTGCTCGGGTCGGTGAAGAGCCGCAGCTCCCCTCCGGTGCTCGTCGTGAGCTCCGTCGCGGGGAGCACGGTGCCCGTGTTGAAGATGTCGCTCCCCAGGGGGTTCGCGCTCTTCGCGAAAGCGATCGAGTAGCAGGTCGGCGGCCAGAACGGCATGCCGCATGCCGATCCCGCGATGCTGCCGTTGGCGAACACGCTCGTTCCGTCGGTGAAGATGCCGCCGATGTCGGCCACCATGTCGTCGTCGCTGCTGGTGCCGAGGCCCCAGACCTCGTCGGTGTACGTGGGGTCCGCCGAGCCGACGGCCCCGCCGGTGCGCGCGGCCCAGAGCAGCCCGCCGGTCGACGGGAACTCGGCGAGCTGGGTCGCGCGCTCGGTGATGGCAGCCCACGTGCTGGAGGTCGCGTTGATCTTCACCGCGGACCAGTAGAGGTACGCGCCGCCCTGGAACGCGAGGAGCTTGGGCACGGACGCGGAGTAGAGGAACCCGTCGTTCAGCGACTGGTTGCCGAGGATGGCCACGTTCGTGCGCGCGGGATCGATGACCCAAGTCGACGTGGAGAGCGGACCGATGCACGCCGAGGCGGTCCCCGCGCCGGCGATGGTCCCCCCGCACTCGCCCGCCACCCAGAGCTCGCCGCCGTACGAGATGATCGTCGCGTCGTAATACGTACTGAGGCTGTTGCCGCCCGCGATGGCGACGCTGCCCGCGCGCGTGTCGAAGATCATGTTCACGAAGGTCAGGTGATGGGTCGTCCAGTCCACCGACCAGCGCGCGAGCGACCAGTTGGACGTGTTCGTGCACGTGTTGCTGTAGCGGCCGATGACGTGCGTCGGATCCCCCGGGATCTGCGCGAACGGCCCCTCGTTGCAGTTGCGCTGGCCGTTCGCGTCCCACACGGTGATCTCGAACGAACCCTTCTGCCCGAGATAGGGCTCACTCGTGCCAATGGCCGGCGTCGCCGTCGACTCGGGTGGCGCGTTCGGCGCGACGAAGACCTCTCCGTCGCTGGCGATCATCCAGTAGCCGTAGACCCCAGCGCTCGTCGCCATGCCGACGAGGGGCGCGCTCGAGAAGTGCAGCGCATTGGACGCGTAGTAGTTCCCACTGCCGATGGTGAAGACGCCGCCGTCGGATCCGACGAGCCAATAGCCGTGCCCCTGTGGGTTCGCCGCGATCCCCACGATGTCGCTCACCGAGACGCCCTGCGACGGCAGTGAGCCGTCGAACGGAGCGCCGTCGAGGGCGAAGACACCGCCGTCGGATCCCGCGAGCCAGTAGCCCGTGCCGGCCGGGTTGGCGACGATGCCGACGACGTTGGTCACGCCCGGACCGGCTGACGTCGCTGCCGGCGCTCCGCCGAGCGCGTAGACCGTGCCGTCCTTGCCCGCGAGCCAGTAGCCGCTGCCGGCCGGGTTGGCGGCGATGCCCACGATGTCGGTCACCGAGATGCCCATGCCGGGGAGCGAGCCGCCGAATGCCGCGGTCCCGAACGCGAAGACGCCGCCGTCGGCGCCCACGAGCCAGTAGCCGGTACCGGCGGGGTCGGCGGCGATCCCCACGATGTCGCTCACGCCCTTGCCGCCGAGCGATCCCGCGAAGGCCGCGTCGCCGTAGGTGAAGACGCCGCCGTCGCGTGCGACGAGCCAGTAGCCGCGGCCCGAGGGCGTGGCGGCCGCGCCCACGATTGGTGCCGCGCTCACGCCCGTGGCGGAGCCGTGGAAGAGGGCCGGGCACCGCGCGTCGGCGGTCGCGGGGATCGGCAGACCTCCGCAGCAGATCTGGCCGCCCGCGATCATCGTCCCGTCGGGCTGGCCGGTGCAGGACACGAGGCCCCCGTCGCCTCGTGACGACGTGTCGGACGCCGCGTCGGAGACGCGTGCGTCGGTCGATCCGTCGGCTCCACCTTCCGCGTCAGGAACGCTCGCATCCGCGGCCTGCGCATCCGCGCCGCCGGACTCCGAGCTCGCACCCGACGAGCCGCATGCCGCCAGGGCAACGAAACCGAGGAGAACCAGAAAGCCAGTTGGGTTCCGCACGGTCACTCCGGATGAATCGTACTCCTGGGGCGGGCGCCGTGGTGTAGCGCGAGCGTAGGCGCCGCAGCAGGCACGCCCCGGGCATGCGGCTTGAGTGTGACCAACGGGCTGTTCCTCGTCGGCCTCCTGGCACTCGGGGTCGTGGTCGCGATCCCGGCGCGCAAGCTCGAGATCCCCTACACGGTCGCGCTGGTGGCCGTCGGGCTCCTGGTCGGCGCGCTGCACCCGCCGACGGTGCCCTGGCTCAGTCGTGAGGCCCTCTTCCTCATCTTCCTGCCGGGGCTCATCTACGCGGCGTCGCAGCACCTGGACGTGCCCACGCTCCTCCAGAACAAGCGCGCGGTGCTGCTGCTCGCCGTGCCTGGCCTGGTCGCGGCGGCGGCGATGACGTCCGTGGCCATCGCCCTGTGTGCGCCGCTCGCCGGGATGGGGAGCCCGCGGTGGATCGCGGGCATCCTCTTCGGAACGCTCATTTCGGCGACCGATCCGACCGCCGTCGCCGCGCTCTTCGGGGTCCTCGGGTTGCCGAAGCGCCTCCTCACGATCGTCGAGGGAGAGAGCCTGCTCAACGATGCGGTCGCGATCGTCCTCTTCTCGATGGCGCTCGAGCTCGCGATGGGGACTCCGTTCACGCTGGGGCGAGCGGTGCTCGAGTTCATCCGCGTAGCATCCGTCGGCGCGCTCGTCGGCGCCGCCGTCGCGGGCCTGGTCGTCTGGATCGGCGGCTGGGTCTCGGACGCGGTGAGCCGCGTGGCCCTCACGACCGTCGCGGCCTACGGCTCTTTCCTCATCGCGGAACGGTTCCACGCGTCCGGCGTCATGGCGTCGCTCGTGGCCGGGGTGCTGTCGACGCACCCGCGCTTGGTGGGCCCGCGCGGCAGCCCCACGCGCGTCGTCGTCGAGTCGTGCTGGGACTACGCGACCTTCGCCCTGAACTCGCTGGTGTTCCTGCTCGTCGGGTTCCAGTCGGTGCAGCTCGGTGAGGTCTTCCGGCTGGCGGTGCCCATACTCGTCGCCTTCCTGGTGGTGACCATCACGCGAGCCGTGGTGGTCGTGCTCGTCACGCGGAGCCTGCGACGCTCGAGCGAGGCGATGCCGACTTCGTGGAAGAAGGTACTGGCCTGGTCCGGCCTGCGCGGTCCGCTCTCGATGGTTCTCGTGCTCGACCTGCCCGAGTCGCTGCCGGAGCGGCACCTCCTCGTCGACATCACCTCGGGCGTGGTCGTTCTCTCGATTCTGCTGCAAGGCTCGACGATGACGCCTCTGCTGCGCCGGCTCGGCATCGCCGAGCCACGGAAACGCGCCGAACGGACCGGCCTCGGGATTGCACGTCGGCGACCTGCGTGACAGCGCAGCCAGTCAGCACGCTCCCGACGCTCGCGACGATCCAGCATCCGACGCGCGACCAGCGCGTCGCCCGAGGGCGGGTGGCTCGCGCGACGGTGCCTCGCTCGCGCCACGCCGAGCTGAACCTCGCTCCGACGCGCGATCCCCTCGCGCTCGTCGAGGAGCAGGTGCGGGACCGCATCCCCGAGCTCGTCCCCGTGCGCTACGGGCGCATGATCGATTCGCCGTTCAGCTTCTACCGCGGCGCGGCGGTCATCATGGCCGCCGACCTCTCGCGGACGCCGAACAGCGGGATTCACGCGCAGCTCTGCGGCGACATGCACATGGCGAACTTCGGCATGTTCGCCACGCCGGAGCGCAATCACGTCCTCGACGTCACCGACTTCGACGAGACGCTGCCGGGCCCGTGGGAGTGGGACCTCAAGCGCCTGGCGACGAGCTTCGAGATCGCCGGCCGCGCCGACGGCTTCACCCCGGCGAGCCGGCACGCGATCCTCCACGAGCTCGTGCGGTCCTACCGGACTTCGATGATCGACTTCGCCTCGCAGGGCAACCTCGACGTCTGGTACGCGCGGCTCGACATCGACACGGCGATGGCCGAGTACCAGAAGCGCTTGCCCCGCCAGGAGCTGAAGCGAAAGCGCAAGGCGGTGCGCAAGGCGCTCACGCGGGACAGCGAGCACGCCTTCGAGCGCCTGACCCGCGTGGCCGGCGGGGAACTGCGCATCGCCTCGAGCCCGCCGCTCGTCGTTCCCATGGACGAGCTCTACGGCCCGGTGCAACGCAAGCGCTTCGAGGCGGCGGTGCGCGGGATGTTCCGCTGGTACCGCGCGAGCCTGCCCGGCAACCGGCGCGCGCTCCTCGAGCAGTACCGCGTGGTCGACATCGCGCGCAAAGCCGTCGGCGTGGGGAGCGTGGGGACGCGCTGCTGGATCGTCCTGTTGATCGGCGTCGACAAGAAGGACCCGCTCTTCTTGCAGATCAAACAGGCCGAGGCATCGGTGCTCGAGCCCTACCTGGGCCAGAGCCGCTACCAGAACCACGGGCAGCGCGTGTGGGCCGGGCAGCGCATGATGCAGACCTCGAGCGACATCTTCCTCGGCTGGGGGCGCGCGCCCGGGATCGACGGCGGATCGCGCGACTACTACTTCCGGCAGCTCCGCGACTGGAAGGGCTCCTTCGTCATCGAGAACATGTCGCCGGGCGCCATGACGGCGTACGCGGACATCTGCGGGTGGTCGCTCGCGCGAGCGCACGCGCGCTCGGGCGACCGCGTCGCCATCGCGGCGTACCTCGGCAAGGGCGAGGTGTTCGACGAGGCGATCGCGCAGTTCGCGCGGGCCTACGCCGACGTGAACGATCGCGACTACGAGGCGCTCGTGCGTGCCGTGCGCGTTGGTCGCATCAAGGCGAGAACCGGGATCTGACCCGGCGCCTAGGCGAGCAGGAGGAGCACGTTGGCGGCCGCCACGGGCTTGCTCGGGTCCTCCTGCCAGGCGAGAGAGCGTACCGAGGCGACTCGCCGCCCCTGACGCACGACCTCGGCGCGCGCGAACGTGTCGACGGTTCGCGCGGAGCGCAGGTAGTCGATCGTGATGCTGATCGTCTTGGGCGTCTTGGGGCTCTCGGTCTCGGCGAGCACCGCGAAGACCGCGATCGACTCGAGCAGGGCCCCCAGCGTTCCTCCGTGGAGCGCCGGCACGAGCGGGTTGCCTGTCAGGTGCGGCGTGTAGCGGAGCGTGCCGACGAGCTCTCCGCCCTTGCCAGTGAGCTCCATGCCGACGAAGCGCGCGAAGGGGATGGCGCGTACGAGCGCCGAGAAGTCACCCGACGCGCGCGCTTCGGCCAGCAGCCCGGACAGGGTGGGCACGCTCACGGCTTGGTCGACACCAGGCGCCCCATCGGCGACTCCTGGTCCTCGAAGACGATGAAGGTGCCTGCGGCGGCGGCGATCGCGTCGGCCGGATCGTCGTGGTACGCGCTCGCCCGCACGAAGGCGACCTGGCGCGTGAGCTTGTGGCACTCGGCGCGGACGCGGACGTCCTTGGGGGGCGTGGCGGGCTTGAGGTAGTCGATGCGCAGGTCGAGCGTGGCGATGCGCGCCGGGGAGCCGCGCTTGAGGAAGACCGAGATGCCGCAGGCGCCGTCGACCACGCCGGTGATGACCCCGCCGTGGAGCACCCCGGTGTCGGGGTTGCCCACGAGCTCGGGTCGGTAAGGCAGGACGACCGTCGTGCCCTCTCGCGAGGCCTCGACAGCATAGATGCCGAGGGCCGCATTGTACGGAGACATCCCGATCGCCTGGTTGACGAGGGACAAGAGCTCCGCCGCGTCCACGGTGAGGCATCGTACACGCCCGGTCCCATCTCCGTCTCGGGAGGGGCCCGCGGCGTCGGGGGGAGCCCGGGCGCGTCGTACGAAGAGGCCCAAGATGAGATCAGGACTGCTCGTTTGTGTTGTCCTGGCGGCGTGCGGCGGGAGCCAGACGTCTGCCGAGGGCTCGGGGGCGGACGCGGGCACGGACGGGCCTTCGTCGTCTTCGTCGTCGTCGTCGAGCAGCGGTGGAGGCACGACGACCGACTCGGGGACGAGCACCCAGGACGGCGGCGGCACGACGGGGCAGGACGGCGGCGAGACGCCGCACGATGCGGGGACGGGTGGGCTCGACGTGGGAGCCGGGAGCGGCGCGAAGTACGCGTCCGACGGGCCGGTCGCGTACACCGTGCAGCACATGACGCTGTCGAACGCTGGTCGCTCGTGGGGTGAGTCGGTCTACCTGCCGAGCACTTCGGGCCTGCACCCGGTCGTCACGGTCAACGCCGGCACCCAGCAGGTGAACGCGGCCTACGCCATCTACGGCAAGCGCCTCGCGAGCTACGGGATCATCGCCCTCACGCAGGACGACGAGGGCGCGCTCGCGCCGACGCCGAACGTGGTCGACGACGTCACCTACGTCATCACCACGTGGGTTCCGGCCAATCTCGCGTCGAGCGCCGACATGACGCGCGTCGGCCTGTCGGGGCATTCGCGCGGGGGCAAGGCGACCCTGCTCGCCGCGGAGAACGCGCTGAAGGGCAAGGTGAAGGCGTGGTTCGGGCTCGACCCAGTGGACGTCGACTTCCTCGGCTCGCCCGGCGCGCTCCCGAACATCGGAACGATCGGCATCCCCCTGGGATTCGCCGGGGCCACCGTATCGAGCAACTGCTCCCCGGCGGACGCGAACTACCAGGTCTATTACGCGGCGGCGGCGCCACCGGACGTCGCGGTCAGCGTGGAGGGTGCCGGGCACTTCGACTTCCTGGACCAGTCGCAGGCGATCGCCGAGTCGTATTGCACGCCGGAGGGGACGATAGACGGCACGCTGGCGCTCGACACGGCGGCCCATTACCTGATGGCGTTCTTCGCGCGCGAGCTGCTCGGCGACTCGTCGGTCGGTCCCGCGTTCGACGGCGTGGGGGCGCAGGCCGACATCGCCGCCGGAATCATCGCGGTCGAGTCGAAGTAGAGCGGCCCGCTCGAGAGCGGGCGCTACAATCGCCCCGTCGTGCCCGCCCGGATCGACGATCTGCCCGAACACGTGGCGCGTGCGATCCGCACGGCACCCATAGCGCCTGCGGTGCGTACGCTCTTCGCGAGGATTCCGCGGCCCCTCGTGCTCGCCGCGGAGGTAGCGGTCGACTCGGCGGTGCCGCTCGCCCTCGCGCAGCTCGTGAAGCTCGCGGCCGAAGGAGGACGTGTGGAGCTGGGCAGCGTACTTCCGGCCGACCCGGGAGATCCGCCCTGTCTGGCGCTCGTGTCCGGCGATCGCATGTTCGAGGCGCGCGGGGAGGCGATCGGCCCGGACGTTCGCGACCTGGCGCGCCGTGCGCTGACGACGCTGTTCGACTGCGCCGAGCTCGCGGCGACGGCCGACCTCTTTGCGTGCGAGGCGTCGAAGCTCGCGACGATCCAGCACGTCGTGCACGCCATGCTCGGCGCGGCCGACGTGCACCGGGCGGTGCACGCGATGCTCACCGGCATCACCTCGGGCGACTGCCTCGGCTTCCACCGAGCCGCGCTCTTCGTGCACGACCGCGAGCGCGGCGTGTACGTGGGCTCGCAGGCCATCGGTCCGCGCGACGCCGGCGAGGCGCATCGCATCTGGGAGCAGATAGAGGAGGAGCGAAAGTCGATCGACGCGATGATCGAGGACTACGGGCGGCACGCGGTCGACGCGCGCCTACAGCTCTTCGTGCAGGGGCTCACGCTTCGCGCCGGCTCCGCCGCGGACGACGAGGTGGCCAGCCTGGAGAAGGCTGACCGCAGCGTGATCCCCTTCCGGCGCGCGCGACCCGTCAACGAGGGCCTCGCCGCACTCGAGCCCGCCCAGGACTTCGTGCTCGCTGCGGTGCGGCCACACGGCGAGATCCTGGGCCTCATCTTCGTGGACGACGTGTTCGGCGGACAGACCATCGACGGCGAGCGCGTGCGGGATCTCGAGTTCTTCGTCGGTCAGGCGGGGCTCGTGTGGGAAAACTTCACGTTGCTCGATCGCGTCGCGTCGATGGCCCGAGAGGACGCGCTGACGGGGCTCCTCAACCGGCGCGAGTTCGAGTCGCGGTTCGCCGCGGAGGCATCGCGGGCCCGGAGGTCGCAGGCGGCGCTCGGGCTGCTCCTCGTGGACGTGGACCACTTCAAGGAGATCAACGACTCGCGCGGGCACGAGCAGGGGGACCTCGCGCTGCGACGGGTGGCCTCGGTGCTGCAGCGCACGGTACGCGGGCACGACACGGTGGCGCGCTTCGGCGGCGACGAGTTCGTCGTGCTCCTCGACGGGGCGCCCCTGGCCGAGCTGGGCGCCGCCGCGCGCCGCATCGGCCTCCTCGCGCGCGAAGCGGGCCTGTCGGTCAGCATCGGGGTGGCCGGCTGGCCGGAGGACTGCGCCGAGACCGACGAGCTCTTCTCGGTGGCGGACGCGAACCTCTACCGCGCCAAGCGCGCGGGGCGCGGGCGTGCCTGCACGACTGGGCGTGAGCCGTTCGGATTCGACGTCGCCGAGTAGACGCCCTACGGATTTACGGGTCATGCCGCCGCCCGATCGCTCCGACCCTGCCGCGCCGCTGCGCCGCGACGTCAGAACGCTGGGGCACCTGCTGGGCGAGACACTCATCGAGCAGGAGGGCCGCGCCTTCTTCGACCTCGAGGAACGCATCCGGGCGCTGGCGAAGCGGGGGCGCAACGCGACCGGCGACGCGCGCGAAGAGGCGAGGTCGGGGCTGCGCGAGGCCTTCCGGGTGCTCGACGTCGAGGGGGCCGAGCGGGTCGTGCGCGCATTCGCCCACTACTTCCAGCTGGTGAACCTTGCGGAGCAGCATCACCGCGTCCGCCGCGGGCACGAGCACGATCGCGCCGGCGAGATCGAGCCCGGATCGCTCGCGGCGCTCTCGCGCGTGCTCGCACACCAGGTGCCTCGCCCGGAGCTCGAGGCGCTGCTCGCCGCCGCGAGCATCGAGCTCGTCTTCACCGCGCACCCCACCGAGGCGCAGCGCCGGACGGTGCTCGACAAGCACCGCGCGATAGCCGAGCTCCTCGAGCAGCGGGATCGCGCCGCGCCTTCCCCCGCCGAGGAGCGCGAGCTGCGGCGTGCGTTGCGCGAAGAGGTGACGACCCTCTGGCAGACCGACGAGATTCGCCATGAGCGCCCGCGCGTCGGCGACGAGGTGAAGAACGTCCTCTTCTACCTGGAGGAGGTCCTCTATCCGCTCGTGCCCCGGACGTACGCGCACCTGGAGGACGCGATCGGCGTGGCGTACGGGGCGGCGGGGGTCGCGGTGCCGCCGCTGCTTCGCTTCGGTTCGTGGGTCGGGGCGGACATGGACGGCAACCCGAACGTCACGCCCGAGGTGGCCATCGACACGGCAATGGCTCACGCGGCGCGGGCCGTGGCGCTCCACTTGCGAGAGGTGCAGCGGCTCGGGGCGCGGCTGTCGCAGAGTACGCGGCGCATCGGCGTCACCGCCGAGCTTCGCGCATCGCTGGAGCGCGATCGTGCGGCGCACCCCGAGCGCGCCGACGACGTCGAGGCGCGCACGCAGGACGAGCCGTACCGGCGCAAGCTGCGATGGATCGAGGCGAAGCTCGCCGCGACGCGCGCGGCGTTTGTCGCGGCGCGCGCGAGCGGAGGGCGGAGCACGACGCTGCTCTTCGGTTATCCCGCGCCGGAACAGCTCGTCGAGGACCTCCTCGTCATCGAGCGCTCGCTTGCCGCCAACGCGGGCGAGCACGCGGGGCTCTCGCACGTCAGGGCGCTCGCGCGGCAGGTGCAGGTGTTCGGGTTCCACCTGGCGAAGCTCGACGTGCGCGTCCCGGCCGCGTGGGTGCGCGAGTCGGCGCGCGCAGCCCCGCACGAGGGGCCCGGGATGCGCGCGATGCAGGCGCTGGCGACGATGCAGCGGCGCGCGACGCCCCGGAGCGGCGAATCGTTCATCCTGAGCATGACGCGCGGACACGAGGACCTCGTCGCGGCGCTGCATCTCGCTCGCTCGGCCGGCCTCGTACGCGACGAGGACGGCGTGGCCTCCGCGTCGATCGTCCCGCTCTTCGAGACGCTCGACGATCTCGAGCGCTGCCCCCGCGAGCTCGAGCGCGCTTTCGGCGACGCCGAGTACGCGCGCTACCTCGCGCTCCGCGGCCGCCGGCAAGAGGTGATGCTCGGCTACTCCGACTCGAACAAGGACGCGGGGATCCTCGCGTCGTCGTTCGCGGTCTACCGCGCCCAGCGGGCGCTGGCCGACGTGGCGCGGCGGCACCAGGTGACGCTGACGTTCTTCCACGGGCGCGGCGGCTCGATCGGCCGCGGTGGCGGCCCGTCGCGTCGCGCGATCGAGAGCCTCCCACCCGGGACGCTCGAGGGGCGCTTCAAGCTCACCGAGCAGGGGGAGGTGCTCAGCTGGAAGTACCTGCTCCCGCCCCTCGCCGAGCGGAACCTCGACCTGACCACGAGCGGCGTCCTGCGTGCATCGCTCGCCGGCGCGGCCCTGCCGGAGACGGAGCTCACCGAGTACGAGGCGGCGTTCGCCCGCGCCGCCGAGGAGAGCCTCGTCGCCTACCGAGCGCTCGTGCGGGCGCCGCGCTTCCCCGAGTACTTCGCGCAGTGCACGCCCATCGAGGAGATCGGGGCGCTGCCGCTCGGGTCGCGCCCGCCGCGTCGCACGGGCGCGGCGACGATCGACGACCTGCGCGCGATCCCCTGGGTGTTCGCCTGGAACCAGTCGCGGCAGATGGTGCCCGGATGGTTCGGCGCCGGGCGGGGGCTCGGTGCGCTCCTGCGGGAGCGAGGCGTGGCGTACGTGCGGCGCATGCGCGAGCGGTGGCCCTTCTTCGCGACGACGCTCGACGCGATCGCCTCGGCCCTCGCCATAGCCGACATGCGCATCGGCGCCGAGTACGCGTCGCTCGTGGAGGATCGGGCCCTGGCGCGCGCGACGTTCCGCTCGATTGCGCTCGACCACGGGCGCGCCGTGCGCGCGGTGCGCACGATCCTCGATCGCGCCGACCTCCTGGCGCACGAGCCGACGCTCGCGCGGTCGATCGCGCTGCGCAATCCCTACGTCGACCCCATGAGCTTCGCGCAGGTGGACCTCTTGCGCCGCAAGCGAGCCCTCGTGCGCGCCGGCGAGCCGGTGCCGCCGTCGCTCGAGCGCGCGATCCTGCTGACGATCAACGGAATCGCCGCGGGCCTGCGCAACACGGGATAGCCGTGGTGCTCACTCGGCGTACGTGAACGCCTTGTCCGGATAGGGCGGCGGCTCGGGCACCGGCCTCGGGTCCTTCTTGATCTCGTCCTCCAGGTAGCGCAGCGCCGCGTCGAGCTGCGCGTCGTCCCCGCCGAACGTCGCGTGCGGAAGCAACTTCCGCTCTGTGCACACGCAAAGCGGAAACGCGGACGCGCAAAGCCGCTGTGCGGCCCCGCAGGGGTACATTGCGGCTACGCACATCCGCTCTGCGGATACGAAGTGTGTCCCGACCGACTCCCAGTGACGAAGTACGAGTCGGTTCTTCCGCCGTGCGGACACGTAATGACGTTTTTCGCGTCCGCCGGGACACAGTGCCGAACCGATTCTCCGCTCTGCCGAACCGCACAGCGGAAGTGCCGAACCGCACGGCGGAAGTGCCGAACCGCACGGCGGAAGTGCCGAACCGCACGGCGGAAGTGCCGAACCGCACGGCGGAAGTGCGGAAGCGCACGGCGGAAGTGCGGAACCACAAGTCGGAAGGAGGTGGCGGCAGGGCGGAAGCATCCAACGAAGCCACGGAGTTACCCTTGACCACGACGAGACGGACGAGCGCTCCGTTCGCCCGTCCTGGCGCCCCTTCGGCTCAGAAGTAGAGCGTCATGCCGCCGGTGAGCAGTCCGCCGCCCGCGGTGTTCGTCTGCTGGCCCTGCGAGTTCGTGAACTCGGCCGTGTACTGCGACTGGCTGTCGGTGCGGCTGCGGATGAAGCCCCGGAAGTCGATGTTGAACGCGAGCACGCGCGTGAGGCGCAGCTCGAGGCCGATGCCCGCCTGGCCACCGAAGTACGCGTAGTCGTACGACTGGCCATTCGCGTACACGGGATCGTTCGGGTCGTTCTCGCTGTGCGCCCACGACCAGCCGAAGCCCGCGAGCAGGTAGAGCTGCGCGCGCGACTGCGGGTTGAGGAAGAGCAGCGCGTTGAACGACGTGGACGTCTCGTGGCGCTGGTCGCCGATGTATCCGTGGCCTCCGTAGAAATCGATGTCCCACTCGAGGCCGAAGTAGCGCGACGGCTTGTAACGCAGACCGGCGCCCAGGCCGCCCATGCTCGCGTCGTGATGCGTACCGTCGCCGAGAGCCGCGCCCTCGAGGTGCAGGTTGAGGCCCCACTCGCGCGGCGGCGAGATGTAGTGGCGGGGCGGCGGGCGGTACTCGTACGGCGGCGGGTTCTCGGGACGCTCCACCATCACGGGCGGCGGCGGCTGATAGACGACCACCGGCGGCGGAGGCGGCGTGTGCGCCGGCGCCTCGTCGTCGTCCGCGGCGGCAGCGCCGCGATGACGCGGGGGCGGGGCCGGCTGCGCATCCGGATCCGGAAGCGGCTGCAAACCTTGCCTGCCCGCGGGGGCCGGCTGCGCGTCGCTAGGGGGGGCGCAGAACCAGCTGCCCGGGGGGCACGAATCGGGCTGCGCAGGCGCCGACTGCGCCCACGCGAAAGACGGGATCGCGAGCAAGAGGGCCGATGCCGACGTGACGACCACCAGCTTCATGGTGCGAGGTTCCTTCCAGAGCGGGAGCGGCTGCAACCCAGGTGCCACGAAGCTTGCTGCGGCGGCTCGGGAAAATCAACGCGCGCGCGGCCGGTTCGTTCGGGGGCGTCGCCGTTCGTTCACGCCCCGGGAGCCAACTTCGTCCGCATCCGCTATCTCAGGGGGTCCGCCCCCACCCATGCCCGCCGCGACGCCGAAAGTCACCCTGAAACCGGGTCACGTCCAGCCCGTCTGGATGGGCCACCCCTGGGTTTACGCGCAGGCCATCGACCGCATCGAGGGGGGTGCGACGGCAGGCGACGAGGTGAGCGTCCACGATCCCCGAGGCAACCTCCTCGGTCGAGGCTTCTACTCGCCGGGATCGGCGATCCCGGTGCGTCTGCTGACCCGCGACGCCGAGACGCACCTCGATGCGGCATTTTTCCGGGCCCGCATCGAGCAGGCGGCGTCGCTGAGGGCCTCGCTCGGGCTGCCGAGCGCGCACACGACGGGCTTCCGCCTGGTCCACGCCGAGGGCGACGGGCTGCCCGGGCTCGTCGTGGACAAGTACGGGGATGCGCTGGCGGTGCAGGTCGGCACCA
>Ga0335069_10007504_pt1 | contig 15729 bp, 10 predicted proteins | sample Lox_Sample_11_FD_206714 | JGI IMG/M metagenome (GOLD analysis project Ga0335069, IMG submission 206714) | Soil microbial communities from Loxahatchee National Wildlife Refuge, Florida, United States - Lox_Sample_1.1 | ecosystem: Environmental > Terrestrial > Soil > Wetlands | place: USA... | reverse complement strand
AGCGGCGGCTTGCCGGGCACCTCGACCAGGCTCTCGTCCGACAGCCAGTCCTTCATCCGCCGGTTGGTCGGATCGGTGAACGTCGCGCCATCCACCTCCAGCGTGTAGCCATAAAGGTCCGGCGGCAACGGGCCGACCGTCACCGACCACAGACCGTTGGCGTTCCGGGTCATCGGCTGCGGGGGCAGATGCCGCAGGCCCTTGACCGCCACGGCCTGGGCCTTCGGCGCAAAGAGGCGGAAGGTCACCCGACCGTCCGGCAAGACCTCGGGCGAACGGTAGGCCGGCTGGGCAGCCGGCTCCGCTACCACCAGGCCCACACAATACAGGATCAGCAAGCACCACCGCGGCGGGACATTCATGTCTATTTATATTCCGGACTCTGCCGCCGGAACAGGCTTTTTCTTCCGGCGCCGGCCGAGGGGCCGTCAACCGGCGCGCAGCATCGGCCAATCCATGCACCGCCAGCCGCGGCGCGGCACGGTAAAGTCATGTCGTGAAGCCGCCGACCCCCAGTCGGACCGATCGGAACCGCCAGGGCTTGCGATGGGTCGGTGAGGGTGACCGGCGGCCGGGGACGGAGTTGCCGGTCACGACCGCGCTTCCCGGACCCCGGCCCGATCCCATCCAACCCCCATCGCCGCACCGGGCCAGCGTCCGGCTCGCGGCCCCGCGCCCGTGAGCACCGTCGTCCAGACCATCCCCGCGGACACCGCCACGCTGTGTCCCATCACCGAAATCGCCGCCCGCCTCGGTCTCGAGCCGGACCAGCTCGAACTGCACGGCCGCTACAAGGCCAAGGTGCCGCTCGACCACATCGACCTGGCCCACTCGGCGCCGGCCAAGCTGATTCTGGTGTCGGCGATGACGCCCACCCCCGCCGGCGAGGGCAAGACGACGACCTCGATCGGGCTGGCCGACGGTCTCTCGCTGCTGGGCCACCGGACCGCGGTCGTGCTGCGCGAGCCCTCCCTGGGTCCGGTCTTTGGCATGAAGGGCGGCGCCACCGGCGGTGGCCGTGCGCGCGTGATGCCCCACGCCGACATCAACCTCCACTTCAACGGCGACTTCGCCGCGATCGAGAAGGCCCACAACCTCCTCGCCGCGCTGGTCGACAACCAGCTGCAGAACAAAAAGAACTCCGTCGGACTCGATCCGCTTTCGGTTCGTTGGAAGCGCGTCTGCGACATGAACGACCGCGCGCTGCGCCGGATCGTCGTCGGGCTCGGCGGCCGCGGCTACGGCGTGCCGCGCGAGACGGGTTTCGACATCACGGCCGCATCGGAGGTCATGGCCATCCTCTGCCTGGCCCAGTCGCGCGCCGACCTCCACGAGCGCCTCGGCCGCATCTTTGTCGGCTTCACCACCGGCAAACAGCCGGTGTTCGCCCGCGACCTCAAGGCCCACGGCGCGATGGCTGCGCTGCTCAAGGACGCGATCCTCCCGAACCTCGTGCAAACGCTCGAGGGCACGCCGGCGCTCATCCACGGCGGACCGTTCGGCAACATTGCCCAGGGCACGAACTCGATCCTCGCGACGCGGCTCGGGCTGAGCCTGGCCGACTACGTCGTGACCGAGGCCGGCTTCGGCTTCGACCTCGGCGGCGAGAAATTCCTCAATCTCAAGTGCCGCGCCGCCGGGTTCTGGCCCGACGCCGTCGCGATCGTCGCCACCGTCCGGGCCGTCAAGTACCAGGGCGGCGTGCCGGTCAAGGAACTGGCCGCCCCGAACGAGGACGCGCTCCGGCGCGGCTTCGCCAACCTCGAGAAACACCTGGAAAACGGGGTGGCCTTCGGGCTGGCGCCGGTAGTCGTGATCAACCGCTTCCCCAACGACGCGGCCGCCGAACTCGACCTGCTCACGCGACTTTGCGCCGACCACGGCGCGCCGTGCGCCGTCAGCGACCATTTCGAGCGCGGCGGCGCGGGTGCCCTGAACGCCGCCGCGGCGCTGGCCGCCGCGGCCGACAAGAATCCGCGCACCCCGCGGTTCACCTACGCGCTCGAGCAGACGGTCGAGGAGAAGGTCACGGCGATCGCCACCCGCGTCTACGGCGCCGGCCGGGTCGAGTTTGGCCCCAAGGCGAAGACCGACCTGAAGACCATCGCGGAGCTCGGGCTCGGTTCGCTGCCGATCTGCATGGCGAAGACACAGTACTCGCTCTCCGACAACCCGGCGTTGCTCGGCCGACCGCGGGATTTCGTCCTCACCGTGCGCGAGATCGAGATCGCCGCCGGCGCCGGATTCCTCGTGCCGATCTCCGGCGAGATCCTGCGGATGCCCGGCCTGCCCGAGGTGCCCGCGGCGGAGCACATCGACATCGACGACGACGGCACCATCACGGGTTTGACCTGAGGTGGGGGATGAGAGTTGAAGGTTGAGGGTCGGTCCGGAGGCAGAAGCCGGGACGCCGCCGCCCGGCCCTCCGCTCAGCGCTTGAATTCCCTGCGCTCTTTGTTCGACAACCCATTCCGGGCGGGGTCGAAGCTCCGCCCCCCCTGCGCCCTTCGCTTCCCTCGACTCTCCCCGCCCGACCCGCAGTCTCACCAGTGAGGACCGCCTCAGACGCCGGACCTTTGCCCGACGCGACGTCCGCCTGCGATGTGCTGGTCTCTTTTGCGGCGGTGAATCCGGCAGCCTCCCCGATGCCGGGTGGCAGTGAAGTCGGCCGGCGCGGGTGGCATAGCACCGCCCAGCCTGCGCGCCCGGCCGTAGCTCGAGCGAGATTGACAGGCCATGGCGCAAGTGGCACTTCCCGCAGTCGTTGACTGCGGATCAACGTTCTGCTCCGAAACCGCGATTCCCGTCCCGCGTCGATGACCCTCCCCGCCTCCCCCGCATTCGTCTTAGCCTTGTCCCTGGTTTCTGCGCCGCTTCTGGCCCAGGTCCAGGCGCTCGACGACGGGTGGCGATTTCACCGGGGCGACGCAGCCGGCGCCGAGTCGCGTCACTTCGACGACGCCGGCTGGCGCACCGTGGACTTGCCGCACGATTTCGGCATCGAGCCGCCCCTCAGCCCGGCGGCCGACAGTCCGCCGCAGGACCCAAAAGTTCCGGAAGGATCCGATGTAGGCTACCTGCACGGAGGCGTGGGCTGGTATCGCCTTCATCTCGACGGGCAGGCGCTCCGTGCGGCCGGCGCGGAGTTGGTCATCGACGGTGCCCAGCAGGACGCCGACCTCTGGGTGAACGGGGAGCACGTCGCCTTCCAACCGCACGGGTACATTCCGCTCTGCGTGGAGATCGGCCACCTTCTGGATCCCACGTCCGAGAACGTGATCGCCATCCGGACACTGAACCCGGAGCAGAATTCGCGGTGGTACCCCGGATCAGGACTCTATCGGTCCGTTGAGTTGCGCACGCACGGACCCATCCACATCCCCACCTGGGGGGCGCGCGTCGAGACGATCCGCCTGCACGGACCGGCGGCGCGGCTGCGCCTCCGGGCCAGCGTGCGCAATGACGACCGGGTCGGCCGCGACCTCGCCGTCGCGTGCCGGATCACCGACCCGTCCGGGTCCGTCCGCGACCATCCTCTCGGCACCGTCCGGGTGGCAGGCGGTGCCACCGAGACGCTGCAGGCCACGATTGACTTGGATGCCGCGGAAGCGTGGTCCCCGGAGTCCCCCCGGCTCTATCTCGCGGAATTCGCCGTGCAGGAGGGCGCGGTGGTCGTTGACACGCTGAGTTCCCGCTTCGGGGTAAGAACCCTCGAGGTGAACGCCGGGGAGGGATTCATCTTGAACGGCCGGCCGCTAAAGCTCCGCGGCGCCTGCCTGCACCACGACAACGGCCTCCTCGGGGCCGCCGCGTTTCCGGCCGCCGAGGAGCGGAGGGTGCGCCTCATGAAGGAGAACGGTTTCAACGCCATCCGCACGAGCCACAACCCGCCCTCCACCGCCTTCCTCAACGCCTGCGACCGCCTGGGGGTTCTCGTGGTCGATGAGTTCACGGACACCTGGGAGCTGCCCAAGCGGCGCAACGGCTATCAGCGTCACTTCGACGCGCACTGGAGCCACGACCTCGGGGCGATGATCGATCGGGACTTCAACCATCCCTCCGTCGTGATGTGGAGCATCGGCAATGAGATTCCGGAGCGTTTCACCAAGGCCGGGGTGGAGATCGAGCGGCAACTGGTCGAGTTCGTCCATGCGGCGGACCCCGGCCGACCCGTGACCAGCGCGCTGCCCTACATCTATGAGTATCCGGAAATTTCCGAGCACTGGAAAAGTCAGTATCCCGCACTCAGCCTGCTCGACGTCGGCGGCTACAACTACTCCTGGCGCGAGTATGGGGCGGATCACCAGCAGGCGCCGCACTGGGTGATGATGCAGACGGAGTCCTATCCCCGCGAAGCATTCGAAATCTGGCGCGAAACCAACCGGCTGTCCTACGTCCTCGGGGATTTCGTGTGGACGGGCTTGGATTACCTGGGCGAGTCCGGCATTGGACACAGCACCTACATTGAGGCCGGCGCGGATCCCGCCACGACAGGACAAAGCGACTGGGAGCACATGCCCTGGCCGTGGTGGATCGCCTGGTGCGGCGACCTCGATCTCACCGGGGTCAAGAAACCTCAGTCGTATTACCGGGACGTTGTCTGGGGGCGCACCCCGGTGGAGATCATGGTGCACGAACCCGTTCCCGACGGAAAAAGGGAAAAGGTCGGCCCCTGGGGCTGGCGGAATGAATTGCCCCAATGGAATTGGCCGATCAGGGGAGGCGCGCCGCTGGAGGTTTCGGTGTACTCACACGGACCGCACGTGAGTCTGCTCCTCAACGGGCGCAGCGCGGGGGAGGCGGACCTCGACCCGGAACGGTCGATCACGGCGACGTTCAACGTCCCCTACGAACCCGGCACGCTCGTGGCGGTTGTCAGGGACGGCACCCGGGAACTCGGGCGCCGCACGCTCGCCACGACCGGCGCCCCCGCGGCCCTGCGGGCCACGCCTGAGTCGGTCACGGCGCCGGCCAACCGGGCGGCGGTGGTGTTCGTGCCGATCGCGGTCGTCGACCACGCGGGCGCCGTGGTGCCGGACGCGAGCGTGCCGATCACCTGCCGCGTCACCGGCGAGGCGGAACTGCAGGCACTCGGCACCGGCAACCCAACCGACATCGAGCCACTGACGGACCCCCAAACGACGACTTTTCGGGGACGGGCATTGTTGGTCCTCCGTTCCTCGGGCCGCCCGGGCCGGGCCAGCGTGACCGTTTCCGCCGCCGGACTGCCCGAGGTCAGCTCGGCCGTCGAATTCACCCGCTGACCGCGATGGGCCGCGTCCGCGCGCCCTTTCCGCCGGCGGCAGCCTGACGATTGGCGCCGCCCGGAACATTCGCCAACCGGCTGTGACCTCATTGATCCGCGTCCTTCGGCTCCCTTCCCAACGTCGAATCAGCCGCGAGCGACCGCTGACCCGCACGGCGCGCCTCGCGCCGGCCATCGCCCCTCGCCGCCCTCAGAGCCTCTCCTGCGCCATCCGTTTCACCAACTCGCCGACAAGGGGGTTGGGAAAGCGGCGGCTGGGGGTGATGGCGAAGAAGGACTCGCGGATCGGCTCAATCGCGTGGGTCTCGACCAGCACGCCGTTCTCGATCTCGTCGCGCACCACCACCGGCGGCACCAGTGCCAGGCCCTCGCCCTCGCGGGCGAGAAGGCGCAGCATTGCCATGTCGTCGACCTCGGCCATCACACGTGGGCGCACGCCGGCCGCGGCGGTCAGGCGGTCGAAGGCCGCCCGGGTGTTGCTCTCAAAGCTGGGCAGGATCACCGGCACGCCGGCGAAGTCCTCCGGGAACCGCAGGCGCTTTCGCTTCCAGGCGGGCACGCCGACCAGGCCCACGGCCTGCTCGGCGAGGAGGTGGCTGTGCCACGGCGTCTCCGCGTCCCGGCGGGCGGGCGAGTTGGACAGCACGAGGTCGACCTCGTGGGCCTGCAGCGCGAGCAACAGCTCGCGCTGCGCGCCGGACCGGATCACCACCTCCACGTCGGCGCGGTGCAGGATGGGCCGGAGGAACTCCAGCTGGAAGTTGCGCGACAGCGTCGACACCGCGCCCACGCGCAGGATCTGCCGCGCCGCGCCGGGGGCGCGGTTGCGCATGACGTCCATCAGCTCCTCGCCCGCCCGCCCGATGCTGTCGGCGTAATCCAGCGCGATCCGCCCGGCCTCGGTCAAACGCAGCCCGCCCCGGCCGCGCTCGAAGAGCTTCTGTCCCAGGCTGTCCTCGAGCTGCCGAAGCTGGATGCTCAGTGCAGGCACGGAAAGGTTCAGCTTCCCGGCGGCGCGCGTCAGGCTGAGCTCGCGGCCGATCTGCCGAAAATAACGCAGGTGATGGTAGTTCAGGAAGGCGGGCACGACGGTTTTCTGATTAAATATTATTTAATGGATTATTCGAAAGCCTGTAATCGCTTAAAATGCAAGATCTCGTTAGGATCGGCGGCGATGAGCCCGTTGCCCGCCTCCGTCCTCCTCGCCCTCCTCCCGGCCCTGCCGCTCGCGGCCGGCCTCGGTGCGCGCGCCGGCCGCCCGGGGCCCGCCGGCCGCCTCGTGGCCGGCGCCGCGCTGGCCGCGGCTGCACTCGCCCTCCTGGCGGCGGGGATGGTGGCGGTGGCCGGGCCGCAGACTGTCCGCTGGGCGCCGCACGGGGTCGACGCCGCCCTCGCCGTCGCGCTCCGGCTCGACCTCCTGTCGGTCGTCATGGCAATGCTCGTGACCTTGGTCGGCTCCGTGGTCATCAACTTCGCCCGGCCCTATCTCGCCGGCGACCCGCACCAGGCGCGGTTCTTCTCGTGGGTAAGCCTGACGCTCGGGTCGGTGGTGCTGCTCGTCCTCGCCGGACACCTGCTGCTCCTGCTGGCGGCGTGGATGGCGACGAGCCTCTGCCTGCACCGGCTGCTGCTGCACTACCCGGAGCGGTCGGGGGCGGTGTTTTCGGCCCGGAAGAAATTCGTCATCAGCCGGCTCGGCGACGCCTGCCTGCTGGGGGCGGCGTTGGTGCTCCGGGCGCACCACGGCACCTTCGACCTCGCGGCCATCCTCGCGGACTTCGCCGCGGGCCGGACCGGCGGCGCGGCCCCAGCCGGCCAGCTGTTGGCCGGTTGCGCGATGCTGAAGTCGGCGCAGTTTCCCTTCCACAGCTGGCTGCCGGACACGATGGAGACCCCGACGCCGGTATCGGCCTTCATGCACGCTGGCATCATCAACGCCGGCGGCTTCCTGGTCGTCCGTCTCGCCCCCGTTTTCGCCGCCGCCCCGAGCGCCTCGGCCCTGCTGGCCGTCGCCGGCGCGCTGACCGCCGCCTTCGGGGCGATCGTCATGCTCGCGCAGCCGAGCGTGAAGCGCGCGCTAGCCTATTCCACGATCGCGCAGATGGGCTTCATGATCCTGCAGTGCGGCGTCGGCGCCTACGGGCTGGCCCTGCTGCACCTCGCCGCGCACTCGCTCTACAAGGTGCACGCCTTTCTCACGGCCGGCTCGACGATCGGCGCGGTGCCGCGCGCCGCCGTGCCGTTGCGCGCCCCGGCGCTCACTTTTGGCGGGCTGGTTGGCGGGCTGCTCGTCGCGCTCGGGGCGACGGTCGCTCACGCGCTCGCGCCGGCGCTGCCGGCGGGCGCACGGGTTTTTGCCGTCGTGCTCGCCATCGCGGTCGCCTCCGGCCTGGCCCGCATCTGGGCGGCCGCGGCCGGCGCCCGAAGCGTTGCTCGCGGCGTCGCGGCAGCCGTGGCCGGCGTCGGTCTGAGCCTCGCCCTGCACGCGGTGGCCTCGCGGCTCTCCGCGGGGCTCCCCGAGTTCCAGCCGCCGCCGGCCCTGCTTGCGACCGTGGCCGCGGTGTTCTCTGGGTTGTTCCTTTTCCAGGCGCTGCTGTGGCGGGCCAACGCCCATCCGTTCGGCCGCCGGATGTACGTCCACGCGCTGAACGGCTTCTACCTCGGCACCCTATTCAACCGCATCCTCGGCCGCCTCTGGCCGCGCCACGCCACGACGCCCTAACCCGCGCGGCCGCAAACCCCTTTCAGCCATGTTCACCTCGCCGATCCCGACCGCCCCCGCCGCGCTCGACGCAACGCAGGAAGCCGCCATCGCCGCCGCCCTCTCACGAATTCCGCCGCTGTGGCCGCTGCGCCACTTCGTGGCCGTGAATCCATTCGTCGGCCTGGTCGGCCGGCCCTTCGCGTCCGCCTGCGACCTCCTGCACCGCAGCCTCGGCTCGGTGCCGCTGCAGCGCCCGTCCGAATACCGGCGCGCTTCGGCCGCAGGCGAGATCGAGCCCGCCGACCTCGAGGCCGCGGCGCGCGCGCCGTGGACTCCGGCCGCGTTGCAGGCGGCGCTCGCCGGGCTCGCCGACGAGGATCCGTCACCGGCCATTCCGACCGTGGCCGACTGGCTCGACCAGGCCCGACCGCGCGCGCATTGGACCGCGTTCGTGGTCGACGAGATTTCCAAGTGGTGCGCCGTGAACTTCGACGAGAACCAGACGACCTGGATCAGCCCGTGGAAGACGACCGGCCTCTACGCCGCCTGGCGCGAGGCCGCGGCGTACGACCGCAATCCGGAGGCCTTCGGTTTCGCCGGTTTCCGGGCCTTCGTGGCGTCGCTCCCGCCGCAGGCCGACGCCGCCCTCGCCCACTGCCTCGGGCTGCTCCGGCACTCCGCGAGCTGCTGGCCATCCGCCTCGCCTACGACGCGGCGCTGCTGCAAGCGTTCAGCGACGACCGGCGCCGGCCCACGTGGGGGCGGCAGCCGGTGGCGCCGGCAGATCCGGCGCGCCACGAGGTGCTCGCACTCTGGCAGTCCGCCTTCGAGACCGGCTACCAGCGCCGTCTGGCCCGGGCGCTCGCGACGCGGGCCGCGCGCGCCGCCCCGGGGCGTCCGGTGGCGCAGGCGATCTTCTGCATCGACGTTCGCTCGGAGGTTTTCCGGCGGCACCTCGAGGCCGCCCTGCCCGGGGTGCAGACGATCGGTTTCGCCGGCTTTTTCGGCTTCCCCGTGGCGCATCAGCCCGCGGGCGGCGGCGAGGTCGCATCGCGGTGTCCCGTGCTCCTCGTGCCCCCGGTGGCCAGCACCGAGCCGTTGCCGGCGCACGAGGCCGATGCCGCGATCGCGGCCCAGGCCGAAGCCAGCGCGTGGCAGGCATTCCAGAACTCGGCGGCCTCGTGCTTCTCCTTCGTCGAGACCGTCGGCCTCGCCTTCGGGGCGGCGCTCGGCCGCGCGCGACGGGCGGCCGGGCCGGCCTGCGCCCGCGTGGCGCCGGCATTGGCGTCGGCACCACTCGAGACCCGAGCCGGGCTCGCCGCCGGGGCTTTGCGCAACATGGGACTCACCCGGAATTTTGCGCGGCTGGTGCTCGTGTGTGGGCACGGCAGCCAGAGCGCAAACAACCCGCACGCCTCGAGCCTCGATTGCGGCGCCTGCGGCGGCCACGCCGGCGACGTCAACGCCCGCCTCGCGGTCGCGACGCTCAACGATCCCGCCGTCCGCGGCGCGCTCGCGCGCCAGGGGCTGGTGATTCCAGCGGACACTCACTTTCTGGCCGGGCTGCACAACACGACAACGGACGACGTGGTCCTGTTTGACCTCAAATCAGTGCCCGGCACGCACTTGGTCGACCTTGTCAACCTGCGGCTGACCTTGGCCAGGGCCGGCGCCGCGGCGCGGCGCGAGCGCGCACCTGGCCTGGGACTCGGCGGGTTGCCCGAAGACCAAATCGACGGCGCCGTGCGGGCGCGGGCGGCCGACATCGCGCAGGTGCGGCCCGAGTGGGGCCTGGCCAACAACGCCGCGTTCATCGCCGCGCCGCGGTGCCGCACGGCCGGACTAAAGCTCGACGGGCGGGTCTTCCTGCACGACTACGATTCGGCCGCGGACGCCGACAGCGCGGTGCTCAGGCTGATTCTCTCCGCTCCGGTGGTCGTCGCCAGCTGGATCAACCTGCAATACTACGCGTCGCGCGTGGATCCGGAGCGATCCGGAGCCGGCAACAAGGCCCTGCACAACGTCGTCGGTGGCCTTGGCGTGTTGGAGGGCAACGGCGGCGACCTCAAGGTCGGCCTGCCGCTGCAGTCGATCCACGATGGCGAGAAATTCGTCCACGAGCCCCGGCGGCTCGCGGTGTATATCGAGGCTCCGCCGGCAAAGATCCGTGCCGTCCTCGCCGCCGAACCCGCGGTACGTCAGCTCTTCGACCACGGCTGGCTGCATCTCTGGGCGATCGACGGCGACCGCTGTCTGAAGTACGACCCGGAGGCGTGGCGGGTGATGTGACGCTTCACCCGCTGCAGCGCAGGCTGCGCCAGGCATGCCGGGAGGCCAGGCGATCGGAATGGGTGCGCTTGCATAACTCCATATCCAGTTGTGTCGAAGGAGGCGCGCTGGAGACGGACACGCAAGGGGCGACCGGGTTTCCGCGCCTTATTCGCGAGGGACACGCGTTCAGGGCGAACTTCAGCTCGGCGACGCCGTCGAAGATGAACGTGTGGGCGTGGTCGGCCTTTATTCCGGCAGGTTAACTCCTTTTCGACCCGACAATTCGTTTGTCACGCTGATTGAGGATCTGCGTGCGGCAAACTTCCAGGATCTCATCCGCCAGCGGAGAGTCGTCCGGACAAGCTCGCGATAACACGAGCGCGCCCACGACATGCGCAAGGGTGTCGATCCTCCTGGCTCGCGCTTCCCGTTTTGCGCTTTCGCTCAAGGAGCCTGCTTCCTGCGCCAGGATCGCCAGCTGATTTTCGATGCCCGCGGCAAAGGCCTGCTTGATCGATTCCGGCTGACGTGCGGCGTCCCCGGAGAGCGCAGCGAACGTGCAGCCGTCGCCACGCGAATCACGGTGGGGGCGGGAGAGATATTCCTTGATATATTGGGTTGCATCGACGTCAGCGAGATACCTCACCGCCCGCGAAAAGCCGACCCCGGCCGCTTCTGCCATCAGGTCGGCCTTGGACCGGAAGTGCTTGTAGAATCCGCCGTGGGTAAACCCGGCCGCAGCCATCAAATCTGCCACGCTCACGCCGTCGTAACCGCGCTCACGGAAGAGGGTTGAGGCTGTCTCCACGATGCGTGCCCGGTTCTCAAGTGCCTGTGTCTTGGTGACTTTCATTTTCAGAATCTCCTGCCGAAACCAATGCCTCAGCAGAGATAGATGTCAATTATCATCTAAAGTGCTTGACGTTTAGATTATGGTTATCATCTATGCGCGCCACACCCCACCGCTCCGGTGGAAACTGAAATACTCCATCACCTGACAAATGAACCGTTCCTCCGTCCTCATCGGCAAAGTCACCCTCGTCACCGGAGCTTCCTCCGGCATCGGCCGGGAAATCGCCCAGCTCCTCGCGCAGCGCGGCGCTCGCGTCTTCGGCACCGCCCGCAATCCGAAATCCGCCAGCCCGGTCCCGGGCGTTGAGATCGTCCGCATGGACGTGACAGACGACGCCAGCGTCAGCGAAGCGATCCAAGGGATCGTGCAGAAGGCAGGCCCCGTTGAGATTCTCGTGAACAATGCCGGGTACGGACTCACGGGGGCGCTGGAGGAAACGACCGTCAAGGAAGCCCGGGACCAATTTGACACCAATTTCTTTGGAGTGTTGCGGGTGACCAACGCGGTGCTGGCCGGGATGCGGCGAGCGGGCTACGGACGCATCGTCAACCTCAGCTCGGTGGTCGGTTTCATCCCCGCCCCGTTCATGGGCATGTATACGGCGAGCAAGCACGCGCTCGAGGGGTACACCGAGACTCTGGATCATGAGATCAGGCAATTCGGAGTGCGCGCGGTGTTGGTCCAGCCCTCCTATACCAAAAGCAACATCAACCAGAACGAGAAGGCGGCCCAAACCCACCTCGAAGCCTATGCCGTTCACCGGCAGCGCATGCACGAGGTGGTGGCGAACGGCGTCAAGCATGGGGATGAACCGCAGCTCGTGGCCGAAACCGTCTGGCGGGCGGTGACGGCAAGATCGCCCCGGTTGCGTTACCCGGTCGGCAAGGGCGTGCTCTTAAGCCGGCTGCGCCGCTTTGCTCCGGTCGCCCTGTTCGACCGGGCGATCCGGAAAGAAGCCGCCCTTAACTGATTCTCCCAGCCCCCGTTTCCCCCCACCAAGTCCAAAGCCGAGAGGCACAAAAATGAAAGCTCTCCTCTTCACCCGGTACGCCAAGGCGAACAACCTCGCGTTCGCTGACCTTCCTCGTCCCGCGCTCAAGCCGGATGAAATGCTCGTCGAGGTCCACGCCGTCGGCCTGAACCCGATCGACACCATGATTCCGAAGGGAGCGTTCAAGCCCATTCTCCGGTTCCAACTCCCGGCAACCCTGGGCAGCGATGTGGCCGGCGTCGTGGCGGAGGTGGGCAGCCGCGTGAGCCGCTTCAAGGCGGGCGATGCCGTCTTCGCCAGCATCTTCGACCTGGGCAGCGGCTCGCTCGCCGACTTCGCGGTTGTGCCGGAGAGCGCGGCGGCGCTGAAGCCGTCGAACCTGGATTTTGTGCAGGCGGCCTCGATTCCGATGGTTGGACTGACGGCGTGGCAGGCGCTCAAAGAGCGGGCCCAGGTAAAACCAGGTCAGAAGGTGTTCATACCGGCAGGCTCCGGTGGCATTGGCACGTTCGCGATCCAACTCGCCAAACACCTCGGGGCCAAGGTGGGCGCGACCACGAGCACGGGCAACGTGGGACTGGTACGGGAGCTTGGGGCCGACGAGGTGGTCGACTACAAGCAGCAGAAATTCGAGGAAGTGCTGCGCGGCTACGATGTCGCGCTGGGGACCGTCAAAGGCGACACGCTGAAGAAATCCCTTCGGATTCTGAAATCGAACAGCAGCGTCATCTCGCTGGTCGGTCCGCCCGACGCAGCGTTCGCGCGCGCCCGCGGCATGAACATTTTCATGAGGGCCGTTTTCGGCCTGCTGAGTTGCCGCCTCATCCGGCAGGCCGGCAAAGGCGGCTCCGCGTATTCATTCCTCTTCGTCCATCCGGACGGCGGACAGCTCGCGCACATCGGCGCTCTGCTCGAGACGGGCAAGATCCGGCCGGTGATCGACAGGGTCTTTCCGTTCGATCGGGCGCAGGAAGCTCTGGCCTATCTCGCAAACGGCCGGGCGCGGGGTAAGGTTGTGGTGCAGATGAGATGAACTACCGGTCGCTCGCGGCCGGGCGACGAAGGGCATGAAGAGGGCGGCCGGGGAAAACCAGACGCCGCTCGAAGCGGGATCCATTCGATCGGTGCGGCTTGCCGGATGCGCCCGGGCTGGATGCCCTGATAAGGGAGGCTTTTCCGGGACAGGAATCCCGTCTTGGTCGGGGGAGGAACCTGGTCGGCGAAGGCCTGCAACCTATTCAGCACGGACGGGGGCCGGCCAGGACCACCTCATTCGGCGTGAGCGTTTTTGCCCGGATCCGGAATCATAAAGCGCAATTCCAAGGCCATCATAAAGATAGTGTAAACCTGCTGCGCGGAGTTGCGCAGACGCGAGAGAACGTTACGGTTCGCGCCTTTTTCGGCACATGTTGCGCAAACCAATTCCTCCCTGGATCATGATTGGCGGCCTGCTGCTCGCCGCGATCGCCGGCTGCGTCAACTCCGTGGGAATCCTCGGTTTCAGCCACCAGCCGATCAGTCACATGTCCGGAAATGTCACCTACCTGGGATTGGGGATAGCCCAGGAGAACCTGCCTGTTTTTTGGCGCTCGCTGGCCGCCATCTTTGCTTTCTTTGCAGGCGGGGTCGTGGCCGGCTTCATCCTCCGCCAGGCGTTTCTTCGCATGGGCCGCCGATATGGGGCTGTGCTCATCATTGAATCAGGATTGCTCTTTGTCGCAACCGCACTTTGGCGACGGTTTCCCGAAGGAGGCGAGATGCTCTTGGCCGCTGCCTGCGGACTGCAGAACGGGATGGCTTCGACCTATAGCGGAGCCGTTGTCCGCACGACCCACGTCACCGGGATGGTCACGGACTTTGGCATCGCCTTCGGCCAATTTCTTCGCGGCAAGGCGGTCGAGCGGAGGCGGTTTCAATTGTATGGAGTGCTTCTGGTCGGGTTCTTCTCCGGTGCATTCTTGGGAACCCTTGCCTTCGGCGCATTCGGTGCCGATACCCTGTTCTTCCCGGCGACCGCAGCTGGAGTTACCGGCACGGCGTATGTTGTGCTTGAGCACCGCCGCAAGGCACAATCCGGGAAGGCAACACGCCCAGCACCGGCGCCCTCGTACTAGGACTCCGGGAGCATGGGGTTCCCCTTAACGGGGTCAGGCCTTGGGGTTTGGGGCTAAGGCCGGGCGCTTCGCGAAGACGCGGTCCGGCCACCGCGACCCCTGGGCCACCTTGCGGCTGACCTCGTAGAGGTTGCCCGGCTCCAAGGCCGACGGCAGCCAGCGGTTGGGGGCGGTCCAGCATCACGATTTGTGCCGGGTTTTCGCCGCCTCGCGTCGCAAGTTCGGCAACAGGGCTTCGATTTTTTCAACGGTGATGCCACTCAGGTGATGTTCCAAGCCCTCGACATCATGCTCCACCTGTGCGGCGGGAACACCGATCGCAGTGAGGAACTCGGTGAGAATCTTGTGGCGGCGGCGGATGCCCAACGCCGCCGCCTGCCCGGTCGGCGTCAGCGTGAGTCCGCGGTAACGTTCGTAGTTCACCAGACCAGCCCGCGCCATCCGTTGGATCATTGCGGAGACACTGGGCCGGGCGAATTGCAGAGCGTCGGCAATGTCCGCAACGCGGGCGTAGCCTTTGGCCTCAGTGAGTTCGTGGATGCGTTCGAGGTAATCCTCCACGCTCGTCGAGAGGTGATTGGAGGAGGGGGCGGCGGGTTGCATGGAATGGCTGAAGGCCCGCGAGCGGGATGAGGCGTAGTAAGGAACTAATAACTCAGTTAGCCAAAACTAATTTAGCTTGCGGACTCTCATGGCAGCAGTAACTAACGATGTTAGTGATGCCTAACTCACGCGCCTGCATTCTTCGTCCGGCTGCAACTCGACGACTTTCCCGGCAGATTCTCCTCTCGCTCCTGACCGTCGCTCCGCTGTTGGCGCAGCGCGCGGACCCGACCGCACCGGCCGCATCCCCGGTTCCGGTTCAGCTTGAACGGTTCGTGGTCTCAAGCACCCTGGGCCGCCTTCAAGAGGAAATTGTTCCCGGCCTGGGCGCCACGACCTATACAATCGGCGGCGGTCAAATCGACTCCATCGCCCAAGGGGAGAACGCCCCCTTTTCCCAGGTCCTGCTTCGCGCCCCAGGCGTCGTGCAGGATTCCTTCGGCGAGGATCATGTGCGCGGCGAACACGGCAGTTTGCAGTATCGCATCAACGGAATCCTGCTCCCCGAGGCTTTGAATGGCTTTGGTCAGGAGCTCGACACCCGGTTTATCGATTCCGTCGCACTCACCACGGGCGCACTTCCGGCCCAGTTCGGCTTTCGCACTGCGGGCGTCGTGGACGTCACGACGAAATCCGGGCGCGACCTCGCGGGGGGCAGCATCGGGATTTACGGCGGCAGCTTCGGCCTCTTCCAGCCCAGTCTGCAATATGGCAATTCCACCGGAAACCTGGATTACTACCTGTCGTCGACCGACAAACAGACCGGGCTCGGGATTGAAAACCCCACCTCGAGCCGGAATTCGTCGCATGACGCCTCCGATCAAGTCCGGGGCTTTGGCTATGCCTCCTATCAGATTGACGCGGCCAGCCGCCTTAGCGTGCTGTGCGATTTCAGCACGGCCGGTTTTCAAATCCCCGATACGCCAG
>Ga0335069_10007503_pt1 | contig 15729 bp, 13 predicted proteins | sample Lox_Sample_11_FD_206714 | JGI IMG/M metagenome (GOLD analysis project Ga0335069, IMG submission 206714) | Soil microbial communities from Loxahatchee National Wildlife Refuge, Florida, United States - Lox_Sample_1.1 | ecosystem: Environmental > Terrestrial > Soil > Wetlands | place: USA... | reverse complement strand
CGAGGCCGCGAAACAGGCGGGCGGCAAGCGGTTGACGCGCGATTCCGACGTCTTGGACACCTGGTTCTCCTCGGCGCTGTGGCCGTTTTCGACGCTGGGCTGGCCCGACGAGACGAACGAACTGAAGCGCTACTATCCCACCAGCGTGCTCATCACCGGCTTCGACATCATCTTCTTCTGGGTTGCCCGGATGATGATGATGGGCCTGCATTTCATGGACGACGTGCCGTTCCACACCGTCTACATCCACAACCGCGTCCTCGACGAGAAGGGCGTGAAGATGTCGAAGACCAAGGGCAACGTGATCGATCCGTTGGAACTGGTCGACGAATACGGCGGGGATGCTTTGCGCTTCACTCTGGCGCTTGCGGCCGGCCAAAGCCGCGACATGCGCATCGGGCCGTCGCGGGTCGAGACCAACCGCAACTTCGCCACCAAGCTGTGGAACGCGGCGCGCTTCTGCGAGATGAACGGCTGCGACACGCGCGATGGTTTCGATGCCTCCAACGTCTATCACACCGTCAACAAGTGGATCGTGGCGGAGTTGGCGAAAACGGTCGGCGACATCACGGAGGCGATGGCGGCGCTGAAGTTCAACGAAGCGGCTGCTGCGGCCTATCACTTCGTCTGGGACATTTATTGCGACTGGTATGTCGAATTCATAAAGCCGCTGCTGAACGGCACGGACGAGGGGGCCAAGGCCGAAGCCAGGATGACCGCCGCCTGGGTGCGCGACAACATCCTGAAGATCCTGCATCCGTTCATGCCCTACATTACCGAAGAGTTGTGGGCGCGCACGGTCGAGCACCTGAAGCCGCGCAAGACGCTTCTGATCGAGGCGCCCTGGCCCGATCTCACCTCGCTGCCGAAGAACGCGGAGGCCCGTTCGGAGATGCAGTGGGTCATCGACCTCGTTTCGGGCGTCCGATCCATCCGTTCGGAAATGAACGTGCCGCCTTCGGCGAAGATCATGCTGGTTCTGAAAGACGCCAGCGCCGAAACCAAGCTGCGCCTGGACCGCCATCACGACGTGATCGCAACGCTGGCGCGGCTGTCGTCGGCCGCGGTTTCCGCCACGATTCCGGCCGGCTCGGCCCAGTTTGTGATCGGCGAGGCGGCGGCAGCGCTGCCGCTCGGAGACGTCATCGACTTCGCGAAGGAACGTGCGCGGCTCGAGAAGGAGCTGAAAAAGGCGCAGGACGAGATTGCCCGGTTCGACGCCAAGCTGGCCAACGAACAATTTGTTTCCCGCGCGCCGGACGACGTGCTTCAGGAGCAGCGGGACAAGCGGTCGGACGCCGCGGCGCTGGCGGCACGCCTTGAGGAAGCGATTGCCCGCCTGAAGACATGAGCGACGGGTCGATCCCCCAGGCGTCGCCGGAGGGCCGCTGCGCCCCGGCCGGAGGAGCCCTGCTCCCGTCGTTCCCCGCGCGGAGAACTACCGGCGGCGCCGACGGAAAACGCCAAGCCCGGCTATGCCGCCAAGCAGCAACGCCAGCGAAGCCGGCTCGGGAACAAGGCTGAAGTTCAGCTGACCTGCGAGGCCGGCGTCGATGAAGCTCTGGTAGTAGGAGATGTTCGTGTCTCCACCGATCTCTCCGAAGCTCGAATCCGTGCAGCTGCCGGTGTCGACATTCACCGACGGATCGATGTTGTTTGGACCGCCGCAGTAGATGTATTGGCCGTCGAAGCTGAGGATCGCGCCGGTGATGCCGAACGAGGTGATCGCAGCGATCTGCCCGTTGATGAATGCCGGACCTCCGGAATCGCCGGGTGCGGTGTTTGCCTCCGTCGGCAATCCCGTTTGCGTAACGCAGAGGCTTGCCATCTCGGGCAGATTGCAGAGCTGACCGAACACGTCGTTCTGGGCAAGACCGCTGTCGAAGTCGAACATGACGATGCCCTGGTCGGGACCTCCCAACCCGATGCTGATGCCGAACTGGTTCGTGAAGGCCTGGTCGAAGGGAACGCCGTATTCTTCGAAGATGTTGTTGCCGACGCGCTTGCGCAGGTCGAACAGTCCGCCGGCAAATCCGGTTTGGCTGTCGGCGCCGACCGCGCCCCATCCCGCGGTTCCGGTGCCGACCATGGTGAATTGCTGCCCCATCGGATCGCCGTGGTAGATCTGGTAGATGTCCGTGCCGGTGATCGGCTTGTCGAGCTTCACCAGCGCCAAATCGCCGCCGAAGCTGCTCGGGTCCCACGTCGGATTCACCGCGATCGCGCCGCCTGTCGCGAACTGGATCGAGCCCGGGTTCGGCGCCGGGCTCGCGCCGAAATACGGCCGGCCGTTCGGGGTGATGAAGGTCAGGCTATCCACATGGCCGATCTCGGGGTTCTTTACGCAGTGCGCCGCGGTCAGGATCACCGTGGGCGATATGAGAGAGCCGGTGCACAGGAATTCGCCCGCGCCGCTGTTATCGCTCTTGATGACCAGCGTCCCTACGCCGGAATACGTCCCGGTGCCTCCCACGCCCGCAAGATAGGGCGAGGAGGTGTTGACCTTGCCGTTCGGGAGCACCAAGTCCGACTTGCTTGGAACGACAATGTAAGGCACCGGTTTCACGTCGGCCATTGACACCGGAACCGCCCAGGCCGCCGTGGAGGAGGCCAACATCGCGGCCATGAAGGCCGCATCCCGCAGTAGAGCCCTGTGCATGAATACTCCCTCGAAGGACCGCGCGTTCCGCACGGACACGGCGGTTCGAGGGCGATGTGCAATTCGCGGACCAGAGCGAAAACGTTGAATCTCCGACGGAAATTTCGCCGAACTGTCGCCGGATTTTACACAATCCGAAGTGTGCGACGGGCTCGGAGCTTTATTCGGCAGGTCGCCCGTGCAATACCGCCAGACATGTAGCCCACCATCAGAAACGCCCCCATGCCTGTTTTCGACAAATCGAAGCTTCCCTCGCGCCACGTGACCGAAGGGCCCGAGCGCGCGCCTCACCGGTCCTATTATTACGCGATGGGGCTGACCGAGGAGGATATCCACCGCCCGTTCGTGGGGGTGGCATCCTGCTGGAACGAAGCGGCGCCCTGCAATATCGCGCTGATGCGGCAGGCGCAGGCGGCAAAGAAAGGCGTAAAGGAAGGCGGGGGAACGCCACGCGAGTTCTGCACGATCAGCGTCACCGACGGCATCGCCATGGGCCACGAGGGCATGAAGTCGTCGCTGGTCAGCCGCGAGGTGATCGCCGATAGCGTCGAGCTGACGATGCGCGGCCATTGCTACGACGCCCTCGTGGGGATCGCGGGCTGCGACAAGTCGCTTCCCGGCATGATGATGGCCATGCTCCGCCTCAATGTGCCCAGCGTGTTTCTGTACGGCGGATCGATCATGCCCGGTCACGTGAAAGGCCGGGATGTCACCGTGGTCGACATCTTCGAGGGTGTCGGACAATTCGCGGCGGGCAAGATGCCGGCCTGCGACCTCGATGAGCTGGAGCGGCACGCTTGCCCTGGCGCGGGAGCCTGCGGCGGCCAGTTCACAGCCAACACGATGGCCTGTGTGGCGGAAGCGATCGGCTTGGCGCTGCCATATTCGTCAGGCCCGCCGGCCGAAGTCGTGGCGCGTGACGATTTTGCCTTGAAGGCCGGTCAGGCGGTCATGAACCTCGTGGAAAAGCGCATTCGCCCCCGCGACATCTGCACGCGCAAGGCATTCGAGAACGCAGCAGCGGTCGTCGCGGCAACGGGCGGCTCGACCAATGCGGCGCTACACCTGCCGGCGATGGCCAACGAGGCAGGGATTGCGTTCGATCTGTTCGATGTCGCCGAGATCTTCAGGCGCACGCCCTATCTGGCGACGCTCAAGCCGGGCGGGCTCTACGTCGCCAAAGACATGTGGGAGGCCGGCGGCGTGCCGATGCTGATGCGGACGCTGCTCGACGGCGGCTTCATCGATGGCTCCTGTATGACGGTCACGGGCAAGACGGTCGCCGAAAACCTGAAGGAGATCGCCTTCAATCCGAACCAGAAGGTGATGCGCGCTATTTCGAATCCGTTCAAGCCGAGCGGCGGCGTCGTCGGACTGCGGGGCAATCTCGCCCCGGACGGCGCGATTGTGAAGATTGCGGGCTTGAAGCACCTGAAGCATCGCGGTCCGGCGCGCGTGTTCGATTGCGAGGAGGACTGCTTTGCGGCGGTTCAGCGGCGCGCCTACAAGGAAGGCGACGTTCTCGTCATCCGCTACGAAGGGCCCAAGGGCGGTCCCGGCATGCGCGAGATGCTGTCCACGACGGCCGCGCTGTACGGCCAGGGCGTCGAGAACATCGCGTTGATCACTGACGGACGATTCTCCGGCGGCACGCGCGGACTGTGCGTGGGGCATGTCGGGCCGGAAGCGGCAGACGGCGGCCCCATCGGTCTGCTCAAGGACGGCGATGTCATCATCATCGACGCCGAGATCGGCACCATGGAGGTTGATCTGTCCGACGCGGAACTTGCCGAGCGCAAGGCCGCTTGGAAGCCGAAACCGCCGCTGTTCGGCACGGGCGCGCTTTATCGCTACTCGAAGAACGTGGGGCCGGCGCGATACGGCGCCGTCACCACACCCGGGGCCACGCACGAGGTCCGCACTTACGCCGACATCTGAGCATCGCAAAGGGCCTCGAGCTCCTTGGGTTTCCGGGCTCCTTGCCGGGCGCCAGCGGGGCCGAGGAAGCGTTTTTTCCCTGACTGTTGCTTAACGCAGCGGCCGGGACGTCTCCCTCGACTTGGCGCCATCCTGCTCTACAATCCGGCGAAGCAGGGCGGGGGCTCATGGGGCGGCGTTACGGCTGGACTCTGGACAACACCTTCGGTCGCTTCATGGCCGTGTCGGCCGGCGTGCTGGCATCGGGCGTCGTCAGCTTGACCACAGCTTCCTTGGTCGAGAACCATTACCGCCTGGCGGCCGTGACGCCGTCGAAGGAAATCCAGCAGGCAGTGAAGGCTGCGGTGGCTCCGCCGCCGGGCGCGAAATTGTGGTTCTCGAGCGAATACAAGCCGGGCGATCCACGGCTCGTGGATGTCGTGGCCGGCGGCGACGTGATGATGGGCTCCATCGATGCTGGACTCAACCCCGAGATCAGGCCGAATGTGGACGCTGCCGCACTGATCGGCGGTCCGCTCGCCTCGATATTCCGGCACGCCGATATCGCATTCGTGAATCTCGAAGGACCGCTCTACGACGGACCCGAGCGCACGGCCAAGAGCTGCGACCGCTGCTTTTCGTTCCGCAGCCCGCCGTACTACGCCGACGTGCTGGCAAGTTTGCGCGTCAACGCCGTCAGCTTGGCGAACAATCACAGCGGTGATTACGGCGAAGCGGGACGAGACTCTACGATGGCCGCGCTGTCGACCCGCGGAATCGGCTACGGCGGGCTCGACCGCAATGGTGCTGCGGCTGCGACTTTGCGGCTGCGGGACAGCCGCGCCGCCGCCGTCATCGCATTCGCTCCCAACAGCGGCACGCTCGACATCAACGACATTGCCGGCGCTGCGGAACGCATTCGGGAATTGAAGAAAACGCACGCGGTCGTGGTAGTGTCGTTTCACGGCGGCGGCGAGGGCTGGGATCATGTCCACGTCGTGGACGGCGACGAGACATTCGCGGGCGAGGATCACGGCGACGTCGTCGCCTTTGCGCACGCCGCGATCGACGCCGGTGCGGACATCGTGATCGGGCAGGGGCCGCACGTCCCGCGTGCCGTGGAGATTTACCGGAATCACCTGATCGCCTACAGCCTGGGAAATTTCTGGACGTATGACGGCGTCATGACCTACGCGGTTTCGGGGCTGGGTCCGGTGCTCGAAGCCTGGCTGGCACCCGACGGCACTCTGGCAGGATTCACGATGTACTCGACGCGCCAGGCGGGGCTGGGTGTTCCCCATCTCGATCCCGAAGACGAGGCGGCGCGTTACGTGTACTACCTGACACGCACGGATTTCCCGCATACGGGCGAGCAGATCGACAAGGCGCGCAAGAGCGGTTCGAACTCATGAGCGACTTCAGCTGGAAGATCGTCCTTCGCTGGTCGTTGTTGAGCCTGACCGTTGTGGTTGCGCTTGGGCTTCTGGCAGCCGGATACTTCGTTTATCGCACGGTTTGGGGCACGCCGCTCCGCTTCAAGGACCTGCTGCTGCGTCAGGCAGTCGAACAGGCGATCGATAGTCCGCGGCTTCTCACTCAGGTGGGTGTCGCCGACGGCCGGTGGTACGATTTCTGGAGCGGCAAGCTCGACGAGTACTCGCTTGCGGCCCGCCGCGATCGCTTTGCGCAGACGCGCCGCTTCGACGCCGAACTTGCGGGCTGGGATCGCGGCGCGCTTTCCGAACAGGACCGTCTTTCGTACGATATTGTCCGTTGGACCTATGCTCGCAGCCTTGCCGACGAGAAGTACCCTTGGCTGGGCGCCGACAACAAGCCGTATCCGGTAGAGCCGGCGTTCGGAATCCAGAAGCAGCTTCCTGACTTCCTGCTGTCGACGCATCAGATCAAGAACACGATGCTGGCACGCCATTATGTGGCGCGCCTGCAGGCGATCGGTGTGATCATCGATGCCGTTCGCGAAGATGTGGAGCGCCAGGCCCGGCTCGGCGTGATCGCCCCGGATTTCGTGATCGATGGCTCGATAGCCCAGATGAAGGCGTTCATTGCGCCGAAACCGGCTGCCAATCCACTGGTCATGCACCTTGCGTCGGCGGCCAAAGCGATCGGCATGGATGAGGACCGCCGGACCAAGCTGACCAGACGAGCCACCCTCACGCTCGCAAACGTGGTTTATCCCGCCTACCGGCGGCTGATTGCAGAGGAGCAGGAACTCCGCAGGCATGCCACCCACGACGCGGGCATATGGCGCCTTAAAGGCGGCAGCGCGTACTACGCCGATCAACTCAAGACCCTCACGTCGACGGACATGACGCCGGACCAGATTCACGGCTACGGTCTCAGCGAGGTGGCCAGGATTACGACGGAGGCGGACGCGATCCTGAAATCGCTCGGCCTGAGCGAGGGCAGTGTCGGCGAGCGGCTCGACAAACTGATGGCCGATCCGAGGTTTCTCTATCCGGACACCGAGCCCGGCCGCGCGGCGATGCTCGCTCGGTACCGGCAGCTGCTCGCCCGCGTGCAGTTGATGCTGCCCAGGTACTTCTCGCGAATCCCGAAGATACCACTCGAAGTCGAGCGGGTGCCGCCGTTTTCGGAAAAGGGCGCGCCGGGTGCCTACTATGAGAGGCCGTCGCTGGACGGCAGCCGTCCGGGCATCTTCTTTGCGAATTTGCGCGATACCGCCGAAACGCCGATGTGGGCCATGCCGACGCTTGCCTACCACGAAGGCATTCCCGGCCATCATTTGCAGATCGCAACCGCGACCGAGATCTCGGACCTGCCGTTCCAGCGCCGGCTCGCCTATCTGCCCGCGTTCGGGGAGGGATGGGCGCTTTATGCCGAGCATCTCGCGCTCGACATGGGGCTTTATGCGGGCGATCCCCACGGCGATCTGGGTCGGCTGCAAGCCGAGCTGTTCCGCGCCGTCCGGCTGGTGGTCGACACCGGGTTGCACGCCAAGCGCTGGTCGCGCGAGCAGGCGATCGCCTACATGCGGGCGAACACCGGGATGGCCTTGTCCGACGTCACGGCGGAGGTCGAGCGTTACGCCGTCTGGCCGGGCCAGGCCTGCGCCTACAAGATCGGGATGCGGACGGTTCTGGGTCTCAGGGAAGAGGCGCGTCACGAACTCGGTCCGCGATTCGATCTGAGGGAATTCCACGCGGTGGTGCTCGAAAATGGCGCCATGCCGCTGTGGCTGCTCCAGCGGAACGTTCACGCTTGGATGACGCAAAAAGAACGGGTTAGCGCGAATGCGGCATCGTCGCGTTAGCCATCTTGGTTTCCAGGACCGGCTTGCCGCGAGGCACCGGCGACCTTAGAATTTACTTTGACTTGAGGGGTTAGGGGGCCATGCGGCTGCATTCCCTGCTTTGCGCTGCGTCACTTGGAGCGCTGATGTCCGGCGCGGCATGCGCCAGCGACGCGCAGCTGGCCTGGTTCCAGACTTCGACCATTTTTCATTCCGGCCTGCGCGAGGCGCACACCATCGCGCTCACCTTCGACGACGGCCCAAACGCGTATACCACCAAGGTCGCCGACGTCCTCAAGCAGCACAATGTGAAGGCGACGTTCTTCATCGTCGGGAAGATGGCCAAGGCCCATCCCGACATTCTCGCGCGTCTGGCGGCGGACGGAAACCTTCTAGCGAACCATACCGGATCGCATCCGCAGCTCACCGGGACGTTTGACGACAACCCCGAAAGCCTCATCGATCAGATTCGCATCGTGCACGACGAGATCGCGCCGTTGATGAAGCCGACCGACAAGTTCTATTTCCGCGCGCCTTACGGATACTGGCGCTCCGCGCACGCCAAGATCCTCAATGCCGACCTCGTGCTGCGCAACTATGTCGGCCCGGTCTATTGGGACATCGGCGGCGACATCACCATGCGTGACGGCTACGTGATGAGCGCGGCCGATTGGGATTGCTGGCGGCACAAGTGGACGCCGCAGGTCTGCGCCAAGGGTTACCTGCGCGAAATCCGGCGCGACGACGGCGGAGTGGTGCTGATGCACTGCATTCATCGCCAATCCGCCGAGTTGACCGACACGATCGTGGAAGCAATGCAGGAAGAAGGCTACCGCTTCGTGCGTCTGGACGAGGTTCCGGAATACCGCCAGTACGAAACCCCGCAGACGCCACCGGTCGTGGCGAGCGCCGGGTCCCATCCGGAAATCATGCTGGTGCGCGCCGATCAGGTGAAATAGCGCTGGCGGACGGGGAGGGATTCGAACCCCCGGAGCCCGTGAAGGCTCGTCGGTTTTCAAGACCGATGCATTAAACCGCTCTGCCACCCGTCCATGGCGTAAATGAGATACCGGGGCGCCCCGGCCGGCGCAAGACGCCGGCGGCCGGACGCCCGGCGTTGAGCGGGCATGCGGCATCGATTAGTTTTTCGTGATCGCCAGGGGTCGATTCCGCAGGATGTGCCGTTTTTCCGCCAGATCGTTGGTCATCGTCGGGCTCGTCGCACTGGCGGCGGGCTGCGCCACCAAGCCCGAACTGCCGAAAGTGACCGTTCCCCCGAATGCCGGTGTCTACAGGATCGGCAATCCGTATCAGGTGGCCGGACGATGGTATTACCCGCGGGAGCAGCCCGATTATGACGAAACCGGCATCGCCTCGTGGTACGGCCCGAGTTTCTACGGCAACCTGACGGCGGACGGAGAACTGTTCACCTCGCAGGACTTGACGGCGGCCCATCGCACACTGCCGCTGCCCGTCAATGTGCGCGTGACCAATCTCGAAAACGGCCAAAGTCTTGTGGTGCGCGTCAACGATCGTGGCCCGTTTGCGGAGGGGCGAATTATCGACGTGTCCGAGCGCGCGGCCAAGCTGCTCGGGTTCTTTGAGAAAGGCACGGCCAGGGTCCGCGTGCAGTACCTGGCACGCGCCGACCTGCCCAGCGGCCAGCCGCAGCCCTTCGGCGCAGGCACGACCGTCGCAGAGCAGAATGCCGTGACAGCCGCACCGACTTCGTCCGTCGAGACCGAATCGCTCGCACCCCCGCCCGGGGCGAATCAGGCCCCGCCTCAGACGGTGGCTTCCTTGCCGCAGCCGGCGCCGGCGCCGCCCACGACGGGGAGCGATCCCGGCGCCCTGCCGACGGGACAGGTCAACCGCGTCGCCGTTCCGGCCGTCACGCACCTTTATGTGCAACTCGGCGCATTCGGCAGCCGTCAGAACGCGATGCGACTGGCGGCGCGTTTCGGAAGCGAAGTTAAGATTTCGACCATTCTACGGAACGGGCAAACGCTCTATAGAGTGCGCTCCGGTCCGTACGATGCGACGGAAGATGCCGACGCGGCGCTGACGAGGCTTTTGAACCTCGGCGCGAGCGACGCGCAAATCGTCGTCGATCAATAGACCGCCAGGTATCCCCGGGAGGGTTTTCATGTCGCGACTGCGTGTCCTGTTTGCCATTTGCTCGCTGCTGACGCTCTGCGCTACGCCGGCCTTGGCCGTGATGAGCACGAACGCCGAGCACGCTCTTTTGATGGACGGGGCGACGGGACAGGTCTTGTGGGCGAAGGACGGCTACACGCCGATGCCGCCCGCGTCGATGTCGAAGCTCATGACCCTCGACATCCTCTTCCAGCGCCTGAAGGACGGCCGGGTGAAACTGACCGACAAGTTTCCGGTGTCCGAACGCGCCTGGCGCGAGCGCAGCGGCTCCGAGATGTTCGTGAACATCGGCGACCAGATCTCGGTCGAGAACCTCATTCGCGGCATCATCATCGTCTCCGGCAACGACGCCTGCATCGTGGTGGCCGAAGGGCTCGGCGGGTCGGTCGAAGGCTTCGTCGACATCATGAACAAGCATGCCAAGGAACTGGGGCTCACCGGCTCGCACTTCGTCAATCCGGACGGGCTGGATCAGCCGCCGGGACAGCTCATGACGGCGTACGATCTCGCCAAGCTGGCGCGGCACATCATCTACACCTATCCGCAGTACTATCATTACTTCAGCGAACGCCAACTCACCTGGGGGCCGATCACGCAGCCCAATCGCAATCTTCTGCTCGACACGTTTCCCGGTGCCGACGGGTTGAAGACGGGCCATCTGGAAGCCTCGGGCTATGGCATCACGGCGTCGGCCGTACGCAACGGACAGCGGATGATCCTGGTGCTCAACGGTCTGCGTTATCCGGATCTCGAGAAGACGGATCCCAAGCGCCGGGACTATTTCGTCGAACGCCGCCGCGCCGACGAAGCCGCAAACGTCCTCGGCATGGCGTTCCGCGAGTTCCGCAGCTACCAGTTGTTCAAGCCTAACGAAATTGCCGGCAATGTGCCGGTGTGGGGCGGCTCCGAAGCCAGCGTACCGGTGACGCCGCAGAAGGCGATTGCAGTGACCATGCAGGTCGACTCCAGGCCGGGAATGCGGGTGGCGCTGCACTATAGCGGGCCGGTCCAGGCCCCCGTGGCGGCGGGACAGCAGGTCGGCACGCTCATCGTGAGTGCGCCCGATTTCCCGACCATGAGCGTTCCCGTATACGCGGCGCAGGAAGTCCATCGCGAGGGAATCTTCAGCCGCATGATCACGGGCATCAAGGCACTGTTCGGCAACAAAGGCTCCTAAATGGCGAAGCGCGGCCGCTTCATCACGTTCGAAGGCGGCGAGGGCACCGGCAAATCCACCCAGGCGCGACGCCTGAAAGCAGCCCTGGAAGCCGAGGGCATTCCCGCGATCGTGACGCGCGAGCCGGGCGGCTCGCCGGGTGCGGAGGAAATCCGCAGCTTGCTGGTACAGGGCGATCCGGCGCGTTGGAGTCCGATGGCCGAGGCGTTGTTGTTCTTCGCCGCGCGGGCCGACCACACCGAGCGCACAATCAAGCCGGCGCTGGCCGAAGGCAAATGGGTCATCTGCGACCGCTATTCCGACTCCTCCTATGCCTATCAGGGCGCGGGCCGCGGGCTCGATCGCGAGACCGTGCGGCGCATCGAAACGATCGCGATCGGCGAATTCAAACCCGACCTGACCTTCGTTCTGGACCTGCCGCCCGAAATGGGGCTGAAACGGGCCGGCGGGCGCGGGAACTCGGAAACGCGGTTCGAAGAATTCGATGCCGCATTCCACACGCGAATGCGCAAGGCGTTCCTGGACATCGCGCGGCGCTCGCCCGAGCGCTGCGTCGTCGTCGATGCCGGCCAGGACGTGGATATGGTTGCGGGGGAGATCCTTGCTGCCCTCAAGTCGCGGTTCAGACTAAGGTAGTTCATGGCCAAGCGAGCGCGCGTTCCCGATTCCGCCGAAACCGACCGCGTCGAGGGAGCCGCACATCCGCGCCAAACCACGCGGTTGATCGGGCAGAACGCGGCCCTCGGGATCGTTTCGCGGGCGATCCGCGGGCGGCGGCCGCCGCAGGCATGGCTCATGTGCGGGCCGCCGGGGGTGGGCAAGGCGACGCTGGCCTACCGCATTGCGCGATACCTGCTGGCATATGGCGCCAGCGACCGCGGGCCGGCTGATCTCGGCGTGCCGCCCAACGATCCTGTATCAGTGCAGGTCGCGGCGGGTTCCCATCCCGGCGTGCTGGTTGTCAAGCGCAGCATCAACCCGGATACCGGCAAGTTGAGAAACGAAACGGTGGTCGATGATGTGCGCCGTCTTTCGAGCTTCTTCGGCTTGACTTCCGGTGCGGGCGGCTGGCGCGTGGTGATCGTCGACACGGCCGACGACATGAACGCCAGCGCCGCCAACGCGCTGCTCAAGCTACTGGAGGAGCCGCCGTCGCGTGCCATGCTGCTGCTGTTGTCGAACGTGCCCGGCCGGCTCTTGCCGACCATCCGTTCGCGCTGCCAGAGGCTCAGCTTGCGCCTTTTGAGCGATGCCGACATGGAGGGCGAGCTTTCGCGGTTGCTCCCCGACATGAATGCCACGGAACGAGCCTCGCTGACCCGGTTGTCGGGCGGATCGATCGGTGCGGCGCTCCGGCTGGCAGGCGGGGAGGGCGTCACCCTCGCCCAGGACGCCGCGCGGCTGGTCGATCTTTCCGGCCAGCCGGATATTCCGGCGCTGTTCGCGCTGGCCGACAGGCTGGTGCGCATCACGGACGGACTGGACATGCTCGGCGAATTCCTCATCCAGACGTTGACCGACCGCGTCCGCGCCCGCGCGCTCGCGGGACAGCCGGCAATGAATAAGTGGGCCGATGCGCTCGAGAGCCTGCGCCGCAGCTTTGCACGCACCGGCGCGTTGAACCTCGATCCGCGGCAGACGCTTCTCAGTGCCGCACGCGAGCTGAATGCCACGGCGCGGCGCGCGGGTCCGCTGTGATGCTCGTCGACAGCCATTGCCATCTTGAATACGAGAAGCTGGCCGCCGACGCGGACGGAGTCATGGCGCGCGCCAAAGCGGCCGGCGTGGATTACTGCGTCACGATCGGCACCAGGCTCGCGACGTTTCAGAGGACTCTGGCGATCGCCGAACGGTTCGCCAACGTCTGGTGTTCGGTGGGGGTGCATCCGCACGATGCCGCAGTCGAACCGCTGGGCAACGCCGAGGACCTGATCGAAAGGGCCAACCATCCCAAAGTCGTCGGCATCGGGGAAACGGGCCTCGACTACTTTTACAATCGCTCGCCTCGCGGCGAGCAGATCGCCAATTTCCGCGCCCACATCGACGCCGCGCGGCGCACGGGCCTGCCGCTTATCGTCCACACGCGCGACGCCGAAGACGACACCATCGCCATTCTGACCGAGGAAATGCGCGCGGGCGCGTTCACGGGCGTGTTGCATTGCTTTACCGGATCGCAGCGGCTGGCGGACGCCGGACTGGAGCTGGGGCTTTACGTTTCCGCCTCGGGCATCATCACGTTCAAGAATTCGGAGCCGCTGCGCCAGGCGTTTCGCGGCGTGCCCTTCGAGCGGCTGCTGGTCGAGACCGATGCGCCGTATCTGGCGCCGGTGCCTCACCGCGGCAAACCGAACGAGCCCTCCTTCGTGGCGCACACGGCGGCCGCGCTGGCGGAATTGAAGGGCGCCAGTCTCGACGACATCGCACGCACGACGAGCGCCAACTTCTTCCGCCTCTTCACGAAGGCCCTGACATGACCGACCGGCTCGACGTCACCATCCTCGGTTGTGGATCATCGGGCGGCGTTCCCCGGCTTGGCGGCGCCGATTGCGCCGGCGACTGGGGCGCCTGCGACCGCGAAAATCCGAAAAACAGACGAACGCGCTGCTCGTTGCTGGTGCAACGTCACGGCCAGAACGGCGTCACGCGTATCCTGGTCGACACGTCGCCCGACATGCGCGAGCAGCTTCTGCGGGCGCGTGTCGCCGATCTCGACGGCGTGTTGATCACTCACGATCACGCCGACCAGCTTCATGGCTTCGACGATCTGCGCCAGGTCGTGCATTACCGGCGCAGGCGCGTGGACGTGTACACCGACGTGAAGACGGCCGAGGGAATTCTGTCGCGCCTGTCCTATTGCTTCATCACGCCCGAAGGCAGCGAGTATCCGCCCATCGCCAACATGCACACCATCCCGGAGCCGTTTGTGCCGTTTGTGCTCGAGGGAGCAGGGGGCGCTGTCCCCATCGTGGCGTTCTCCCAGCGGCACGGCTCCGTGCGCTCCCTGGGCTTCCGCTTCGGGCCGATCGCCTATTCGCCCGACGTCAGCGCGCTGGATGAGGTGGCCTTTGCCGCCCTCGAAGGCGTCGAATGCTGGATCGTCGATGCCCTGCGCCGGACTCCGCATCCCAGCCACGCGCACGTGGCCCTGGCGCTCGAATGGATCGCGCGATTGAAGCCGCGCCATGCGGTGCTCACCAACCTGCACCACGATCTCGACTATGAAACACTCAAGCAAGAACTGCCCGAAAACGTCGAGCCGGCCCATGACGGGTTGACCCTCACGGCCGGCTTCTGACGGGACCGATCACGAGGCGCGATCGTTACGACGAAGCCGCGACTCAGCGTTCGAAATCCCGCCGCAGGATCAAGAACTAACCCCACGCCCTTCAGGAAATGCCGCAAAACCCATTTCGTTCTCGTTCGCATTTTGATCGCGAGCGGGAAGGGCGCGGCGATATCTCTGGAGGTCGGCTAGCGGCCCTGGTGCCGGAAATTCCGGCCTTTTCCCTGCACGGCGCCGAAGTTTTTCGGGCCCTTGCCGGGAAACTGCTTGGGCAGGTTTGGCGGAATCCCCGATGCGGGGACCTTCAAAGGACGGCGCTGTTCGTCGTGCAGGTGCTGGGTGACCGGTTCGACCGGTTCTGCCGGCGGCTCCTGGCTGCCGGCCTTTGCGGGCTTCTTTGGCATCGTAAATCTCCTGCCGTTTCAAGGCCTGGACATTATACGCCGAGATCGGCGGGCGGTTTAGTGGGCACGCATTCCTTGAGCGCCTGAGTGTGCCATTTGACGGCTTGGCGGCGCATCCTGAGGCCGGCGATGCGCAGAGCCCATTTTTCCGGAAGGAACCCGGCCAGGACCTTGCTGCCGTCCAGCGGCGGGATTGGGATCAAATTGAACACGCCGAGCAGCACGTTGAGGACAATCGATGCGGCCAACGTGTCCCTGAGCCAGGCGGGTGGCGAAACCGCGCTGGCGAGCAGCACAAACAGCACCCCAAACGAAAGGGCTGCGAGGACGAAATTGGCCAAGGGACCTGCCGCAGCCACCAGCACCATGTCCCGCCGCCAGTGGCGCAGGTTGGACCAGTTGACCGGAACCGGCTTGGCCCAACCGAACAGAAAAGGGGCGTGGATCGCATAAAGGAACGCCGGCAGAAGGATCGTGCCGATCAGGTCGATATGCCTGAGCGGATTCAGCGAGGCGCGGCCGAGGTTCTTGGCGGTGTCGTCGCCACAGGCGGCCGCCGTGATCGCATGGGCGGCCTCGTGGAAGGTGATCGCGAACAGCGCCACGAGGATGAACGGCGCGACAGAGAGAACGGCTTGGAGGCTGTGGAGGTTCAAAGAGAGAAGCCTTCTGTTTTGCACACGATAGCATGCGCCGGGCCATTCTGGCTGTATCAAATTGCCCATAATATATCTTATACGATTTGTTTGGCGTTGAAAGCGCTGCGGTTTGGCGCCGACGCGCGCCGCCTGCCCCACGGATCGTTTCCCGAGTGAGGCCTTCGCGCGCAAGCCGGCGCGAACTGAGGAGGATGCCCGCCGT
>Ga0335069_10007502_pt1 | contig 15733 bp, 16 predicted proteins | sample Lox_Sample_11_FD_206714 | JGI IMG/M metagenome (GOLD analysis project Ga0335069, IMG submission 206714) | Soil microbial communities from Loxahatchee National Wildlife Refuge, Florida, United States - Lox_Sample_1.1 | ecosystem: Environmental > Terrestrial > Soil > Wetlands | place: USA... | reverse complement strand
CTTGATATCCCGCTCAATCACGGCGCTCCCGACCATATCCTCAACTTTTCTTCCGCTGCGATTGAGAAGCGTCGCATCATGACAGGAGATCACTGTTTCGGATGTACGGCCGGGGCCGGTTCCTCATGCAGCGGATCAATCGTTACCCGAGCGGCCCAAGGTCCGGAAGAATGAGGACAGTCCGGAGTTGGGGGGCATGACCAAGCACGCGGTAAAAAGGATAATACTTTCTGCCCTCATAGCCGGTCTTCTCGTGACCTTTTGGGTAATGGATTTCGGCGACTACCTTACCCTTGCCCACGTGAAGAGCTCACTCAAAGGTTTGAGCGTCCTTAAACTAGAACATTCGGGCCTCGTGATCCTCATCTATTTCACCGTATACGTTGCCGCAGCGGCCCTCTCTCTGCCGGGGGCGGCGGTTCTCACCATAATTGCCGGCGCGCTCTTCGGCTTTGCGGCGGGTACACTCATCGTCTCGTTTGCCAGCGCCATCGGAGCAACGCTCGCCTGTATGATTTCACGCTTTGTTCTGGGCGACTTTTTACAGGCGAGGCTCGGTGACAGAGTTACCCGCATCAATGAGGGAATCGAAAAGGAGGGGGCATTTTATCTGTTTACACTACGCTTGATCCCTGTGTTTCCGTTCTGGGTCATCAACCTGGTTGTGGGTCTCACCAGAATGCCGCTATGGAAGTTCTACTGGGTGTCCCAGGCCGGTATGCTCGCAGGAACCATGATCTATGTGAACGCGGGCAGACAGTTCGCCGGGATTCAATCTTTCAAGGGAATTCTCTCTCCTGGTCTGATCACCTCCCTCGCGCTTCTTGGGGTTTTCCCGCTGGCGGCAAAGAAATTCGTGATGTTCTACCGGCGAAAGAAGGGATCGGGTGACGATCAATAATGGCGTATAAGTGAGGAGGCTACTATGGCTACGTACGATTATGATATAGGCGTTGTAGGCGCAGGCGCGGCCGGGCTCACCGTCGCAGCAGGCGCAGCCCAGGCAGGCGCCAGGGTGTTGATCTTAGAGAGGGAAGAAGCGCTTGGGGGCGATTGCCTGCACTACGGGTGCGTACCGAGCAAAGCGCTTATCAGGTGCGCCCACGTGTACCATCTCTTGAAAAGCGCACCGCGTTTCGGTCTGCCTCAGGTGACGCTTAAGCGGCCGGACTTTCGTCAGATCGCTGCAAGGATCCAGTCGGTCATAGATGCCATTCAGAAACATGATTCGAAAGAGCGATTCTGCGACCTTGGCGCTCAAGTCCTTCTCGGTGAAGCAGTCTTTGAGGATGACCGCTCGGTGAGCCTTAACGGCAAACGATACTCGGCCAAAAGCTGGGTCATCGCGACTGGGTCGAGGGCTGCCATACCGCCCATTCCGGGACTCACGCAAACGCCGTACGTCACGAATAGAGAGATCTTCGGCTTGAAGGAGCTGCCTGAGTCCCTGGCGATTATCGGGGGAGGACCCATAGGGATTGAGCTGGCTCAGGCCTTTACGAGGCTCGGAACCAAAGTGACGGTGATCGAGTTTCTCGGGCAGATCCTTAATGCGGACGATCCTGACATGGCCGGCGAGGTTATGAACGTCTTGAAGACAGAAGGAGTGGAATTCCACCTCGACTCCCAGGTTGTGCGCACGATCGATACCGGACAAGAGAGAGAAGTCACCTTTAAAAAGAAAGACGAGGTGAGAAGCGTCAGGGCCCAAGTGCTTCTTGTAGCTACAGGCCGCAGGGTGAATCTGGACGGGCTTGGCCTGGAAAAGATCGGCGTGGCTTTTGACCAAAAAGGCTTGAGACTCGATGGAAGATTGAGGACGAGCCGGAGCAACATCTACGGGGCAGGCGATGTCACAGGCGTCTACCAGTTCACCCATGCCGCTGGTTACGAGGGGGGCATCGTGCTTGCCAATACAATATTCCACGTGCCGAAAAAGGTAAGCTATAGCCATGTTCCCTGGGTAACCTATGCGGACCCCGAGCTTGCCTCTATCGGGCTCAACGAGAAAGCTGCAAAGATGAGGGGGATCAAATATTCTACCTGGTCTGAGCCCTTTGAGATGAACGACAGAGGGGTCGCAGAGGGCGAGATAACAGGAAAGATCAAGATGCTTCTCGATGAAAAGGAGAGACCCATTGGCGTCGCGATCCTTGGCCCGCGCGCAGGAGACCTGCTCGCCGAATGGGTGGCTGTGCTGAACGGGAATGTCAGGCTGTCTACCTTAGCTTCAGCCGTTCATCCTTACCCGACACTGGGGGAAATAAACCGACAGGTGGCGGGAAGATTTCTTGCCACGAAAATATTCTCGGACAGGGTCAAAAAAGCACTCAAGCTATTTTTTAATCTCAAGGGAAGAGCTTGCGGCCCGGGCGCGTGAGCGCGGGATGGCGAAAGGGGTCCCGGCAGATAATGCGGGTTCAGTGCGATCCCGCTGCCTCTCCCCAAACCTCTTTCAATCGCTTATCACGACCGCAGTTATAGCGATAGAATTTGTAACGGAGAGGGTTTTTCTTATAGTATTCTTGATGATACTCCTCGGCCCGGTAAAATTGAGTTGCCGGCGTGATTTCCGTATAAATGGTCTTGAACTTTCCCGAACGGATGAGCGCATCTTTTGATTCTTCGGCAAGCTTTTTCTGCTCTTCATTGTGATAGAAAATAGCACTCCGGTATTGATTGCCTACATCACAGAACTGTTGGTTTGACACGGTCGGATCCACATTGTGCCAGAATACGTCGAGGAGCTTTTTGTAGCTCGTCTTCGATGGATCGTATATGATCTCGATAGATTCCGCGTGACCGGTTGAGCCCGACGAGACCTCTTCGTAGGTAGGGTCCTTTTTGGATCCTCCGGTGTAGCCGACCGTGACTGATACGACCCCCTGAAGGTGATCAAAAGCCGGTTCCATGCACCAGAAACATCCACCCGCAAAAGTAGCCTTTTCGAGTGTGCCGGCGCCTTGTGCCCCTGTCGCCCCACATACGGAGGCGAGAACAAGGCCGCTTCCAATAATCAGTAAAATGTATCCGATCTTCATGATTCATCCTCCCCATCTTACGTGCCCCATCCCCCGACAAAGGGAATGTATGAGCGCGAACCAGATGTTGTCAAGGAGGGTAAGACTGGCAGCATGTTATTTGCCGGCGTCGGAATCCTCCATTGACAAGAGTCGGGGCCGTATATAATTTGAACATGTAATGGTGACTCACCCATGAAATTAATGAAGATGATGAAGAAAATACTGTATGCGGCCGGAATCGTGCTCTGTCTTATGGTATGGGAAAAGGAGGTTTCTGCGAATGAGGGTTCGTTAAGGCACATAACAAACGGCGCCGCCACGGGTTCCGTGCAAAATAACGGGCAGATGCAAGGAAAGAACATGCAGAATTGGCGAAACTATAAAAAACCAGACGACGCCACCTTGAAGAAGATACTCACACCCCTACAATATAAGGTGACCCAGCGCAAAGGCACCGAACCCCCTTTCGATAACGAATACGACGGCAACCACAGGCAGGGCATCTATGTCGACATCCTCTCGGGCGAACCCCTGTTTAGCTCTGTGGACAAATTCGACTCGGGTACAGGCTGGCCGAGCTTCACAAAACCGCTCGAGCCCGGTAATATCGTGGAGAAGGTAGACAGGAGCCTTTTTATAAAACGCATCGAGGTGCGGAGTAAGCATGCTGATTCGCATTTGGGCCACGTGTTCAACGACGGCCCGCCACCCTTGAGACTCAGATACTGCATGAACTCGGCGGCGCTGCGGTTTATCCCCAAAGATGACCTGGTAAAAGAGGGTTATGGGGAATATGTAACACTTTTTAATACGAAGTGACTAAATTGAACGGTTGCAAGCCCTTTTCCCATGTTTCGGTCGGGAAAGCGGGTTTTCTGGCTAAATTTTGCCCAACGCGCGCCCCCAAATTGCGGTTCTTAAACATATAGAGTGCTTATGCCGCACCTCATCCGGCAGAAAATTTATCATTTTCTTTAACTATAAGAATTGACAAGGGAAAACAAAAATGATAAGAATATCTTTCTGTTCGGGAATTGTTGTCCGTAGTTTTGTTAAGAGTAACTCTATAGAGAACTGACATGAATGAAAACCTTGATATATTAAGGCACAGTACATCTCATCTCATGGCGCAAGCGGTGCGAGACTTGTTCCCCGGGGTCAAGGTGGCTATCGGCCCCTCGATTGAGAACGGTTTCTACTACGATTTTGATTACGATCCTGGTTTTACGGAAGAAGATCTTGAAAAGATTGAGAAACGGATGAAAGAAATCGTGGCCTCCGACATCCCCATTGAGCGAAAGATCATGAAGAAGGACGAGGCCATAGAGATGTTCACCGGGATGGGCGAGCCGTACAAGGTCGACCTCTTAAACGGGATGGAGGATAAAGAAGTGACCACCTACACCCAGGGCTCCTTCACGGACCTGTGCAGGGGACCGCATCTTACCTCCACCGGTCAAATCAAAGCCTTCAAGCTCCTCTCCCTTGCAGGGGCTTACTGGAGGGGCGACGAGCACAACAAGATGCTCAGGCGTATATACGGCACAGCCTTCGCCGATGAAAAATCATTGAATGAATACATGGCCTTTCTCGAAGAGGTGAAGAAGAGGGACCACAGGCGGCTCGGCAAAGAGCTTGACCTTTTCAGCGTGTCCGATGAGGTCGGCGCGGGGCTCGTTATCTATCATCCGAACGGGGCCCTGCTCAGATACCTGCTCGAAGATTTTGAACGCAAGGAACACTTAAAGCGTGGATATCAGTTTGTTTACGGGCCCCATATCCTGAAGCTTGACATGTGGAAGAAGTCGGGCCATTTCGACAACTACCGTGAGAACATGTACTTCACGAAGATCGATGAAGTGGAGTATGGGATCAAGCCGATGAACTGTCTCTCACATATAATGGTTTACAAGTCGCAGATTAGAAGTTATCGCGACTTGCCACTGCGCTACTTTGAGCTCGGTACGGTCTCGCGGCACGAAAAGTCGGGCGTGCTTCACGGACTCATGCGCGTGAGAGAGTTCACCCAGGACGATGCCCATATATTTCTTCGTCCCGATCAGCTTCATGAGGAGATACTCGGCATCATCCGATTCGTACAGGACGTGATGGCCATCTTCGGCTTTCGATTTGAGATGGAGATCAGCACGAGACCTTCTCAATCCATCGGTTCCGATGAAGACTGGGACCGGGCAGAGAGCGCCCTCAAAGAAGTGCTTGATACGGAAGGGTTGCCTTATGAGCTGAACGTCGGAGACGGGGCTTTTTACGGGCCCAAAATTGATATCAAGCTCAAGGATGCAATCGGTAGGAAATGGCAATGCGCCACAATTCAGTGTGACTTTGCCCTCCCTGAACGCTTCGATCTTACCTACGCGGACAGCGATGGAAAGCGCAAACGGCCTGTCATGCTCCACCGGGTTGTGCTTGGAGCCATGGAACGTTTCATCGGCGTGCTCATCGAGCACTACGGCGGGAAGTTCCCTGTCTGGCTCGCGCCCACGCAGGTCGTCATCATGAATATTACCGATGACCAGGGAGACTATGTTCGCGGTATTTATGATTCGATGATCAGTGAGGAGATAAGGGCCGAGCTCGACACGAGAAATGAAAAACTCGGTTTAAAAATCAGGGAAAGTGTGGTAAAGAAAATCCCCTATATGGTCATCGCGGGTAAGAATGAGATGGAAAAGAAATCCATTACCGTGCGACTCCGCGACGGCGGGGAATTGAAAGATCTCAAAGTGGAAGATTTTATCAAGAGGGTAAAGGAAGACAATATACTCAGGAGGTGAGCCTTATAGCAAGGGATACCGGTAAGGATACGATTAATGTAAATGAGAAAGTTCGTGCGCGAGAAGTCAGATTGATCGCCGACGACGGAAGACAGCTCGGCGTGGTATCGACTTCGGAGGCGCTGAGAATGGCAAGAGAACAGGAGCTCGATCTGGTCGAGGTTTCACCGAAAACAGTTCCTCCTGTGTGTAAGATCATGGATTATGGCAAGTTCAAATATCAACTTGCCAAGAAAGCCCATGACGCCAAGAAAAAGCAGGCCGTGGTCCATTTAAAGGAGATGAAGCTGGGTCTCAAAATAGAGGAACATGACCTTCAGTTCAAGATAAAGCATCTGCGCGAGTTTCTTGAAGAAGGGTACAAGATAAAGGTCATCATCATGTTCAAAGGAAGAGAGATACTCCACATCGATATGGGCGAAAAGCTTGCCACCAAGATCATAGAAGCCCTTAAGGACTTGGGGGCGATAGAACAGAGATCGCGGTTCGACGGGAGAAATATCGTGATGATTTTTGCTCCACTGTAAGACCGCGGAGTAAGAAACAGGACAAGGGAGGTATACATGCCGAAAATGAAAACCCATCGGGGTTTAGCGAAAAGGGTGAAATTAACTGCGAGAGGCAAAGTCAAGCGCGCGAAGGCCTTCCACAGTCATCTGCTTTCATCTAAGACGCCAAAGATGAAGAGAAGATTATCAAAATCCGACACGGTCCATCAGAACGACATAAAGCGGATAAAAGCATTATTACCATATTCATAGAAAGCATAGAGGTGTACAGAAATGCCAAGGGCAAAACGAGGTTTCAAAGCAAGAAGGAGAAGAAACAAGGTCTTGAAGCTTGCGAGCGGCATGACGGCCCGCAGAAAGAACGTTTTCAGCGTGGCCAAGCGCAGCGTATTCAAGGCGCTGAAGAACGCTTACAGCGGAAGAAAGCAGAAGAAGAGAGATTTCAGATCACTCTGGATTGTGAGGATTAATGCGGCTTGCAGGGCGAGCGGAATGCCGTACAGCAGATTCATCAATGGATTGAAGGTCGCACACATAGCCCTCAACAGGAAATCACTTGCAGATATGGCTGTCAATGATCCGGCCGGATTTGAGCAGGTCATCACCAAGGTCAGGGAAGCAATAGCCAAGTAGGGTGATTCTTGGATATCAGCGGGCTTAAGGATACAATCAGAAACGAGCTATCCACAGTAAAGAATATTGAAGACATCAAAAAAGTCAAAATATTCCTGCTCGGGAGAAAGGGTGTCTTTGCAGACTATCTTGATAAGCTCAAGGCCCTGGAGAAAGATTTGCGCAGAGACGCGGGCAAAGCGATCAACGATCTCAAGATCGTAACAGAGAATGAGATAAAAGAACTCGAAACCCGGTACGAAGAGCAAGAAAAAAGACAAAAAGAGGCGATGTCCTGGATTGATATCACTATGCCTGGTAAGACCCCTCTTATCGGAAGAAAACACCCCATTACCCAGACACTTGAAGAGATTACGAGGATATTCGTATCCATGGGGTTCTCCGTGGCCGAAGGCCCTGATATCGAGCGCGAATATTATAACTTCGAGGCGCTCAATATCCCGGCAGACCATCCCGCGCGGGACATGCAGGACACTTTTTATATCGCAAAGGGCACGGTACTCAGGACCCATACATCTCCCGTGCAGATACGGACCATGGAAGCACAACTCCCCCCGGTAAAGATTATTTCCCCCGGAGCGGTATACCGCTGTGACCATGATATATCGCATACGCCTATGTTCCATCAGGTCGAAGGACTGATGGTAGATAAACATGTCCGTTTTTCCGATCTCAAGGGAATCTTGACGATGTTTGTTCAGGAGATGTTCGGAAATGACACGCCTTTACGGTTCAGGCCGAGCTACTTTCCCTTCACCGAACCTTCGGCCGAAGTCGACATAGGCTGCGTTATATGCACCGGAAGAGGGTGCAGACTTTGTAAGGATACCGGCTGGCTCGAAATCCTGGGCTCAGGCATGGTTCATCCCCAGGTCTTCCGCAACGTGGGTTACGACCAGGAAGAGATAACAGGTTTTGCCTTCGGGATGGGGGTGGAGCGGATCGCCATGATTAAATTCGGTATCGATGACATCAGACAGTTCTACTATAACGACATCCGTTTTCTCTCTCAGTTTTGAGGTGTGTGATTGAAGATACCCTTTGAGTGGCTTCAGGAATTCGTGGTCATCGATATTGACCCCCAGGAACTGGCAAAGCGCCTGACGCTTCGGGGATTGGAGGTCGAATCGATTGAGAAGCTTTCCGCTTTTTTTGCGGGTGTTGTAGTAGGTGAAATCAAGAACATTGAAAAGCATCCCAACGCCGAGAACCTCTCGATTTGTACGATCGATGCGGGAAGCGAAGACCTGGTCATAGTCTGCGGCGCAAAAAACATTGCCAGGGGAGATAAAGTCCCTCTCGCTAAAGTCGGCGCCCGTCTTGCCCGGGATTTTGTAATCGAGCAGAAGAAACTGAGGGGCGTGGACTCTTACGGAATGCTCTGCTCCGAGAAGGAACTCGGTCTGTCTGACGACCACAGCGGCATCTTCATCCTCCCCAAAGAGGCGAGCGTAGGAAGTGAGCTTGCTCAGGAAAAATGGGTAAGCGACAGCGTGCTCGACATTAACGTGCCGCCTAACCGTGGAGATTGTCTCTCTGTTCTCGGTATTGCGCGGGAAGTTGCGAGTATCCTCAACCAGAAGGCCAAACTGCCCTCATTTAAGTTCGAATCGAATGGAAAAGAACAGGTCAAAGACCGGGTGGCCCTTGATATCAAAGACTTTGATGCCTGTCCCCGATACGTACTCAAGATAATCGAGGGTACCTCGATTATCACTTCTCCTTACTGGATGAGGAGCCGTCTTTTGAAATGCGGCATGAGACCGATCAGCTCTATCGTTGACGTGACGAATTACGTCATGCTCGAACTGGGCCAGCCCCTTCACGCCTTCGATTATGAGCGTATTCAAGACAGAAGGATTGAGGTGCGGCGGGCGGAACAGGCAAAGGTTTTCCGCACTCTCGATGGCATGGAGAGGAAGCTTGAAGCGGGAGATATCCTCATATGCGACGGCTCCGGGCCCGTGGCAGTGGCCGGCATTATGGGCGGCGAGAATTCTGAGATTACCGAAAGCACCCGGAACATCGCCCTGGAAAGCGCCTATTTCAACCCTCTGTATATCAGAAAGACCGCGCGGAGACTGGGTATACGATCCGAGGCCTCCCTGCGTTTTGAAAAAGGAATAGATATCGATAACGTCTTATTCGCTGCGGAGCGTGCTGTGTATCTCATGCGGGAAATTTCAGGAGGGGCGATTCTCAAGGGAGAGCGGGAGCTCTATGAAAAAAGAGAACCCAAAACAATGCTTGTCACCTATAGCGCTATCAATGGCCTCCTGGGTACGCATATCCGCGAGCAAGAGATTAACCGCGCCCTGCGTTCTATCGATCTGCACATAAAGGCGGAGGATGACGCCGGCCTCGTTGTGGCTGTGCCCCATTTCCGCCACGACATCAACGAGCCTGCGGACATCGTAGAGGAGATATCCAGGATACATGGATTCGAGCACATACCTGCCACGAGCCCGCTTACCGCGTTGCGATCTCACCAGAAGACAAAAAAGGATACCTTCCTTGAAATGACGCGAGACTATTTCCGGCTGGCGGGCTTTGACGAGATCATCAATTTTGCCTTTTTCAGCGCCAAAGATGCGGACAGCCTTTTGGTTTCCGAAACGGACGAGCGCAGACGCTTCGTGCCCATTGTAAATCCCATCTCCCGGGACTATAGCGTGATGAGGACATGTATGACGCCGGGAATGCTGAAAACCATTGCATACAACCTCAACCGCGGTGCAAAGAATTTGAGGCTTTTCGAGAAGGGCAAGGTCTTTTTCCAAGGTGAGGGTGACCGTCCCAGGGAGGAAACGGTGCTTTGCTTCGCAATGACCGGAAAGGAAAGAGATTTTTTCTGGAGAGAAAAGTATACAGACTACGATTTTTTTGATATAAAAGGGGTAATGGAAGGTATTATAGGTTCTTTCGGTATGCCTTGCGCGGCCGCGAGGAGCGGCGAGCCTTTTCTGCACCCGATGAGGGGCGCCGATATATATATAGACGATATCAAGGTCGGATGGATCGGCGAGATTCGGGATGATGTACTGAAAACCTTTGAAATTGAACAAAGTATTTATTGTGCTGAACTCAATTTTGATATAATCTTACATAAAGGGAATGTTAAGGTGCAGTACAAGCCGATACCGCGGTATCCTCAGGTGACACGGGATTTTTCGTTCTATATCGACGATGCCATCCCTATCACGTCACTTGTGGAGAGCATCAAGAAACTTTCACCGCTGATCACGTCGGTGGGCATATTCGACATGTTCAGAAAGGAAACGCGAAGTGTTGCCTTCCGGGTTGTTTTTCAGTCTTTCGAAGATACGCTCAAAGACGAAACGGTGAACGGTTTACAACAGGGGATCATTCAAGAACTTTCAAAAATAGATGGGATTTCCTTGAGGACATAAGGAGGGCACATGACCAAGATCGACATTGTTACAAATCTCTATGAAAAACTCGGGTTTTCAAAAAGAGAATGCGCTCACATCGTGGACAGGTTCTTTGAGATCATCAAGGATACCCTTGCGCAGGATGAGAATGTAAAGATCTCCGGGTTTGGAAATTTCTTCGTAAGAAAGAAAAAGGCTCGGAGGGGCAGAAACCCGCAAACGGGCCAGGAGATCAAGATTACCGAGCGCAAGGTATTGAGTTTTAGGCTGAGCCAGGTCCTGAAAGATGAGATAAATAGCGCAAGGCAGCAATGAACAGTAAAGAGATACCCGACAGAGTGTTCTACAGGATCAAAGAGGTCTGCAACCTCACAGGCCTGAAACCTCATGTGCTCAGGTATTGGGAACAGGAGTTCAAAGACATCAAGCCCGTGAAAAGCCCGACGGGTCAAAGATTATATAAAAAGAAAGACCTCGACATTATATTCACCATAAAGAAACTACTCCACGAAAAGAGGTTCACTATAGACGGCGCCAAACAGTATCTGGCAAACCACAAGAAGATTCTGAACGAGATACGTGAAGAATTGACAGAAATCGTAACCTTGTTGAAGAAGGAGGACAGGCAATGAGAAAATGCTCTATCGGATGTCTCTCGCTTATCCTTTTGATCCTTTGTTCCTGCTCCGCCGGCCCCGTCTATATTGCAAAGAATGAATCACAGGCCATAAAGCACGTGTATAGTGACCCAAGCCTGCAGAAACTTTACGAGGCGAACGTAGATCTCTTGGGAGACATATATGTCAGGTACTCGGCGTCCCACGTAGCCATTGTTCCCGATGGTATCGGGTTTACGCCGCTCAATGACCAGAACAACCAGAGGCTTCAATACCTCGCGGTAAATGTGAGACCCTCCGAGCTATACTTTGACGGGAGTTCCACCAAGGCTGAAAACAGGTTTTCGTACGCGCTTCAACAGGTCCCGCGCTATATGAAACTCATCAAGAGCAAAGACCTGGACAGGGAGGGCGTGCAAGGGCTTGCATTCGGTCTGTACTGGCCCGTGAGAGATTTTTCCCAGTGTCAGGAGTATGGCGGCTATATAGAATACCTCCAAGTCTACCTGGAAAAGGGTGACGCTCAGGATGTGCTTGACGGACGAAGGGACTATATAGACGCCCTTACGAACGCGGAGGTGATCACGAGCCTGGGACTTCAGCCTGCACGGAATGTAAGACCCGTCTTCTGATATCGCGTCTTTATTCTCCGCCGAAAATTCTCATATTCTTTCCACACGCTCCGTGAGGTCCCATCGAACGGAGGCTATCATGAATCTTTGTATGCCATATAAACAACGGCTATTCCGTTCGTGAGTCTTGAGAATGATGGTCTTGAAAATCTGTTCTCCTTAAGGATTGACAGAAGGGCATCCGGGGCAGGAAAGACCCGGATCGATTCTGCGAGATAGGAAAATGGATCTTGTGCGCCCGTAATGAGTTTTCCTAAAGAAGGCATGACCCTGAATGAGTAGAAGTCGTAAACCTTGCGCAGCCATCGGTTAAGGGGAAGAGAGAATTCGAGTATCATCAATGCCCCACCCCTTTTCAAGACCCGATAGCTTTCTCTGATGCCCATAACTGGATGGGCAAGATTGCGGATGCCGAAGCCTATCATAACCGCGTCGAAGACGTTATCGTGAAAGGCTATATTCTCTGCGTCTCCTCGCACACAGATGATCTTCCCCGTCTTTCTATGAGTTGCCCTTCTTTGCATAGCCTTTCTTATCATGGCTGGGTTGAAATCATAGAGGACGACAGGGCTTGAGGGACCGATCCCACCCGCTGCCAGGAATGAAAAATCTCCGGTGCCACCGCATAGGTCAAGTACCAGGGCCTCCCGGGGAAGTTGAAGAAGTTGCATCGCCGACTTTCGCCAGAGTACGTTAAGACCCAAAGAGAGCAGTGCGTCCGCCAGATCGTACGTGCCGGCGATGGCGCTGAAATGTTTCTGAATCATTCCGGTTTTCACACGGGCGGGCACGGTCTTAAAGCCGTAGGAGACGTTAAGATCATCCCGGTTCGTTACTTCCGCCATTCTTCTTTAACCTTGTCCCCAAAAATGAACTCACCCCAACCGGCATCTACGGCGAAATCCATGCACCGCGAGAAGATATGGTAATCCATTTCAGGACAGCGCATGCCTTTTTTCTCGAGAATTGCATCCGTCTTATCATGTTCGAAGACCCTTGCATCACGAATATATGGCCCGTAGGCGTCGATATAGTGCTCGAAAAGAGTTTCAAGGGCGTTTCTTGGCAGGCCGTCGAATGAGCCGGGGACCACGGTTCTTATGCCTGAGAGCCCGAAGTAACGCTCGGTGTATTCGATGAGCGTCTTAATTGTGGTGGTTCTGCTGTTGACGATATGAAAGACATCTCCCGTAAGGCATTCTTCCATGAGCGCCATGAAGACATGGATGAAGAAATCGATCGGTATAAGATTGATCCCGCCTGTCCCGTTCACGCCGATCCTGATGGGTAGATGGATAGAACCGTCAGCCTGCCTCTTTACCGACATGGCTTCGGCCTTCCTACCGCCGCGTTCGGCAATGTCCTTTTCGTAGAGATTCTTTAGAAAGAGCATTACCCGTATGGGATAATAGAGTGCGTTGAAGCTTAAGGTTCTTCCATCCCTCGCGCTGCCGTAGACGATTGACGGTCTGTATATGTTGAGTCTCATGTCTTTGTCGCGGCAAAAATCGAGGACTGTCTTCTCGGCGATATATTTTGTTTCTTCATACACGTTGGTAAATACCTCTGTTTTTACGAATCCCTCGCTCAAAGGCCCGCATTTTTTTCCCGCTACGTAAGCCGTGCTGATGTGATGAAAGAAGTGACATTTGCTCTCGGCAATCGTCTTAAGCAGGTTGCTCAAGTCTGTCACATTGGTCCTCTCGACTTGAGCACGTTTTCTTTCCGAAAAGGAGGTATCCGAGGCGCAGTGGATCACTTCGTCGATGCGGCCGGAGATGATTCTGCGGCGCTTTGCTTCCATGCCCAAATAGGGCCTGTCCATGTCGCCTTCGACGACCTCGAGCCTTGAGAGGCTCTGCTCCGCAATACCAAACCATCGCATCAACCTTTCAACCCTTTGCTCCGCAGTTCTCTCTTTATCGGGCCTTGCGAGAAGAATGACGCCGTATCCTCTTCTTAAAAGCTCGGCGGCAATGTGGCTTCCTATGAATCCTGTGCCGCCGGTCAGAAAAAAGACCGTCGAGCCTTCTCTCCTTTTGTCAGCTATTGTGGACGTTGATATAATGATGCGAAGATCCTTCCTCTCACCTTATGAGCTTTCTCAGATATACAGGTACTGTTCCTTTCTCGAGCATCCCTGTGAGAAAACATATTTGAGCCACTTGACGCCCTTTGTCGTTGCGGCAAGGCCGTCAAGCAGAGGTTCTATCTCTACCATGGCCCGCTTAATCTTGTCAGCCTCGCCGGAATCGGTATGGTCGATGTAGTAATCGTATTCAAGGACAGCCCGCTTACCGAGATCGATGGGGGTCAGAAAGCCGTAGTCGTTATCGATCCCGTATTTTTCGGCGATCTCATGTAAGCCTTCGGTTATTCTGTGAATGACCGCTATTCTGTCCAGTGGGACGTAGAGAAGAAAGGCGAACATATGTTTGTGTCGTGCCATTCTGGAGCTTACGATCCTGAACATATTAAGCCACACAGGATCGGTCATTTCGGGTCTCGAATAGAGCTCACGGTAAAAGGCCCGAAGGTCCTCGTCAACAGCGTCGGCAATAGTCTCGGGCGAAGGCTCCAGTATCGTTTCCAGTAAAGGTTGCAGCTCTTTTTTGCAGAGAATCTCATAGGGGTATCTGTCGCTCTCAAGGCCCTGAAGAATATCGTTCCAATCGTCTTTTACGAGCATAGGCAGGCTGAGAGCTAACATCCTGAACAGGCTGCTATCGATAACGGGTACGGCCATCTTTCGCACTGCGTCACGGGCATACTGGTCGCCCGTGAGAAAAACCACGTATTTAATCTGCAGCGTCTCCGTCAGGTTCTCTTTGATCTTGTCGGCAAGCGCTAGCGACGGCGATATGAATGTGGCGAGAAAATGGCCTCCGAGCACACCGATCGCAAACCCTATCCGGCGAGCGGCGAGCTCGCGGGCAAGAGCCACGGCTTTGTCAAAGTCTGCGAACGGCACGAGAAGGCCCTCTTCATCCTCGACAAGGGGATGCATCTTCATGAAAACCTTTGTGCAAATCCCCGGCGCGGGCGCCCCGCCATTTTCAAAGGCAAACACATTCGGGGCAGATTTTTCATTGAGATGGAAGACATGGCCTTTGCTATCGATAAATTCGGCGTTCACAAAATTATCGGCGCCCACTCCATAGGCGTTGGCCCACGTGGAAAAGGTGCCCGTGCAGACGATATTCCCGCAGACCGTGGCCGCCGGTTCGGCGACGTTCACCCGGAAGCCCTGTTTGAACACCTCTTTCTGCAGTTCAAAGGAGGTTACCCCGGGCATGGCAGCCGCGACCCAGTTATCCCTGTCGATCTCGATCCCTTTCATCCTGATGGTATCGATAACGATGCCGTCGGTGAAGACAAACCCGAACACGCTTCCCCCGTTACCTCTCACCACGTAAGGGATGTCATTCTTGCTGGCGAAATTGACTATCTCAACGATCTCGTCTCGGACAGAGGGCAGGACCACCGCCCCCGGCATCTGCATCTGCGCGAGCGGAAAAGGATCGTCGGCATAGGTCAGAAGAATTGCAGGCTCATTTGTTGCCCACTGCGCCCCCACTATTTCTTGCAATGCCCTGACCGTTCGGTCCTCTTGCACAGGCTCTATCTTCCGACCTTCCTTTATAAGTGTGTCCACGTGTTCTTTCAAGGCCTTCATGACCGACATCGGGCGCATACCGGTCACGAAATGGCATTGTTTATCGCATATACCGCAGAGTGTACAGGTATCGGCGATATCGATAAGCCCTTCAGTGAGTGGCAACAGGCCACTGGCCAGGGCGCTGTATATGTCCATGCGTCCCTGCGGAAAGTAACTCACAAAGTGCTTCTCTTTTCCCGAGGGGCAGATTCCTGTTCCGAGAAAATCGATCTTGCACATGGCGTAGTGCCGACACTGAGAAGCCATCCGGAGCGCTTCTTCCGAGATCATAGTTCCCCCTTATGTTCTTTTGTACGTACTCCCCGATACGTAAGTATAATCACGATTTTATTGCGATGACAGGAGGCGTTCTTTCAGTAAGGTAAACCGTTGTTGTTGCTTGTTATTCTTGACGGCTATCGCGAGCGCCTTCATGGTGCCGATGAGGATAAGGAGTTTCTTCCCCCGCGTGAT
>Ga0335069_10007501_pt1 | contig 15738 bp, 13 predicted proteins | sample Lox_Sample_11_FD_206714 | JGI IMG/M metagenome (GOLD analysis project Ga0335069, IMG submission 206714) | Soil microbial communities from Loxahatchee National Wildlife Refuge, Florida, United States - Lox_Sample_1.1 | ecosystem: Environmental > Terrestrial > Soil > Wetlands | place: USA... | reverse complement strand
GTAAACACAGCATTCGGCGCGAATTTCCCCGAACCCGAGGACGCCGCGCGCATCGCCAGGCGTCTGCGCCGTCTCGGCGTCAACCTGGTCCGCCTGCACCACATGGACTCTTCGCCCGATCGCAATCCGCAGGACGCGCGCAGCACTCTCACCACCGGCCCCTACCCGACTCTCAATCCGATATCCATCGCGCGCCTGCGCGGGTTCCTGGATGCGCTCCAGGCCGAAGGCATCTACGTCAATCTCAACCTCCACGTCGGCTATGAGTTCCGCCCGGCCGTCGACAACGTCCCGGCCATTCCCGGAGCCGACCGCCTGCCTACGCAAAGCAAACCGCTTCACATCTTCTATCCCCGCATGGTCGATCTCCAGGTGGAGTACGCCCGCAAGCTCATCGAAGCGCTCAAGCTCAAAGGCGATCCCGTGCTCGCCATGGTGGAGATCGACAACGAGACCTCCCTCATCGACGCCTGGCAGAAAAACGCGATCGACCGGCTGGTGACGGGCGAGTATCGCGACGAGTTGGAGCGGCAGAAGAAGGCATTCCTCGGGGACCGCCAGGATTCGACCGACCTTACCATCCAGTTTCTGGTGGACCGCGATCGCGCCTACCTGCGCCGTATGCTGACGGCGGTGCGCGAATCGACCGACGCTCTGGTGCCGGTGACCGGCACGCAGGTCGGCTTCGGCGGACTGCTGAACTACGATTCCCACCAGGATCTCGATTACCAGGACAACCACTTTTACATCGATCACTACAACTTCCCCAACCGGGCCTGGGACGGGCGCGACTGGCGCCAGCGCAATACCACGTCCAGCGGCACGGGCTTCGCCACCTTTCTCAACATGGCCGCGACACGCCAGGCGGGGCGCCCCTTCACGCTCAGCGAGTTCAACCAGCCCTTCCCCAACCAGTACGCAGCCGAAATCGACCCGGCCCTCGCCGCCTTCGCCGCATTCCAGGATTGGGACGCGCTCATGCACTTCGCCTGGGAACACGGACGCGACTGGGACCGCGGTGGCCCCTCCAGCTTCAACCTGAACGGCGATTGGACCAAGTGGCCCAACATCGGGCAGTCCGCATGGATCTTCCGCACGGGCGCGGTCGCCCCCGCGAAGCAGCAGATCAACATCCCCCTGCCGCTCGAAGCGCGCATGGAGTCCGCACGTCAGAAGAGCAACGGGAATGCCGTGCGTTTCCTGAAGGCATCGGCAGGCTACGACGCGAATGTCGCGTTCGTGCACCGGGTCGCCGTCGATACCAACGGCTCCGGCGCACTGCCCGAGGCCGCGAAATCCGTGTCCGCCCCGTTCCGCGCCGACACGGGCGAACTCACGTTCGACCCTGCCCGGAAACTGCTTCGCATTGAAGCACCGCAGGTGGCCGGCATCTTCGGCTTTATCGGAGACGCACCCGCCTCGGCAGGCCCGGTCCGGATCGAGTCGCATGGATTCATCGCATTCCTGCTCACCGCCCTCGACAACCAGCCCCTAGAGAAATCCACGCGCATGCTGCTCTCTCTACCCGGATATACGGTCCTGCGCGGGCAGAAACTCATCAACTATCCCGGCACGACAGACTGGTGGACGCTGAGCTCAAACGATGCCCGCCCATCCGGCGCGTATTCCGGAGCCGGCACGGTCCTCATGCAATCAGTGGATTGCGTGCTCGAGTTCCGCGGCGTGACCGCTTACCCGTTAGATGGCTCCGGCAGGCGGCTCCCGGCAGTCGAAGGCCGTGACCGCATGCGTCTGAACGCGGACTCTCCGTGGTATGAACTCGTGCGCTAGATACTCCCTAAACAATACAGACTAAAAAGATCTTAATATTCCAAGTGGCCCTTGGCGTGCTCCTCCCCCATCGGCCCCCGCCAAGGAGGACGCAATTGGCCAAAGGATTCGTTGCCATCACCGCCGAACGCTGCAAAGGATGCGGGTTCTGTGTCGAGTTCTGTCCCACGCACGTTCTGGCGCTCTCATCCGCTTTCAATTCTAAGGGTTACCATCCGCCCCACGTAGTCGCTGCAGACAAATGCTCGGGCTGCGACTTGTGCGGAATGTACTGTCCCGACTTCGCCATCTTCGGAGCCCGCAATGCACGCTGACCCCAAAGGTGTTCTCACCGGTGTCCATTTTCTCGACGGTGACCACGCCTGCTGTGAGGGAACCCTCGCAGCCGGTGCGCGATTTGCCGCAGGATATCCAATCACCCCTTCTACCGAGGTAGTTGAGCGCTTCGCCTGGCGTATTCCCACCGTCGGCGGCATCTTCATTCAAATGGAGGACGAACTGGCCGCCTCCATCGCCATTGCAGGCGCCGTATGGGGCGGCGCCAAGGCGTTCACCGTCACCTCCGGCCCCGGCTTCTCCCTCATGATGGAGCACATCGGCTATGCCGCCATCACCGAAACACCCTGCGTGTTCGTCAACGTGCAGCGCGGCGGCCCCTCCACCGGACTTCCCACCCTGCCTGCGCAGGCCGACATGATGCAGGCCAAGTGGGGCTCGCACGGCGACTACGGCATCATCGCCCTCTGCCCCAACTCGCCGCAGGAATGTTTCGACCTCACCGTCACCGCGTTCAACCTGGCCGAAGAGTTTCGCGTGCCTGTCATGATGATGCTCGATGAATGCGTCGGCCACATGACGGAAAAGGTCGTGATCCCCGAGGCAGGAAAGATCGAAATCCGGCCGCGTAACTTTACCAGGAAGCCCCCCGCCGAGTTCCGGCCCTTCTCCACCGACGAGACCCTGGTCCCCGAGATGGTGAAGGCCGGCGACGGCTACCGCTTCCATGTCACCGGCCTCACCCACGATGAGCGCGGCTATCCCAGCATGACCGTGGACACGCAGGACCGCCTGGTGAACCGGCTCGTCGACAAACTCGAGCCCTTCACCAACGGCCGTGCGATTTTCGAGGCTGAGAATCTCGACGATGCCGAGGTGGTTGTGCTCAGCTACGGCATCACCTCGCGAGTGGCGCAGCGGGCCATCCAACTGGCGCGCGAGCAGGGCGTCAAAGCCGGCAAGTTTCGCATCATTTCCGCCTGGCCCTTCCCCGAACGGCACATTCGCGACCTTGCCGGCCGCGTGAAGGCCTTCGTGGTGCCGGAACTGAACCTCGGCCAGATGGTCCGCGAGGTGGAACGCTCCGCCGGGGGCAAAGCCAAAGTGATCTCCGTACCGCACGCCGGCGGAACCGTCCATCAGCCGGAAGTGATTCTCAAAGCCATTGTGGAGGCAGCCCGATGAACAGTTCCACCCTCGCACCAGAGCGCACCGCGCCCCCCGACCCCCGATCCCCGGCCGCCGACCCCCAAGTCCAGAACCCGGTCGAGAAACTGCTGCGTATGGACCGTATGCCGCACATCTGGTGTCCTGGATGCGGCATCGGCACCACGGTCAACTGCTTCGCCCGCGCGCTGGAAGCCTCGAAGCTGAACCTCGACAAAGTCGCCGTGGTGAGCGGCATCGGCTGCACCGGCCGGGTGGCGGGCTACGCCGCGCTCGACAGCTTCCACACCACTCACGGCCGCGCGATCCCGTTCGCCACCGGCCTCAAGCTCGCCAATCCCGAGCTCTCGGTGGTGGTGTACTCCGGCGACGGCGACTTGTTCGCCATCGGCGGCAACCACTTCATCCACGCCGCCCGCCGCAACATGGACCTCAAGGTCATCTGTGTCAACAACCTGACTTACGCCATGACCGGCGGCCAGACCGCTCCCACTACGCCCGGCCAGGTGATCTCCGCAACGTCTCCCTATGGCGTCTTCGAGCCCAGCTTCAATCTCGTCCAGCTAGCCGAAGCCGCCGGCGCGGCCTACGTAGCCCGCTGGACCACGTACCACGTGAAGCAGCTCTCCCGCTCCATGGAAGATGTGCTCAAGAAGAAAGGCTTCTGCTTCATCGAGGTGATCTCGCCCTGCCCCACGTTATACCAGCGCCGCAACAAAATGGGCGACGGTCTCGACACCATGAAGTTCTACAAGGAAGTGAGCAAGGTGCGCAACGGCGCGCCCACCGGCGAATGCGCGCTCACCAAGAGCGGTGAAATCGTGGTCGGCAAGTTCGTGGATCGCGAGCGGCCCGATTATTTCGAGCTGCTCAAGGCGCAGATGACGGCGTCGCTCGGCGACCGCTACGCCGAACCGGAGGTCTCATGTTGCAGCGAATGCTAACCGAAATCCGAATCGCCGGCTTTGGCGGCCAGGGCGTGATTCTGGCAGCCAGCGTGATCGGCAAGGCCGCGGCCATCTTCGAAGGCGGGTTCGCCACCATGACGCAGAGCTTTGGTCCCGAGGCCCGCGGCGGATCCTCGAGCGCCCAGGTCATTCTGTCGCGCGATCCGATTCTCTATCCCTACGTGACGCGCCCGGACGTGCTGGTGGTCATGAGCCAGGAAGCCTACACCCGTTTCTCGCCGCAGCTCAAACCCGGCGGAATCCTGATCACCGAGCAGGATCTGGTCCGAGTGGACCACGTCCCGGAGAACATCCAGGTCTATGGAGTCCCCGCAACCCGCCTCGCCGAAGAACTGGGCCGCAAGGTGGTGTTGAACATCGTCATGGTCGGTTTCTTCGGAGCCGTGACCAATCTCCTGGATGCGGATGCTCTTCGCAAAGCCGTCGAAGACTCGGTCCCTCCGGCGCTGGCGAAGCTGAACCTCCAGGCCTTCGACAAGGGCTTTGCGTTTGGCACCGAGCTTGTGCACAAACTCGCCGAAAACGGCGACTGCGAGTCCGTCGCCGCCCTCGAATCGGTGTAATCGTGGGGGCGGGTTCCCGGCGTTCCCGACCTGCCCGGAATCAGAACTTCTTTGGCTGAGTAAGGCTGAACCGGTTGCCGCTGGGGTCCTTGAAGACCGCTTCGACGCCATAGAACTTGTCTTCAGGCGGCGAGAGAAATTCGACCCCCTTGTCGGAGAGCTCCTGCCAGGTCTTGCGGCAGTCCGCCGTTTCGAAGACACCGGCTGCCGCGAGCTTGCCGCCGGTGAGGAGGGCGGCAAGTTTGGCGGCGGATTCGGCGTCGCCGCCCATGTTGGCGCCCACTTGCATCAGGATCAGTTGAAAATCGGGCTGGCCTTTGGGCCCGACGGTGAGCCAGCGGAAACCGCCGGCTTCCTGGTCCATGCGGAGGTCGAAGCCGAGCTTGTTGACGTAGAAGTCGCGGGCGGCGTCCTGATCGGTGACGTAAAGGGTCGAGTGCGAGAAGCGTTGAATCATGGAACGAATATAGCCGAGGTGCGGGGCGCCCACTTCTTCAATCTTGCGGTATTCGGAAGAAAGCCGCGTAACAATCGGGGATGCGGTAGATGCGCCATCCGCACGAGGGGGCAAGCAGGCGGCGGGCTTCGCGGCGGAAGGCGGAAGGCGATTGGCCGGTGCGGGCGGCGAAGCGCGAGCTGAACGTGCCGAGGCTGGTGTAGCCGATCTGGAGGCAGATATCGGTGACCGGCTGGTCACCGGCGGCGAGGAGCTGCTGGGCCAGGTCCATCCGCCGGCGGGTGAGGAAATCGTGAGGGGTCTCGCCGAAGACGCGGGCGAAGAGGCGCTGGAAATGGAACGGCGAGAGGCAGGCTTCGCGCGCGGCGCTGTCGAGCGTAATGGGATCGGAAATCGAGGCGGCGAGGAAATCGCGTGCGCGGCAGAGACGGCGGAAAGTCACGTCGTCGGTGAGAGGCATTGAATGCGAGTTTATAAGATCGCCGTTTCGTGAAGCAAATGGCCGGCGGCAAAGCGGTCGATCGATAGAAGCGCGCTGTCGATGAGGTCGGTGCGGCCCTTGAGGATGAGGTCGGCGGTGACGCGGCCGGTGGCCGGGGAATGCATCACGCCGTGGCCGCTGAATCCGTTGGCGAGGAAAAAGCCGGGAAGCGATTGGACGGGACCGAGAACCGGGTGGTGATCGGGCGTCATCTCGTAGAGTCCGGCCCACGCGCGCTTGGGATTGACTTCGGCCTCTTCGAGAACGGGCAGACGGGTGACGCCGCGGGTGAGGATCTTCTCGATGAAAGCAGGGTCGAAGTTGAGTTTGAAGCCGGGCGTTTCCTCGGGGTCGTTCCAGGCCATCAGGATGCCGCGGCCTTCGGGGCGGTAGTGAAATCCGGTGGCCATATCGACGACCATGGGTGAGCTCTGGGCAACCTTGTCGAACGGTTCGGTGGGCACGAGCATGCGGCGCAAGGGTTCGACCGGAAGATCGACTCCGGCCATGCGAGCTACCTGTCCCGCCCATGCGCCGGCGGCGTTCACCACGGTGCGCGAAGAAAACGTCCCGACGGTGGTTACGACTCCGGCGACACCGCGAGAGTCGGTGAGGATGGCGGTGACTTCGGCACTGCGGAGAACCTGTACCCCGCGCTCGATGGCGCGCTGCGCAAAGCCCGTCATGACGCTGTGCGGGTCGACGAAGCCGTCGGTGGAGCAGAAGGCGCCGCCCAGAACATCGCCGCAACGGATTTCGGGGGCGAAGTGTGCCACGTCCGCGGGCTTGAGGAGCTGGACGGTCTTAAGCCCCGCGGCCACCTGGCGGGTGTAGTTCTGGCACAGGTAATCGAGGTGGCGCTGGTTGGTGGCGACGAAGAGGTAGCCTTGCGCGCGGTAGCCGGAGGGATGGCCCATGACCTCTTCGAAGGAATTAAAGAACGGGATGGAGTACAGGGACATCTTGATCGATTCGGAGGTGGAGAACTGGGCGCGCACGCCGCCCATCGATTTTCCGGTCGAGCCTTTGCCCTGGTGCGATTCTCGTTCCAGGATGAGGACATTGGTGCAGCCGGATTCGGTGAGGTGATACGCGATGCTGGAGCCGACGATGCCGCCGCCGATGATGATGACGTCGGGAGATTGCAAGAATAGCCCTCCTGCCCAGAAGAAAGCGCTTGCACGATTTTACTATAGGCGCCGGCGCTACCATAAGAAGCGTGGATGCTCTCTCCTTTTCCGAGGCGCGGAAGACTGTGATCCAGGTTGTGCGAAAAGCGCGGCGCGTTCCTGCCGCCGAGCCCGTGGCGCTCCGAAGCGCCGCGGGACGCGTGCTCGCGGAAGACGTGGCTGCGGATCGGGATGTGCCGGCCCTGGCACGCTCCGTGAGGGACGGGTTCGCGATCCGCACGGCGGATGTTCCGGGGCGCCTGGCGGTGATCGGAGAAGTGCGCGCCGGAGACCGGTTCGAAGGCGCGGTGGGCGCGGGGCAGGCGGTGGAGATCATGACCGGCGCCCCGTTGCCAGCCGGCGCCGACGCGGTGGTGATGGTGGAGCACACGCAGCGGGACAACGGGCTGGTGATCGTGGACCGGCCGGCGGAGGCGCAGCAGTTCATCAATCCGCGGGGGTGCGAAGCGGCGGCCGGCGAGACCGTGCTGCACAAGGGCAAGCGGCTCGACTACACCGACGTTGCCATGCTGGCGGCGTTTGGACGGGCTGCGGTCGAAGTCTACCGCAAGCCCGAAGTGGCGATCGTGCCGACCGGCGATGAGATAGTGGAGATCGAGGAGGCCCCGGCGGATTACCAGATTCGCAATTCCAATGCGTGGTCGCTGGCCGCGCAGGTGACGCGGGCGGGCGGCAGCGCGCAGGTGCTCGGGATCGCCCGCGACACGGTGGCGCACACGCGAGAGTTGATCGCGCGGGGGTTGAAGGCGGATCTGCTGCTGCTTTCAGGCGGCGTATCGGCTGGCAAGTATGACGTAGTGGAGCCGGTCCTGGCGGAGCTCGGGGCGGAGTTCTATTTCGACCGGGTGCTGATTCAGCCTGGGCAGCCCCTGGTGTTTGGGCGCGCAGGTGGCACGTTCTTCTTCGGGCTGCCGGGGAATCCGTCGTCGACCATGGTGACGTTCGAGATCTTCGCGCGGGCGGCGCTGGAGCTGATCGGCGGGCAGGACGAGACACCGCTCCCGATGCCCTTGGTGCGGCTGACTCGCGAGTTCCGGCATCGGACGGGCCTCACCCGCTTTTTGCCGGCGCGATTGAGCGAAGGCGGCGACGAAGTGACTCCGGTGGAGTGGCACGGTTCGGGCGATGTCCCGGCTTTGACGCGAGCCAATGCCTATCTGGTCGCCGACCCGGAGCGCCCGGTATATGAGAAAGGCGAGTTGATCCGGGTGCTGATGAAATGAAGAAACTCTCGCACTACGATGCCGCGGGCAACGCGCGGATGGTGGATGTTTCCGGGAAGACGGAGACCATGCGCACGGCACGGGCGCACGCGTTCGTGCGGATCGCGCCGCGCGTGCTGAAGGAACTGCCCCGGAATCCCAAAGGGAACCCGCTGGAAGTCGCGCGGATTGCCGGAATTGCGGCGGCCAAGCGTACCAGTGAGCTGATTCCCCTGTGCCATCCGCTGATGCTGACCCACGCGGATGTGGAGGCAACGGTCGAAAAAAATGGAATTAGGATCGTCTCCAGCGCATCTACTAATGCACAGACCGGTGTCGAAATGGAGGCGCTGACCGCTGCCGCCGCTGCTGCGCTGACTGTTTACGACATGACGAAAGCGCTGGACAAGGGAATCGAAATCCAGGATCTGTATCTGTTGGAGAAAACGGGCGGGAAGAGCGGCGAATACCGGCGTCCGCGGCGCGGAGGCGAATCGTGATCGAGGCCGCCGTGCTGACGATCAGCGACAGCGTGAGCGCCGGGACGCGCGAGGACCGCTCCGGCCCGGCGGTGCGTGAAAGATTGGAACAACTGGGCTGGCGGGTCTCGGTGGCGGAAGTGCTGCCGGATGTCGCCGTGGACATTTCGCGGTGCCTGGCGGCGTTGGCCGACGGAGGTGACGTGTCGGCCATCTTTACCACAGGCGGCACCGGGGTCGCGGCGCGGGACGTGACGCCGGAGGCGACGCGGGCGGTGCTGCATCGCGAAATTCCGGGATTCAGCGAGCTGATGCGGGCGCGCGGGCGCGAATCGACGCCGCTGGCGGTCCTGTCGCGTGCGGTGGCGGGGACGCGGGGGAAGGTACTGATTGTGAACTTGCCGGGGTCGCCGAAGGGGGCGGTTCAATCCCTGGATGCTATCGTGGAATTAGTGCCCCACGTGCTTGAACTGCTGCGAGGGCGGACCGAACACGCTTGAAGAGGATCTGTATGCGACGACTGTCCAGTGTCATTTTTGCGTGCGGCCTGCTCGCTGCACAACAGCCACAACAGACTCCTCCGCCGAAGCCGGCGGAGCCGGGCCAGCCGCCGGTCAAGATCACCACCACGGTTATCCACGTGACGGCGCCCGTGCTGGTGTACGATCGCGACGGCAGCTACGTGAACGGGCTCCAGCCCTTCCAGTTTCATCTTTACGACAATGGCAAAGAGCAGAACATCACGGTGGATGTGACGTACACACCGATCTCCGTCGTGATCTGCCTTCAGGCCAATGCCCACGTCGAGGGCATACTTCCTCAGGTACGGAAGATCGGGAACCTGATCTCGCCGCTGCTGATCGGAGATCAGGGGGAGGCGGCGCTGATCGCCTACGATTCGCGGATCCGGATGCTGCAGGACTTCACCTCCGATGGCGACAAGATCACCAAGGTGGTAAAGGACCTGTATGCGGGCAGCAACGCGAACCGGATGATCGACGCGGTGGTGGAGGCGACGCGGATGCTTTCGCACCGGCCGGAGAACCGGCGGCGGATCATCCTGCTGATCGGCGAGACGCGCGATCTTTCGAGCGAGAACCGGCTGCGGGAGGCGCTGATCAACCTTCAACTGGCCAACATCATGTTCTACTCGGTGGACATGTCGCGGCTGTTTTCGACGCTGACGGCGAAGCCGGATCCGGGGCGGCAGAACAATCTGCCGCCGGCGATGAGTCCAGCGGTTGGGCTGAATATGCCCGCGACGCCAACCACGGTGCAGCAGGCCACGGGATTCGGCAACGCGGGGCGGGCGGAGTTTATTCCCTTGATGGTGGAGCTGTTCAAAGACGTGAAGGCGATCTTCAAGGACAACCCGGTGGAGGCTTTCACAAAAGGCACCGGCGGGACGGAGCTGAGCTTTTACAAGCAGCGCGGGCTGGAAGAGGCGGTCCAGCGCATCGGCGCGGAGCTGCACAGCCAGTATTTTGTCAGCTACAGCCCGAATAACTCGGACGAGGGCGGATTCCACGAGATCACGGTGGCGGTGGCCAGTCCAGAGGTGAAGAGGGTCCAGACGCGGCCCGGGTATTGGCTCAGTAACAAGTGAGGTTGACAGACCTCCCGCTCTGTCCGGCTGGGCGCGCCAGGAGGCCTGCGCGACTTACTCGATGTTGACGAGTGCTTGGGGTGCTGTGCCGTTCAGTACGGCCGTGGCGTCTTCCGCGGTGAACGCTTCCACCTTGGCGGAGATGTTCATCGAACAAAATTTCGGACCGCACATGGAGCAGAAGTGGGCGTCCTTGAAGCCCTCTTCCGGCAGCGTCTCGTCGTGCATCGCGCGCGCGGTCTCGGGGTCGAGCGAGAGCTCGAACTGGCGGTTCCAGTCGAAGCGGTACCGGGCGCGGGAGAGATCGTCGTCGCGGTCGCGGGCGCCCGGGCGATGGCGGGCGATATCGGCGGCGTGCGCGGCGATCTTGTAGGCGATGATGCCCGCCTTGACGTCGTCGCGATCGGGCAGGCCCAGGTGCTCCTTGGGAGTGACGTAGCACAGCATCGACGCTCCGTGCCAGCCGATCATGGCGGCGCCGATCGCGCTGGTGATGTGGTCGTAGCCGGGGGCGAAATCGGTAACCAGCGGGCCGAGCGTGTAGAATGGCGCCTCGAAGCACATCTCGCGCTCCTTGACCACCTGCATTTCGATCTGGTCCATGGGGATGTGGCCGGGACCTTCGATCATGACCTGGACGTCGTATTCCCAAGCTTTCCTGGTGAGTTCCCCGAGCGTTGCCAACTCGGCGAACTGGGCTTCGTCGCTGGCGTCGGCGAGGGAACCGGGGCGCAGGCCGTCGCCAAGCGAGAAGCTGACGTCGTGCTTCTGGAAGATCTTGCAAATGTCTTCGAAGCACTCGTAGAGCATGTTCTGCTTGTGGTTCTTGACCATCCACTCGGCGAGGATCGAGCCGCCGCGGCTGACGATTCCGGTGACGCGTTTCGTGGTCAGCGGGATGTGCTGCACCAGGATGCCGGCATGGATGGTCATGTAGTCCACGCCCTGCTCGGCCTGTTCCTCGATGACGTCGAGCATGATGCGTGCGCTGAGATCCTCGACGCGCCGGACGCGGGTGAGCGCTTCGTAGATGGGCACGGTGCCGATGGGGACGGGCGAAGCTTTGATGATGGCTTGCCGGATTCCCGGGATGTCGCCGCCGGTTGAGAGGTCCATCACCGTATCGGCACCGTACTTGACGGACCAGGCGAGTTTCTCGAGTTCGCCCGCCGCATCGCTGGTGACCGAGGAGTTGCCGATGTTGGCGTTGATCTTGCACGTGGAGGCGACGCCGATGCACATGGGCTCGAGGTTGGTGTGGTGGATGTTAGCGGGAATGATCATGCGGCCGTGAGCTACTTCGGCGCGGACGGTCTCGGGAGAGAGGCTTTCGCGCTTGGCGATGTAGTGCATCTCCTCCGTAGTCACGCCCTGGCGGGCGTAGTGCATCTGCGTGCGAATTTTGTCGTTTTGGCGTTGGGCTACCCAGTTTGTGCGCATTCGATGGCTCCCTGGCCTCCGGCGGAGGGACACCGGCGGCGACTTCGGCGGACGCGAACGTCAATCTGAAGCGGCGTGCGCGCCCGCGATTCAGCTACGTGGTCGCTACTTCTTCTTTTTCGGTTTCTTGACTTCTTTCTTCGGGCTCTTGTCCTTGGCCACGTGATTGATCCTCCCTTACAAGAGGATTATAACCGCTAAACGCGCGGGCGGCGATGCAAACGCGGCGGGGTGGCGAGACGGCTCTTCCTACTTTCCAGGCGCGTAGCCGAAGGTCAGCAGAAGCGAAAAGCTGCGGGCGGGGAGCAGTGTCAGGGTGTCGCCGGGCGCGGGAAGGTTGCTCGCGGTCGATGCCGGGGTGACACCGACGATGGCATGGTTGTCGGTGAGATTGTTGATACCGAAGCGGAGTTTGGTGCCGCGAAGCCAAGTGTCGCCGCGGACGGTGTAGTTGATGAAAAGGTTGGCTACGTTGAAGGGATCGATGGAGACCGCCTGGTTGTTGGTGCCGTTGTCGTTCCACATGTGGCCGACACGCTTGTCGAAGAATCCGACGTCCCAGCCTTTGTAGCGGTACTGGAGTCCGGCCGTCGCGGTGGTTTCGGGAGTATTGGCTACCCACAAGTGCGTGTTCTGATACCGTGCCACGCCATAGGTTCCGTTGAGATAGAGGCTCAGTCCGTAGCCGATTAGAAAATTGGTCTCGGCTTCGACACCCTTCGTGTTGGTAGGCGGAGTCTGATAAAAGTAGGACTCGCCGGTGGTCGCATCGATATACGAGCTGTAAGGATTCTGGAAGTGGCTGTAATATCCGTCGAAATCCAACGTCCAACGGTTGAACTTCACGACCGTGCCTCCCTGGTAAGTCTTGACCGAAGTCGGATGCGGAAGTACTGCCACCTGCGCGCCGGCTGAGTCGAAGACGCTGCTCGGCGGAATTACGCTGCCCATGGCGAACTGCCCGTATACCGACCAATTGCTCGTCAGCCGGTAGTGCGCGCTGGCGGCTGGATTCCAGGCGCCATAATTCGCTGAATGGGTAACGTAAGGGGCGCCGCCGAGGCTGCCCACGGTCTTGCCGTTGTCCGCAAACTGCTTGAGGTCCATCGTGTAGTGGGCGTACTTGATGCCGGCATCGAGCGTGAGCGCCGGGGTGACGCGGTATTCGTACTCTACGTAAGGCTGAAGCGAGTTGGTAATGAAGTGCTCGTGGAAGTTGGGCAATGCCGCGTCCACCCAGGTGCGCGGATCGCTGGGAATCTGGTAGCGATCGGTGTAGGCCCACTCGTACCAGAGCCCGGTACGCAGGATGCCGCGCGTGGATTCGTGGCTGATCGCGAAAGTGTCGCCTACCTTGCGATAGCCGTTGAGTTTGTCGGTGGCGCTGGTCTTGCTGATGGAGGTTGCGCTGTTGTAATTCTGCTTGTTCCAGTAGCGGTAGGTGTAGACCTTGTTATCCAGCACCCATCCGTGGCCAAGATCGGAGTGTACGCCGATATATTCGAAGTCAGTCTGGACGTGATAGAAGTTATAGCCATAGTAATTCGCCTGGCTGGGATCGCCGCTCAATAGATAGTTGTCGCCGAACTGGGCAACCTGAGCGCGGGTCGGGCCCTTGGTATTGGGCGTGTTGGTCCACAGATCGACGAGGCCGGCGAACGCGGTGAAGGTGGTCTTGGAATTGAGACGGTATTGATACTTGATGAATCCGGCGAGGCGCTTCTGGTAGTTGTAAGTCTGATAGCCGTCGGACAGCATCTGGTGCAGGTTCATGGTCAGGCTGGATTTCTTTCCGGAGCCGCCGAACTGTCCGGAGTCGGCGTCGAGGGCGAGCATGCGCGTGTTGAAGGAGCCGATCATGCCGGTGGCGCGGATATCGGGGCTGTAGGCCACACTGCGCGAGAGCAGGTTGATCGTGCCTCCAAAATTGGTGGGCCCAATGGTGGAGGCGGAGCCGGGGCTCCGGTCGAAATCGATGCCGGCGATGAACTGGCTGGGGAAGAATGCCCACGAATGGTGAGTCGGATCGTTGGTGTCGTTGAAGGGGATGCCGTCTGCCTGCATGGTGTACTGGCCGTCTTTGAAGCCGCGGAAGAAGGTCTTGCTGTCGCCGAGACCCACGCCGTTGGGATTGACGCTGAAGGTGCCGGGCGTGTAGTTGAGCAACTCGGTGTAGTCGGCGATCGGGGAGGCGAAATTCTGGATGAACTCGGGACTGACCTCGGAGCGGGCGGAGGTGGCTTCCAGAGTGTTCTGCGAGGGGGCCGATTCGGCAGCGATGGAAACCGCGCCCTCGACCGTGATGCTCTGAGCGATCTCGCTCATGTTGAGGGAAATGGTGATGTTCTCCGAGCCGTTTGCGGACACTTTGACGCCGGCGCGGCGGCTGGGCGCGAAGCTGGGAGCCGAGGCTTCGATTGTGTACAGAGCGGCGGGTAGGGCAGGGAGCGAAAACCTGCCTTCCTGATCGGCGACCACGCTGCGAGGCGCGCCGGAAGATTCATTCCTCGCCAGAATGACAGCACCGGGAATTCCCTTGCCGGCGACATCCAGGACAGAGCCCGTGATGGCGCCGGTGTCGCTGGATTGAGCGTGGAGCACGCAGGCTGCGAGCAGCGAAATAGCGAAGGTGTACAAATGGCGCATGATCAGTCAGCTCCCTGAATGGAAAATCAGAAATCAGACTAGCGGTGCCGCGTAACAACTGGATGAAAAAGAGGTTAAGAAACGCAGCTAATGCAATCGGTAGGTTCGGCCGCGCCAGCGGAACGTGGTTCCCCAAGCTGATGACAGGAGCGCGACGAGCCAAACCCACGTGGCGAGCGGGACCCAGATGGCGTGAACCCAGATGTGGCGCTTGAACCAGGCTTCCTGCCCCGGCATGGCGGCTTTGGCGAGTGTCGCGCGATTGAGGCCCTTCAACATGCCGGGCGCGAGTTGTGCCAGGAAGGCCCACTCGGCGAGGCGCCCGCCGCTGATGGACGCGGCGAGAGAGGCAGCCATGCCGGCGCAGTAAATGATGTGCGCGACGAGCGCGGGCCACCACAGCCGCGGCGCGAAGGCGCGCGTGATCAGCATCTGGCGGCGGATCCAGGGAAAGAAGCGGGCGGCGGTAGTGTGATCGAAACACGGCGTGAGCGCGCCGGGAGCGTAGGCGATGCGAAGGCCGGCGTCGCGGACGGCTTCGCTGAGCGCATAGTCGTCGGAGATCGCGTTTTCCCAATACTCGGGGACGCGGATTTCGAAGAAGACCTGCTTGCGGAGAGCCATGGCTCCGCCCCAGGCGAAACGGTTGGGCCCGGGTCCCATCATGCCTGCGGCGACGGCGTCCCAAACGCTGCGCATAAGCGACCAGAAATCGGGCGGGACGGGAGTGAACCACCGATACCCGGTGCTGGCGCCGACCCCTTCTTCGGCCAGCGGCGCGGCCAGGGCCTTCAGCCAGCCGGGATTCGGGCGGCCGTCGGAGTCGGCGAACGCAAGAATCTCGCTCTGCTTGCGGGCCACGCGAACCGCGACGTACAGGCTCTGGACCTTCTCGGAGATCTCTGTTTGCGGCTCATGGGACAGCACAACTTTGGCGCGCGCGGGAAGTACGCCCTCGGGAATATCGGCGGCCTCGCGGGCGACGACCAGAAGTTCGTAGTCGGGATAGTCGAGCGCGGCCAGGGCCTCCAGATTCTCGCGAAGCCCTTCGTCGGGGCCTTTCACCGGGACGATGACGGTCGCTGGCGGCAGGGATGACGGGTCCTCGGCGAGCCGGTACGCGACGTAATCGGCGCGCTTGCGTTCACCGCGGAGCGAGAGGAATGCGAGCAGGATGGCGGGCGCGGCGAACAGCCAATACCACATCAGGGGATGGCGGCCTCGCTGAATGCCGAGAATTCGCTGAGGGCAGGGCTGGCCGATGCCTGTTCGATGCGTAGCCGGAGACGGGACGCGATCACGGGCGCTTCCAGCCGGATCAGGCGGCGCGCGCCGATGCTGGTGGCGGTGGCGATCTTTTCCCACCCGCCGGGCTGCCAGCGCTCGAGCGTCACGGCGTCGATGCGCTGGCCGAAGCGGATGGCCTCGCGGAGCCGGATCACCTGGATCTTTGCGGGGCGGCCGAGATCGAG
>Ga0335069_10007500_pt1 | contig 15741 bp, 11 predicted proteins | sample Lox_Sample_11_FD_206714 | JGI IMG/M metagenome (GOLD analysis project Ga0335069, IMG submission 206714) | Soil microbial communities from Loxahatchee National Wildlife Refuge, Florida, United States - Lox_Sample_1.1 | ecosystem: Environmental > Terrestrial > Soil > Wetlands | place: USA... | reverse complement strand
TCCGACGCAACACGCACTGCTGCCGCATCTTGCGCAGGACATCCGCGCGGAGACCGGGCGACAGGACTTCGTGGCCGTGGCGCCGCTCGACCTCGTCTATGTCGCGCACGGCGAGCGGATGCAGGACATCTCGCCCGAGGAGCGGCGGCTCTTCGCGTCGGTCGACACCGGATTCATCGGCCAGAACGTGTACTTGTTCTGCGCGTCGGAGGGGCTCGCGTCGGTCTTCCGGGGTGCGGTCGACTACGCAAAGCTCGCCACCGCGATGAAGCTCCCCGGATCGGAGTTCGTGACCTTTGCGCAGACCGTCGGGTATCCGAAAGCCTGAGCGCGCAGTCTGCGCCCACCGCGCCTGGAATTCTGCGCCACGCTAGACCCGTGGTCCGCGATAACCCGCGTAGTGATTGTTTCGTCTCTGCACCTATTGAGCGTCACGCGCTCGCGGTCGCCGTCGCAATGAAACACTCATGGTGCAAGCCTCCGAGCGCACCCGTCGTCAATCGATGCCCGGATTCGGACTTCAGGACTACCGCAGCTGCCCGCGGCGCGACGACCGAGCGCTTTCCGCCACTTTGATCGACAGCGAGACGACTCGTGACTTCATCTCACTACTGCCGTTGACGCTCACGCCCGATCATCGCGATTTATTCCGCTCCCCAAGTCCAATCGCCTGATGCCAGCGTGTGTGTCGAAGTCGATGACGCAAAGACTGCTGCTGTACTGGTATCGATTTGCTGGTGTCATCGAGCGCGAGGCGGCCACGCGGCCACCTCTCGGCATCAACGTAATATGCGGCGACGGCCCGAATCAAGGCCGGAACCGATAGAATTGCGTGCAAACCATTTCGGATCGCGCTCATGACTGACCCAAAGAATCCGCCCGTCGACATCCGTCACGACGACCGCACCTCGAACACCGACGACGAGCACGTCGTCGATATGGTGCTGCTGCCGCCGCCAGAGCACCTCATCCGCTTCTTTCCCATCGAGGGCTCGCCCGTCGAGGCGTTAGTTGCTGGCACACGCGCCCGCATCCGCAACATCTTGAGAGGTACCGATGACCGGCTGTTGGTCGTCGTCGGCCCCTGCTCGATCCACGACCCGATCGCGGCGCTCGACTATGCCCGCCGGCTCGCCGAAGAGCGGCAGCGTGCAATGGACACGCTCGAGATCGTGATGCGCGTCTACTTCGAAAAGCCGCGCACGACGGTGGGCTGGAAGGGTCTGATCAACGATCCTTACCTAGACGAAAGCTGCCGCATCAGCGAGGGTCTGCGGATCGCGCGTCAGTTGCTGATCGACATTGCACGGCTCGGCGTGCCTTCGGGCAGCGAGCTCCTCGATACGATCTCGCCACAATACATTGGCGATCTCATCGCCTGGGGTGCGATCGGCGCGCGTACGACCGAGAGCCAGGTGCACCGTGAACTCGTCTCGGGCACTTCGGCGCCGATTGGGTTCAAGAACGGCACCGATGGAAGTGTCAAGATCGCGATCGACGCACTCCAGGCGGCCGCCCGCCCGCATCACTTTCTCGGTGTGCACAAGTCGGGCCGCGTGGCGATGGTGCGGACTCGCGGCAATCCTGACTGCCACGTCATCCTGCGTGGTGGTATCGCGCCCAATTACGATGAGACGAGCGTAACAGCAGTGAGTGAATCGCTCGACCGCGCCGGTCTGCGCGTGTCATTGATGGTCGACTGCTCGCACGGCAACTCGAGCAAGCAGCACGAGCGACAGCTCGATGTTGTTCGGGACATCGCGCGCCAAGTCAGCAGTGGAAGTCACCGCGTGTTCGGAGCGATGATCGAGAGCAATCTGCTTCCCGGAGCGCAGCAATTCACGCCCGGTCGCGACGATCCGGCGGCACTCCGATACGGTGTCAGCATCACGGACCCATGCCTGGGCTGGGAGGACACGGTCGCAGCGCTGCAGCTGCTCGCCGACGCGGTGGGGCAACGGCGCGGTCAGCACGCCGCCCGAGCATGAGTTAGCCGACTGTGTTGCAATCCGTGTTTCCTAACGGCTAGCTGGACCACGATTGGATTCGCATCTCGTCAATCGAGTACTTGCAGCGCCCGCCAATCTCGAAATCGATCTGACCCAGTCACAATTTGGGCACACGCAATGTGAGTTGGTCACAACGCGAACGGGGTCCGGGGCGCCGTGTCACCTGCCCTTTTGTGCGATCGGCTGATCCTGATCTTGAACCGCGCCGGGTTTGCCGGAGTCTCCATTCTTTGAGAGCACTTTAGGTCCGTCGCCGGACCGGGCGTGGGCGGAGAAACGCCGATGCTATAAGGGGGGCGGCAGCGCTGACATGACCGACCATTCAATGGTGCGAGCTGTTGCGAACCCGCTTGAGAGCATGGTCTGGGATTCGTCGGTGACAGTGGTGAGCGCAGCGATGCGCATCCCGTTCAAGAGATCGAGTCGATTTCGACGCTTCCCGAGCGCGTTCGCGCTCGGAAGGGGCCGATATCCCTTCTATCGTCGCCAGACCACAGCGATCGGCTGTCCGGAGGTTGTGTGCTGTCGTTCCGCGATGAGCGTCGCCATTGCGCCTACGCTGCCACAGGCCAGCAGATCCTGCGGCGAGAGCTTCACGTCGAAGTCCTTGAGCACGCGCGAGATCACCGAGAACGCTTGCAGTGAGTCGCCGCCCAGGTTGAGGAAGTCGTCGTTCACCCCAATCGGCGTGACCGGAAGGACCTCTTCCCATATGCGTACCAAGCGGGCTTCGAGCGCACTGCGCGGCGCCATGTATGTGGTGTCCTGTGGCGGACGCCCCTGGGACGGCTTTGGCAGTGCTCGCCTGTCCACTTTGCCTGCAGGGGTCAGCGGAAGCGCCGGCAGGAACATGAAGACGGACGGAATCATGTGACCCGGAAGCGTCTGCGCCAATGCCGCCCGCAATTCCCCGACTGACGGCGTCGTCTGGGACTGCGTCACCAGGTAGGCCGCGAGCCGCGTGTCGCCGCCCGGTTCCGTCAACGCCACTACCGCCGCTTCGCTTATCGTCGTCAGATTCAACAGGTGCATCTCGATCTCTGCAAGCTGCACGCGATAGCCGCGCACCTTCACCTGGAAATCCCGGCGGCCGAAGACCTCCAACCGTCCGTCCGGTCCGATGCGCCCGATATCACCCGTAAAATACACTCGTCTGTCGCTGCCATCGGGGTCCGGACGCATCACGGCGGCAGTAAGTTTGGGTTTGCGCCAGTAGCCGCTCATCATGTAATGGCTGCGCACTGCAATCTCGCCGCTTTCTCCGGGCCCGGCCCAGTAGCCATCGTCGCCGGCGATCAAGATTTCCTTGTCGAAGTCCGGGTACCCGGCGGCGACTCGCTCTCCGGGCAGCGGCGTCGCACGCGTGATCGTCGAGCATGCGATGCGCCCGCACTCCGAAGTTGCCAGTGAGTGGAACAGGACGCACCGCGGGGGAAAATGCCGCTTGAACTGCTCGACATCGCGCCGCAGCAGGGGCTCGGCGCCGACATTCAGAAAGCGCATCGATGGGTAGAGCCCGTAATCGGCACCAGGCAGCGCATCCACCCATTGTCGGAACAGGCTGCACGTCATAGGGAAGTGCGTGATGCTCTCGCGGGCCACCCATTCAGCCATGCACGACACACCAGATCTCGCCACGTCGACCGGATACAGCGTCGCCCCGGCCAGCAGCGCCGAAAAGATGATGGTGACCGACCAGCCCGTGTCGCACCGTAGGTGGAGCGCCTGCCGGTCGCCCGGGCGTATGTCGCTGCAGAGAATCGTCGTGACGATGCGGTGCAACAAGCCGCGCTGGTCGTAGCAGACGCCTTTGGGTTGACCGGTCGACCCGGATGTGAAGTAGATGGCGGCCAACCGCGATGGCGGAATAGTGAGTCCTGGGTTGTGGTCGGGCAGGCCGGCATCGGGCGCTTCCACGTTAATGCATGCGTTGGGCGGGATGGCCAGTCGATCGACGAGAGGCTGGCAGCGCGCGGTGGTCAGGATCAAGCCGGGCTGCACATCTACGCATACAGCTTGCAGCCGAGACGGCGGGTGCGCCGGATCGAACGCCACGTACGCCTTGCCCGCCTTCAGGACGCCCAGCAGACAGGTCAATTCAACCGCTGGGCGATCGACCATGAACGCGATGGGCTCCTCGCCCCCGCCGCGATGCGCGATGATGGTATGGGCGATGCGATTCGCTGCGCGGTTGATCTCGTCGTAGGTCAACGTCTCCGTGTCGCTGCTGACGGCGATCGAACCGGCATGCAGTTGAGCGGCGCGCTCGAACGCCGCGGCGACCGATTCATCGAGCGCGGTCAGAAAGGAACGCGGAAGCTCGGACAAGTGCCCGCCCCCAATCGTCACTTTGCGCCTAGCCCGAGCTGTTCGATCAACATGCCCTCGCGCACGAAGGTCGCGCGGGCCCAGGCGGCATAGTCCTCGCTGTTGCGGTACCACAGTTCCTGGTTGAGCTCCTCCAGCAGCTCGACGTGCCGCGGATCGGCCATCGCTTTGCGGAACGCGTCGTGCAGCTTCTTCACCACCACCGGATCCATCCCCTTCGGACCGACGATGCCGTAGGGCGAGCTCGAGACCACGTCGTAACCCAGCTCCTTTGCAGTCGGCACCGCAGGCCATCGCTTTGAGCGCGCATCCCCAAACGTGACCAGCAGGCGCACCTCTCCCGAATCGACGTACTTGTCCCAGATCGTGGCATCACATTGCGCCATGACGTGGCCGCCAAGTAGCGCAAGCATAAGGTCTGCGCTGCCCTTGAACGGCACATGGTTCAGCCTGACCTTCGCAATGCTCGCAATCGATTCGACCAGCAACTGCGACGTCGTTCCAATGCCCGGGGAACCGTAGTTGACGCTGCCGGGCTCGCGGCGCGCCGCCTCGATATAGTCGTTGAATGTCCGGTACGGCGAGTCGGAGCGCACCGTGAAGCCCAGCGTGTAGCCCGAGACGCCGATGATGAAAGTGAAATCGTTGATCGGATGCCACGCGGTCTTCTGTATGTGCGGCAGCCGCAGCATGCCCGACGGGAACTGTGCCAGGGTGTAGCCGTCCGGCTTCGCATTGAGCGCCATGTTGCCGGGACCCAGCGTGCCGCTCGCCCCGGGCTGGTTCAGAACAACCATTGGTTGGCCGAGTTCGCGTCCGACGATGTCGGCCAGCATGCGCAGATGGCGGTCGGTCGTACCGCCCGGCGCCCACGGCACGATCAGAGCGATCGGGTGGTCCGGGAAGACCTGCGCCAGCGTATCCGCCCAGGGCGCGATGAGCGCAAAGCCCGCCAGCGACATGAGAGCGTGCGCAACCACACCTCTAACGGCGACGAAAGTCTCTTCGAACCGGCGACTGCGGACAGGCGTTTCAATCACGCGACCCCATTGTGGTGAGATCGGTGATGCGGGTCAAGCATCGCGAAGGGCCCCTTTAGGGCGGAAACGTGAAGGCCTCAGTTTGGCTGCAGGCGGCCATACCTTCCACCGTATAGCCGCGCCACTCGCACCCGAACGCCTAAAGCGTCGCGAGTCGCCCCATAGGGCAGCGCACGAGGTCTCCTTCCCAAAGGCAAAGCGCCACGCTCTGGTACAGTGCGCCCAGTCGACAAACCCCCGGGAACGCCCGTGCCGAACATCGGAACCGTATTACGCGAAGAAATCTCCCGACTCGCTCTGAGGACAAGTCGTGGCCAAATCAATCCAACCAAGAAATCGACCGCCCAACACCGCCGCGCTATCGCGTTGTTGAAGCGCCAATTGGCGCAGCTCGAACGCCAGGTCACGCTACTCACCCGCAAGGTTCTTGGAACGCCACCGGCGCTGCCCTCCGACGCGACGGCGAAGCATGTCCGCTTTGCCGCGAAGGGCTTGCGCGCACAGCGAAAACGTCTGGGACTTTCTGCAGCCGATTTTGCAAAGCTCGTAGGCGTGAGCCCCCAGTCGATCTACAACTGGGAGCAGGAAGCCTCGCGCCCCCGCGAGAAGCAGATTGCAAAATTGGTCGCGCTTCGCGCACTCGGCAAGCGAGAGGCCCGGGAGAGAGTGAAGGGGAAGGTTGGTGCGAACGCCAGGGCTCGCCGCAGGCCATAGCGATCCCGTCAGCGCCGCCAATCCGCGAAGCTAACGGCCAGCCCCCCTGCGGATGCCGTCATCGTATTCGATTCAGCCGTAAGCCAAGCAAAGCGGTCATCCGGGCGCGGCTCGTGGATGGGCGCTGTCGACCCCGAAGCGGTCCTTTCTTACATTCATTTAGCGGACGTTCCCCAAGAGCGCGCGCGTGCCGGTCCTGCCAGGCTAACCAATCGATCAGAGGTTAGTTCGAAAGGCCTGACCCTTTCTATTGCCTCGCGATTTTGGATGCCACTTCGGGTACAACCCGAATTAGGTAGTTCTGGAGGGTGCCTAGCGGCTAACAGCAAGCGCACCCTTACAACGAACTACCCCCGCAGATAACGATGTGCTGGCCCGTGATTGCGCCGGCGTGTGGTCCGAGCAGGAACGCCGTGAGTTCGGCAACTTCCTCTGGCGCAATGAACCGCCCGATTGGCGGTGTCTTCGGGGGGGTCCCGACTCTGTTGGAATCGACAAGCATCGGCGTGGCAGTGGCTGCCGGTGCAACGACGTTGACGGTGATCTGCCTCGTCACGAGTTCAGCGGCCCACGATCTCGCCAGGCCGATTAACGCCGCTTTCGTCGCGGCGTACTGGCTGCGACCTGCGACCCCAGCCGCTGCCCGACTGCCAATGAGTACGATGCGTCCACCTGTGGTCATCTTGTCGGCAAGCTCGTTGACGAAAACCTCGGCCGCGCCGACGTGTACCCCCCACATGGCCGCACCATCGGACTCGTTCAGCGCGCCCAATCGTGCCGTGTGCATCAATCCGGCGGCATGGACTATCGCCTGTACCTCGGTTATCGATGTCAGCGCTTGCCGAAGCTGCGAATAGTTTTTGAGGTCGACCTGCAAAGGCTGGAACTGGTCCGAGTCCCGCATCACCGCCGAGCGACTGATACCGATCACCGACCATCCGCCGTCAAGAAGACGGGTCACAATGGCGCTACCGATACCCGAGCTTGCTCCAGTCACAAGCGCCAGTCTCCGCGGATTGGATTTGATCACATCAATCTCCAACAAGTGATGACGCGGCGCAGCGAGTGGCGATCATCTTGTCCGTGCACGCGACACCAGGCACCCTCGCCCGCAAACTCGCCCGCTCCACAGCGTCGCCACGCTGTGCGACACACGCGCCTAGCGCAATACCTCCGGGTTGACGAGATTACGACGGTCGAGCGGCTTTCCGGTGATGCGGTCTACGACGTTGGTTGCCGTGATCGTCGATACGCCAAGAACGGCATTGCGCGTCACGCCGGCGACGTGCGGCGTAAGAATGACATTGGGCAGCTTGATCAACGGATTTCCCGCGGCAATTGGCTCGGTCACAAATGTGTCAAGGCCGGCGCCCGCCAGGTGGCCGCTGCGCAGCGCGTCGACAAGTGCGGCTTCGTCGACGAGCGGGCCGCGAGCCGTGTTAATCAGGATCGCTCCCTTCCTCATCAATCCTAACTCGCGCTTCCCGATGAGCCCGCGCGTGGATTCCGTCAGTGGGCAATGCAGGCTAACGATGTCGGCTCGAGCGAGGAGACGGTCGAGGTCGGTCTCCATCTCGAACTCCTCCGACTTCGCGAACGCGTCCATGACGATCACCTTGGCCCCAAGTGCCGCGGCCATTTTGGCCGTGGCGCGGCCGATGCTGCCGAAGCCAATGATGCCGACTGTGGAGCCCCGAAAATCGCGGCCCTGGTATCCCGTGCTCTCCCAGCCGGCGCCGCGGACCTTGCGGTCGAGTCCAAAAAGATCGCGGGTGAGCGCAAGCATCAACGCAATCGAGTGCTCTGCCACCGCCTCGGCATTGGCGCCGGCGGCGACCATGACCGCGACACCGCGCTGCGTTGCGCACTCGATATCCACGCTATCCACGCCGGCGCCGTTCTTGGCGATCACCTTGAGATGCGGCGCCGCGGCGAGGACGCGCGCCGTAAAGGGCTTCGACCCGCGCAGCACCACGGCGTGCACGGGCCCCTGCGCGAAGCGAGCGATCAGTGTGTCCTCGTCGACGGGATCGGGCATGAAAGCGATCTCGCCGCCGGCGTCGGTGAGAATCCTTTGCGCCTCCGGGGACAGATGCATGGCCGTGACGAGAGCGACGAACGGCTTCATGCTTTCCCCTCCTTCGCCGTCTGCCCCGTAACCCATTGCTCGAGGATGCGCACATAGCGGATCTTCTGGCGAAACACGGTGTATGCGATGTGGATCACTCCGTCGGCCGACTGCGTGATCGAGGGATATGAATATTCCCGGTTGCGCCGGTCGGACGAGTTGTTGGTCATGCAGTAGCCGTCGCCGACTTCCAGGTTCCGCTTCCACGGCCAAGTTACCCCGTCATCTGCGGAAATGGCGATCGTCATCGGGGCGCGCGGAGTTCCCCAGAATGCCGTTCGTCCCGACGGTGCGGCCGACGGGGTCTCGGTGGCGACCGTCTCCTCATCCTCGATCTCGTCATACAGCGACTCGCGCCGCTCCGTCGCCTCCGCGGCACTGATATCGTTGTAGACGATCGCAAGGTGCCCATTCGCAAGCTGGGTCACCTGGATCGACGAGTTGTTGTTGGGCAGCGGGGTCGGCGTGGGCGACGACCAGGTACGACCATTGTCGGGAGAGCGGCTGATGTAAACATTGTCCGCCCAGCGGCTGCGGAAAAACGCGAGCAATCCATGTGCGCCCTTGACGATATTCATGTGCACGCAGCCCGTGCTGTTCGGCACCGCGACTTCAAACCAGCTCTTGCCCTGGTCGGTCGAGATCCGGACCGCGCTATCGTCGTTGTTGCCGACCCACTTCATCCCGGGCTCCGTGCGACAGTGAAAGACGCCCAGCAACCAGTCGCCGTTATCCAGCACGACAACCGGCTGCCTTACGAACACGCCTTGCGTCTCGAAAAGCTGGCCGGTTGGACCCCATGTCAGGCCGTTGTCCTCTGAGACGCGGTACCGTACGAGTGCGGTGTCCTGATTGCCCGACTTTTGCGCGGTGTGCAGCAGCCAGAGGCGACCGTCGGGCGCGGGGAACAGGATTGGATTCTGCTCGGAACGCGTTGGGTCGTCGGAAAGCTTTACCGGCGTGGCCCATTGCGATGTCCCGTGCGGAAGGCGCGAAAACCAGACGGATATGTCCGAAAGCCCTTCCTGAGTTCCCCCGAACCATACGCAACCGAGATCGCGGTTTGGAAGAACCATGAGGTTGGCAGCGTGGCTCTGGACGCAGGGTGCCGGCAAGTCGGCCTCGATGCGGGCCGGGTCATCGGCGGCCGCATGCAGCTCGCCTTCGAGAATGGCTGTGGTGGTCATTGCAAGTGTCCTTTCGTTATCTGGCGCGGTGATCGATCAGCGCGATGCCGCTTCGGGCTTGCCGGCCAGCTTCAGGGCGGCCTCGTTGTCGCCCCAATGAAACAGCTTCTCCAGGAAGATCACCGCGGCCGGAATGACGAGCGCGACGTACATGTTGTCGATCCCGAACGGATCGCCGAGCAGGTACCAGACCGTCGTGCCGATGACTGCGCTGACAAGTCCGATGATGGCGCCGCGGCTCCCGTTGAAGAACGGCAGGAAGAACCCGACCAGGGCGACAACGGCCAACGACAGTCGGAGCGCCCGGGTGAAAAACGATAGCTTCAATAGGCCAGGGGCAAAGAACACGAAGACGAGCGGCAGGAATCCGATCGCCACCGACAGAAGACGCGTCATCTTCAGCTCTCGGTCGGGCGTAGGCTTGAAGACCGGAACGTAGAAATCCTTCACCACGAGAGAGGCGATGGCCAGCGCGACCGTGCTCACGCCGAGGAAGACCGAGGCCACCAGCGAGGTTGCCACGGTCGCCGCCAGCCCCACGTTCATGTGCTGCATGAAGATAGGCAGCGCAAATAGGCTCTTCATATCGGGAAACAGGAACTTCGCGATCACGCCGATCAACCCCAGTGCGATGCTGATGGGAATGCAAAGTGCGCCCGCAATGTACGCCGATCTCTTGGCTGAACGGGCGTCCTTCGTCGCCGAGATCGCCTGCATGATGAATTGGGTGGTGAAGACGGCACCGACGTTGCCGATGAAGAACGCAAAAATGGTTCCCCAGCCCACATGGCCATCGAGCGAGAAGTACCAGGCAGGAAGCTTGTCCATGACGGGACTCATGCCATTGCTCATGTACAGCGCCGTCCCGAGAATGATGAAGACGCCGAAGTATTTGAGTCCGGTGTGCAGCAGCGATACGTAGGCGATGCTCTTCATTCCGCCGAGGGCGAAGTAGAACGTGCTCACGATGGCGATGAGGAACGCCGCGGTCGTAAGACTCGTCTTGGTGACGGTTGCGATAGCTGCCGCCCCACTCACATAGTTGCCGACGTTCACGAGCAGCAGGGCGTAGATCATGATGAGCGACACGATGAGCTGTGCGGTTCGCCCGTATCGCTGCGCGATAGCTCCGGAGATCGTCACTTCCCCGGTGGAGTAGAGCCGAGCTGCCATGACCTTGGCGAACAGGAAGAACGCGACGGCCGCGGTGAGCACGGCCCACAGGGCGGCCGCCCCGGATTCGAACGCCGCCTGCGCCACGCCTATGGTCGACTTGGATCCGATGAATTCGGACATCAGCAGGACGCCGATGACAATGGCGGGGGTCGTGCGGCCGCCGACCATGAACTCGCTGCTCGACTTGCTGCGCAGCTTGGCGGTGAGCCACGATGTCAGGATGATGTACAACGTGATCGTTCCGATGATGATTGCGGTATCGGAAGTGCCGAACGTTTCCACTTGAATTCCTCCTCCTTCGGGATGCTATTGAATGGGCGGCGACTGGACGCAACTGCGTATAGGGAGCAGCGGCTTCGCCGCAGGGCTGGGTCAGATCATCGCGGCGATGGCTTTGCCGACTTCCGTCGTCGAAGCTTTTCCGCCAAGGTCGCCGGTTTTCGGGCCGTCTACGAGCACCCTCTCGATTGCCTTGACGATGGCGTCGTGCGGCTCGCGATGCCCGAGGAAATCGAGCATCAGCGCACCCGACCAGATCATCGCGATCGGATTGGCGATGTTCTTGCCGTAAATGTCGGGCGCCGACCCGTGAACGGGCTCGAATAGCGATGGGAACTTGCACTCGGGGTTGAGGTTGGCAGACGGGGCCAGCCCGATCGTCCCGGTGCACGCCGGACCCAGGTCCGAAAGAATGTCGCCGAACAGGTTGCTCGCCACGACCACGTCGAAGCGCGTCGGTTGCAGGACGAAGCGCGCCGACAGGATGTCGATGTGCTGCTTGTCGACGGTGACCTGCGGGTAGTTGGCGTGGATAGCATCGGCGCGTTTGTCCCACCAGGGCATGCTGATGGCAATGCCGTTGCTCTTGGTCGCGACGGTCAGGTGCTTCCGCACCCGCGATTGCGCGAGTTCGAAGGCGAAGCGCATCACCCGATCCGTGCCGTGACGCGAAAAAACTGCTTCCTGGATCACGAATTCGCGTTCCGTGCCCTCGAACATGACGCCGCCCAGGTTTGTGTATTCACCTTCGGTGTTTTCGCGTACGACAAAGAAGTCGATGTCGCCCGCCTTGCGACCCGCGAGCGGGCATGGCACGCCGTCGAACAACCGAACGGGCCGCAGATTGATGTATTGGTCGAATTCGCGCCTGAATTTGAGCAGCGAGCCCCACAGCGAGATGTGATCGGGCACGATCGCCGGCCACCCAGCCGCGCCGAAGTAGATCGCATCCATGTCTTCGAGCCTGGCCTTCCAGTCGTCAGGCATCATCGAGCCGGTTTTTGCGTAGTAGTCGCAGCTTGCCCATTCGACGTGAGTCACCTCGAGTGCGAAGCCGAAGCGGCGCGACGCCGCCTCCAGCACCCGGAGCCCCTCGGGCATCACTTCCTTGCCGATGCCATCGCCTGGGATGGCGGCGATCTTCAATGCCTTTTTCATGAGCGTTTCCCTTTAGTAAGCCGAGGCGCCGGCCGCGGACATCACGCCGTCGGTACCGAAGCCGAATTCGGAGGCAAGCTTTCGTGTTGCTTGGGCGAGCAGCGTGATGTCGATGCCGACGGCGACGAAGCTCGCGCCAAGCTGCAGGTAGCGTCGAGCGAGCGCGATATCGCCGGTCAGCGTTCCGGCGGCCTTGCCGCTCGCGACGATGGTATTGATGGCAGACTCGATGGCCTGCTGCACGTCCGGGTGATTGGCGCGACCGCGGTGCCCCATCGAGGCGGCGAGGTCGGCAGGCCCAATGAACACGCCGTCGACGCCGTCGACCCGGCATAGATCTTCCAGGTTGGAGAGCGCAGTCACCGACTCCACCTGCACGAGAAGGCACGTATCTTCGTTGGCGGTTTCGAGGTAGTCCCGCCGCGCACCCCAGCGCGACGCGCGAGCCACCGCTGCGCCGACGCCGCGAATCCCCTGCGGCGGATAGCGTGTCGCTGCAACCACGGCCGCCGCTTCCGCCGGCGTATCAACCATCGGCACGAGCAGTGTCTGCACGCCGATGTCGAGCATCTGCTTGATGAGGGCAGGATCGGCGTTCACGACGCGAACGACGGGATGCGACGGATACGGAGCGACAGCCTGTAGCTGAGCGAGCGTGCTGCGCACGTCGTTAGGCGCGTGTTCGTTATCGATCAGCACCCAATGGAAGCCTGCAGTCGCACAGACCTCGGTGCTGTAAGGCGCCGCCAGCGACAACCACAGGCCGATTAGCTTGTCGCCTCGCTGAAGCGAGGTCTTGAAGGGATTGCGCATTGCTGTCTCCTCCTGCGCTGGGTCAGGCCAGGCCGCCCTGGCATAAGTACTTGATGTGCTGGTAATCGTCGAGGCCGTAGCGGGAGCCTTCGCGCCCATAGCCAGACTCCTTCACGCCGCCGAACGGCGCCGCCTCGGCCGCAAGCGCACCCTCATTGATGCCGACGATGCCCGCCTCGAGCGCCTCCGCCACGCGCCACACCCGCGCGATGTCGTTGGTGTAGAAATAGGCGGCGAGGCCAAACGGCGTGTCGTTCGCGAGCGCGATAACGTCGGCTTCCGTGTCGAAGCGAAACACCGGCACCACTGGCCCGAACGTCTCCTCGCATGAGAGCTGCATGGCCGGTGTCGCGCCGATCAGCACCGTAGGCGCGTAATAGTTCGGACCGTCAGCCATCTCATTGCGGACGCGCCGGCCGCCGGTTACCACCTTCGCGCCCTTGGCTACCGCGTCGTCGACGTGAGTCGCAATTTTTGCGATCGCACGCGCGTTGATCATCGGCCCGATTTGGGACTCCGCGCGATTTGCCGGCCCGACTTTCAATGACGATACGCGCCCCGCGAGCTTCTCGACGAAACGGTTGTGCACTCCCGATTGGACGTACACCCGATTGGGGCAAACGCAGGTCTGCCCGCCGTTGCGGAACTTGGAGACCATCAAACCTTCCACCGCGGCGTCGACATTCGCATCGTCGAACACGATGAACGGCGCATTGCCGCCGAGTTCGAGCGAGCACTTCTTGAGCGTGTCGGCGGAGGCGCGTGCCAAGTGTTTGCCCACCGGCGTCGAACCGGTGAAGGTGATCTTGCGCACGCGGGGATCGGCGAGCCAGACAGCGACCACCGGCGGCGTGCGCTCGCGCGACGCGGTGACGATGTTGATGACACCCGCCGGAAACCCTGCTTCCTCGGCAAGCCGGATCAATGCGAGCGAAGTGAGCGGCGTATCCTCGGCCGGCTTGGCAACGACTGTGCAGCCCGCCGCAAGTGCAGGTGCGATTTTGCGTGCGATCATCGCCGCCGGGAAATTCCAGGGCGTGATCGCCGCGACGATGCCGACCGGCTCCTTGAGCGCGATCATCCGGCGGCCTCGTACCGGCGCAGGAATCACGTCGCCGTAGCTGCGCGTGGCTTCCTCCGCGAACCATTCGACATAGCTCGCCGCATACAAGACTTCACCACGCCCTTCGGCAAGCGGCTTGCCCTGCTCGCGCGAGATCAATCGGCCGAGGTCCTCCCGGTGTTCGACGATGAGGTCGTTCCAGCGCTTGAGCAGTTGCGCACGTTCCTTTGCCGGCGTTGCGCGCCAGCCCGGGAACGCGGCATGCGCGGCATCCACGGCCGCCCTCGCGTCCGCTTCGCTGCTGTCGGGGACCTGCGTAATCCGTGAATCGTCGGCGGGATCGAGCACGGGCAACACGGCCTCATCGACCGCGGTACACCAGCGCCCGTCGATGAAGTTGTGCGAACGGATGAGGTCGTCGCGGGTGATGGTCAGTGTCATGATTTCTTCGTCGCGCATGGTTAGCTCACGATGCCAAGGTGCCAGGGCACGAACTCGTGATCGCCTAACCCCAGCAGCTCGCTCTTGGTCGACTCGCCCGACGCGGCGCGCAGGATGTGGTCGAAAATCCGCTGCCCCATCTGCGGAATGTCAAGCTCGCCGTCGAGGACCAGTCCGCAGTTGATGTCCATGTCCTCTTCGAGGCGCGTGTACATCGGCGTGTTGGTCGCAAGCTTGATGGTCGGCGCGGGCTTGGAGCCGAACATCGAGCCGCGTCCCGTGGTGAAGCAGATCAAATTTGCGCCGCTGGCGATCTGACCCGTAGTTGCGACAGGGTCGTAGCCAGGCGAGTCCATAAACACGAAGCCGGCCTTGTCGATGGGCTCCGCGTACTCGTATACCGCTTGGAGTGGCGTCGTGCCGCCCTTCATGGCGGAACCGAGTGACTTCTCGAAGATGTTTGCGAGGCCGCCTGCCTGGTTCCCTGGCCCGACCACGCCGTTGAACTGACCGTTGTGCCCGCGGGTGTACTCCTCCCACCAGGCAAGCCGATCGAGGAGCTTGCGGCCGACCTCCGGCGTGACAGCCCGACGCGTCAGCATGAATTCGACGCCGTGGATTTCCGGAGTCTCCGAGAGGATCGCCGTGCCTCCGTGACGCACCAGGATGTCCATCGCAGCGCCGAGCGCAGGATTGGCAGTAATGCCCGAGAAGCCGTCTGACCCGCCGCATTCGAGGCCGATCTTCAGATGGCTTGCGCTGACAGGTTCGCGCGTGACGGCATTGGCCGTGGGCAGCATCTCCTCGACCGCCGCGATGCCAGCGCGAATCGTCGCGCGTGTGCCGCCGGTGTCCTGCATGACCAGCGTGCGCAGGTTCGACCCAGGCTTCAGGCCCTGCGAGGTGACAAGGTCCGGCACCTGATTGCGCTCGCAGCCGAGCCCCACGATGAGCGCGCCCGCGAGATTAGGGTGGCGGACATAGCCGGCAATCGTTCGCCGCAGCACGTCGAAGTGATAGCTCGGCGACGACATGCCGCACCCGCTCGTCTGCGCGAAAGCCACTACGCCGTCGACGTTCGGATAGGCCGCGAGCCGTTCTGGCGTGAAGTGCGCGGCAATGTTCTTGATCACCGTCGCCGAGCAGTTGACCGACGAAAAGATGCCGATGAAGTTGCGGGTCGCGACGCCGCCGCCGGGTCGTACGATACCCATGAAAGTCGCGCGCTCACGCTCGGGCACGTAGTCGATAGGGCGAACGTCTTCACAGAAGCCCGGGTCGCGATCGAAGTCGGTGAGTTCGACATTGTGCGAGTGCACATGCTCGCCCGCCTCGATGTCGCGCTGCGCCGCCCCGATCACCGTGTCGTACTTCCTCACGGGCTCGCCGGCAGCGATTCGCCGCG
>Ga0335069_10007499_pt1 | contig 15742 bp, 13 predicted proteins | sample Lox_Sample_11_FD_206714 | JGI IMG/M metagenome (GOLD analysis project Ga0335069, IMG submission 206714) | Soil microbial communities from Loxahatchee National Wildlife Refuge, Florida, United States - Lox_Sample_1.1 | ecosystem: Environmental > Terrestrial > Soil > Wetlands | place: USA... | reverse complement strand
TGTAGGAGGAAGCGAGGTTATGAACGCGATCGATCGTTGGTGCACGCGGCTGGCACGCGGCGTGGCGCGCCGCAGCTCACGCCGCAGCTTCCTCGCACAGATCGCCGCAGCGCTCGTCGGCGGTGCGGCGATGCCACTGTTGCCGGTGAGCCGCGCCCGTGGCGAGTCGCGCGCCGCGGCGCCCGGCGAGCCTGACCCATCAACACCGGTCGGCGATCCCAGCGACTGCAACTACTGGCGCCACTGCGCCATCGACGGCTTCATCTGCGGCTGCTGTGGCGGCTCACAGCGGTCGTGCCCGCCGGGAACCGAGATGTCTCCGGTCACCTGGATCGGCACCTGCCGGAATCCCGCGGACGGAAAAGACTACATCATCTCGTACAACGACTGCTGCGGGAAGGACATCTGCGGCCTGTGCTTCTGCCACCGCAACGAAGGCGACAAGCCCATTTACCTCCCGCAACGCAGCAACGATATCAACTGGTGCTTCGGCACCACCAGCGTCGTGTACAACTGCTCCACGGCGATCGTCCTGGGCGTCGCGACGGAGAAATGACCCGCTGTGCCGCGCTGTTGACGGGTCTCGTCCTCAGCGCCCTCTCCACAGCATCGGCGCTCGCCGATCCGCAGACCGATTACATGCTGCACTGCCGCGGCTGTCACGGCCCGGATGGTGCGGGTGCGCCGGGCGCGGCACCATCGTTCCGCGGGCAGGTCGCAAAATTCTTGTGGGTTCCGGGTGGCCGCGAGTATCTGATTCGCGTGCCCGGCACGGCGCAGTCGGAGCTCAGTGACGCGCGCACTGCGCTGTTGCTCAACTGGATCCTGCACGAGTTCAGCGCCAACGAGCTACCCAACGACTTCGTGCCGTACAGCGAGGAAGAGGTCACGCGTCACCGGCGCCCGCCGCTCACCGACGTCGTCCCCGTGAGGCGCGAACTCGTCCGCGCTATCCGAGAACGTGAGGCGCCTAGCGCCAAGCCCTAGCGCTTCGATGGAGGACCAGATGTACACTGCCAACCCCTACGCATCGCTCTACCGTGAGAAACGCACCACCGCCGACGACGCCGTTGCCTCATTTGCAGACGGCGGTCTGCTGATCTACGGCACCGGCCTGGCCGAGCCTCCGGCGCTACTCTGGGCCTTTGCCAACCGCCTGCGCGCCGGCGACCTGAAGAAGCTGCGGATCTTCAGCAGCCTGGCACTGCAAACTGCGATGGACTCCGTGCTCGCGCTTGATCTCGCCGACGCCGTGGAGCGTTGTTCCGGGTTCGTCGGCAGCGGTGAACGCGGTCTCGTGCAAGTTGGCCTCAACTACTACCTGCCAAACCATCTTCATCAGTTGCCGCGATTGATCCGCGAACATATGCAGGTGGACGCCTGTGCAACCGTCGTGTCACCCATGGATCGCGCCGGCTACTTCACGTTCGGAACCGCCAACGACTTCACGTCGACGGCGGCGCGCTGTGCCAAACGCCTCATCGTCGAGGTTAACGAGTACATGCCGCGGGTTCACGGCGACTCGCGGATTCACATCTCCGAGGTCGACGCCGTCGTCGAGAATCACACGCCCCTACCTGAGGTGGCGCGCAGCGAGCCGGGGCCAGTGGATAACGCCATCGCCCAAACGATCGCCGGTATGGTGCCCGATGGTGCAACGATTCAGATCGGCATCGGTGAGCTGCCGGCGGCGGTGTGTTCGTACCTGCGAGACCGCAAAGATCTCGGCATCCACACGGAGTTCCTGTGCGCGCCCATGGTTGATCTCATCAGAGTTGGAGCGGTCACCGGAGCACGGAAGACACTCCACCCGCAACGACATGTGTTCACCATAGCCATCGGTGATCCGGAGATGCTCGACTTCATGCATGACAACCCTGCGTTCGAGAGTTATCCGGTGTCATACACCAACCATCCCGCGGTGATCGCACAGAACGACAACCTGATCTCGATCAACTCCGGGATCGAAGTGGATTTGACCGGTCAATGCAACGCCGAGTTCCTCGCCGGCCATCAGTTCAGCGGCTCGGGCGGGCAACTCGATTTCGTGCGTGGCGCCTACGACTCCAAGGGCGGCAAGTCCATTCTCGCGTTTCATTCGACGGCAAAGAACGGCACCGCGTCACGCATCGTCGCACGGCTCAGCGAGAACGCCATCGTGACGACGCCGCGCAACGACACCCATTTCGTGGTGACGGAATTCGGTGTCGCCAACCTGAAGGGGAAATCGACACGCGATCGCGCGCTGGCGCTCATTGCTCTGGCGCACCCCAACTTTCGCGCCGAGCTGCAGCGCGCCGCGGAGGACACGTACCTCGTCTGATCAGACTGCAGTCCGGCGGTGCTCGCGCTCAGCGCAAGCCGTAGAAGCGGGCGGCATTACCACCCAGAACCGCATCGCGCTCACTGGGTGTAAGAAAGCTGACGTACTCGGTGACCACCGCGATCACTGCGGCGTAGCTGCCTGCCAGGGTGCACACGGGCCAGTCGGAACCAATCATCAGCCGCTGCGGCCCAAAGCGATCGAGTACGACGTCGAGATAGGCCGTAATATCCGACGGCTTCCAGACACGCCAATCGGCTTCGGTCACCATGCCGGAGAGCTTGCACGAGACGTTGGGCAGCGCCGCCAGCGCTTTGATGCCGTCTCGCCAGGGTGAGAGACGACCGCAGCGAATCTCCGGTTTGCCGATGTGGTCGAGGACGAAGCGCTGCTGTGGGAATCGCCCGACCAGCTCGACCGCGGCGGGCAGCTGTCGCGGGTAAATGAGGATGTCATACGTCAAGCGGAACTGCGCGAGTGCCGCGATGCCACCCATGAACTCCGGCCACAGCATGAAACGATCGTCGGCCTCGTCCTGCACGACGTGCCGCACACCACGCAGCCGTGGATGTGCAGCCAGGCGGCGCAGCGTTTCATCGACGTCCGCGGCGCGCAGGTCGACCCATCCGACGACGCCGCGGATGAACGCATACTGATCGGCCAGCTCGAGCAGCCATTCGGTCTCCGCGACGTCCTGCTGGGCTTGCACCGCAACACAGCCGTCGAACCCCGCAGCAGCAAGCAGCGGCTGCAAGTCCCCCGGCAGGAAGTCACGCTGCAGCTGTGACATCTGATCGCTGATCCACGCGTGCGTCTCCGGACGGTAGCGCCAGAAATGCTGATGAGCGTCGATGCGCATCGGATGGTCAGTCCGCCGACGGGATTGGTGTGGCACCGCGCGCGCTCGACTCGTAGCACGCCTCGACGACGGCCATTGTACGGAAGGCGTCCTCGACGCCGGAGAGCAACGCCGTGTCCTCGCCCGCCACGACGCGCTGCAGGTTCGCCATCGGGCCTTCGAACGCTTCGAGAAACCACCCGCCCCGCAGCGGCACGGGTGTCCAGCCGGTTTCGCCGCTGGTGATTTCCAGGGTGTCGGGTTCGCCGTGCGGATAATTGAGGTTCACGCCCATCTTGGCGATCGCCGCGCCGTGCGTCCCTTCAACCTTGAGCTGCGACACGGTCTCGCGTGCCCCGAACGTGTGCGTATGGTTGAGGGTCAGACTGCAACGGATCTGATCGCCGTAGTCGAGGATGATGCTGGTGCGCACGTCGGGGTAGTCGGTGAGATCGGGGTGCCGTACGCCGCGGCAGTACACGCCGGCAGGCTCGCCGATGAGCGAGCGGATGAGATCGATGTAGTGGATCGAGTGCATGAGCACTTCGAGCCGGGGCACACCCTTCAAGAACGCCCAGTAGCCCCACGGTGTGTGTAAGGTCAGCCGCACTTCGACGTCCGTGACGTCACCGAGCACGCCGTGACTGAGCGCGTCGCGCAGCGCGAGCATGTTCGGCGCAAAACGAAGCTGGAAGTTGATGGCAGCAAGCAGCCGCCTCTGTCGACAGACGTCGCGGATGCGGCGCGCATCGGTGAGGTCACGGCCCATGGGCTTTTGGATGAGCACCGCTGCAGCAGGCGGCATGCGTTCGAGGATACCGGCAACAGCGGCTGGCGGCACGGCGACGTCGAAGACAGCGCCGGGGGTCGCCAGTGCGTCATCGAGGGAGGCGAAGACACGTGCAATGGAAAAGGCGGCGGCGCGTTCGCCAGCGGCGGCCAGGTTGACGTCGAAGATGCCTGCGACCGGAAAGCCCAGCCGGGCATATACCGGCAGGTGGGCATCGCGCACGATGCTGCCCGCACCGATCACCACGATCGGCCGCGGCGCTGCTGGCAGCGGCCAGCGCTGCTGCAAGTTCGGAATGCGGGGTGGGGTCGTCACGGTTCTCTGTGTCGTTGGCAGCGGCGTCACTTCGCCGTCCCGTACATCTCTATTGCGTTCGGCCCGGGCAGTCTACTCGCAAGATATGCCGACGACCCGCTGCGGCGACAACACTTTCGAGCCAGATGAGTTCCATGATCGGTTCCTTTGGACCATCCTCCGGTTCCTTTGGGTCAGGTATGCGGCCTCAATCCCACCTGTATCAACACTATTCGGTCGCTCACCGCCGAACAGGCGGTTGGCCCGGAGGTTGCGTCAGCCCTCTGCCAAGAAACGAACGAGGGAGGTTGGAGTTCATGGAAGTGCAGTATCAGCCGGGCAGTAACGGTGTCGCGATGCGGCAGGTGCCGTGGTTGCGCGATAGTGAGTTCGAGATCGATCCCGATGCCCTCAAGTTGATGAACGGCGCCGAGTGGGCGGAACGTGTCCGCGTTCAGGTCCAGAAGGCCGTTGTTGGCCAGGACGTGGTGATCGAGCGCCTCCTGGTCGCCCTGCTCACCGACGGACACGTGCTCATCGAAGGCATGCCCGGCCTCGCCAAGACGTTGCTCGTCAAGAGCCTCGGTACCGCCATGGGCCTCAATTTCGAACGCATCCAGTTCACCCCCGACCTGCTACCCAGCGACGTCATCGGCACCATGGTGTTCCAGCCGCGCGACGGGTCGTTCCGCACGCATCTCGGTCCGATCTTTGCGAACCTCGTGCTTGCGGACGAGATCAACCGCGCGCCGGCGAAGGTGCAGAGCGGTTTGCTCGAAGCCATGCAGGAACGGCAGGTCACCATCGGTGGGCAGTCGCACATGCTGCCGCGACCGTTCCTGGTGATGGCGACGCAGAACCCGATCGAGCAGGAAGGGACATATCCGTTGCCAGAGGCACAGACCGATCGCTTTCTGTTCAAGCTGATCGTCCACTACCCCTCGGCATTCGAGGAACATCGCATGATGCGGCGCTGGGGACAGGTCACTCGGCAACCCCAGCTCACGCCGGTGTCATCTGCGGAAGAGTTGATGGCGCTGCGCGTGTGTGTCGACAAGGTGCATGTGAGCGAGGAGTTGCAACGCTACATGCTCGCTCTGGTCCGGGCCACCCGTGAGCCGGCGGTCCGCGACCTCGCCGAAGGACAGGGTAAAATACACGTCTCGCTCTCCGCCCTGTCCTTCGGCGCCTCCCCCCGCGCCACCCTGGCATTGGTGCAGGCCGTACGCGCACTGGCCTTCATCCGCGGGCAGGAGTTCGCGACGCCGGCGTTGGTCCAAGAGATTTTCTTCGATGCCGTGCGCCACCGCGTCGGACTGACCTACGAAGCCGAAGCCGAAAAGATCACCGCCGACGACGTGCTGCGACGAGTGCTTGAAACGACGCCGGTCCCTGAAAGGGTTTGAATCTCATGCTGAGTACTACCCCCTCCTTTTCCTTGCTGCAGAAGCTCGAGTGGCGCGTCCGACGCGCCGCCGACTCCCCCCTCGGAGGCGAATATCGCAGCGCCTTTCGGGGACGCGGCCGGGAGTTCGATCAAGTCGTGAAGTACGAATACGGCGATGAAGTCCGCGATATCGATTGGAATGTTACGGCACGCCTGGGCGAGCCGTATCGCAAGAAGTTCATCGAGGAACGTGAGCTCACGGTTGTGTTGTTGTTCGAAGACTCGCTCGCGCTGCAGTTCGGCTCCGGCCGGCGCACCAAGCGGGACACGTTGCTGGAAATGGCCGGTCTGTTCGCTCTCCTCTCCGCGGGCAACCGTGACCGTGCCGGGTTCTGGCACGCCACCCCCCACACCCACTTGGTGCGTCAGCCGGTCCGAGGCCGGACCAACATCATCAACACCGCCGCGCACCTGCTCAACCTCCCGGTGCCAGAGCTCGATGCGGGCGGGGAGGTCGACATCGACTGGAAGTATTTTCTGCAGGCCTTCCCGCACCACAGTCTGGTCCTGTGGTTCAGCGACTTCCCGCCGCGCCCCCTCCCTGCGGCATGGGCGGCGCTGTGCCGCAGGTACCAGATGATTGGCGTGCGCGTCGAGGATCCGTGGGAACGTGTCCTCCCGCAGAGTGGCACGCTGTCCGCTGTCGACCCGATGAGCGGCGATCTGTTGCAATTTGACACCCTTTCCACTGCCAGCCGCCGTCGCCATGCGCGGTGGGTAGAGGAGCGCGATTCGTACTGGAACCAGCTCTTTCCCTCCCGTGCGACGCGCCTCACGGTGAGTACCGAGGACGATCTACTCAACGCGCTGATCCGCTTCTTCAAGGCGCGTATGCACGCCGTACACTGATGGACGCGATCGCTGGCTGGACCCTCGCCAATCCGGCATGGCTGCTGCTCCTGCCAGCGTTGCCGGCAATCGCCTGGCTGCGTACACGACGCGGCCAACCGGTGTTGGTGATCCCATATGCGACACGCTGGTCGGGTCGCGACACCATGCCGCGTTCGCGGCGACCCGTCGTGCTCGTGAATATCGCGCTGGTTCTGCTGGCGATCGCCCTGGCGCGACCGCAGAAGATCGAAGCGAAGAGGTTGGTGCACCAGAAGGGCTACGACATCATTCTGGCGATCGACCTGTCCGGTAGCATGCTGGCCGAAGACTACGAAAGTGCCGGCAAGCGCATCAACCGACTGCAGGCCATCAAGCCGATCATCGAAGCCTTCATGGCACGCCGGCCGACCGACCGCATCGGCGTCGTAACCTTCGGCGGCCGCGCCTACACACTGGCGCCGTTGACGGCGGATCACGATTGGTTGCGCCAACAGGTGAGCCGACTGAAGGTCGGGCTGATAGAGGACGGCACGGCCATCGGCGACGCCATCGCGCTGGCGGTGTCGCGTCTGAACCAACCGCAGCGTGAAGTGCACGGCGTGCGCCAGGGCGGTTTCATCGTGTTGCTCACCGACGGGGCCAGCAACGCCGGTTCGCTTGCGCCCCTGCAGGCTGCGCAGCTCGCCAAGGCGAAGGGCATTCCGGTCTACACCATCGGTGCCGGACAAGACGGCGCGGTGCCGATGCCGGTCTTCGATGAGAACGGCAATACGCTCGGTTACCAAACCGTGTTGTCGGATCTCGACGAGCATTGCCTCGAGCAGATCGCCGACAACACCGGCGGACGTTACTTCCGCGCTATCGATTCACACACCACCGACGCCGCCTTCGCAGCCATCGACCGTGAGCACAAGATCGAGGTCGACGCGCATTCCAACATCCGGGCGCAGGAGTTTTTCCAATACGCCGCCTGGCCGGGCCTGGTGCTGTTCCTCTACGCGCTGTGGCTGGCGCGGCCCGGGCGGCACGGGGAATTTGCATGAGCTGGGGCGATCCGGAAATCCTCGCGACGTTGCCTTTCGCGATCGTTGCCGCGCTCTGGATCTTGCACCGACGCCGCGGCATCGCGAGCTTACCGCGCTTCGCGAGCATCAAGCGCCTGTGGGCCGATCGGCGAGGGCTTTCAGACGTCATCACTGCAAAGCGCCGGCAGGCGCGCGGTATCTTTCTGGCCCTCGCTACGCTGTGTACCCTGGCTGCTCTGGCCCGGCCGCAGTGGGGAACTGTCGAGGAGCCCACCTTCGACGAAGCGCGCGAGGTGGTGATCGCGCTCGATTTGTCGCGCAGTATGCTGGCCGACGACGTGAAGCCCACGCGTCTTGCCCGCGCTAAACTGCTGCTCGAATCACTCCTCGAACAATTGAAAGGCGAGCGCGTCGGTCTCGTCGTCTTTGCCGGTACCGCCTTCGTGCAGAGCCCGCTCAGCGCCGACTACGAGGTCATGCGCGACCTTCTCAAGGATCTCGATCCGACCTACCTGCCGCAGGGTGGAACCGACTACGGCGCGATGCTGCGTGCGGCCAGCACCGCTTTCGGTCAGACAGGCGAGGGCGATCGCTTCCTCGTGGTCCTCAGCGATGGCGAGGCGCACGACGAGGGCTGGCAGGCTCAGATGGCGGTGATCCAGAAACGCGGCATTCGCATCATCGGCGTGGGAGTGGGAACCGCCGAGGGGGCAATGCTCCCAGATGAGCGCGGCGGACTCCTCAAGGATGAGAACGGAGGCGTAGTATTATCGCGCCTCGAACCTCGCACGTTGCAGCAACTCGCTGAACAGACACACGGTGTCTACCGCGACGCAGCGACCTGGGTCGACATCGCCGATCTCGTACACAGCACGGTCGACCAGGGCGTGAAGGGACAGTATGTCGAGCACAAGCAAGTGCATCAGCTGGACCAGTTTCAATGGTTCCTCGCGCCTGCCCTGATCTTCTTCATGCTGAGCTTCTGGATCGAATTGCCGGTTCTTCCCATGGCGCGAACGCTTCGGCGGCCCCGGCCAGCCCCACGAATTGGTGCCGCCGATACTGCCCGCGCGGCGGCACTACTGCTTGCCATCTTGATCGCCCCTCATCTGTGCTCCGCCGCGGCGGAGCACACATCAAACGCCCTCGAGGCGACCGTCGCCGAGCTCAGCGCCAAACCGGAGTTGGCCGCGGCGGACTACGCACAGCTTGCGCAGCAGACGATCGGCTTCGCCTCCAAGCCGGACACAGCGCAAGGGCCGATACGCACCGGGGTGATCGATGACGCCCTCGCCGCGGTAAGCGCCGGCGAGGCGGCTGACGCTCATGCTGCCGACTGGCCAACGCTCCGCAAGCAGCTCGAACAACTGAAACAAGAGCAGCAACAACAACCTCAGGAGCAGCCGCCGCATAACGATCAGCAACAGCAGGAACAGAGTGGAGGGGCCGGCCAACAAGATCAACAGAAAGGGCAGCAGGGCGATGAATCGCGACAGTCCTCACGATCGGATAAGCAACCGCAGGCGCCGTCCGGCCAGTCGGGCGAACAACCAGACAACCAGCCGCAGAGGTCACACTCCGCGGAGCCCAGGAGCAAGGATCAGCAGACGGAGCAGAACAAGAAGAATACCGGCGGCGCGGGTGCGCAGCCCCAAGACAAGCACGAGAATGCTTCGCAGTCGGGCGACAACCCGCAGCAGAACTCCGGCTCACAGCACGAGGTGGCGGACAACAAGCAGCAAAAGCCGCTCATCTCACCCGAGACCGGTTGGGGACAACCCGATGCAGAGGAACCACGGCAGGCGCCCCAGACCGATCGAGCTTCACAGCCGGCGACACGGATGGTCGGCGGCGGCGCCGTCCGGCAGGACAAGACAGCGAACGGGGATCCGGCCTTGGCCGATGCACTCGGCAAGATGGAACATGTCAAGGACGCAGATGCTCCATCGGTGCTTTTCGAGCGCATGAGCCAGGCGGACCGTCCCAACCCAGCGCGCAAGACAGGAAAGAATTGGTAGCGACGAAGAGGCGACAGCTCATGACTGCTATGAAGGCGATCCAACGGACACTACTCGCGAGTGTGCTAATGGTGCAGTGCGTCACCGGCAGTGCGTTTGCACAGGAGGTTTCCTGGACGGATCCCGGGCCGCTCGGCGCCGGTCAGCATGCAACGCTCGACTTGGTGTTCGAGGACACCCAGCCCTACGGGGCCGTGCGTTTGCCCGCGATCGACGGTCTCACGGTGCTTGGCAGCGCCAGTCAGGGGAGCCGCGTTTCTATCGTCAACGGTCAGCGTAGCGCCAGTGTGACGCTCAGCTATCACGTGCGGGCGGAGCGCGAAGGTCACATCGACGTTCCTCCCTTCGTCGTGAACACCAGTGATGGGCAGCACCCCGTCCCGGGGCTGCGTCTCGAAGTCGGGCCTGCCATGCTGGCCGGCAAGGGACAGCAGCGCGGCACGCCCGTCAGCGATGCGGTGACCGCTCGCATGCTCCCGTCGACCAAACAGCCCTATGCCGGACAAGTCTTCAACGTCGACGTTGTCGTTGCCGTGCACGATGGACAGCGCGGCGAGGTTGTCGGTGCGCCCGAGTGGGAAAGACCCGGCGTCGAAGTCGAAAGCTGGAGCAAGGGACAGCCGGTGTCGAGCGCGGGGAGTTCCGCCGTGCGCTTCCGCACGCGCGTTGTTGCGCCGAAGGTCGGCACGGTCACGCTGCCGGCGGCGCAACAAGAGGTGCGTATTGAAAACAGTCGCTGGCGTTCGCGTGATGCCGACGACTTTTTCTCGATGCCGCAGTTCTCCAAGCGCGGTTTTTCGATGCCTGACCTGAGTGACTTCTTTTCTCAGTCCAGCATGAGCGATGTGACCGCCGCCACCGAGCCGGTTGAGCTGCAGGTGCAGCCGCTGCCACAGCCAGTTCCGGCGGGGTTCAGCGGAGCCGTCGGCGACTTTGCGCTCGAATCCAAGATCGTTCCGCAAGAACCGCAGACGGGTGAGCCGGTAACCTGGACGCTGCGGCTGAAAGGGACGGGAAACTGGAGTGACGTCCACCTACCCGCCCGCGCCATTCCGGGCGGCATGCGCGTTCTTCAACCGCAACAGCATCGTGACTTCACGGAGAACGATCTGTTCACCGGCTCGATCAGTGAAGACCTCGTGCTCATCCCCAACCGTGCCGGCGAGTTGCATCTCGATCCGGTACGGTTCATGTACTTCAATCCACGAACGCAGCAGTACGAGACGGCTAGCGCGCAGCCGCCCGTGCTGGCCGTGGCGCCGAGCGCGCTGCCGATGCAGCAGGGGTCCAACATCCCGCGGGCTGCAGCGGCATCCGCGCCCGTCGCTGCACCCGCGCCTCTGGCCGCAGCTGCCTCTTCAGGCGCGGCGCTGCCGCACGATCCGCTGAGTGGGACCGGCACGGCTTGGGTGCCAGTCAACGGTCGTCGGCTTACCACCTTGTGTGCTCTGCCGTTCTTCGTCCTGGCCGCCTACTGGTTGATGCTCGCCGCGCGCCGCGCCCGGCAAACCGACCCACGACGGTTTCAACGCGAAGCCCTGGCCCGACTGGGCGGCGCGATATCGTACGCGCGCCGCGCTTCAGACCCTGAGCAACGTAGGAGGGCTGTACTCGCATGGCAACGCGCCGTCGCCACTGTGCTCGGCCTGCCGGTAGCCGCGCCGACGGCGGCACACGTGCGCTCGGTGCGCGTCGAGAGCCCATTGGCGGACACCATCGATCAGTGGCTTGAACTCTGGGCGGAGAGCGAGCGGGTGCTGTACAGCCGTGACGCGACAATTGCGGAATGGTGGTACGAGCGAGCGATCACGCTCCGCTCCCGTATTCGTTTGCCCCGACTCAATCCGCTACGGGCATTCCTGCCGCGCAACCTGCTGCCGCTGACCGCTGCCGCGGGCGTGGTGCTTGTGTGCGCGGCCGCGGCGTATGCCGACGCTCTGGACGAGTACAGGCAGGGTAACTTCACCGTCGCACGGCAGCAGTTCGCCACCCGAGCTGCCGCAAACCCGTCCGACTGGACGGCACGCTACAACCTCGGACTCGCAGCCGCACAACTCGGTGAGAACGGCCGCGCGCTCGGCGAGACGGCGGCGGCGTTTGCGTTGCACCCACAGAGTGCAGCGGTGCGCTGGAACCTGCGCGTCTTTGCCGCGCGCCGTCCCGGACTGGATGCCACCCTCGCTCACGTTGCTTTTGCGCCGGGAGTAGCGGCCGTGGCGCGCGCCGTTTCGCCAGCGCGCTGGCAAACCGTGCTGATCGCCGGGTGCATCCTCCTGTGTGCCGGCGGGGCCCTGACGTTGCGTCATCGTTACCGGGGATGCGGGCGCACCTCCTGGCAAGCCCCTCGCCGCCACGCCGCGCACGCACTGGCCATCGGCGGCGCTGCAGGCGTACTCGTCGCGCTCCTGGCTTTGCAACAGTACGGGCCGCTGGCCAACCAGAACGCAGCAGTGGTTGCCCGCGAAGCGGTTCTACGCTCGGTGCCAACGGAAGCCGCAACCGCGCAGCAGCAAGCGTCGCTCGCCATCGGGAGCGTCGTGCTGATGCAGAAGGATTTTCTTGGGTGGGTCAGGATTGTCCGGCCCACCGGTGAGACGGGATGGCTGCGCGGCGGGGACGTGGTGCCGTTATACGGAGCATCGCCCACCGTTTAGCCGCGCCGGCTGACAGGGCTGCGATGGCCCTGCCGCTCTGTATCCATCCGCAGGCATCTATGGTTAATTCTGTGGCCACGGATATGAGCAGCTCGATTTTCCGCCGCATCCAGATTGCGACCTTCGCCTTCCTCGGCCTGATCGTCGTCGGATTGGTGATCTCGGCTGGGCTGACGGTGCGCGAGCAGCGGCGCTTGTTGAGCGCTGAACAGCAACTGGCGCATATGCACAACTTCCAACGCGTGTTGCTGCTGGTCGCCCGTCGCCTGGTGTTGTTCGCGCACGGCGAGGGCGATGAGGCCGCGACACGGGAGGAGTTGTTGCGCCGCATAGACGAGTTGGGCGCGCTGGCCACCAGCCCGGAAACACCGGGCAAGCTGCAAATCTTCCGCGCCCGAATCGTCGCAGCGAACACCGGCGACCGCACCGAGATCATCCAGAGCTTCATTGGCTTTCAGGAGGTGATCGAGCTCGAGCACACCAGCCAGGCGGAGCTCATCGCCGGGTTGGAGCAACAAACCGAACTCCAGCTGAAACTCGAGCTGGCGGCACCGATCGCCATCCTGGCTGTCGGCGTCGTTCTCGTGCCGATTACTCGGCGGCGCATCATTACGCCTCTCAACGCCTTTGGCCGCCAGCTTTCGCAACTCGCGGAGGGTCGCTTCACACCCGTTGCGCTCGACGAGGTCGACCCGCTCGTGCTGCCGCTGCACAAGAACTTCAACGAGCTGGTCCGCCGGCTGCAGCAGTACGAAGCCGAGAACAAGGCGCGTACGGCATCGCTCGAACAAGAGGTGCGGAACGCAACGCGCGCGCTCCTGGAGCAACAGCGTACACTGGCCCGCGCTGAGCGATTGGCGGCCACAGGTGAGCTGGCCGCGTCGGTGGCCCACGAGCTCCGCAACCCGCTGGCCGGCATTCAGATGACATTGAGCAACCTGCGGGCGGAGCTCCAGGACCCTGAGCTGGTCGACCGCATCGATCTCGTCATCAACGAACTCACCCGGCTGACACGTCTGCTCAACGAGCTGCTGGACAAAGCACGGCACGCTCCAGAGCCGCCGCGCTCGGTGAACTTGGCGACGTTGCTCGACGACATGCTGTCGTTGATCCGCTGCCAGCTCACGCCCGAGGTGCATCTCGAAAGTCAGATCCCACCCGATCTCACATGCCGGTTGCCGCAGGATCGTCTGCGTCAAGCCCTGCTCAACTTGGTGCTCAATGCCGCCGCCGCGCTCTCCGACCACGGCGGGACAGTCACCATTGCCGCTGCACGAGAGGGCAATCAGGTGCGTATCAGCGTCACCGACGACGGGCCGGGGTTCCCCGCGGAGCTCCTGCATGGTGGGATCCGGCCGTTCTTCAGTACACGCGAACAAGGCACAGGGCTCGGCCTCGCTATGGTCCGGCGATTCGCACGCGACATCGGCGGCACCCTTTCGTTGGCCAACCGCGAACCACACGGTGCCAGCGCCACGCTTCTCCTTCCGGCCGAGATGTCCTAACGGTTCCGTCCTAGCCCGTGGAATGTGGTAAGGACGCTCCATGACAACGGCGAGTGACACGAGCAAAACGATCGACGCGTCGATCGCGCTGCGCGGTTGCGATGTCCAGCTGCCGGTGATGGGGTTGGGGACATGGGCGTGGGGCGATACCTCGACCTGGGGAATGAATGCGACCGCAGCTACAACTTCGATACCATTCGAGACGCCTACCGGACGTCGGTAGCATCAGGCATCACGTTTCTCGATACCGCCGAGGGCTATGGCAACGGCGAGAGCGAGCGCATCATCGGGCGCCTGCTGGGTGAAGATGCCGAGCAGCGCGCTCGGATCGTGGTGGCGACGAAATTCTTCCCAGCACCATGGAAGGTGGCGCTCTCGTCCGCGCTGATGGCAGCGCTCAAGAAATCGCTCCAGCGCCTGCAGTTGCCGTGGGTACACCTCTACCAAATTCATGGGCCGATCAGCTTGCGGTCGCACGCAGCGATGGCCGAGGCGCTGGCGGCGGCGCACCGTGCCGGGTTGATCAAGGCAGTGGGTGTGTCGAACTATTCGGAGAGGGAGATGCGCGCCATCCACGCGGAGCTGGCGAAACGGGGCATCGCGCTGGCCGCCAACCAAGTCGAGTACTCGCTGCTGCGCACGATGCCGGAGTCGAATGGCCTCTTGCGGGCGTGCAAAGAGCTCGGCGTAGTCGTCCTCGCCTATTCACCGCTCGGGATGGGCCGGTTGACCGGAAAGTACAGCGCCAGCAAGCCGCCGCCGGGTAAGCGCAATTTCTCCGACTTCCCGATGTCAGAGATCGATCCCGTCGTCGCAGAGCTGCGGCGCATCGGCGCCCATCACGGCGACAAGTCACCCTCACAGGTGGCGTTGAACTGGGTGATCTGCAAGGGCGCGGTGCCCATCCCGGGTGCGAAGAACGCCGCGCAAGCCGCGCAGAACGCCGGTGCCCTGGGCTGGCGTCTGGCGCCCGACGAAGTGCAGGCGCTCGACGCGGTGAGCAAGCACGGCCAGCGCAAGATCATGCACCGCGTCTGGCAGCACGGCTGAGCGCCGGCGAGGGCAACGCCGTTACGGGTCGCTGGCCTTTGGCCAGCGCTAATGCATGAGCAGCATGGGTCTGTCGCTGCCACCGAGGAAAGCCTCGGTGCAGCTCCCAAAGATGAACTCGCGAGCGCGAGAGCGGCCATAGGCGCCCATCACGACGAGGTCAGCGCTGCACTCCTCGGCGGTGGCTGAGAGGGCCACCGGTATGCCGCGGCGGCTCGCCGGGACGACCCGCACTTCGGCGGCAACTCCATTCCAGGCGAACTGTCGTGCGAGATCGTCCAGAGCGTCGGTCACGCCGTCGTCTTGTTCCGCGACGCTCACGAACACGACCCGTTTTGCCTTGGCCAGAAGAGGCGTGGCAGCCGTAACGGCGCGGGCCGCGTTACTGGATTCCTTCCAGCACACCATGATGGTGTCGGTGAGCGCCTGCGGCGCCGCGCTGGCCGCTACCAGGATTGGGCGGCCGCAATTCAACACCAAGTGCTCCAGAGTATCTGGCGCCAATCCCTGTTTCTGTCTCGCCCGGCCCATGACGATGAGATCGCTGTGGCGGGCATGAAAGGTCAGACGCTCCAGCGCGTTGCTCTGCTCTTCGCGAAAACTTGCCGTCACGGCCTGCACGTTTGCCGGCGCGTCGCACATCGCTATCTTCGCGCTCGCGCAAAATTCGCGGACATTCTCCGCCGCGAGCTCCGAGAAGGCATGGGCGTCTGTCCCCAGTCGCTGGAACGCATTCCGGAGAGCAGCACCGCTTGCAAACTCGGTGTTGCTGTAGCGCGCCGCCTGTGTTGCGGGGACGTGAAGATGAAGGAAGTCCAGATGAGCTGCAAGCGGGATGGCAGCCGCGAGCGCCGTTTGCAGTATGACCTGATCACGATCACCGCCCCCGACGAATGCCAGGATTGTCTTCATTAGAACCTCTGCATGAGGCCCGAATCCATCGTGGGCTTTTGTGCCCGGCACGTAG
>Ga0335069_10007498_pt1 | contig 15742 bp, 7 predicted proteins | sample Lox_Sample_11_FD_206714 | JGI IMG/M metagenome (GOLD analysis project Ga0335069, IMG submission 206714) | Soil microbial communities from Loxahatchee National Wildlife Refuge, Florida, United States - Lox_Sample_1.1 | ecosystem: Environmental > Terrestrial > Soil > Wetlands | place: USA: Florida... | reverse complement strand
TGGAAGCTCCCACAGGCCGCCGCGTCCAGATACGCACCCGCCGGCGCCTGGCGCACACAACTCCCGCCATCCTGATCGATCCACAGATTCGCAGCCCCACCACCGCAGGCAAGGGTGTCCGCTGAGATCGTGGCAGGAGCTGAGCTGTTGCCGGCTGCGTCGAAGGCGCTGACCGCGAGGGTGTGGCTGGTGCCGCAGTGGAGGTCGGCGAAGGTGGTGCTGGTCTGCGTGGTATCGCCGGCCGATGCGTCGTCGAGGAAGGTGTGGTAGCCGGCGACGCCGCTCTGCGTGTCGGTCGACGGCTGCCAGGCGATCGTCAACGACGTTTGCGTGCTGTCCTGGACCGTGAGGCCCGTAGGCACGCTCGGGGGAGTCTCGTCGGGAGCCGGCGAGGGCGGCCCCACCTCCGACGAGAGGAGCGTGAGGTATGACGCCAGCGCCTGGTTGACGCCGGCGCCGGTCGGCAACACGCCCAGATCGTAAGAGGACGACGCTGCGGCGGTTTCGATCGCGCTCGTCCACGTGACCGGGTCGAAGGGCGGGCCCGGAGCCCCGGTCATGCGGACGAGCACGATGATGGGCGTACCCGTACCGGCGAGTACCGACGCCGGCGGGATGCTCCATGGGCTCGACACTCGCAGGATGACCATGTCCGCCGCGCCCGCGCCGGCCACGGCGAGGGCGGATGCCAGTCTCCGCGTGATCACCGGGCAGATGCTCCACTGCGGGCGGCCGGGGGGACAGAGCAGTCCCGCGGTCTGAACGGCGGCTGCGGCCGGCCCTGTGTCGAGGTCTCCCGGCTCGATGTAGAGGAGGCCGGCCGACCGGGCGGATTCGCGCGCCTGCGCAAGCTGTGAGTCGGACAGCTGGGTCGGGTCCGCGACGATCGCGTTGATCCCGGACGCTCCGACGGTCGAGAGATGCTGCGCCGCGACGGTTGTGTCGCTTCTGACCTCGAGCGCCCAGAGCTTCGTCGCGGCCGTGCCGGCCGGAGCGATCGCGGCCGATGAGGGCAGTGCGATCAGCAGGATCGAGGCCGTCACGGCGGCGACGACCAGCCATCGCCAGCGGATAGACGGCGGAACTCGCATCAACCCAACTCCCCTTCGATTACCCTCGCACCGCGAGGTCGCAGTCGCTGCATCGAAGCACGTCGCGCCGGCCACCGCTAGAGCATTTCTGCAATGCCCCCCGTTCGTCCGGCTATGCGTCCGCAAGACCGGCCGAACGGGGTGTCGATGCCTGGAAAGCCCCTGGGTAGGCTCGAAACAGGCAATGAGACAAGCTGCGATCGTCTACATCTTCGGTGCCCGGCCGAACTTCGTGAAGATGGCTCCCGTGCTGCGCGAGCTCCGCCGCCGGCTCCCGGCGGCACGGCACGTCGGCGTCCACACCGGGCAGCACTACGACCGCGAGATGTCCGAGGTCTTCTTCTCCGAGCTCGGGGTGCCCGAGCCCGACCACCTGCTCGGCGTCGGCTCGGACACGCATGGGGCCCAGACGGCACGCGCGCTCGAGCGGATCGAGCGCGTGCTCCTCAGCGAGGCTCCGGACCTGGTGATCGTCCCCGGGGATGTCAACTCCACTCTCGCGGGCGCGCTCGCCGCCGCGAAGCTCGGGATCCCGGTGGCCCATCTCGAGGCGGGGCTGCGGAGCTTCGACCGCACGATGCCGGAGGAGCTGAACCGACTCCTCGTCGACCAGCTCGCGCACTGGTGCTTCACCCACAGCCCGGAGGCCGAGCAGAACCTCCTCCGCGAGGGCGTCGGCCCGGAGCGGATCTTCCAGGTCGGCAACACGATGATCGACACGCTCGTGCGGATGAAGCCCCTGATCGCGAGCTCGCGCATCCACGAGGAGCTCGGGCTTCCGCCAGACGGCTACCTGCTCGTGACGCTTCACCGGCCCGCGCTCGTCGACGGCCCGCTGCTCCACGATGCCCTGGCCGAACTGGATGCCCTCGGCGGGCGCTACCCGGTCGTCTTCCCGATGCACCCACGTACGCGCTCGCGCGCCGGAGGCTATATGCCTTCGAGCACGCGCCTGCGCCTCGTCGACCCGGTCGGCTACGTCGACTTCCTGGCGCTGGAGAGCCGTGCCGCGGGGGTGATCACCGACTCGGGGGGCGTGCAGGAAGAGACCACCTACCTCGGCGTGCCGTGCTTCACCCTGCGGGCGAACACCGAGCGGCCCGTGACCGTGAGGCAGGGCACGAACCACCTGCTCGGCCTGCGGGTCGACGCGCTGCGGCAGGTGCCCGAGCTGCTCGAGACGACGTCGGCGCCGCTTCGCCCTCCTGAGGGCTGGGACGGTCACGCCGCGGAGCGCGTCGCCGACATCCTCGTCGATGCGCTCGGAGGGACGGCGCTGCGTCCGACGGCGCTCGCGAGGGCATGACGTCCGCAGCGCCGCTCTTCGGGTCGCGCGCTCTCGGGGTCCTGGACGAGCTTCGCGTCCCATACGAGCTCGAACCGGGCGGCTCGGACGGCGGCGTGTGGGAGCACCTCTCGGCAGGCTCTCAGAGCCGGGCGCTTCACTGGTGGAGCCGCGCGGCGGCGGCCGAGGAGGGGCACTACACCGTCGACGGGATCCCGGTCTGGGGACAAGTCGCCCCCGAGCGGGCCGTGAGCGAGTTCGCCGGCACGCTTGCAGGGCGATGGGCGCCCAGCCTCGCGGTCCTCGACGCGGAGGGGCGCCGGCACAGCTCCGTGTGGCGGTCCGCGGACGGCGGCGCGATCCTGCCCTTCGACCCGGACGAGCTCGCGTCGAACCTGCGGAGCGAGCGCTACCGCGAGTTGCAGGCACCGACGGGCTCGGCCGTGAAGGCCGCGGCGCGGCGCGGCTACTACGCACTCCGGCCGTTGATGCCGCGGAGGCTGCAGATAGGCCTGCGTCGAGCCTTCGCTCGCGTCCAGGCGCGGACGGAGTTCCCGCGCTGGCCGGTCGAGCCGGCCCTCCACGACCTTGTCGGGTTCGTGTTGAGCCTCGCGGCGGACGCCGCCGGCGAGCCGCTTCCGTACCTCGCCCCGTGGCCCTGCGGCTACGAATGGGCGCTCGTCCTCACCCACGACGTCGAGACGGCGTCGGGGCGGGACGCGATCGAGCGTGTGCGTGCGGTCGAGGAGAGCGCGGGCTTCCGGTCTTCGTGGAATCTCGTGCCCGAGCGCTACTCGGTGGACGACGAGCTCGTGCGGCGGCTCGGCGAGGCGGGCTGTGAGGTCGGTGTGCACGGGCTCCGCCACGACGGGCGTGACCTCGAGTCGCTGAAGACGCTGCGCCGGCGTTTGCCGGAGATGCGGCGCTGGGCCGACCGCTGGGGCTCCGTCGGCTTCCGCGCGCCCGCGACGCACCGGGTTTGGGACTGGATGCCGATGCTCGGCTTCGACTACGACTCGTCCTACCCGGACACGGATCCGTTTGAGCCGATCTCGGGCGGCTGCTGCTCGTGGCTGCCGTTCTTCAACCGGGACCTGGTCGAGCTCCCGATCACGCTGCCCCAGGATCACACCGTGTTCGTGATCCTGCGCCGCGACGAGAGCCTGTGGCTGGAGAAGGCCGAGCATCTGAGGCGGCACGGCGGCTTGGCGCTGCTGATCACGCACCCGGACTACATGCTCGCGGACGGGCCGTTGCGAGCCTACGAGCGTCTGCTCGACGCCTACCGGGACGACGCGAGCGCCTGGAAGGCGCTTCCGCGCGACGTCAGCGCCTGGTGGCGGCGCCGAGCCGAGACGTCGCTCGTTCGCACGGGCTCCGTGTGGCGCGCGCTCGGCCCCGGGGCGGACGAGGCGTCGATCGTCTTCGTGCATCCCGGCGAGGCGGAAGCGGCCACCCTGGCCGTTGGGCCAGTTGTGGCTGCGGCTCGCGAGGGATAGAACCGACTGGGACCCGTGCCTGCGGAAAAGCACACCCGAGGCTTGCGGTCGCGCATCGCCGTGGTCGCGGGGGGCGCGGCGGCCGTTGCGTTGCTCCTGACCGGGATCCTCGGTCAGTCGTCGATCGCTGCGTCGCCGACGCCGCCGGTCACCGCGGGGCTCCAGCTCTGGTACGAGGCCGACACGACGTCGTACGCCGACGGCCAGGCGGTGACGAGCTGGGCCGACAAGAGCGGCTTCGCCCGCGACCTGACCTCGAGTGGCACGAACGACGCGCCGATCATGCGGCGCAACGCGGTCAACGGCCGCGCGGCGATCGAGTTCAACGGCGTCCAGTCGCTCATGAAGACCTACGGCAGCACGTTCACGATCACCCAGCCGAGCACGTTCTTCATCGTCTACAAGTCCCTCGACCCGAACACCTCGGCGCGCGCGTTCGTCTTCGACTCGCGTAACTCGAGCGCCAGGCAGGTCTTCGGCCGGGCCGCGGCCTCCGACGAGCGCATGTACGCCGACATCGACCTCGACTTTCCCGGCGTCACGTATCCGTTCCCGGACTTCCAGATCTGGAGCGGCACGTTCAACGGGACGCAGTCCAGCCTGTACAAGAACGGAACCCTGTTCGGGTCGGGGAGCGCGGGCGGCTCGGCCGAGAACGGCTTCGCCGTGGGCGGCCTGAGCACCGACGGCCAGTACGGCTACGACTACACGCACTCGCTCGTAGCCGAGATCCTCTACTACAGCGGCGCGCTCAGTGCGGCCGATCGCCAAGCGGTCACCGACTGGCTGAACCAGAAGTACACGGTCACGACGCCGCCCACCGCACCGAGCAACGCGTTGCAGCCCACGGTCAGCGGCACCGCGCGGGACGGCTCGACTCTCACCGCCTCGCCGGGCAGCTGGAACGGGACGCAGCCGCTCACGTACGCCTACCAGTGGCAGCGCTGCAACGCCTCCGGGGCTTCGTGTGCCGCGATCGGCGGTGCCACGGCGGCGACCTACGCGATCGCGGCTGCGGACGTCGGCTCGACACTCGCAGTCACGGTGACCGCCTCGAACTCCGCAGGCAGCGCGTCCGCCTCCTCGGCCGCGTCGGCCGTAGTCACGGCGGCGCCGCCGGCGAACACGGCGCTCCCGTCGATCTCGGGCAACCCGCAGGTGGGCAGCACGCTTGCGGCCACCGCCGGCGCCTGGACCGGGACGGCGCCGCTGAGCTTCGCCTACCAGTGGCAGCGCTGCGACGTCGCCGGCGCCAACTGCGCGGCAGTCGCCGGCTCCACGGGCACGACCTACGCCCTCGCGGCGGCCGACGTCGGCTCGACCATCCGCGTGCAGGTCACGGCCTCGAACGCGGCCGGCAACGCATCTGCGCAGTCGGCCCAGAGCCTCGTGATCGCATCGGCCGGCGGCCCCGCTCAGAACCCACCGGTCACCTCGGGCCTCCAGCTCTGGTACGAGGCCAACACCGAGTCGTACACGGAAGGCCAGGCGGTCACGACCTGGACGGACAAGAGCGGCAACGGCCGCAACCTCACGGCGTTCGACGCGGGCTCGGCGCCCGTGTACCACAAGAGCGTCGTCAACGGCCGCGCCGCGATCGAGTTCGACGGCGCCACGGATCTCATGAAGACGTACAACAGCACCTTCACGATCGCGCAGCCGGACACGTTCTTCATCGTCTACAAGTCTCTCGACGCGAACACCGCGTCGCGCGCGTACATCTTCGACTCGCGCGACTCGGCGAACCGGCAGATCTACGGTCGCGGAGGCGCCTCAGATGTGCGGATGTACGCCAACATCGACCTGATCGCGTCGGGCCTGACGTACCCGTTCCCGAGCTTCCAGGTCACGAGCGGGACGTTCAACGGCGCCTCCTCCTCGATCTCGCGGAACGGCACCGTCGCAGCGACCGGCAACGCGGGCTCCTCGAGCCTGAACGGCCTCACCGTCGGCGGGCTCAACTCGGCCGCCCAGTACGGCTACGACATGAGCCATTCGCAGATCGCGGAGATCCTCTTCTACTCGGGCAGCCTGTCCGCGACCGACCGCGACGCCGTCACCTCGTGGCTGAACCAGAAGTACAGCGCCACCGGCCCGCTCACGCCGCCCACAGTGCTCTCGGCGCCGACCATCTCCGGCACGCTGCGTGACGGCTCGACGCTTGCGTCGACAACCGGCTCGTGGTCGGGGAGCCAGCCGTTGACCTACGCCTACCAGTGGCGCCGCTGCGATAGCTCCGGTGCGAGCTGCGCCGACATCTCAGGCGCAACCTCACCCTCCTACGTGCTCGCGCCGGCGGACGTCGGCTCGACGATCACGGTGGTCGTGACCGCGACGAACGGTGCGGGCTTCGCGTCCGCCGCGGCGGCCACGACCGGCGTCGTCGCTGCAGCCCCGCCCGTGAACACCGCGCTGCCGACTGTCTCGGGAACCGCGAGTGAGGGCTCGACGCTCACGGCCACGAACGGCACCTGGAGCGGCACGCCCCCGATCGGCTACGCCTACCAGTGGCAGCGATGCGACGCGGTCGGTGCGAACTGCGTGCCCGTCCCCGGCGCGACGGCGGTCTCGTATCTCGTCGCGACGGCCGACGTCGGCTCGACGATCCGGGTCGGCGTGGCGGCGACCAACCCCGCAGGCACGGTCACGGCCGCCTCGGCGCAGACGGCGGTCGTCGCATCGGCGTCGGGGCCGCCTCCGCCGACGTCCCCGCCGGTCACGACCGGGCTCCAGCTCTGGTACGAGGCCAACACGGAGTCCTACTCCGAGGGTCAGGCGGTCACCACGTGGACTGACAAGAGCGGCTTCGGCCGGAACCTGACGGCCTTCGACGCGAGCCAGGCGCCGATCTTCCACAAGAGCGCCGTCAACGGGCGCGCGGCGATCGAGTTCGACGGCATCCAGTCGCTGCTGAAGACGTACGGCAGCAACTTCACGCTGCCGCAGCCGACGACGTTCTTCATCGTCTACCGCTCGCTCGACACCGCCTCACCCGGCTACGAGGCCTACGTGTTCGATTCGATGAACTCCTCGGTGCGGCAGCTGCTCGGGCTCGGCCCGGCAGGGAACACCGAGCTCTACGCCGACATCGACTTCAATCCTCCCGGGAGCTATCCGTTCCCGGCCTACCAGGTCTGGAGCGGGACGTTCAACGGCGCGAACTCGAGCGCGTGGCGTAACGGCGTCAAGGTCGCGTCGGGCAACGCCGGCGGCTCGGGGCTCTCGGGATTCACCGTCGGCGCCCTCAGCACGTCGGGTGAGTACGGCTACAACTACGGCCACTCGCTCGTCGCCGAGATCCTCTACTACACGGGAGCGATGACCGATTCCGACAGAGCTGCCGTCACGAACTGGCTGAACGGCAAGTACGCCGCGTACTAGACCGCTCAGCCTGGCCTAAGAGCCAGTTGTCCCGTTTGTGGCCAGGAGATAGTTAAGAGAGCCACAAAGAGGGAACCGAGGCAGGAGGGGACGGGGAGGGATGGAGACCCGGTGAGGGGCGGGTTGCCGCATTTCACGTTGGCTGTCGGAGCCATGGCGGGAGCCATGCTCCTGCTCGCCGTCATCGGCGGGCAGGCGTCGCGGGCCGCGTCACCGACCCCGCCGGTCACGGCCGGGCTCGAGCTCTGGTACGAGGCCGGCACGGAGCCGGACACGGACGGTCAGGCGGTCACGACCTGGTCGGACAAGAGCGGCTTCGGGCGCGACTTGACTGCGGGCTTCCCGAACCAGGCCCCGATCTTCCACCAGAACGCGATCAACGGGCGTGCGGCGATCGAGTTCGACGGCGCCCAGTCGCTGCTGAAGACGTACGGCAGCACGTTCACGATCGCGCAGCCGGACACGTTCTTCATCGTCTACAAGTCGCTCGACGACAACTCCGCGAACCCGGCGTTCGTCGTCGACTCTCGCGACGCGAGCACACGGCAGGTGTTCGGCAAGTCCGATGCCTCGAAGGCGGGGATCTACGCGAACATCCATCTCGACGCCGCGAACACGGCGTACCCGTTCACGAACTTCCAGATCTGGAGCGGGACCTACAACGGAACCTCCTCCAGCGTCTACCAGAACGGCTATCAGGTCGCGACGGGAAGCGCCGGCGCCGCAGCGCTCAACGGGCTCACCGTCGGAGGCCTGAACTCGACCACCCAGTACGGCTACGAGCTCAGCCACTCGCTCGTCGCGGAGATCCTCTTCTACGACGGCGCGTTGAGCTCGACGGATCGCTCGGCGGTGACCGACTGGCTCCAGGAAAAGTACAACGTGATCCCGCCTCCGAGCGCGCCGGTCAACACCGATTCGCCGACGGTTTCAGGGACGCTGCAGGACGCCTCGATTCTCACCGCGGCGCCCGGTACTTGGAGCGGGACCCAGCCGATCTCCTTCGGGTACGAGTGGAAGCGCTGCGACACGAGCGGCACCTCGTGCGACCTGATCGCCGGCGCCACCAGGGCGACGTACACCCTTACCTCCGGCGACATCGGCTCGCGGATCGAGGTCAGGGTGACCGCCACGAACTCGGTGGGCAGCACTCAGGCGACGTCGGCGTTGACGAACGAGATCGCGGCAGGTCCGCCCGTCGACACCGTGACGCCGACCGTGAGCGGGACGCCACAGGAGGGCTCGACGCTCACGGCCGGGAACGGCACGTGGAGCGGCACCGCGCCGCTCGCCTACACCTATCAGTGGCTGCAGTGCGACCCCGCCGGCCAGAACTGTGTTCCGAGCACCGGCGCGACCGCGCAGACGTACACGCTCGGTATCACCGACATCGGCTTCACGATCAGGGTCGCGGTCACCGCCACGAACAGCGTCGGCAGCGCGACCGCGACCTCGGCGCAGACCGCCACGGTCGTCTCCTCCTCGTCGCCGCCGCCTCCGGCCACGCAGCCGCCGGTCACGAGCGGGCTCGAGCTGTGGTTCGAGGCCGACACCGAGCCGTACACGGACGGTCAGGCAGTGGGCACGTGGAGGGACAAGAGCGGCTTCGGACGCAATCTCACGGCGTTCTTCCCCAACCAGGCCCCGACGTTCCACCGGAACGCCGTCAACGGGCGCGCCGCGGTCGAGTTCGACGGCACGAGCTCGATGCTCAAGACCTACAACAGCACGTTCACGATCGCGCAGCCCGACACGTTCTTCATCGTCTACAAGTCGCTCGATCCGGACACCTCGACGCGCGCGTTCGTGTTCGACTCCTTCGACTCGATCAACCGCCAGGTCTTCGGCCGCCCGTCCCAGTCCGCCGTGCGGATGTACGCGAACATCGACCGCGACTTCGGAAACGTGATGTACCCGTTCCCGGACTACCAGATCTGGAACGGGACCTACAGCGGCACCTCCTCGTCGATCTACAGGAACGGAAGCCTCTACGGGGTCGGCAACACCGGTAGCGCCAGCCTGACGGGCTTCGCGCTCGGCGGGCTCAGCACGGCGGGGCCGTACGGCTACGACATGTCGCACTCGGAGGTCGCCGAGGTTCTCTACTACTCCGGGGCCCTCTCGCTGTCCGATCGCCTGGCGGTCACGCACTGGCTCGATCAGAAGTACGACGTGATCGGCCCGCCGACCGCGCCCGGCAACCTGGTGGCGCCTGCCGTCAGCGGCACGGCGCGAGATGGTCAGACCCTCAGCTCGACGGACGGATTCTGGTCGGGCAGCGAGCCGCTGACGTATGCGTTCCAGTGGCGCCGCTGCGACGGATCGGGCTCCAACTGCGTGGACATCGTCGGAGCGACAGCCGCGACGTATGCGCTGACCTCTGCGGACGTCGGCTCTACCGTGACCGTTGCGGTGACGGCGTCGAACGGCGTCGGCTCGGCGTCGGCCCAGGCGCCCGCGAGCGCGATCGTCGCTCCGACCTTGCCGGTGATCACCTCTGCGCCGACGATGAGCGGGACGCCCCGCGAGGGCTCGACGCTCACCGCCGCGAACGGCGCCTGGGGCGGCACGCCTCCCTTCGCCTACACCTACCACTGGGAGCGCTGCGACACGGCAGGCCTCAACTGCACGGTGATTCCGACCGCGACCAGTCAGTCGTACCTGCTGCAGACCACGGACGTCGGTCTCACGATCCGTGCCGAGGTGACGGCTGCGAACGCTGCGGGCAGCACGGATGCGGCCTCGTCGCAGACACCTGTCATCGTCGCGGCCTCGGCACCCGCTCCGCCGACGCTCCAACCGCCCGTCACGGGCGGGCTCGAGCTCTGGTACGAGGCGGGCACGGAGCAGTATGCGGACGGCTCGCCGGTCGCCACCTGGCAGGACAAGAGCGGCAACGGCCGCAACCTGACCGCCTTCGACCCCGGCGCGGCCCCCGTCTATCACAGCAGCGCCGTGAACGGGCGCGCCGCGATCGAGTTCGACGGCGTCCGGTCGCTCCTGAAGACGTACAACAGCACCTTCACCCTGCCGCAGCCGACGACGTTCTTCATCGTCTACAGGTCGCTCGATCCGGACACCGCGACGCGTGCGTTCGTCTTCGACTCGCGTGACTCCGGGCAGCGGCAGATCTTCGGCCGCGGCAGCGCCGGGCATGCGCTGATCTACGGAAACCTCGATGTGATCGCACCCGGCATCAACTATCCGTACTCGAGCTTCCAGGTCTGGAGCGGCACGTTCCACGGCGGCGCTTCGTCGCTGTACCAGAGCGGCGCTGCTCTGGCCACCGGCAATGCGGGCGGAGCCAGCCTCACCGGCTTCACGCTGGGCGGCCTGAGCACGAGCGCGCAGTACGGCTACGACCTGACCCATTCGCAGATCGCAGAGATCCTTTACTACTCCGGCGATCTCTCCACGTCCGAGCGGCAGGACGTCACGTCGTGGCTCGATCAGAAGTACGGCGTGATAGGTCCTCTCCAGCCGCCCACGGTGATGACGCCGCCGGCGATCACCGGGACGGCGCAGGACGGCTCGACGCTCACCGCGAGCTCCGGTGCCTGGAGCGGCAGCCGGCCCATCAACTACGTGTACCAGTGGCAGCGCTGCGACAGCGCCGGCGCGAACTGCTCGCCCATCGGTGGGGCCACCTTGCCCACGTACACGCTCACGGCGGCGGACGTCGGCTCGACCGTCACCGCGTCGGTGACCGCTTCGAACAGCATCGGCTTCGCGGCGGCGTCGGCCAATGTGAGCCCGATCGTCGCGGCCAGGCCGCCCTCGATCGCGACGGCGCCGGTCGTGACCGGGCCGCCGCGCGAGAACGCGACGCTCGCGACCACGAACGGCACGTGGAACGGCACGCCGCCGCTCGCGTACACCTACCAGTGGCAGCGTTGCGATGCGGGCGGCGCGTCCTGTGCACCGGTCCCGGGCGCGAACTCTCAGACCTACCAGGTTGTGAGCGGGGACGTCGGCTTCACGATCCGGGCTGCCGTCACGGCCACCAACGTCGCCGGCAACGCCACCGCCTCGTCGGCGCAGACACTCGTCATCGTTGCCGCGCCGGGGCCGGTCGCGGCGGCGCAACCGCCGGTCACGGCCGGACTCGAGCTCTGGTACGAGGCCGATACGGAGCCGTACACGGACGGCCAGTCGGTCACGACCTGGACGGACAAGAGCGGCTTCGGGCGCACCCTGAGCGCCTCGCTCGCGAGCCAGGACCCCGTGTACCACCAGAACGCCGTGAACGGGCACGCAGCGATCGAGTTCAACGGCACGAGCTCGCTGATGAAGACCTACGGCAGCACGTTCACGATCGCCCAGCCGGACACGTTCTTCATCGTCTACAAGTCGCTCGACTCGGCGACTCCCGGGCACCTGGCCTACGTCTTCGACTCGACGGACTCCTCGACGCGGCAGCTGTTCGGGCTCGGCCCGCTCGGTCAGACCACGATCTACGCCAACATCGACCTCCACGCGCCCTCGACCTACCCGTATCCGGGCTACCAGATCTGGAGCGGGACATACAGCGGCACGACCTCGACCGAATGGAACAACGGCGTCCAGGTGATGCAGGGCCCGACGGGCAGCTCAGGTCTCTCCGGCTTCACCGTCGGCGGGCTCAGCACGGCGGGGCAGTACGGCTACAACTACGGCCACTCGCTCGTCGCCGAGATCCTGTTCTACGACGGCTCGATGTCCGACAGCGACCGTGCCGCGGTCAGCGCCTGGCTGAACCAGAAGTACGGGGCGTACTAAGCGGTCTGCCGGATCCGACCGCGGATCGCCGAGGCGAAATGGCGCGCGCGCTGCTGCTCGCGGAGCGCGTCCAGCACGCGCGGGTCCGCGTAGCGCGGCTTCCGGCGGAGGACGCACTTGAGATAGCCGGTCACGAGTGCGGTCGCATAGAGGTCGGACCGCATGCGGTAGACACTGCGGACGAGCAGGTAGGAGAAGCGATAGCCGGTGTAGTGCGCGGCCGCCCCTTGCCCCTCCCAGGACTTCCAGCGCCCGCCCTCGCCGGCGCCCTCGGGCCGGTGGTGGCGAAACGGCAGGTCCCGCAGCGTGCGGGAGCGGAACCCGGCCAGGCGCGCCTTCGTCTCGTCGATCGACGCGTAGCCGATTCCGTCGTCCAGCGGGAGGACGATGTCGAGGCAGGCGCGGCGGTAGGACCGGGTGGGGCCCCAGCAGTGGTCGCCGAGCAGGATCCACTCGCGCCACTCGCCGTCGCGCTCCTCGAGGCATGTCCCGCTCGCGATCCCGAGCGAGGGGTCTGCTTCGAACGCGTCGAGGATCCCTGCGAAGAAGTCAGGCTCGAACGAGACGTCGGCATCGAGCTTGACCACGATGTCGCCGGCGCCCTGGAGCGCATCGACGCCGCCGTGGAAGGCGCGCATGTACGGCGACGTCCGGTCGTAACCTTCGCCAGCGACGGTCTGGATCACCGAGATCCAGGGGTGCCTCGCCGCCAGATGCTCCGCGACCGCGAGCGTGCCGTCGGTGGAGCCGTTCTCGACGATCACCCACGCGACGGGCGGAACCGTCTGCGCCGTCAGCGACTCCGCGAGGCGGCGCAGGTTCACCTCCTCGTCGCGCGCGGGAGTCACCGCTGCATAGGTCAACCCGGATCTCACGGAGCCCAGGCCTCGGCGCGACTCGACCAGACGTAGAGGATCCAGCCGAGGTGGTAGGAGCGGCACTCGTCGTTGATCCGGATCCGCGAGGCGCCCGTGACGGCCTGCGGCGATGCCGCGCGGCCCTCGAGCGAGCGGACGTACCGTCGGAGCCGTGGGGCGCGCTCGACGCGCTCGATCGAGCGGTAGGCGAAGAAGGGGCGCTCGACGAACATCGGGGTGAGCAGCTCGTTGGCGCCGAGCACCCAGGGCACGCTGCGGGCGATCGCCTCGTCTGCGCGAGGAAGCCCCTTGTCGAGCGCGGGGTGGAGGAACAGCATCGCCATGCTGTCCTGGTGCACCGCGAACACCGGGTACGCGTCGAACGGGATCCCGGTGCGGCAGTCGATCATCCACGGCCACTCTCCGAGCGGGCCCTGAAGGGCAACGGCGGCGGCCACGCCCGAGTCGAACAGGTCCCGCGCACGCTGGTCGTCGAGTACCTGCGCGGCCTCATGCATGGCGCGGAGGAAGTAGACCAGCGCGCCGAACGAGACGACGTTCCGCCGGTGGCGCGCCGAGGTATGGCGCGGCAGCCCGCTCCCCTCGTCCACGAGCTCCGAGGTGATGCGTCCGAACGCGCGCCGCACCACGTCGTCGGCGCCGGGCGCGCCCGCGTACGACGCGCCGGCCGCTCCCCAGAGGATCCACGCCAGGTCCTGCATCTCGAGTGACCGAGGTGTCGCCAGCACCTCGCCGAGGGTCCCGACGTGCGTGAGGAGCCGGTCCGAAAGGCCGTCCAGCTCGGCGATCAGCAGTGTCGCCAGGCCGTGATCGGCCGGCAGCGAGACGAGCTCGGCCTCCCGCCGCAGGAAGGCCTCAGCGAGGGCTCGCACGTCGCCCTCCGAGATCCCCAGGCGTCCCGAGCGCGAGGCCTCGAGCAGCCCGAGCAGCGAGTTGATCGTGTAGCGGGTCGCAATCGGATTCGCGTAGTCGTGGACGATCGCTCCGTCGCGAAGACGGCTCGAGAACGGAAAGAGCGCCAGCGCCTCGCTCCACGACGCGAGCAGGTTCTCGACGGAGCCTTCCAGCAGCAGCCGAAGCTGCGCGCGGTCGAGCCCCTCGGGCGCGTCGCGCGACACCTGGGCACCTCCGCCCATGCTGAGCCCGCTTCCAGCCACCTCTCTCGACTCTAGGATGCGCGCGCGAGGCAGGCGACGGTCGGAGGCACAGGATTGCCCCGAGGCCCACCTAGCCATGTGTCTAGTAGCCGTCGCACCCGCGCGTTGCTAGAGAGGGTCTACGTGGCGGATCTCGCGGTCATCATCGTCTCCTACAACAGCGCCCACTGGCTCGCGCCTTGCCTCGAGTCGGTGTACGCGCATGCCGGAGGGGCCACGCTGGACGTGATCGTCGTCGACAACGAATCGACCGACGGCTCCGCGGAGCTCGTCGAGCGCGAGTTTCCGGAGGCGCGCGTCCTCCGCCGTGAGAACCGTGGCTTCGCCTTCGGGAACAACCAGGGTCTGCTCTCGGCGGACGCGCCTTTCGTCCTCTTCCTGAACGCAGACACCGAGATCCTCGACGGGACGTTCGCCGGGCTGCTCCAGCAGATGCGCGCGCGTCCCGCGGTCGGCCTCGTCGGCTGCCGCCAGCTCACGCCCGATGGCGACGTCTACCCGACCATCCGCCGCTTCCCGAACGCAGCCCGCCTGTTCTTCGAGGCGCTGGGCTCGGAGCGCTTTCCGTTCCGGGCCGGATGGCTGGGCGAGCGCGAGCTCGATCTGAGCGTCTACGAGAACGAGGTGGAGTGCGACTGGACCTCCGGCTCGTTCATGCTCGCGCGCCGGGAGGCGGTGGTCGGCGCCGGGCTGATGGACGAGCGCTTCTTCATGTACTGCGAGGAGCCCGATCTGTGCCTGCGGATCCGGCGCGCAGGGTGGCGCGTGCGGCATCTCCCGTCGATGACGATCCTCCATCACGCGGGCAAGGCCGGCTGGAACCCCCGCTTCGTGGCCCAGGACGCCTACGCGCGGCGCCAGTACATGCAGAAGCACTTCGCACCTGTGCACCGGGCCCTTGCCCTTTCGGCGTTCGCGCTCGGGCACGGAATCCGGGCCGCTCTCGGGAGCCCCGAGCGGAGGCTTTCCTCCCGGGCCGCCTTGCGAACGTTGGCCGGGCTGGAGCCGCCGCCGTTCGGCGACCGGGTCGGTCAGACCCGGATCAGCCCGATCCCGAAGTAGCCGTTCCCGGAAGGATCGATCAGCTCGGTGCTCGGATACCGGTCCCTGATCTCGTTCCAGAACTGGGGAACTTCGCCGACGAGCAGGGTCGGGCCGCCCTCCTGCGACCCGCCGGCCGCCGGGGGCGCGATGTCGTGAAACCCGACGAGCCCGCCCGGGCGAACGAGCGGGGAATACGACTCGAAGTCCTGACGCACGCCGTCGTACGTGTGGTCGCCGTCGATGAAGAGGAAGTCGAGCTTCTCGCCCGCCAGGAGCTGCGAGACGCGCTCCACGGTCGCCGGGGCATGGGAGTCGCCGCGGATCAGGTCGAGCTGCTGGCCGCGCTGCGTGAACGCCTTGTACAGCGGGATCTTCCACGCCGGGTAACCGCCGCCGAACTCCCCCTTGTGCAGGTCGACGCTGATCAGGCGGGCATCGGGCGCCGCCGACTGTGCGATCAGGAACAGGCTGCCGCCGTTCGCGGTGCCGATCTCGAGGATCCGCCCGCGAGGCCGCTGGCGCAGGACCTCGAGCAGGCCGCGTATCTCCCAGCGCATCTGGCCCGGCTCGATCGTGATCCCGAAGTCGTCGAACTCGAACGCCAGCTCGATCAGCTCGTCGATCCCCTCGATCCCCTCGGCCCGCCGGC
>Ga0335069_10007496_pt1 | contig 15745 bp, 19 predicted proteins | sample Lox_Sample_11_FD_206714 | JGI IMG/M metagenome (GOLD analysis project Ga0335069, IMG submission 206714) | Soil microbial communities from Loxahatchee National Wildlife Refuge, Florida, United States - Lox_Sample_1.1 | ecosystem: Environmental > Terrestrial > Soil > Wetlands | place: USA... | reverse complement strand
GCTCGTCATCGGATAGCTCGCCGGTAGTCGAAGCAGCGCAGAGTTCTAGGAACTCGTCATGGGGTTCGCTTGGAGACAATGCCCCTGCTCCTAGATTGGACGATCCCGGTATCATACTGCTCTTCCGTCCGGCAATTTGCCAGCGAAAATCAGTTTTCGCAGCCGCTCCAGACCGCGGAACGAATGATGCCGGACATTTCCCTTGGTCTGGCCGAGCATTTTTGCAATCTCATCCAACGTGTAGCCCTCGATGAAGTGCAGGCGAAGTGTCTGCTGCTGGTCTTCTGAGAGCGACCCGAACAGCCTCTGGAGATCCAGTTCGGCCAAGATCTGGCTGACAGGTTCGTCTGAGCCACCCGATCCGGTCTCCTCCGCGTTGATCACTTCGTCATCGAGTTCCACCTGCGTGTAGAAATGCCGGGAATGTAGATAACGTCGTCGCGAAATGGCTCGACGATAAGCTACTTGTAGAATCCAGAACTGTGCTGAGCCTTTGGAACCATCAAATGTTCTACAGACACTATGAATAAGTACGAAGACGTCCTGAAGGAGATCCTCTGCTTCAGCCGAATCCTTGAGGATCCGCAAGGCCACTCCACGAACCGCACGAGCATATCGGCGGAATAGCAACGCCAAGGCTTCGCTCTCGCCTTGGCAAATGAGTGAAAGGAGTGTCTCGTCCGACAAATCTGATTCACTATTTAGGGGCTGAAACCTCGGATTGTCCGCCTCTCGGTTGGTTCTAGGAAGTTGCAGTGCGGACAACCGAGTTGTAAGCGAAGAGCTCACCACGACTCCGGGGAAAAGCGACGAATGCCGCACTGAAAGGTCTGAATGATACACACTATAGGTGGGTCGCACAATTGTGGTCAATAGAAGAATGTTGCGTACATGCCTCGCAAGGCACGGCGCAACTGGAGGAACCGGACACCCCAGATTGCTTTTGGCGTTGTTCTCCGGCGACTAAGGGAAGATGCGGGTTTCTCTCAGGATTCCTTCGCGCACGCCAGCGGCTACCACCGAAACTACATCGGGCAGTTGGAAAGAGGAGAAAAGAGCCCATCACTGTCAGCGCTTTTCAACCTTTCGCAAGTGTTGGATCGAGTTCCCTCTCAAGTATTGCCATTGGTCGAGAAAGAATTGGGTGCTTTGAGATAAGCCGTCCTGCTCAAGATTTCTGGCCCACATTCTGCACACAATCCGCTTTGCAATCGGGTCAAATAATCAAATAGCGGACTGTCCGACAGTCAGTCGTCCCGGTGCGTTCCTCGCTCAAAGCTACAACCATCTGGGGAACGAAGTTAATCGAGAAGGTCGGTGAGAAAATCCTCTCAGTGTTGCAAGGCTCGAAGGACGTGATTCTGTTCCGGCGAAGTAGTGAATTTCGAAGTGGTAAGACTTCCAACAGACCGTGGATTCCTCCCCGACCTTTTTGTTTGATTAGAATTGGAATCATGTCAGAGCCGGGCCACTATTGCCGCGAGAAGGGAGAGCGAGCGGAAGCGATCATCAATAACCTCGCGACGAAAACCTTGGAAGTGCAGCTTGCCACCACTCAGACCGAATCCAGCCGATTCCTCGAATCCGTCCTTCACCACGCACTGCTTAGCAGCGATCAGATCCGGCAAGAGGGAGAGCGATGAGCTTGTATCAGATTGCAGTTTTCGTCAATGGATCTGCCTCCCACGCGGATACACTACGCGCCACGATTGAGCAGAGCTTTTCGGACCTCGGCATCCCTTCACGGATGCTCTCCTTTCTCGACGAGGCGTCGGTTGCTGCGCGTGACTATAAATCACCCGTCGTGAGTGTCTATTTCGCCCTCACGCCGCATCCCGCCCCCGCCATGCCGGCGCTTTCAAATCTCATCAAGGATGCGGCTCTGGTCGTGCCAGTAGTACCTACATTGGATCGTTTTAGCGAATTTGTGCCTGACGAGCTTCGCCCTATCAACGGAATGGCGCTCCGGGCGGAAGACCCGCAACTAGAGCGCGTCGCATCCGTGCTTCTGGAGGGACTCGGCCTTCTTCGCAAGAGTCGCCGATTGTTTATCAGCTATCGACGTGTTGAAACCCAAGGAATCGCGATTCAGCTTTATGAACAACTAGATGCAAATGGGTTTGATGTCTTCCTGGACTCCCACAGCATTCGCCCTGGTGAAGCGTTTCAGGAGGTCCTTTGGCACCGGCTTGCCGATACCGACGTTGTCGTACTATTGGATTCTCCCGGCTTCCTGGGCAACCGATGGACTGAGGAGGAACTTGCCCGTGCGAACTCGACAAACCTGCAGATTCTTCAATTGATCTGGCCCGGAAGTACATTGTCGGCCGCGGCGGCCTTTAGTAAGCCCTTCGTTCTCTCCGAGACGGACTTTCAAGTTCCCACGGATCTTCTTGGCACGGCGGCTAGGCTTTGCGATCCATGCCTCGAAAGAGTAGCTATCGAAGTCGAATCATTGCGTGCCCGTGCCCTTGCGGCACGGCATAGCTATCTGGTGCACGAGTTCTTCTCGGAAGCTCTGGCACTTGGGCTTCATCCCCAACTTCAACCCGAGCGCTTCATCTTGCTTCAGGCAAAAAGCGGTAAGCACTACATCACGGTCCCGACTGTCGGTGTGCCGGACGCCGTTCGCTATCAGGAGTTGGAAGATGAGATTAGCCGCCATCCGAAGCGCTCCAGCGATATTATTCTTCTCTACGACGAGCGCGGCATTCGCGACAAATGGATGAAACACCTTGACTGGCTCGACCGCCAGAAATTGCCGGTAAAAAGCCTGCAAGTGGCGAAGGCGCAATCCTGGTTGGGAGGGTTGACCTAATGCGCTCCGTATTTCTTTCCGCGAGTATCCCTCTGCCCGATCGCGACGCAAGATATTCCCAGACGGCCGATGTCATTGCAATCCGCGACAGTGTTCGTGCTCTCGTCAGTGTTGTTGTACCGACGGGGCAGATTGTATTCGGGGGACATCCTGCGATAACGCCTCTGATTCGCCTGCTCGTACGCGGAATGGCAGTCGATGTACGACAACACGTAATTCTCTACCTCAGCCGTCTCTTCGAACAGAGATTTCCTCCTGAAGTCGCTGAGTTCGAGGATGTTCGCCTTGTCGACGCAGTTGCCGGAGATGAAGCCTCCAGTCTGCACGAGCTACGCCGGACGATGATTGGCAGCCATGAGTTTGATGCAGGGATTTTTCTCGGCGGGATGGAGGGCGTCGAGCGAGAGTATGAAATGTTCAGGCTAATTCATCCTGACAAACCCGCCTTCCCCATTGCCTCAACCGGAGCAGCGGCGCGACTTCTCTTCAACGAGAATGCGCGGGATCAGGTTGAATTATTGTCCGACCTGCGTTATTTGTCATTGTTTCGGCGGCTGCTCAACTTTAGGCCGACCTGACATGCTAAGCGCCCTAGCTAAGGATATTGCTTTGTCACTGAGAGGATTTGCCTGATGTCTCGCTCCGTATTTTTCAGCTTCCACTATGACCGAGACATAATGCGAGTGCAGCAGGTGAAGCAGCATTACATAACGAAAGGAACCCTAATGATCCCTCGTCAAAATGGCTGCTGACGATAATTGCAGCCCACGTGGCTCTTCTACTCGGATTTCATCGCGGCTTAAAGGTTGCCGAACACTTCAAGGCATTTCGACATGGCGAGTCCGAGTTTTACGACACGTATCGTCGCTTGCTCGATTCTCCTGAAATCTTTGGGCCGGACGAGGATAGCCAACTTAAGAGATATTTCGAGGAAGTTGAGATTATTCGTAGGTTCGTCCGGAATGCTGAAACTGATAGCCTACCCATGGTGGAAGACATGCACGTGAACTCTGTCGTGAAGAAGTAACCAACAACAAACGGAGAAAGAAGATGGCTAGAAAAGTTTTCTTCAGCTTTTATTATGCTGGTGATGGATGGCGCGCATCACAGGTGCGAAATATGGGAGCGCTGGAAGGAAATGCGCCCTGTTCTGACAATAACTGGGAAACGGTAAAAAAGGGTGGCGACAAGGCGATTGAAAAGTGGATCGCCGACCAATTGGTGGGCAGATCATGCGCCGTGGTGCTGGTTGGCGGCGAGACGGCCAGCCGTAAATGGGTGATACACGAAATCAGCGAGACGTGGAATGAGAACAAGGGAGTCGTGGGAATACGGATTCATAATCTATTGGACAGCAACGGTAGCACTGGCGTTTATGGTGCAGATCCGTTTGATCTGGTGACGTTCAAGAAGGACGGCAAGAAATTATCGTCCATCGTGAAGTTGTACAATCCCTCGGGTACGAACAGCACCGACGTGTACAAATCAATTAAGAACAACATCGCCGATTGGGTTGAGGAAGCTATAACAATTCGCGCAGCTAACTAGGATCATCGGCGCGCCGACGGGACGGCCCATCCTGTTCGGTCTTATAATCGGCGTTTATCACGATTCGCGTTGAAGGCAGGAGGTACTGGATGGCAGATGCAACGGGTCACATGGACAGGCCGGGAGCAGGGCCACTTTCCTCTTCGATGATGGCCATAGGCGGAATTCCAATCAATCACTATATCCACGACAATCCGATTACAGGCTTCGTCGAGATCGTCCGGCCCATGCCACCAAACGTACCTGATGAAGTCGTGAAGGAATTTCCGAACCGAACTGTCGCATGGGCCTGGGCCGAAGCGGAATGGCACGCCGGGCGATTGCACTAGCTTTCGATGCTTCACGCAGCTTGTTCCCATCCCCAGCACGTGACTCCTGTTTCTCGTTAACGGGAGAACCCGAGTCTTCAATGGTGCTTGTGGGGCTGCTTGCCGCCGAGCCACGCCTCAAACACGACATACGTTTCCGCATCCTCGTGGACCCACAGCCGTGGTTTGCCACTAGTATCATTGTTTCCGGTGATGTAGGGATAGACTCCCAGATACTCCTGCCCTTTGTATCTATCGCTGGAAGTTTCGCTTGCCGCAACTGGCAAGATCACAGATCTGCTCTTCTGACCGTCCATAAAGCCAAGCTCCCAAGGCATCCACTTGGAGTCTCCGGCACTTTCAGTAGTGGCAAAGAATAAAGACTTGCTCTGCGTTATCCTGCCTCTTACGATCTGAGCGGTCTCTTTGGTCACATTCTCCCGACTCAGTTGCCCGTCCTGCTTCCAATCCACATAAACGACATACCCCATCTTCTCCAAATAGTCTGTAATTCCAACTATCAGCTCTTTGTCCAGGTAGCTGTGAGACAAAAATATATCGAAGGAGGACAGCGCAGCGGAGTCCATTGCTCTCTTCTGTAGCGCGCGGTCGCTCGATTCATTGAAGCGCGAAGACCGCGCCTTTGCGATCGAGCGCAACTGGTTTTCATTTAGTAAGGCCATCGAACCCTCTTTGGCGGGAGATCTCCCTGGAAATAACTCTGTTCTCCATACATGTTTCTCAGATGCGATTATGCGTCTGGATTGGCTCTTTTGTAAGCGATCTCAACCCACTCACCAAGTTTTCCGTATTCCCATGCATAAACTGCTGCGCCGATTTTCGTCAGGGCTGCTGGAACCCCTCCAGGCGGGTCGGTGCGACCGTCTTTATCCTTGATGTTGTTGATCCTGATGCCCAGTATCCCATTCCCTCGTGTAACGCTTTGCTCTACCTCGTATGACACATATTTTCGTTTTGCGGTTTCTAATCCAATTAATACAACGGTTACGGTCGTGCCATCCAGGCCGCTGTCGATAAGTTGTTTGACGGCTGCGTCGCCTTTCCGATTGGTTTCTTCCCACAAAGACGCATCGTGGAATCCAGCAGCGGAAATACCCTCGATCGCACCGCTATTGCGAACGACATTGACGCGCCAAAGATCGCGCTGGTAGTGGAAACTAAAAAACACTTTGCGAGCCATAGTAGATCCTTTAGTCGCGCGCGTACCTTACAGCATCAAACGGCGATTGCACTGAGGATGTTTTGCGTTGCCGCAGAATCGACCGTCCCATCACGGTGGTCAAGAATCGCGCGATTTCCAGGATTCCATCTGATTGGCTGAAACGCTGACTCGACGAGCGGTTTGGACCGAGCCAAGTGCTCGAAAAGGACGTTCACACACGCAGAGACATCGTCAGTACCGAAAAGCGTCGCGTTTGCTTCATGAGATAGTGAATTGTTCAGGGAGGAGGGCGTCAATTCCTTTGCAAGTTTTCTGGCAAATCCACCCAGCCCCCCAACCAAGAATCGCGGAATCGCCTTTTCCTCGGCGAGCGTCATCTCTTCAGCGACCCCAGGCAAAATACCGTCCTTACTATGCATCTTTCCACCGACCGCGACCATTACGTTTTGTGCATCGATCAGAACCCGCCGCATTGCTGACAAGCTCCGGTTCCGAGTGGCTACATCTGTCGGCCCGCCATCACCTATCTTCCTTGTGATCACAAACTCTGCAACGTCGGTCATAGACTGAATGTCTTGAGGCCGTAAGTCCTGCGCCCAAAGTTCGGACATTATCAACGTCACCGGCTTTCGGAGGCGCTTGCTGCTCTGCAAACGTGCTTGGCGAAGAATAACTGGCGTGAACGTGGGATGGCAGCCATGTACGATTCTCCCCCCGTACTTGAAGATAAGGCCGCTAAAGAGTGCCACGAACTCTAGAATTCCGCGATCCATTGCTGGCTCGGACCAGTCTTTACGGTCCGGAATCGCTCCGGACAAGCCAATTTCATAATGTTCCAATGAGAGGTCGAGCCTAGTAAAACTCATGCTGCTACCACCGTGGTGAAATTGGAATCAACCAACGCTGCCAGTTCCTGATGATGCAGGATAATCACGGGCTCAGATTGAGCCTCCGCGATGTCGTTAAGTATTGGCTCCGGCAAGAGTTCACCATCGTAAATAAAGAGAGAGTGATTACAACGCGCAGTGCTTTTGAGGAACTCCGCAAACCTTTTCAGTGCGGGGCCGTACACCGGGTCGAACACCGAACAATGACTGAGCACCTTCGTCCGAACTCGTGGTGCCAGGCTCCTTGAAGATTCAAACATCAGCAACCGCTGATCAAGAACCTTCCATGCAAAACCGTGGGAAACGAACTCCTTCTTCACGATGAACGGCACTCTACACTTTCGCTGGAATATCTCACAGAGGTAGGTCTCCGCCTCGTAAACAATGTTTTCTAGTTGCTTGATACTCAGAGGCGGATCGGCAGCTGGATCTGGTCTCTGAATCAGGACACCCCGCTGCAGAGAGACAAGAGACGGAAACCGAGATCCAACTTTTCGGTCGCCCTTATCCCGGAAACAGAGAGGAAGAATCGGCAGCAATAACGCATCGGCCGTGTCTACCTCATGCTTGATCCAAGAGGATGCGGGCGCGGATGGAGTATCTACCAACAAAACCAGATTCGCCTTCTCCAACGCGTCGTCGATCTGTTTCTGAACCGGACTGCCTGGCAGGATGCTGGGTTCGTCATCAAATTCTATTGCCTCGTCGAGGAATGCACGATGGCCTACGCTTACCAAGTGAGCGTGAAGTTGCTTAGCTATTGCTGCCCCATCAGTCTGCCGATAAGAAACGAAGATATTGGTGTCACGACCCTGCACGCGGAGACCAAGCATCCCTCCAACGCGCTTCGCCAATCTGCCCTTCGGACCTTTTGCAGCGCGATCATATTTAAGAGCCTTTATCGCAGCCGCCGCTTCTGGCGGTTTCTTGAAGCTCGGATCGAGGGCCACTGGAAGAAGAATTGCGGCGTCTGGCCTTTGTTCAAGATATTCCCGAATGAAGAGGTTGCCCGCGTCAGGGAATTTCTTGCCATCAAACATGACTATCAAGAGATCGTCCCATGAAATCTCTGTCGGCCAAGATGAGGGCGACGTGGCAGCCATCACTGCAACGTTTACATGATCGGTAAATGCGTTGACCAGGTCCGCCGCCGCTTTCTGGGCAAGTTTCTGGCAGCGGCGTTGATAAAGGATTACAACCATATCTGAAAACACTCTGGCGCTCGAGAGCCAGGGATCGTCGTATTTCCGCCGCCATTATACTGGACGACTCGCTAGCACCGACGAGCTGCAGCGCACTCGATTACGGCGACGAGGTCTTGAACATCGCCCCATACTGCGATTGGTGCGTCTATGTCTCTTAGCAGTTGCGGAGCCCGTCCTCGAGAGTCTTTTAACCGAATACCGCAGATTCCTTTCCCCAGTTCAAAAGCAGTCTTCAACTCCCACTCCACCCAGTCGCGCCAAGCCGTGCCGTTTCCAATCAGGCAAACGACAACCGAGCTCTTTCGGATGATTGATCGAATCTGTTGCTTGATATAGGAACCACGGGTGCTATCTATAACTTCACGCAGACTGCCGTCATGAAATTCGATTTCTCGGTTCGGTGCGCGCGCCATGAGCCTGAACCCCCTCACCTGAGGCAGGTCTTCGACATGAAAACTGAGGTAGATTCGGCGCTTGCATGCATGAGAGGTCAGGTCACCCCGGTACGCTTTCAAAAGTTGCGTGAGCGACTCGAAGCCTCGCCTTTCCAACAAATTACCTAATTTCGTATCTCCACGAGCGTGGAGATCGATGCCGTATCGGGCTTCTATCGTCTTTATTAACGTGTCATCTCGAGTGGACCGAAACATTGTCCACCTCCAAGGTTGAAGCGATGGAGCTTCAATTAGCATCTCAGTCGGAACACGAGTTTTCAATGGGCCTGTAAGGTCGCCGAAGATTCATATTTCAGGGCGCAACGATGCCTTGTCGCGTCGGGCAGGTACAGATACGCGTTGGCCAGCAAGCTCCTGCGCTCGTCCAGTTTGACGAGCAGGAGCACGGCGAATGTGGCTCCAACCACAGGGTCAAGCATGATTTGCATCATCGAAGCATCGTCTTTGAGACTCGGCTCGAGTTCAAAGAGCGGGTGGGAATGCCACTCGCCAATGTAGTTAAACCTTCTGTAGTCACGGTTCGTACGTACAAAAAATGAGGTCAGATGGATAAGAGCATCCTCAATTCGGCGCACGAACGACGCTAGTGATCCGCGGTTATGGACCGTTAGTTCTGCAATGGTGAACTCATTAAGGTCAACATGTTCAGCCATCAGGACTCCCCCAACCTCATGCCGTCCGGCCTTTTCTAGAGCAGCCGCTATTGTTCTGGTTGTATTAGGTTGAAGCACCAGCGTTAACATCGTGTTCCTCAGCCGCGATGTGCAACAACAGCTTGATCACCTTAGCGCGGTCTTCATCGGTAAAAAGTTGAGTCGCAGCTGGATCCCACCCTTCACCAGCAACGTCAATCGGGTAGGTATCAAACGGTTGCGAAAAGATCCACTCCTTCCGCAGACCAATCAGATACACGGAATGTGGAAACGCACTGGGATTCCTCTTTAGGGCAAGATCCAGAGCCAATCGAGTCAACGCAGCGGCAATCTCCGTAACTTCACCGTCGTAAGCGATTGCGGGTTCTGGACCACGAACGTTGTAGTCCTGCTCCCGTTGAAATGGCGCCGCGGGCAGCGTTTCAAGATGACGCAAGATCGCAGCTCGTACGGCGGCCGGATGGGGATCAATATGGGGCCTTGCGCGGGCAATTAGTCCACCAAAGCCGCCGGCAAATACTTCGCCCCAGCACATCGGGCGGCGACTCACTCTCGCTACCGATGAGAGGCGCAAGAACACCTCAGGATTTGCTGTTGCGTCGATCAGCAGGTCGCAAGAGGTCAGGTCCTTCAAGGCCGTCGCTGCCCCCAAAGCAGATTCTTGTCCGGCAACGCGGTGCAAGCGAACGTCAATCTCCATGGCAGGCGCCACCAGAGTCAGCGCTTCGCGCACTGCCTCCGCCTTGTGCATCCCAACCGCTGCCCACGATAGCTCGTGACGACAGAGATTTCCGGGCGTCAAAACATCATCGTCGATGAGTAAGAATTTACGAATACCGGATCGAGCAAGAGATACGGCAATTTTGCTCCCGAGCGATCCAAGGCCCACAATCCCCACCCGGATCTCTGGTAACTGTTGATGCTCAGCATGCAGGCGCTGAAAAAACTGCTCTGGCAAGATCACACTGTATTCCTGCAATGCCTGATTCTCGTCAATAGACACAGCGAAAACTTGGAGAGATTCCGGCTCTCTGCCGACCAACAACACCAGTCGGTCGCCAGATTTTTTCAGAAGAAGGACTGTGTCCAAAAATCCAGCCGCTTCTATGACAGCGGCAAGTTCATCCACTGAGGAGACACTTATTGGAAGATCAAATGTTTCGTTCTTTAAGAGATTCCCGTCTCGGCGCCATGTAAATAGGGGACCGGACGAGGTTACTCCCTTCGGCAACTCTGCAATTTCTTGCATTGAGTCTCCCTGCTCAAAACGGGAGACAAAACCGATAGACGTCTTCTTGTGAAGAATCGTACGTGTATGGAGACGGGTAGTGGACTGATTTGTTGCTGAACCCACCATGGACATGAAGTCCGGCGTACAGACAAAACGATGTTCACTGGTTCGGACCTCCTGGCCTTGTGTGAGTTCATGCACTGAGGGAACCTCAGCAGGCCCATGGGGATTCCGCTCCGTTGACAACAGCCTGTAAGCACTGCGAACGAGATCTGCACCCGTAATGCGAGAATCCCAGTTGTCGGCGCGCCACTCCAGACACAGCACCCCTCCAGAACCATATTGGTGCGCGGACCAAGAGCCCGTTGGGTCGCGAGGTCGGATGTAAGCGGGTGTTTCAGGAAACAGGTCCGGATACGTCAGTCTTGCAGGGTAACTGCTGCCATGGATGTCAAGATCAATCTCCACCTCTAACATGAGCGTTGGATCGACCCGCCATGTAAGCCCCCTCAACCACTGCTCTTCCTTAAGCAGTTTCTCGAATTCATCCTGCTCACGGAGGAAGCGCACCGGGTCTCGCAACGCCCAATTCATTTTCCACCGAATCCTGCTGGTTTGTTGGGAACAATCGGTCTATTTGGGAAGGTCAATCCTGCGGATGCAACCGCGGGGCGAAGCAGCGACTTTTTTGCCACGTTTTCTTCTCGGGCTTTATATGCATCCTCCACCCAGTCACCGAACTTGTCTTTGTCCCAGTCGTATATGGGAGCGCCAGCGTCTACGAGTGCCTGAGGACTTGGTCCCCACGCTCCTGGTTTCTGACTCTGGTCCTTTATGCCGTGAATCCGAACGCCAAAAATGCCGTTACCGCGCTCGATGCTCTTTTCAATCTCGTAGGTAACGTACTCCCGTTGAGAAGTTTTCTCGCCAATAAGTACACATGTCACTGTGGTGCCGTCGAGCGCTTCATCAATCATCTTCTTGATTGCTGCGTCTCCCTTTTTCTTGGCTTCTTCCCACAAGGAACCGTCTCGAAATCCAGCGATGGCTGTACCCTCAACTACGTGGCTATTGCGAACAACATTAACGCGCCAAATATCAGCATAGTGAAAACTGAAAAATACATGTCGTGCCATTTCTATTCACCTCGTTTTTGGGGCGTCCAATGTTTGACCCCGACGATTATGGTCCCAACAGGTTCGCAAACGCTACGCGGCAGCCGAACCACGCGAATGGCCAATCTGCCTTTCCTTATCTTGAGAAAGAAGTAAGGTTGAGGCTTAGAAACCTACTCAGCCTGCTAATTTTGGGGAAGCGACTACGACTGGCTGCTGCTTATCGGAAGGTTCAGTCAGGAGGTCGTGCCCTACATACTTAGCACTGCTCAAACTATCCCAGCGGGACGGGCCTGTCAATATGAAACCCCACATATTGGGGTCAGAACGTCTACAGGGTGTCATAAAATAATGACAATGCAATATCGAGAATTCCTCAGAGAGATTCGCAAGGCCCACCTGACTCTTGCCGGGTTTGCGCGGTTGGTTGGCATGAATCGTGTGTCCTTGAGCAATTATGCAAAACGAGGCCGGGTCCCTTCGCATCTGGCTATAATCGCGAGGCTTCTCGGGGAGATGGGTAAGCGCAATATTGAGTTCCAGTCGTTGCTACAGTCAATCGAGATTGAACCGAAGAAGCCTCGTGGTGCGGGCATCGGTAAATTTGGCGGGGATAGACAGAGCCGATTATTTTAGTTGCTGTCGTCCACTACTGATTCGTTCTCAGTGTTTCTTGGGTTCGAGTAGAGTACTCTTTGACTCTGAACCAGCATTTGCAGACTCCTCTGTTTCAAACATCATTTCCGGGGCGCACATTAAATCGCCACTCGGGTACCCAATAACGAATCCGGCACACAAAAGGCACGCACCAAATTCAAAAGGATCGGATTTGATGCGGGTCTGCGCAAGGAGCCGGCTTATCGGCCGTAAGTCGAGAGCCAGCCCCTGATTTTCAGCTTCAGAGGGCGGGTGTCGTCGTCAATCGAGCGAAATGACCGGCATCCAAGTTACCCGGCAGTAAACAACGGCATTGGACGGCAGGTTGCAACGTCTGAAGGGTAGATGCAAGATGAAGGCAACCTCTGATCACGATGAAATGCATTTTTCGCTACGTAGCAACCGCAATCATTGCGGTTTTTTTGGCACCGCTATTCTCTGAAACTCACTGTCTTCCCTGGAATAATTCGTGTCTTCAAGCCCACACTGCGCGTGCGGACACACAGGGTACTAGTGCTACGCCACCCCTAGTTCTCTGGGCATGGGAGAGGCCCGAGGATCTGCGCTTTCTTGACCCGACAAAGGCGGGAGTGGCGTTTCTCGCGGGCACCGTCCGGCTCGGGCCGAAGGGAATGAGCTACCGTCCACGAATGCAGCCGCTCCAAGTGGCTCGGGAAACGAAATTGGTCGCTGTCGTGCGTATCGAAACGGCGGACGGGGCTGAGCTTGAACACGAGATCGCGAGGCAGGTCGCGCGACAGATTGCGCAAGCGGTACGACTACCCGCGGTTGTCGCCATTCAAGTCGACTTCGATGCAACCGCATCGGAACGCGCGTTCTATCGCGAGTTGCTGGTGGAACTGAGGCGGCAACTGCCTCCATCGATGCCGATTTCGATCACCGCGCTCACTTCCTGGTGCATCGGCGATCGTTGGATGACGGGACTGCCGATCGATGAGGCGGTGCCGATGCTGTTCCGTCTGGGTGTAGGACAAGCAGACGTTACGAACTGGATGCGATCGGGACATGACTTCCGGGAAGTGGCTTGCCGCACGAGCATCGGAATTTCGCTCGATGAACCGTGGCCCAAGCTGCCAGCGGAGCGACGAGTGTACGCGTTTTCTCCCTCTCCGTGGACCGAACCATCTTTCGAACACTTGGTAGGAGAGTTAGAGGCATGACGATGAAACTGGAACATTCGCGATGGATGCGTCATTGGTTGCTCACGGCCGGTGTGATCGCTGTTCTGGCGGCTCCGGAGATCTATGGTTGCGGACCCTGGTTCGACGAGGCGATTTTCATTCCCGGTGGAGTGCCACAAACGTCGCAGTCAGAGTTTGCCACAGGAAAGCTCGGCATCTTGCTGCCCACAATGCGGCGGTCTTATTTGATTGTCGCCTATCGCTATTTGAGCGGAATGAAGCTCACCGCCGACCAGCAGCGCGAGGCAATCGATGTTTGGAACCGGAATATGGGACCGACTCCGCCTCCATTCGCCGACCAGCATCCTGCCTCCGATGCTTGGTTGAAGGCGCGCGAGCGTGTCGAGGGTGCGGCGCGGTTGGAGCCTGTCGGCATGTACGCACCTGTTATTAAGGAGCAGCCGTACCAGACTTTCTTGAACTGTCCGGACGATGCTTTCAACACCGCCGAACGGACGCTGGACGTGCGTGCTCAGAAATATGGCGTGGGGAGTACCGCCGTGAAGGAATGGTTGGCGGCGCAGGACCAAGTATTCGCGAATTGCGATGGGCGCGCCGGAACGGTTCCCGCAGTGCTTCAGTCGAGCGATCTGTTGTTACAGGCGGACCGCAATTATCAGATTGCGGCGGCTCTGTTTTATCAGCGCCGGTTCGATGAAGCAGTAGTGGCGTTTGATTCGGTCGCAAAAGATCGGGCGTCGCCGTGGGCGGGATATGGTGAGTATCTTGCCGCACGCGCCATGGTACGCAAGGCCACGCTGAGCTCTGCAGATTACGGAAAACTCGATAAGGAAGGTCTGCGCGCTGCGCAGGCGAAGCTGGAGGTGGTTGTACGCGATCCGAACACGGAGGCTTCTCGTGCGGGTGCACAACGCCTGCTCGACTACATTCGGTTTCGTACGGAACCGGAAAAGCGTGTCGACGAACTGGAGCGGATGATCACCCGCCCCGATCCCGGTCCAGACTTCAAACAGCATCTTTGGGATTATGTGATGCTGGTGTCGCAGGGCGAGCAGGCGGAGGACTTGAGCGACTGGATCAAGATCTTCTATACGGATCGAACCTACGAACATCCGCTGGGCGTGTCTCGTCCCGCTGCGCGGGAGGACGCCAAACATGCGATCGAGCGGTGGCGCAAGGAAAAGTCTGCGGCGTGGCTGATTGCGGGGCTCAATCTTGCTGACCCGAAGGACGCAAGCGCAGCGGAATTGCTGAAGGCGGCGGGGCAAGTACCTGCTGCATCTCCTGCGTACACGAGCGTGCGCTACTACGCAGTGCGGCTGATGGCACGCGGAAAAGAACAGGAGGCCGCACGGAAGGAACTCGATGCGTGGCTTAGCCGTCCGGACGATGAACTGCCAAATGGGACGCGCAACCTCTTTAATGATGAGCGGCTGAGGCTGAGCACGAATCTCGCGGACTTTCTCAGCCACGCGGCCGAAACCCCAGCTCAGGTCGGCGTGGATATGGGCGATGGTCTTCCCGATATCGATGAAGAGCACGAGCTGACGCAGGGCGGCAAGCAGGGTAAGGGGAAGACATTCTTCAATGATTATTCGGCTGAAATCCTTGCGCAGCGAATGCCTCTTGAGTTGCTAGTGGAATCGGTGAAATCGGAAGCGCTGCCTGCTCCGCTGCGGAGGGAGTTGGCGCGCAGCACGTGGGCACGAGCGGCGTTACTCGGAAACATGGCGGCGGCCGATCAACTGCAGCCGATGATTGCGGAACTCGACAAGCCGTTGTGGACGACGATGGAGCCGTTCCGATCGGCAAAGACAAATGAAGAGAAGCGCTTTGCAGCGATGTTTGTAACGCTGCAGAATCCGGGACTGAGCCCGTATGTGCGGACTGGCCTGCTGCGCTCGGCAACCCTGGGCGAGATCGACAACTATCGAGACAACTGGTGGTGTGAACCGCTGAAGGACGGCGGCGGGCGCTTTCGCACTGATCGCGATCCGAGCGTCCCAGATCCGGCGTTTCTTTCGGTGGGCGAGGTCGCGCAGCTCAAGCAGGAGAAGGCCAAGCTGGCCGACTTTGCCGTGGCACCGAATATCCTAGCTGCGGAAGTACTCACTTTTGCTAAATCGCACCCCGACGACGAGCGGGTGCCGCAGGCCTTGCACCTCGTGGTCCGTTCCACTAGATACGGGTGCACGGACGCGGAGACGACGAAATGGTCGGAAAAGTCTTTCCGCTTGTTGCATGAGCATTATCCGAAGAGCGAGTGGACAATGAAGACGAAGTACTATTACTAGAGACCGTTTCACGAGATCGAGGGTGATCGGCCGTAAGTCATTCCATTCTCGTTGATCCTTTCTCGTCATTGCACCACCAATGTACTGCTTGGATATTGTCTGGATGATCGTCTCTCCACGCTCCGCCCATTCCCTTCGGATTCTTGTGGTCTGGAACGATGTCGCTGTAATCCGTGAATTCGTCGTGGCAGATCGCGCATACGCCGCCCTGATGCCGGATCTTCCGGT
>Ga0335069_10007495_pt1 | contig 15746 bp, 11 predicted proteins | sample Lox_Sample_11_FD_206714 | JGI IMG/M metagenome (GOLD analysis project Ga0335069, IMG submission 206714) | Soil microbial communities from Loxahatchee National Wildlife Refuge, Florida, United States - Lox_Sample_1.1 | ecosystem: Environmental > Terrestrial > Soil > Wetlands | place: USA... | reverse complement strand
CTCCGTGGAAGTCACGTATCTGCGCGGCGGCCAACCCTACACGGTGCGCGCGCGCAACTGTGTCCTTGCCTGCTGGAACATGATGATCCCGTATCTGTGCCCGGAGCTGCCGGAGACCCAGAAGCAGGCGTTGCACAAACTCGTCAAGACGCCGCTCGTCTACACCAGCGTCGCGCTGCGCAACTGGGAATCCTTCGCGCATCTGAAGGTGCATCGCGTCTACGCGCCATCCGGATATCACTCCAGCTTCTCGCTCAATCCCAAGGTGGATATCGGCGCGTATCGCAGCTCCACGGTACCCTCCGAGCCCATCCTGGTGCACATGACCCGCACCCCGTGCAAGCCAGGGCTGCCCGAGCACGAGCAGAACAAGGCCGGGCGCGCCGAGCTGCTGGCGACACCGTTTGCCACTTTCGAGCAGAACATCCGTGAGCAGCTCGCTCGCTCGCTCGCGGGGGGCGGGTTCGATCCGGCGCGGGACATCCAGGGCATCACGGTCAACCGCTGGCCGCACGGGTATGCCCCTGAGTTCAATCCGCTGTTCGAGCCTGATGTGCCCGAGGCGCAGCGGCCCAACGTCATCGGCCGGGCACGCCTGGGGCGCATCGCCATCGCCAATTCCGATTCCGGCGCCGCGGCCTACACGGATTCGGCCATACTGCAGGCCGACCGGGCGGTGCGCGAGCTGCTGGCCGGTTAGCGCAGGCCGCCGGCAGCGGTGGCCGAGCGCCCGGTTTGACCGCTCCCGGTGGCCTGACATAGAGTGCCGGCCTGTTTCCGATAAAGTCTTATCGATAATCGAGTGAAGTGCAGATGGCCGTCCTGAGATCGCTCTGGTCCGCGACCGCGGCACCGGGACCTGCGATCGGCTGGCTCACGGCCCCCGTGCGTGCGCAGGTTGCCATCGTCGGTGGTGGTTACACCGGGCTGTCGGCAGCGCTCCATCTGGGCGCGGGTGGCCGTGACGTGGTGCTGCTCGAAGCGGGCGATATCGGTGAGCGCGCTTCGGGTCTCAATGGCGGCCAGGTCATCCCCGGCGTGAAGCACGATCCGGACGCGCTCGAGGCGTTGTTCGGACCGGTGAGCGGCCCCGAGCTGGTGCGAACCGTCGCTTCGGGTCCCGATCTGGTGTTCGAACTCATCGCACGGCATGGCATCGATTGCGACGCCACGCGCACGGGCTGGATCCAGCCGGCCACCTCCACTGCGGCACTGGCTGCGATCCACACGCGGGTGGAGCAGTGGCGCCGGCGCGGCGCCGATGTGGAAATGCTCGATGCAGCGCAGACGGCGCGACTCATCGGTTCCCGGCGATATAGTGGTGGCTGGATCGACCGGCGAGGAGGGACGGTGCAACCGCTGTCATATGTCCGGGGCCTTGCACGCGCCGCGCAGAACGTGGGAGCGCGCATTTTCTGCCGCAGCCCGGCGCTCAAGCTGGAGCGAACCGGGGGGGGCTGGCGCATCGACACGCCGGCAGGCAGTGTGAGCAGCCCGATCGTCATCCTTGCTACGGACGCCTACACGGACCGGCTCGTGGATCCGCTGCGTCGAACCCTCATTCCCGTACCTTCATTCCAGGTCGCCACCGAGCCACTCGCGGAAAAAGACCGGCGCAGCATCCTGCCGGGCGGCCAGTCGGCCTCGGACACCTGGCACCTGTTGCGCTACTTTCGTCTCGATGCGGGCGGTCGCCTGGTCATGGGCTCGCGCGGCACTTTTGCCGATGTGGCACCTGAGGTGGCCGCTCGTGCTCACTACCGTGCGGTGCGCGAAATCTTTCCGCAGCTCGATGGCATCCGCTACGAGTATCACTGGGGCGGCCTCGTGGGCATGACACGCGATCACCTGCCTCATCTTCATGAGGTGGCTCCCGGTCTGCTGGCCGGACTGGGTTACAACGGTCGCGGCGTTGCCATGGCCACGGTGATGGGACGCACGCTGGCGAACTGGGTATTGGGTACGCCGGCCACGCAACTTGGATTTCCGGTCACCGCGCTGCAGCCGATTCCGCTGCATCGTTTCAATCAGCTCGGCGCGCGCGTGGCCATCCAGAGCCTGCGCGCGCTGGACGGCCTGGCGCGGCTGCGCAGCCGTTTCCTGGCCGCGGGTGCGCGCTCATGAACTGGCCCCACTGGAGCCTGCCGGCGCTCGGCCTCCTGGCCGCGCTCGTGATCATCAACATCCTGTTCCTCATCGGCTGGCTGCAGGCGCGCCACACCCATCCCAACCGCGACAGGCCGACGATCGGCGACATCGTCATCGGCTTCGTCACCGATTTCTTCGATGCCCTCGGGATCGGCTCCTTCGCGCCCACGACGGCACTGTTCAAGCTGCGCGGCCGTCCGGCCGATGAGCTCATTCCCGGCACGCTCAATATCGGGCACAACGCCTCGGCCTTCGTCGAAACCGCCATCTTCGTGACGGTGGTGGCAGTCGATCCCATCCTGCTGGTGGCGATGGTGGGCAGCGCCACGCTCGGCGCATGGATGGGCGCCGGCACGGTCAGCAGGCTGCCGCGCCGGTCGATTCAGCTCTTCATGGGTGCGGCACTGCTGATCGCCGCAGGCTTCTTCGTCGTGGCCATCCTGGGCGAGCACCCGGAAGGCGGCGCGTCCATGAGCCTCACCGGCTGGCGCTTCTACGTTGCCGTTGCTGTCAACTTCATTCTCGGCGCGCTCATGAGCGTGGGTATCGGCGCGTACGCGCCGTGCATGGTGCTGCTGTCATTGCTGGGCCTGAATCCGATCGGTGCCTATCCCATCATGATGGGCACGTGCGGACTGGTGCAGCCGGCCGCCGGTCTGCGTTTCTTCAAGACGGGCCGGTTCGCGTGGGGCCCGTCTCTCGGGCTCACGATGGGTGGTGTGTGCGGTGTCGTGGTCGCCATATTCCTGTTCAAGAAACTGTCGCTGACGGCGGTCAGATGGCTGGTGCTCGTCGTCGTGGCCTACGCGGCCATCTCGATGTTGAGATCGGCCCTGCGTCCCCGGGCCGGAGCAACTGAACAGGCCGCGACCGCGCGCGCCGATGGTTTATAATCCGCGGCACGATGCCCAGTCCGACCGTTGATCCCGCCATCGCTGCGCTGATTCTCGCCTGCAACTGCCTGCTGTTCGCCGGCGCCGCCGTCCACAAGTTGCGTGACCTGCGCCGCTTCGATGAGATCTTCCGCGCCTACGGCCTGTTGCCGGCGTTCGCGCGGGTGCACGGCTCTCGCGTCGTGCCATTGCTCGAGGCGGCCGTGGCCGCCGGCCTGCCATTTCCCGCCACGCGGCCGGTGGCCGCTGCCGTCGGCGCGCTGCTGCTGCTCCTCTATGCGGGTGCCATCGGAGTCAACCTGCGGCGCGGCCGGCGCGACCTGGCCTGCGGCTGCGGCGGTCCGGACGACCGGCGGCCCATCGCGGGCTGGATGATCGGGCGCAACGTCCTGCTGGCGCTGCTTCTGAGTGTCGTGACCCTGCCCTGGAGCGCGCGTGCCCTGGAGCTGACCGATGCCATCACCATCGTGGGTGGCGCCCTGACCTGTGCTTTGGTTTATCTGTGTCTCGACCGGCTGCTCGGCCGCACGGGACGCATGACCGCCGAACTGCGGGTATCAAAGTGACTGCGCTCGCCATATCCAACATCGTGCTGTGGGTGGTCGTACTGGCTCTGCTCGTGGTCGTGCTGGCGTTGACACGGCAGGTTGGAGTCCTGCACGAGCGCATCGCGCCCGCCGGTGCGCTGATGCTCAACAAGGGGTTGACCGTGGGCGAGCAGGTGCCGCCGATCGATGTCACCGACCTCGATGGCAGGACACTGCGTGTCGGGGCCGCGCGCGACGATGGGATGAGCACGCTGCTGCTGTTCGTGTCGCCCACCTGTCCGGTGTGCGAATCACTCCTGCCCGTCATCAAGTCGAGCCGCAAGGACGAGGAATCGTGGCTGCGGATCGTGCTGGCCAGCGACGGCGACCTCGCCGTGCAGCGTGAGTTCGTGCGCAGCCACGGACTCACCGCGTTCCCCTATGTCGTATCGGCCCCTCTGGGCATGACCTACCAGGTCAGCCGGCTGCCCTTCGCCGCCCTGCTGGATGCGGGCGGCGTCCTGCGGGCCCGGGGGTTGGTCAACTCGCGCGAGCATCTGGAGAGTCTGTTCGAGGCCAAGCGCCTGGGCGTGGCCTCGCTGCAGGAATATTTCGCGAGCCGCGCCTGAGCCTACCTCTTTAGGGAGAGCGCGGCTGTCAGGTCGCCCGAAATAAACTCCGCTCCCGTGTCAGCCTGCTTCCGGACACCGCGAGGGGCTGTCGTGTTGCCGCGGGTTCGTTGCGGGTCATCCACTCACTCGATAGAGTACCCACGATGTTTCGGCGCTCCACCATTGCCGGCGCGATCGCCGTACTCACCATCGCGGGCTGTGCGGTTGGTCCGCGCTTCGAACCGCCAAAGCCCCCACAGGTTTCCCGCTATACGCCCGGGGCTCAGCCTGAGCTTACGGATGCCGCGCCCGTGGCCGCGGGCGCCGCGCAGCACTTCGAGAGTGGACGGGATATTCCGGCGGACTGGTGGAATCTGTTCCAGTCCGGGCCGCTGGACGATCTCGTGCGGCGCGCCCTGCGCGAGAGCCCGACGATAGAGGCCGCGAAAGCCTCGCTTCGCTCGGCGGAGGCGACATACAGCGCGGAACGAGGCGCGTTGCTGCTACCCGCGGTGGACGGTCAGCTCGGCGCGACGCGTGAGCGTGTACCCGGTGCAGCCTTCGGCGATCCATCCATACCTGCAAGTGTCTTCACACTGTATAACGCATCCGTCAATGTGTCCTACCGGCTGGATCTGTTTGGCGCCTCGCGCCGACAGGTGGAGGGACTGCGTGCCGCGGCCGACTTCCAACGTTGGGAACTGGAGGCCGCCAATCTGACTCTGACCGGCAATGTGGTCACGACGGCGTTCGATATCGCCTCGCTGCGAGAGCAGCTCACCGCGGTCAATGACGTCGTCGCCAGCGAGACTGAACAGTATCGAGTGGTGCAGAAGCAATTCGACGCGGGTGGTGCTTCACGCGCCGACGTGCTCTCGCAGGCAGCGCAACTCGCCCAGGCTCAGTCTGTCACGCCGGCTCTCGAGAAGGCGCTCGCCCAGGCCCAACACCGGCTCGCGGTGCTCGCCGGCCACTTTCCCGACGACGAGACGATTCCGTCGTTCGCGCTCGAGCAGTTCACGTTGCCCACCGAGCTGCCTGTCAGCGTTCCGGCGCAGCTTGTGCGCCAGCGACCGGACGTGCAGGCCGCGGAGGCACAGTTGCACCAGGCAACGGCGGCGCTGGGGGTTGCCACCGCCAACCTGCTGCCCCAGCTCAACCTGACAGGGTCGATTGGCTCTGAATCGGTGAGGGCCGCAAGTCTGTTCGGAGCGGGCACGGCGACGTGGAGCGCTGGCGCGTCGCTCCTGCAGCCCCTGTTTCACGGTGGTGAGCTGCGCAACAAACGCAGGGCCGCGGTTGCCGATCTTGAGCGAGCCGACGCGCTCTATCGGCAGACCGTACTGGCGGCCGTCCAGGATGTCGCCGACACGCTGCGAGCTCTCGAGGGAGACGCGCGCACGCTGCGCGCCCAGGTGGAGGCGGAGAAGACTTCCGCGGATGCGCTGGAGATCTCGCGCAAGCAGTACCAGGCCGGCGGTGTCAGTTACCTGGCGGTACTGAACGCCCAGCGTCTGTATTTCGAGGCGCGCCAGAACCGCGCGCAGGCCCAGGCCGCGCGTTACGCCGACACGGCGGCGCTCTTCCAGGCTCTGGGCGGGGGTTGGTGGAACCGGAAGGACGCAGAGGTAGCCAGGCAGTGAGCAGAGTCATGCAGCGGCGCTTGATCATCGTGGTGCTCGCAGCGTGCGCGCTACTGGCGCTGCTCGTCGGGTTCAACCTGTTCAAACAGCACATGGTGCAGCAGATCCGCAATAAGAATGCGGCCCCGCCGCAGACGGTGAGCGCCACGAAGGCGGAGTACTCCGACTGGCAGCCCGAGATCAATGCTGTGGGCAGTCTGCGTGCAGTGCGCGGCGTCGATGTCACGACCGAAGTGACCGGGCTGGTGCGCACGCTCCGCTTCAAGTCGGGCGATGAGGCGACCAGCGGACAAGTGCTCGTCGAGCTGAACGCCGATGCCGACATCGCGCAGCAACGTGCGCTCGAAGCGGCGGCGGAACTGGCGTCCACCGTCTACGAGCGCGACAAGGTGCAATACGAGGCACAGGCGATCAGCAAGGCGCAGCTCGACGCCGATGCGGCAGATCTCAAGAACAAGCGGGCCCAGGTGGCCGCCCAGGCGGCGCTGGTGGCCAAGAAATTCCTGCGCGCCCCGTTCGCGGGACGGCTCGGCATCACGACCGTGAATCCCGGTCAGTACCTCAACACCGGTGACAAGGTGGTGACCCTGCAGCAGGTCGATCCCATCTACGTGGATTTCCGTCTGCCGCAGCAGCAGCTGGCCCTGCTGGCCACGGGCCAGAAGGTCAACCTGACCACCGACGCCTACCCGGGTGTGGTATTCACCGGAACCATCAATGCGATCGATCCGCGGGTCGATACGAGTACCCGCAACGTCCAGGCGGAAGCCACGATCGCCAATCCCGATCGCAAGCTCGTTCCTGGCATGTTTGGTCGGGTGGCGGTGATCGCTGGCGAGGTCAAGCGCTACCTGACACTGCCACAGACGGCAGTGACCTATAACCCCTATGGCGCGACGGTGTTTCTGGCCCGCAGCAAGGAGGCCGGTGCCGGCGAGGGCGCTTCGCAGGAGGGCGCGGAAAAGGCGGTCGCGGCGCAGACGACCGCCGCAAAGCAGAACGGTTCAGCGCACGCCGCCGCGCCCCAACTGGTGGCGCAGCAGAGTTTCGTCAAGCTCGGTCCGACCCGGGGCGACCAGGTGGCCATCGTCAGCGGTATCTCGGAAGGCGATCTGGTGGTGACCAGCGGACAGCTCAAGCTGATCAACGGGGCACCCCTGATCGTGGATAACACGGTGATCCCGGCCAACGATCCGCATCCGACTCCGCAGGAGCATTGAGCAGCGAGACCTCGAGCCGATGAGCAGCTTCACCGACATTTTCGTCAAGCGGCCGGTGCTCTCCCTGGTGTTGAGCATGCTGATCCTCGTGCTCGGACTGCGGGCGATCTTCCAGCTGCCGGTCAGTCAGTACCCGGCGACCGAGAATGCGGTCGTCACCATCTCGACGACCTATTACGGCGCGGACGCCGAAACCATTGCGGGATTCATCACGCAGCCCCTCGAGGCGGAGATCTCCCAGGCGCAGGGCATCGAGTACCTGTCGTCCGTGAGCAGCTCGGGCGTTTCGATCATCACGGCCACACTGCGCCTGAATTACGATTCCAACCGGGCGCTCACGGAAATCAACACCAAGGTGGCCGCGGTGCGCAACCAGCTGCCACCCCAGGCCCAGCAGCCCGTGCTGACCGTACAGGTGGGACAGTCCACCGATTCCATGTACATCGGCTACTTCAGCGACACGCTGCCGGCCAATGGCCTGAGCGATTATCTGATCCGCGTCGTCAAGCCGAAGCTCGATGCCATCGAGGGCGTGCAGACCGCGGAAGTCATCGGTTCAAGGTTGTATGCCCTGCGGGCGTGGCTCGATCCCGAACGCATGGCAGCGCATGGCGTAGTGGCCAGCGACGTCTACAACGCACTGTCCGCCAACAACTACCTGACGGCCGTCGGCACCACCAAGGGGCAGATGGTCAGTGTCGATCTCACGGCCTCGACCGATCTGCACTCGGTGGAGGAATTCAAGCGCCTGGTCATCCGCCAGCAGAATGACGCGATCATTCGCCTGGAGGATGTGGCGACCGTCGTGCTGGGGGCGGAGACCTACGATTACAGCGTGGCCTTCACCGGCAAGCGTTCGGTGTTCATAGGCATCCAGGTCGCTCCCACGGCGAATATCCTCGATGTGGCGCGGCGCGTGCGCGCGGCACTGCCCGGTGTTGCCGAACAGCTTCCCGTCGGTATGAACCAGAAGCTGGTCTATGACGCCACGGTGTTCATCAACACCTCCATCAAGGAGGTCATCAAGACCCTGGTCGAAGCCCTGCTGATCGTTACGGTCGTCATCTATCTGTTCCTGGGAACACTGCGCGCCGTGCTCGTGCCGGTCGTCGCCATGCCGCTGTCGCTGGTGGGCGCATTCTTCCTGATGCTGGCGCTGGGGTACTCCATCAATCTGCTGACCCTGCTCGCGCTGGTGCTGGCCATCGGCCTTGTCGTGGATGACGCGATCATCGTGGTGGAGAACGTCGACCGGCATCTGAAGGCCGGCGAGTCGCCATTCAAGGCAGCCCTGCACGGTGCGCGCGAGCTGGGGGGGCCCATCGTCGCCATGACGATCGTCCTGGTGGCTGCGTACCTGCCCATCGGTTTCCAGGGTGGACTGACCGGCGCGCTGTTCACCCAGTTCGCCTTCACCCTGGCCGGCGCCGTCACGGTGTCCGCAATCATCGCCCTGAGCCTGTCGCCGATGATGTGCGCCAATGTGTTCAGTCCGGAGCAGGAGGAGGGGCGCTTCGTCCACTTCATCGACCGGCGTTTCAACGCATTGCGCGCCGGCTATCAGCGCGTGCTGTCGCGCTGGCTGGAGACCTGGCAGGTGCTGGTCGTGCTCGGTCTGCTGCTGCTGGCGGGCGTGGTCTACCTGTTTCTCACCTCGCAGTCGGAGTTGGCGCCTCAGGAAGATCAGGGCGCGGTGCTGACGCAGATCATCGGACCGCCGAATGCCACCTACGAGCAGATGCAGGGATATTCGGACCAGGTTTTCCGCTACGCCTACGAGCTGCCCGAGTTCGAGGCGATGTTCCAGATCACGGGTACGCCCGCGGTGAACCAGGGCTTCGGCGGCGTGCTGTTCAAGCCCTGGGATCAGCGCAAACGCAGCGCGGATCAGCTGCAGCAGGTCCTGCAGGAGAAGTGGAATCACATCGCGGGAGTGCGCGTCGCCGCCTTCCAGTTCCCCTCGCTGCCCGGCTCGCAGGGACTGCCGCTGCAGTTCGTCATCACGACCACCGAGCCGGTGGTGAGGCTGGACGAAGTGGCCAACAAGGTCCTGGAGAAGGCCCGCGCCAGCGGCCTGTTCTGGTTCGTGGACTCGGATCTGAAGCTCGACAAGCCGCAGGCGACCCTGCGCATCGACCGGGACCTGGTTGCCGATCTGGGGCTGACTCAGCAGGATGTGGGTGCCGCCCTGGGGGCCGCACTGGGCGGGGGCTACGTCAACTACTTCTCGCTCGCGGGCCGCTCCTACAAGGTGATCCCGCAGGTGCTGCAGAAGGATCGCCTCAATCCGGAGCAGGTACTGGACTATTACCTGAAAGCCGGCGACGGCTCGCTCATTCCGGCCGGCACGGTGGCGCGCATCGAGACGAGCACGGTCCCCGAGGCCATCAATCACTTCCAGCAGCTCAACTCGGCCACGATCGCCGGCGCCCCGGGCGTCTCGCAGGCGGACGCGCTCAAGTTCCTGCGCAACACCCTTCACGAGGTCGCACCGAGCGGTTACAACGTGGACTACTCGGGGCAGTCGCGTCAGTTCGTGCGCGGCTCGAGCGGCTTCGTGGCCACGATGTTCTTCGCGCTCATCATCGTGTATCTGGCGCTGGCGGCCCAGTTCGAGAGCTTCCGCGATCCGGCGGTGATCCTGGTGTCGGTCCCGATGGCGCTGTTCGGCGCGCTGCTGTTCATCAACGTCGGACTCGCGACCCTCAACATCTACACGCAGGTGGGACTGGTGACCCTGCTGGGTCTCATCAGCAAGCACGGCATCCTCATCGTGCAGTTCGCCAACGAGCTGCAGCGGACGGGGCGCTCGAAGATGGCGGCGATCGAAGAGGCTGCCGCGGTCCGGTTGCGCCCGATCCTGATGACCACGGCGGCCATGGTGCTCGGCGTCGTACCTCTGGTCATCGCTTCGGGTGCGGGAGCGGCAGGTCGGCGTGCGATGGGGATAGTGCTGTTCACGGGCCTGTCCATCGGCACACTGTTCACACTCTTCATCGTGCCGGCGGTGTACGTCCTGCTCGGTGCCGACCACGCGCACGACCGGGACGCGAAGGAATCCCAGGACGGCCCGGCGGTTCCCGGCCAGGCCCCCGCAGGTCAGCCCGCTACTTCATCACCGGCATCGTGAATTCTGCGTTCCCGGTGGAAACCGTCGGCCACCGCTCCGTGACGCACTTCAGGCGCGTGTAGAAGCGCACGCCTTCCATGCCGTAGATGTGGTGATCGCCGAACAGGGAACTGCGCCATCCGCCGAAGCTGAAGAACGACATCGGCACCGGGATCGGCACGTTGACGCCCACCATGCCGATTTCGATTGCCGAGGTGAAGGCGCGCGCCGCCTCGCCACTGCCTGTGAAGATGGCCGTGCCGTTGGCGTAGGTGTGGGTGTTGATCAGGCGGATGGCGGCCTCCACGTTGGGTACGCGGACGATCGCCAGCACCGGTCCGAAGATCTCTTCCCGATAGATGCGCATGTCGGGACGGACCCGGTCGAACAGCGAGCCGCCGAGGAAGAAGCCGGCGTGGCCGCCGGATACCTTCGGATTGCGGCCGTCGAGTACCAATGCGGCTCCCTCGGCGACGCCGGAGTCGATGTACGAGCGCACGCGTTCGAGGTGCTCGCGGGTCACAAGAGGACCCATCTCGGTCGCTTCATCCTCGGATGCGCCGATGCGCAGCGCCTTGATGCGCGGGGTCAGCTTTTCGATCAGCTTGTCGGCGATGCCGTCCCCTACCGCGACGGCAACGGAGATGGCCATGCAGCGTTCGCCCGCTGAGCCGAAGGCGGAGCCGAGCAGCGCATCGGTCGCCTGTTCCAGGTCGGCATCCGGCATGACCACGAGATGATTCTTGGCGCCGCCGAGCGCCTGCACACGCTTGCCGTGCGAAGTGCCCTCCAGATAGATGTGGCGCGCGACCGGCGTCGAACCCACGAAGCTGATCGCCGCGACGTCCGGATGATGCAGCAGTGTGTCTACCGCGACCTTGTCGCCTTGGATCACATTGAACACGCCGTCCGGCAGCCCCGCCTCCTTGAGCAGCTCACCCAGCCGCACGGCCGTGGACGGATCGCGTTCGGAGGGTTTGAGCACGAAGGTGTTGCCCGTCGCGATGGCGATCGGAAACATCCACATGGGGACCATCGCGGGGAAGTTGAACGGGGTGATGCCGGCTACCACGCCCAGCGGCTGACGCATGCTGTAGGCATCCACGCCGCTGCCGACGTTCTCGCTGAATTCGCCCTTGAGCAGGTGCGGGATACCACAGGCGAATTCGACGACTTCGAGTCCCCGCTGCAGTTCGCCCGCGGCATCGCTGACCGTCTTGCCGTGCTCGCGCGCAATCAGGCGCGCTAGCTCGTCGGCGGACTTCTCAACCAGCTCCTTGAATCGGAACAGCACGCGCGCGCGGCGCGGAGCCGGGGTCGCCGCCCAGGCGCGGAATGCCTCGCGCGCCGAAGCCACCGCCGCGTTGACTTCCTCGACGGAGGCGAATGGCACGCGGGCCGACAGGGCGCCAGTGGTTGGATTGAAGACGTTGCCGAGGCGGACCTCGCTCCCGGCGACGGCACGACCGCCGATCCAGTGCGAGACGAGCGGCAGGCCGGCGGGCAGTTCGGTCGGATTGAGCATGTGGCGTGGATCTCCGGGAGGGCGGGGTGCTGACTGTGCGGCGCCTACTATGCGGCATGGGCCGACGGCTCCCAAGTCACAGCCGACCAATACAGTGCACTAACTGTATTGCACTGGCGCCCGCTACAGTGGCCCGCGCCACGCCCGCGCCTACGCCTGCGTCTGCGTCTGCGCCCGGACATCCCCCGCCCGTGTCCCACACCCGCCGCCCGGGCGGCGCCGGCGCCCGTTCCGGCGCCCAGGCAGTCAATGCCTTGACAAATACAGCCTAGGCAAATATTATCGCTGCACCATCCCGACCCCCTGAACCGGAGAGCGGCATTGGCAGACATCTACGACGCGCAGACCTACGAACCCCGCAAGGGCGTGGGACACCTGCTGAACCGTGTACGCACGGAGATGCTCGCCGCCGTCGACAAGGCGCTGGCGGCCGACGCCGGCCTCGCCAGCCTCGAGGTGAGCTCGGCGCAGTTCATCATTCTCGCCACCTTGGGGATGGGCAAAGGGTCGGCCTCGGACCTGTGCAAGGGAATTTCTTACGACGCCGGTGCAATGACACGGATGATCGATCGTCTTGAAGACAAAGGACTGCTGCGAAGGAACCGCTCGCCGGATGACCGCAGGCTGGTGAACCTGGAACTCACCGAAGCAGGTCAGGCGGCGCTGCCGCGGATGCGTGAGGTCTCCATGGGGGTTCTCAACCGGTTCCTCCGCGGCTTCACCAAGGCCGAAGCACGTCAGCTGGAAAGCTTTCTGACGCGGATGCTCGAGAACGCGTCCGGGGCGTGAGTTTTTTTACGTATTTGATTGCCTAGGCATTTGCAGCCGCGGCAGGGGGAAGAATGAGTCAGTTCAGGACTTCAGCAGCGACCGGCGCCGTGGCGCTCGTGGTCGCCTCATTGCTGTCGGCCTGCGCGAGTACGCACGGACTGGCTCCCGCGGCCGTTGTCCGCAGCCCCGATCAGCTCGCCGCGCCGCAGACTCTGGAATCCGCGCGCGTGAGTGCGGATGCGTGGCCGGACTCTCAGTGGTGGAACCGGCTCGGCGATGCGCAGTTGAATCAGCTGATTGCGGAAGGGCTGCAGGGGAGTCCGTCGCTGCGTGTGGCGGAAGCGCGCACCCGAGCGGCGCTGGCACAGGCTGGCATCGCTGATTCCGCCCGTTACCCGCAGTTCAATGCTTCCGCGGATGCGAACCGCGAGCGTTTTCCGGAGCACTCGCTCATCCCGCCTCCCTACGCCGGCACCTGGGACACGCTCAGCGAATTGCAGGCCAGCCTTTCGTGGGAAGTGGATCTGTGGGGCAAGAACCGCGCTTCCCACCAGAGCGCTCTGGGCCAGGCCCGTGCCACGGCGCTGGATGCACAAGCTGCCCGGCTGGTGCTGTCGGCCAACATTGCGCATGCGTACGTTCAGCTCGAACGCGCTTATCTTCAGCTCGACGTCGCGCAGGCCACCCTCGAGCAGCGCGAACAGATCTACAAGTTGACCCAGGAACGCAACGAGGCCGGTGTCGACTCGCGCCTCGAGCTGCGTCAGGCGCAGTCGGCGCTGCCAGCGGCTCGCGAGCGCATCACGCAGTGGGAGGAGTCGATCCAGCTCTCACGCAACCAACTCGCCGCCCTGCTGGGCCAGGGCCCCGATCGGGGTCAGGCCATCGCGCGGCCGGCCGCCAGCGCGCTGACCGCAATGGCGATTCCCACGCGGCTTCCGTCGGAGCTGCTCGGCCGTCGCCCCGACGTATTGGCCCAGCGCTGGCGGGTCGAAGCGGCCCGCCACGGCATCGACAATGCACGGGCCCAGTTCTATCCGGACGTCAACCTGACCGCGTTCGCCGGGATGCAGATGCTCGGAGCGGGCAGTCTGCTGACGGCCGGCAACCGCGAGATCGGCGTCGGTCCGGCAGTCACGTTGCCGCTGTTCGATGCCGGCCGCCGGCGCAGCAATCTGGCCGTGCGCGATTCCGAATATGACATCGCGGTCGAGCAGTACAACCAGACGATCGCCGACGCACTGCGTGAAGTCGCGGACCAGCTTGCCTCCTTCAGGAGTGTGGATGAGCAGCGCACACAACAGCGCGAAGGTCTGGCCACGGCCCAGGATGCGTACGACCTTGCCACACTGCGCTACCGCGAAGGTGTCGGCAACTACCTGCAGGTGCTGACGACCGAGTCGCAGCTCCTGGAGCAGCGTGGGCTGGATGCGGACCTGCGGGCCCGCTCGCTCGATCTGTCCATCAATCTTTCACGGGCGCTGGGCGGAGGATTCAACGATTCGGCCATCGCCCGGAATTCGTCTCTGGAGCAGTAATTCATGAACTCTCAACCTGGAACCAACAGCGGGACCGCCATGCCTCGTCGGCGCTGGGTCCTGCTTTCGATTCTGGCCGGCGTGTTTCTCCTCGCCGGCTCGGCATACGGCCTGTACTGGGCGACCGTGCTGCGGCATCGGCAGACTACTGACGACGCCTATGTCAACGGTAACGTCGTGCAGATCACTCCGCAGATCTCCGGTACCGTCGTCGCCATCGGCGCCGACGACACCCAGTTCGTCAAGGCCGGGCAGCCCCTGGTGCAGCTGGATCAGGCCGATGCCAAGGTCGCCCTCGACCAGGCGGAGGCGCAGCTCGCCAAGACGGTTCGCGAAGTGCGCAACCTCTTCGCGACATCGGCGCAGTTGCGTGCCTCCCTGCAGCTGCGCGAAACGGCACTGGCCATGGCGCGCAAGGACCTGGAGCGCCGCGAGCGGCTGGGCGGCTCAGGCGCGATCTCCGCCGAGGAACTCCAGCACGCCCGCGATACCGTCACCGGTGCGGAGGCGGCCGTGGTATCCGCCAAGGAGCAGCTGGCGGGTAACCAGGCGCGAGTCGACGGCACTACACTGCAAGACCATCCGGATGTGCGCAACGCCGCGGCAGCCGTGCGCAGCGCGTATCTTGCCTACAGCAGGACCGTGCTGCCTGCACCGGTTTCGGGGTTTGTAGCCCGCCGCAACGTGCAGCTGGGCCAGCGTGTCGGTCCGGGCAGCGCGCTGATGGCGGTCGTGCCTCTGGATCAGGTCTGGGTCGATGCCAACTTCAAGGAGCCACAGCTTGCCAGGATGCGCGTGGGCCAGCCGGTCACGCTGACAGCAGACCTGTACGGCCGGGGCATCTCGTACCATGGCAAGGTGGCCGGGTTCGGTGCCGGCACGGGATCGGCGTTTGCGCTGTTACCCGCCCAGAATGCCACGGGCAACTGGATCAAGATCGTGCAGCGCGTACCGGTCAGAATCGCCATCGACCCTCGTGAACTGGCACAGCACCCGCTGCAGATCGGCCTGTCCATGAAGGCCGAGGTCGCCGTGAGCGACAGCAGTGGCGCGCGCCTGCCGGAACTCGCGCACAACGCGCCGGCCTATGAGACCGATGTGTTTCATTCGACCGATGCGATGGCGGACGCGCGCGTGCAGGCGATCATTGCCGACAACGACCCGGCACGCGCGGCGGATCGGCGAGCCGGTGCCGCGACTGCGAGCCCCGCATCGCTACCCGAAGCCAAGCCGGCTTCGCCGGCGGTTGCCTGGGCGCGGCCCGTGAGTCCCGCCGCGACGGCGCAGCTGCATTGAGCGAGTTGCCTCGAGAAACGACAGGTCAAGTCGGAAAGCACCGTTGATCAGGGATACCGGTCGATGAGCGATGCACGACAGCCTCTGAAGGGCACGCAACTGGCGATCGGCACGATAGCGCTGTCGCTGGCGACGTTCATGAACGTGCTCGACACGTCCATCGCCAACGTGTCGATCCCGGCTATTGCCGGCGACCTGGGTGTTTCGCCCGACCAGGGCACCTGGGTCATCACCTCGTTCGGTGTAGCCAATGCGATCTCGCTGCCGCTGACCGGATGGCTCACGCAGCGCTTCGGCCAGGTGAAGCTGTTCATGTGGTCGATCGTGTTGTTCACGATCGCCTCGTTCCTGTGCGCGCTCGCGCCTTCGCTCGGCATGCTGATCCTGTTCCGCGTCATACAGGGTGCCGTTGCCGGTCCCATGATGCCGCTGTCGCAGGCCCTGTTGCTGTCGAGTTATCCGAAG
>Ga0335069_10007493_pt1 | contig 15746 bp, 13 predicted proteins | sample Lox_Sample_11_FD_206714 | JGI IMG/M metagenome (GOLD analysis project Ga0335069, IMG submission 206714) | Soil microbial communities from Loxahatchee National Wildlife Refuge, Florida, United States - Lox_Sample_1.1 | ecosystem: Environmental > Terrestrial > Soil > Wetlands | place: USA... | reverse complement strand
CGGTCGGGCGTCACTTCGCCGCTGACGACCGAGGAACCCAGTCCCCAGGCCGCTTCGATGGTAATAACCGAGCGGTCGCCGGTGAGCGGGCTACGCGTGAACATTACTCCGGCGGTGCGCGCATCGACCATGCGTTGCACCACGACCGCCATCGCGACTCCATGCTCGGGCATTCGATGCTTGCGGCGATATGAGATCGAGGGAACGGAGTAGATGCTGGCCCAGCAGGATCGCACGCAATGCAGCGCCGTTTGTGCGCCCTTCACCCATAAGTACGTGTCTTGCAGTCCGGCGAAGCTGGCGTCTTCAGCGTCTTCCGTTGTCGCGGAAGAACGTACTGCGACGGGCGAGTCGAAACTGTCGCTGCAAAGTGCAGTGTGCGCCGCCAGAATTTCCGACTGCAATTCTTCCGGTAGCGCGGCATTCTCCAAGCGGGCGCGAATTTGTTCGGAAAGGGCGGAGATCCCATCGAGTTCGTGCGAACTCAAAGTCTCGACGCGCGCGCGGATTGCTTCTTCCCGTTCCAGCGCTTCAAGAAAACGCTCGAAGGCTCTTGTCCGCACGACAAACCCCGGCGGCACCGCAATACCCGCACGTGTGAGTTCGCCAAGAGAGCCGCCTTTGCCACCGACGGCAAGACGATCGTTCAGCCCGATGTCGGCGAACCAGCCGATATTTTCCGATGAATGCATGGGCCCCGGTTCACGCATAAAGCTGCTTGTTGGTGGGAATTCCGTGCTGGTGGCAGTAGCTCTCGTAGTGATGGATGTACCACCAGACATCCGCGGTCTCGACTAAACTTCCTCGCTCGTCATAAAACTCGATCGGCCCTTGCATCCAGCCGAACAATTTCACGCCGTCGGCATGGTCGGTAACCAGCGTGTGAATCAATCCGGGCGTCTCAAGAATGAAGCCGCCAGGGCCGGCCACCCAGTCATATTCGAGATAACGAGCGCTGCCTTCGAGGCACACCATGACCACCGTGCCTCGATGCTTATGCGTACCGATCACTCCCGCTGACTTGATCCAGAGAATATTGCTGAAGATGTTGTGGCGGGTATCGAAATGCAGATGTCGGATGGCGGCATTCGGGCCGAACGGAACCCACGGGCTTTCTTGTTCGGAAGGGCCGACAAAAGCTCCGGGCATACCGTGGCGCTGAATTATGTCCGCGTACGTCTCGGGGATGTCGACGATCCGATACGCAGTCGAAGGCGGCGCCGACATTTTGGCCGATTTCGCTTGCGATTCGGTTTGTTTCAATTCAGGCATAACCAGACTCAGCAAGAACCTATTGCAAAATTGTTACGACCCCTCGTCCTCCGTCCACGCGCACGCGTTGGCCGTCTTTGATCTTCTGCGTGGCCGTGCCCGTGCCCACAACCGCAGGCAGGCCAAATTCGCGGGCGACGATTGCCGCGTGGCTCATGGATCCGCCGATGTCGGAGACTGCGGCCGAGATCTTCTGGAAGATCGGTGCCCAAGTAGGATTGGTGACCTGACAAATCAGGATGTCGCCCTGGCGCAGGCGGCCAATCTCTTCGACCGACTTCACCACTCGGGCGATGCCTTCAACCACGCCACTCGAAGCGGCAAATCCCTTGATTTCGCTCGAATCCGGTCGGTCACCCGCTTGCAGCCACGCGTCCAGGCTCTCGCGTGTAATACCCCACAGCATGACGATGGCGGGATCGTCGATGGCATCAGGAACGGGGCCAAGCGCGGGAACGGTGTCATGCTTAGCCCACTTGGCAATCGCCTGCCTGCGCTCTTCGACGATAGCAGGCCAGTGAGAGGGCCCTCGGGGAGCCGAACCGTTCGACCATGCTGTCATGAGATCGACAATCGCCGTCTCCAGTTCGAAGTGAGTGAGATGGAAGACGTCTTCCTGATCGGAAAAGAAGCCATGCGCGGAGAGCAGCGCACCAAACTCTCTGATCTTGTTAAAGAACAGGTTCGTGTACCAATGTTCGCAATAAAACTTATGTCCTTCGACATAGGGAAAGACGCGGTGCGCCAGGCTGATCATCTGATCGTAGGCGCCACGCTCCGCCTCGGTATTGAGTAGCTCTCGATAGTTCTCAATCAGTTCCTGGCGCTCGGCCATGAGCCGTTCGATTGGCCTCTCGATCCGGTGGCCCGCTTTTATGTTCGCGATATATCCCGGGAGTGCAGCGAACGGCATCGACAAATCGTCATTCCATGACCTGTGATAGTGATAAAAGCCGTCGCCCACATTAATGTTGAACCAGGGATCGCGCGCCATCGCTAGCTCCTCCAGCCATGTTCTACCCGATGCCCCGAGCTCTTCCAAAGACTTCATGATCTCGTCAGGCGAACCGCCAGCGCAGATCTTGTCGTCGACGCGGAGTTCAATGGCGCGCTTGGCAAGTTTTCGCAGTTCGTCGTCCGGCCGGAAGATCTCAGCCTGCATCCCCGCAACCATGCGAGCGACGGTCTGGTCGCCGATCTCCGGAAACGCCTTTTTACAGAAGTCGAAAAACGTCAGGTAAGCACCGTAGCCGAGCAAAAGAAACTCGAAGTGGTACTGCCACATTCGGAAGTAGCCTTCCAGGGTTTTCTGGTAGGTGTCGAGCAGGTAATGGTTGGAGGCGATTCCACGGCCGGCGCGCACGTGCTCCAGAGGTTCGAACTCCGGAATTTTAATTTTCGGCAGACGCTGTGCCTCTCGGATCAGCACCATCATCTTGTCTTTCCATTGCGCGAACAGCCGCTCCCAGTCGCCGTAGTAGTAAAACGCGCGTTGCTCGAATTCTCCCGTGCGGCGCGCAATCTCGGCCGGGTCGGTCACAGCATTACCGCCGATGTAGATGCGTCCGTTGATGATGCGATAGTCGATCCCAAGAGTCGTAGGCAGGCAATATACTCGAGTGTTCGCAGCACCCAGCGCGCAATAGGCAGCTTCAGCCGTGATGACGTCGAAGTGATACATCGGCGCCGGGAAATGCATCGAGTTGTAGAACCAGAAGCGCCCGTCGTCTTCGGGCGTGAACTGCATGTAGTAGGGGTAGGCGGCCTGCGCGCGCTCGGTTCCCGTAACAACCTTGAGCGAACTCGGAAGAGGAAACTGCCTGGCTTTCACCAGAGTATCCATGGAATATCGACCCCCCACAGGCCGTTTCAATTTACACCAAGCGGCTCCGAATGAGGCCGCTATCTCTGCGCCTTCACAGAATTGATGCGCAGAACCCGATCATCCGTTTCCCTAAAAAGGATGTCGAGAAGTTCAGGGCGGTTCCGCTGCAGTCCCCGACTGTTGACGGTTCCCTTCTCCGTCAACTCCCCAGCCGCTCCCGATGGCGCCGCCTCAACCAACATAGCCGCGACGATCGTATTGGAACTGCCGGTCCCTGTCTCCGCAAGCCTATTTAAGCGTTCCAAGAAGGTCGCCTTGAGGCGATGATTCGAAGCGATCTCTGCACGTCTTCCATCAGGATCCAAGCCCGCAGCTGCGGCACATGCATCCCAGTCAGGGAAAATCAACATGCGCACATCTTCGCGATCCGCGCCGACTATCACGACCTCGGTGGCCAGCGGCCGCAGGGCATCGAGCGCGGTCAACCGCAGCTTGCCGGCACTGACGCGCGTACCCGACGTAAGCTTGAAGTCTTCGCTGATCCTACCGTCAAAACGCATCCCGGCACGCGGTTGCTTGGGATCAATGAAGCTAAGCAGGTCGCCGGATCGGAAGAAGCCATCCGCATCGAAGCACGAGTCGGTAGCCTTCGGATCGCGCCAATAACCCGGCGTTATGTTCGGACCCCTATACCAGGCCTCAAAACTGTCGCCATGCGGCACGAGTTTGAGGTCCATGCCCGCCACCGGTATGCCAACCACCCCCGGCCCAGTGGCGTAGAGGTTGCCGAACAGCGCGATGGGACTGGTTTCCGTCATACCGAGACCGCTGACCGTCAAGATTTTCTCACCAACCGCCTCGATCGTCAGCCGTTCCAGCGCAAACCATGTCGAGGGCTGCATCGAGGCCGCTGCATACCAAAGAAACTTAACGTTGCGGAAAAAGTTCTCCCGAAATGCCCGGTCGGCCTCGAGGTGTGGGATCAGCAATTCAAAACCCTTCGGCACGTTGAAGTAGATCGTGGGCGAGATTCTACGCAGAAGCTTCAGGCTCTCGCCAAAAAGCGCAGGGGTCGGTTTGCCGGGATCAATATAGAGCGTGCCGCCGTTGTGCAACACAATACTGAAATTGCTGTTGCCTCCGGCCGTGTGATTCCAGGGAGCCCAGTCCACCATCACCGGAGGTTCATCGGCGAGCACGGGCGCCACCTGCCGCTTCATCTGCGCGTTAGAACACAGCATTCCGTGGGTATTAATCACCGCTTTCGGAACGCCGGTCGAACCCGAAGTAAAGAGATATTTCACAACCGTATTCCGATCAACATTGGCTGCCGCCGACATCACGGCCTCGCGCCGCGTACCGTGGCCTCTAAGCGAGTCAACCTCGATCATGCCCGATGTTGGATTGCGGAGAGCAACCACCGGGATAGAATTGCCAACCGTCTTCTCGATCGCAGCGCGATAAAGTTCGCCATCATCGACGATGACCATACCGGGCGTCAACAAACGAAAACTTTGCGACAGCTTTACGTAGTCGGTGTTCTGGAGCGCATAGGCAGGCGCAATTGGGACAAATGGAATGCCCACGTACACCGCCGCCAGAATGATCAATGCATAGTCGATGCTGTTTGCGGCAAGGATCGCAACCGGCCGTTCCGGGCCCAAACCATAACCTACCAATCCCTCGGCCAAAGCCAATGCCGCCTCGCGAGCTTCGCGGTAGCGGACGGTTCGTTCTCCGTCTTTCGTCTGCTCAACGATGAATGCACGATCGGGAGCTTCGCGCGCCCAGCGGTCCAGCCAATCGCCTACTCGATGATCGTATTCCGCCAGTGGTTCAACCGACCGCATCAAATAGCTGCCGTCCGTTTGCCGAGCTAACTCGACATCGGGAGAAAAGAATCGGACTGGCCGTAAAGGCGCGTTCATAGCGGTAATCGGTCGTTAAGTGTACTCAACGTGGAAGCGTAGCCGATGTTATCCGGCGCTGCAAGCGCCATGCTAAACTCATTAGCGAAATCAAAGACAATTCAAGAAAAACATGGCATGAAACAGCGCAGCCGCTCGTCCGCGAAGGGCAAGGCAACAGGCACCAGCTTATCCAACGACGTTTATGACCAGCCGGGCCACCTGATTCGCCGAGCTCAACAGATTGCTGTGTCGATGTTTTATTCGACGGTGGGCAGCGAAGTGACGCCCGTCCAGTATGCCGTCCTGCGAATTCTTCAGGATTACCCTGGAATTGATCAGGTGACGCTGGCCCGGCTCTGCGCCCTCGACACTTCAACCGCGGCAAATCTAGCGGTTCGCCTGGAAGAACGCGGATTGGTAACGCGAGTCGTACCGGCCAGCAGCAAGCGCTTTCGCCTGCTGCGTGTCACTCCACAGGGTACGGCCTTGTTGAAAAACCTTCTTCCTTCCGGGCGACTCTTGAGCCGTCGTTTGCTGCAGGCCCTGGACAAGCAGGAACAGAAAACGTTTCTCCGACTCCTCAAGAAATTTGTGCATTTGAACAACGAGGAAAGCCGCGCGCCGCTGGGTAGGGTAGAAAGCGCGAAAGAAAATATCGACGGAACTCGATCTGCAAGTCGGCGCAACAATTCGCAGTACTAATTCTCGATCTCGCCTCCAAACTTATCTTTCACTTCGTCCGGAATCGAACGCGCCTCAAATCTCTCTGTCTCGCCGTCTGGGTGCGCAACCCAAACACGTGTCTCGAAACATTCAATGGCCAGGACGTCGCCCCGCATCAACCGATGGCGCACGACAAAGCTGCTCTTACCCCACTTCGACACGGATGATTCCACGACGACATCATCGCCAAATCGCGACGGGATCATAAAGCTCGCTTTCATATCTACGACTGGAATGCCGGCGATCTCGTAGGTCTTCATCATTTTGCGTTTGAAAAGGCCGGCGCGTTCAAAGAGCGATATTGTGCAAACGTCAAACATCTCGAAATAACGGGGAAAATACACGATCCCGGCCGGATCGCAGTCGCCCCACTCGATGCGGATGGTTTTTCGATTGGTGAGCATGGATGATGAATCTGGAATTATAAGCGTTCGTAAACTCGAAGTGAGAATACTGAGGCCGTGTCGCGCGAAATACGGTCTTCGGCTACACTTACGCTCTCCTCGCCTATTCGAGGTTTGAACCTACAGGAGACCCAATGGCCAGATTCGTCCTCGTGCATGGCGCCTTTTGTGGCGCTTGGGTTTGGGGTCCAGTGTCCGAGCGTTTGAAGGCGGCGGGCCACTCGGTGGAGGCGTTTGATCTGCCAGGCCTCGGCGAAGATCGCACGCCCGTGAAGGACGTCACCCTGGATGCATGCGCGTCCCGTCTGTGCCAAGTCTTGGCCTCTCATCCGGGACGGGCGATCGTTGTCGGTCACAGTATGGGCGGAATCGTCATTACACAGGGAGCGGCGCGCTGCCCGGAACAGGTCGCAGCTCTTGTATATGTCGCCGCTTTCTTGCCTAAGGACGGTCAGAGCCTTCTCGAGTTGACGAAACTTCCCGAGGGAGAGGGCGATCAGGTTCAGGCGAATGTCGTGATCGAAGAAGATCCGCCCGTCGCGATCATGCCCGCTGCCGCGTCTCGTCAGGCATTGTACGAATGCTGTACAGAAGATGTTGCAGGGTGGGCCATCGCACGGCAACGCCCGCAGCCCGTCGCGCCCTTTGTTACGCCTGTATCGATTCCACCGCACGCGCTCGATGCTACTAAGCGCTACTACGTGGTATGCACGCGCGATCGCGCGATACCACCCGCTTTGCAGCGCCGAATGATCGCCGACAATCCGTGTGCGGAAGTTGCTGAACTGAACACCGATCACACCGTACAGTTGTCGATACCCGATAAACTTGCCCAGGTGCTTCAACGATTCGCGAGCCACGCGTCGGTCCAACACTATGTGTAGCCCTGTATTCCCTGCGGTTAGCTTTCTAATTCGCGTCGGATCGAAGCCTCTTGTCCCATTGTTCAAAATTTGAATTGTCCGCCACCAGGCGTTCGATCAAACCCGCAGGCCGCCAGTAGTACCCAAGCTTATCGTAGTAATGACGAATGCGATCGAGCACGTGAGCGAGTCCCAGAGTATCTGCATAGAACATGGGCCCACCAAGATGGCGAGGGAAACCATATCCGCTAGTCCAAACCACATCGATGTCCGCCGCTCGCGACGAAATTCCTTCTTCGAGCACCATCGCTCCGAGGTTGATCAGCGACAGCAAACATCGCTCGACAATTTCGTCGTCTTCGATTTCACGCCGGACAATTCCTCTTTCGTACGCGAGCGTCTCGATCAGTGTCAGAACTCCGGGATCGGGCAGTGCTTCGCGGCGGCCCCCTTCGTATACGTAGAAACCACGGCCTGTCTTCTGACCAAGCCTACCCAGTTCAGTAAGCCGGTCGGCAACGACGAAATACGGATCGGGCCGCTTTTCGTGTTTGTAAAGCTGCCGCCGCGCCTTGGTGCCGACATCGTTCCCGCCCAGATCACTCACCCGCTGAGGTCCCATCGCAAAACCAAACCGCTCCAACGCCGCATCGATCTGCGCTGGCGACGCTCCTTCCAGGAGAAGCTGCTCCGCTTCCCGAAAGTAGCCGTCGAGCATCATCCGATTACCGATAAAACCGAACGCATCACCGGAAACGACCGGAACCTTCTTCAGCAATTTTGCTACCTGGAGCGCGATTGCCAGCGCCTCAACCGTCGTGTCGCCACCTCGCACAATCTCGAGAAGCTTCGTAACATTTGCCGGCGAGAAAAAATGCAACCCTAACACGCGGCCCGGATGCCTTGTGGCCCGTCCGAGTTCAGTGAGCGAAAGCGTAGACGTATTCGTTGCGAGCAAGCGGCCTGACGGAAAGATCGAATCGACGTTCGCCAATATTTCTTTCTTCAATTCCATGTCTTCGAACACCGCTTCGATCACGATGTCCGCGTCGGCCACAGCAGCGAGTTCAAGGCTGGGGACAATTCGCGAAACACGATCATCAGCCGTCCCCTGAACAATTCTGCCGCGCTTGACGCTGGAGGCGTATGTGGATTGAATGTTCTCCCGGCTGCGTGCGAGCGCAGCTTCGCTGTTGTCGATGAGCGTCACCGTGCGTCCGGCATCGGCAAACGCAATCGCGATGGCGCTGCCCATCGTTCCCGCACCCACAATGGCAACCTGCTTGATCTCCGTCTGCACGGCTTGCGCCGGTACGCCCACAACTTTCCCTGAGTCCCGCTCGGCAAAGAAAATATGGCGCAGCGCGTGGCTTTCTCTTGAAACAAGCGATTGCTCGGCCAATGCGGCTTCCACTGCCAAGCCCTCGGCAAATGGCAGCGTCGATGCCTTGATCGCTTCCACTACCATGCTCTGCGTCGTTCGACCTTTGAGCGCGCGCGCATTTGTCTGTAGAGCTTCCGTAATATCCGTTTCGCTCAGCCCCGGCGTGACAACAAGCCGGCGAGTCGGCCGCGGACCCATCCCTTCTTGTGCCAATCGCTTGCAGAAAATCAGTCCCGCTTCGCGTAAGTCACCCTCCACAACTTCATCGACTAGGCCTTTCTCTTTGGCCTCTGTCGCGGAAATCGGCGCGCCCGAGAGAATCATCTCTAGCGCTGCGCGCCCCCCGATGAGCCGAGGAAGTCTCTGCGTCCCGCCCGCGCCCGGAATAATTCCGAGATTGATCTCTGGCAGCCCCAGCCTCGCGCCCTTGTCCGCAATGCGATAGTGACAAGTCATTGCCACTTCGAGGCCGCCGCCGAGTGCCAGTCCGTGGACGGCGGCGACTACCGGCAAAGGCGACATCTCCACTGCAGCCTGTACTTCTTGAAGCGAAGGCTCGGCGAATCCAGTGTCAAATTCCTTCAGATCAGCCCCGGCGCTAAACATGTTTCCGCCAGACAGGATGAGAATGCCCTTGATGCGGGGACGGTTTATAGCTGTTCCAACCGCGTCGATGATTCCCTTCCTCACGTCGCGGCTAAGGGCGTTGACGGGAGGATTATCCAGCCTGATCAAGCCGACACCCCCTACTTCTTCGAAGCCGACGACGTTTGAGGAATTACTCACATTCTCTCCATCAATGCGTAATCCACGGAGAGTATTCATCGGCCGCCAGTTTTGTCAATGCCGCCTGGCTCCTCTCGAAGCGGTTGCAAACTTCCGGATGTTCCGTATACTGAACGTCGCGTCGTCTGCGTTTTCAGCGAGGAGGGATGGATATGAAAGAAAAGAGCCTGGAAGATCTTCTGCAGTCCGCGGGCAATACTGTCGCCATGCTGCGGAATTCGCAGATCGGAGCCTATGTTTACCCGGTCGTTCCCACTGAATACTCAAATTGGCGCGACGAGCAGCTTGCCTGGCGTCAGACGGCGGTCCTGTTCGACCAGACTCACCACATGGTCAACGTATACGTCGAAGGCCCGGACGCCCTCAAGATGCTCTCCTATCTCGGCACGAACAGCTTCGCCAATTTTCCCGTCAATCGCGCCAAGCAGTTCTCCCCCTGCTCCTACGATGGATATGTGATTGGCGACGGAATTCTCTTTCATCTTGAGGCCAACAAACTAGTGTTTGTGGGGCGCGCTCCGGTTGCCAATTGGCTTGAATTTCACGGCGCGACGGGAGGATACGACGTCACGATCCTGAAGGACGACCGGTCGCCCTCCAACCCTAAGGGGAACGCGGTCATTCGCGCCTGCTACCGCTTTCAAATCCAAGGTCCGACGGCCCCACAGGTCCTCGAGAAACTGAATGGCGGGCCGCTACCTGAGATCACGTTCTTCAACATGGGCGAGATCAACATCGCTGGACGCAAGGTGCGCGCTTTGCGCCACGGTATGGCAGGCGCACCCGGTTTGGAAGTCTGGGGGCCCTACGAAGAACGCGAAGAGATTCGAGCCGCAATCGTTGCCGCTGGAAAAGACCACGGTCTTAAGGAAGTCGGCGCCCGAGCTTATGCCAGCAACACGCTTGAGTCAGGATGGATCCCGTCGCCTCTACCTGCGGTCTACACCGGCGAGAAAATGAAGACGTATCGACAGTGGCTGCCTGCAACCGCCTACGAGGGGGCGGGTTCGCTCGCGGGCAGTTTTGAGTCCAACGACATCGAGGACTACTACATGTCCCCCTACGCCTTGGGCTATGGGCCATTTGTTAAGTTCGATCACGACTTTATCGGCCGCGAGGCTCTAGAGAAGATGCAAGGCGATGCGCACCGCAAGAAGGTGACATTTGCCTGGAACTCTGAGGATGTTGTGAAAGTGTTCGCGTCGTTGTTCGAGCCGGGGGAGATCTACAAATACATCGACCTACCGCAATCGAATTACGCGTCGGCGTCGTACGACAAGACCACGCTCCACGGCAAGACCGTCGGCTTCTCCATGTTTACCGGCTACAGCTACAACGAACGATCGATGCTGTCGCTGGGTGTAGTGGATCACAACGTCGAAATCGGCACAGAGGTTCACCTCGTCTGGGGTGAAAGCGGCGGCGGCTCGAAGAAACCAACCACCGAGCGTCACCGCCAGATTGAAATTCGCGCCAATGTCAGTCCCGTACCTTACTCGAAGGTCGTGCGGGAGAGCTACGCCAAGGGCTGGCGCACCGCTCAAGTGTGAGCGGGAGTGGAACGCGCCGCGAGTCGAGCCTCGATCCAATCGACGGTTTTGTTGAATCCGCCGAAGACGTAGAAGTGGAGGCCGGCGATGCCCGCACCGGATGCGCCATTCCCCCTGCTGACTGAAGCCTGCAGGTCGTGAATGATGGGCTCCGGCCCCTTTTCGGTGAGCAACTTTGCGAACGACGGATTTTCTGTCAGCACGTGCAGCGAGTTCCCAATCCCGCAGCGCACGGCATAACGTGCGAGCGTAACGATTCCCGCCGGACCGGCAAGTCCTACACGCACAGGCACGTCAATTCCCCGAGAGCGTATGTCGTTTAGCCAAGCGATGATCGGCTTCGCATCGAAACAGAATTGCGTGATGATCGAGAGCTGCAGACCGGTGCTGCGTGCAAAGTCCACCTTCGCCGCAAGGGCCTCACGCAGAACAGGCGCGGGGATATGCGGGTTACCTTCCGGGAAACCTCCGATGGCGACGCGAAGAACTCCCGCCTTCTGAAACACCTCGGAACGCATAACGTCCAGGCTGGATTGGTAGGGGCCGGCCGGCGTCGCGCGGTCCCCTCCGATGACGAGTATGCGATCGACACCCGCTTCCCCAACGAGCCGCGCCGCAAACTGTTCAAGCTGGCTTGCGCTCTCAAGATGGCGTGCACCAACGTGAGGCACGGGAATGAGGCCCGCGCGCCGTAGCCGGGCCGCTGGGACCACCGCGTCCATGGGATCCGCACCGGGAATCCACGCCAGGAAGACGTCCCCGCCCGGATTAAGGCGATCCACGGCCGCATCCACCACATTGGACTGGCCCGGGTTGATCTCGATCGAATACCCGCGCAACATTCCGGCGATCGTCGGCGGATCTGAAATATCGGCCATGCGATGTTTTGAGATTCAGTACACTGAACGCAGGATGCATTCTTGTCGCTTGAACGAACCCTTGTCAAGCCTTGAAAAAAGGAACCCGCGGACTCTTTAGGATGCTGGGGAGATGCCTTGCTTGACAGCGGCCAGCAAAAGTGAGACGTATTTGAGTGTACTTAACCTGCCGTGCAAGCGCGGGGTGTGGGTTCCGGGGTGGGTCCGCGAGAGCCAAGACAAACGCCGCCCGTGAGAGTGGCAAGCCAGCATTCAACCTGCTGGAGGGGTGACTCATGCAACGTGAACCGGTAATGGATGTAGCCCATCTGGGGCATCTGGAATTGCTGACTCCAAAGCCTGAGGACAGCCTCGGTTTCTTCATCGATGTCATGGGAATGACCGAGACCGGCCGCGAAGGCGATTCGGTTTACCTGCATGCCTATGACGACTACGAACGACATTCTCTGAAGCTGACCGCATCGAAGTTGCCCGGGCTCGGTCATGTGGCTTACCGCGCACGAAGTCCACAAGCACTGGAGCGTCGTGTCGCCGCACTCAAGGGCTCAGGCTTCGATATCGGATGGATCGATGGCGACCTCGCTCACGGGCCCGCCTTTCTCTGTCAGGATCCTGACGGCCACAAGATCGAGCTCTATTACGAAACGCAGTGGTATCAGGCTCCGCCGGAATTGCGGCCCGCGCTAAAAAACCAGGCGCAACGCTTTCCGGCGCGCGGCATCAATGTTCGGCGTTTGGACCACTGGAACGGTTTGGCCGTCGACATCGCGGCCAATCGGAAGTTTTTCGAAGACTATCTCGGCTTCCGCCTGACCGAGCAAATTGTCCTCGACGACGGCTCCGAAGCCGCCATGTGGATGACTTGCACGAATAAGAGCTACGACTTCGCCTACACCCGCGATCATACGGGAACAAAAGGACGCTTCCACCACATCACATACGCCGTCAATAGCCGCGAGGAGGTTCTCTTGGCGGCCGACATCTGCCTCGAGAGTGGCGTCTATATTGAAACCGGCCCGCACAAGCACGCCATCCAACAGACTTTTTTTCTGTATGTGTATGAACCGGGCGGCAATCGCGTCGAGATTTGCAATGCCGGAGCGCGCCTGATTCTCGCGCCGGACTGGAAACCGATTCGCTGGTGCGAAGCCGAGCGGAAGAAGGGCCAAGCCTGGGGGCTGAAGACGATCGAATCGTTTCATACCTATGGCACGCCTCCGGTAGAAGTTGTAGTTGCGACCAAAACATAAACTTCGAGGATCGATGGATAAGGGGCCAAGCGTGGCTGACAAGAAAACAGCGTTGGTCGTTAGCGCACATTCTGCAGATTTCGTCTGGCGTGCTGGTGGCGCCATCGCGCTTTATGCTGAGCGCGGATGGGAACTCACGGTTGTGTGCCTCTCATTCGGCGAGCGCGGAGAATCGGCGAAGCTCTGGCGCGAGCCGGGGATGACGATGGAAAAGGTAAAAGCCAACCGAAGAGAAGAAGCGGAGCACGCCGCTGAAATTCTCGGTGCCAAGACAATCTTCTTCGACGTCGGCGACTATCCGATGCGAATTGCGGACAGTGTTCTCTTTGAACTGGCGGCGCTCTACCGCGAGATTCGTCCGGAGTTCGTTCTCACCCATTCGCTGAACGATCCCTATAACTTCGACCATCCGCTCGCATCTCACATTGCGCAGGAGGCCCGCATTGTTGCCCAGGCTCACGGGCATGATCCCGCTACGCCGGTGATTGGCGCGCCGCCGGTTTTTCTGTTCGAACCACATCAGCCGGAACAATGCGAGTGGAAGCCGCAGGTTCTGCTCGATATCACTCCCGTCTGGGCAAAGAAGTATGCGGCATTCAAAGAGATGAAGGCGCAGGAGCACCTTTGGCAATACTACGAGCGCGTGGCGCTGCAACGCGGAGTGCAGGCCTCGCGCAATTCAAACAAAACCATCAAGTACGGAGAGGCATATCAGCGCGTCTTCCCGCAGGTGACAGAGGAACTCGCATGAACAAAGCGGTCGTAGTCCGGCAAGTGGAGCGGCCGCCGGCGGAAGCTGTTGCGGCGCTCGAGAAATATGGCGTGTCAACTATCCATGAAGCGCAGGGCCGTTGCGGCCTGCTTGCCTCCTACATGCGCCCGATCTATCCAGGGGCAGCAATCGCCGGACCTGCGGTTACGGTGTCATTACCGCCCGGCGACAATCTGATGATCCACGTCGCAGTAGAAGTCTGCCAAGCAGGTGACATTCTCGTCGTTGCGCCGACCTCGCCTTGCGCCGATGGATATTTTGGAGAGTTGCTGGCAACTTCACTGCGTGCTCACGGTGTAAAAGGTCTTGTGATCGATGCTGGATGCCGCGATGTTCGCTCGCTTACGGAAATGAAGTTCCCCGTCTGGAGCCGTGCCATTAGTTCGCAAGGGACGGTGAAGGCCACACTCGGATCGGTAAATGTCAGCGTAGTATGTGCGGGCGCACACATTGAGGCCGGTGATGTGGTCATCGCGGATGACGATGGAGTTGTGGTCGTGAAGCGATCCTCAGCAAACGAAGTCGTCGCCGCTTGCGAACAGAGAACTCGCAAGGAAGAGGCAACCCGCGCGAGACTGTCGAGCGGAGAGCTTGGCCTCGACATCTATGGTCTGCGTGCAAAGATTGCTGACCTCGGCCTCAAGTACATCTGAAGAAGGTGAGCATGGCACGGCTCTCGCAAACTCGCATTCCTTGCACTCTGATGCGGGGCGGAACGTCTAAAGGTCCTTTTTTTCTGGCAAGTGATCTCCCTGGCGATGCTGCACTGCGAGATCACGTCTTGCTCGCTGTGATGGGTTCTCCTGATGCTCGGCAAATCAACGGCATCGGTGGCGCTGATCCGTTGACCAGCAAAGCGGCCATCATCTCGCAATCCGAAAGGCCAGGGATCGATGTCGATTATCTCTTTGTACAAGTCTCCATCGATCGTCCCCTCGTGGATGTGACTCCAAACTGCGGCAACATGCTCGCTGCGGTCGGACCTTTTGCCATCGAGCAAAGGCTCGTTGAGCCACAAGCTCCCGTGACTTCGGTCAGGATCCACATGGTGAACACGGGGAACATCGCGGTCGCACACGTGCCAACAGTGAATGGTGAAATTATTTACGAAGGTGACGCGGTGATCGCTGGCGTTCCGGGCACCGCAGCCGCAATTCGCATGGACTTTCTTGACACGGAAGGTTCAGTCTGCGGCGCTTTACTGCCGACAGGCCAGGCGCTCGACAAGATCGATGGCATTGACACAACTCTCATCGACAATGGCATGCCAGTCGTCATCCTGCGCGCCGCAGATTTCGGGAAGTCCGCGCGCGAAACTCCGGCCGAACTTGATGCCGACAAGAACTTCAAGCAGCGCTTGGAACAGATTCGTATCATGGCAGGTGAGCGAATGGGCTTGGGCGACGTGCGATCCAAGGTCGTGCCCAAAATGACGCTGATCGCGCCCGCGTCTGCTGGCGGCGATTTGGCTACGCGCACCTTCATTCCACATAAGTGTCACGCGGCAATTGGCGTATTGGGAGCGGTAACAGTCGGAACCGCCTGCGTGCTGCCTGGTTCGGTTGCATCCGAAATTGTTCATCTGCCCCAAGGCACCGTTAAGAACATCTCGGTCGAACATCCGAGCGGCGAATTTACACTAGAGATCGAGGTAGACAAGGACGGGACTGTACTGCCTAAAGTGGTTCGGTCCAGCCTGATTCGTACCGCCCGCGCGTTGTTTCGCGGCGATGTGCTCGTGCCATCAAGCGTTTGGGACGGAGTCATATCCAAACACGCCGTTGTGAATTCAGACCTGTCGAAGAAATCACGTTGACTATTCCTCCGCGGAACGCCCATCAAGAAACTTGCCCGCCGTAAAGCCGCCGTCATCCTCGCGATCGAGAAGTGACGGCTCTTTATCCTGTACGCTCGAGCGCGGTCCGGCGCGGGACAAGTTAATGCTCTCTCTCGTTCCATAGGCGTGCTCGAACATGAGCGCCGTGACGCGCGCACCTTCTCTGTTCTCGATCGCCCGCACAATGGCGTGATGTTGGCGGTGGGTGTAGAGCAAGAGTTGATACATCCGCACGAGGTCGACGCGGTCGAAAGCGATTGCGTGGGCAGCGGCAAACGGAATGCGATCGTTG